>OJIW01000034.1_pt1 | contig 94948 bp, 91 predicted proteins | sample 1596041 | NCBI WGS metagenome assembly OJIW01 (sample SAMEA4350119, study PRJEB24818) | metagenome | biome: human; feature: gut; material: faeces | place: Denmark | collected 2013-09 | reverse complement strand
GGATTTCATCTGCATGTTTTTTATTATCTAAATTAAGTTGAGTTGCCAGCGTCTGCCAGTTGAATTGCTCCCAACTATCGAAATTTAAATAACCCATTATTTTAGTGAGAGTAATATCCCCCATGTAATCGAAAAAAGATTTTTGAATAACCAACTCCTCAGCTGGTTCAAAGGCGGTTTGATATGGGTGTGTTTCACCGAATACATAGCTAAGTTTTGTCCATACCAAGTTATCTATTGATATAACGTTTTTAACACCTGTCATTGAATAAACAGCGTTAGCTAATTCTTGCATTATCCTTTCTGGACTCACAATAAGTGTAATACCAAAACTTAGGCGATCAATTAACTTTGCAGTAGCCAGTCTCGTTTTCTCATCACTTTGTTTCATAAGCTCAATAAAAACAGTCTCGGATATGGGGCAAATAGCCGTGCCGTTATCAACTAGACTTTTAATCTGATTAAGAAGTTGTATGAAATTTTCATCATGATTTATACCAAGTTCAACATCTCTGAAAAAAATCCAGAATCGAAGGTCGAGATATATTTTATATTTTCCTGAAATCTCACTCCCAAGCTGTATTCGTTTGTTTTTTACATGTTGTTCCAAAGTGACATCAGGATGTTTTCTGTGTGAATCTATTTTATTAATCATAGCTTTCATCTCCATTTTTAATTTTTAAAAAGGTTATAAGCTTTGCACTGGTAAGTTTTTATCAGCCCTAATGATAAAGGGCGAAAAGAGCAAATTTAACGTAAATTAATGGCATTGTTGAATACACTTATGACCTATTTGGTTGTTTTGCCAGTTTTCCCTTCGGTGATAGTTCAGAACCCAGAAGGTTCTTCATCTGTTGATATTCATTGGATCTACGGAATGAACGATACATATAGATTAAATTAATCCCCAATTTATTTAGGCTGGATGAGAGCTCTTGATCGGCTTCTGCTCCGAAAAATATATTGAATTTAATTCCTGGGATGAAGAATGACATACACATATTCTTTTCAATATCACCTGAAGGCAGAGACATTATTGGTACCGGTTCTACATCGTTATCTACGCATACCGTAATATAGATATTTGAGGGGAATTCTACATTTTTAAGAAGATAATTCTGCAAGGATTCCTTGAACTCTTTTGGGAGAGCGTTATTTAGATTGGCGATGTCATCGTTGCCCCAATTTGTAGCGGTTACCCTCCAGGCAATACTGGCAGCAAAATACATGAATTTTTCGGAGTTAAATTTTAATATGTCTTTGGGGTTGAAATAAGAGAACCCATTTACATGAATGCTTGGTGTGGAGCTATCCAGTACCCTTTTTAATTCGAATGTTTGAGGATTCTTCATGCATTTTTCTACTACATATTTTTCACCGTATTTATTAAAACGGTCCTCGCAAACACCACACAGCAGCTTTTTTGTAATTTGAGAATTTGAATAGTAAGACGATTTTTGACTTTTACTGGCCCATATGGGGGCTGAATCATAAGGATGAAATGTACGAGTAATTACCTTATATAAGCTTTTTGGCATTAGATGGCTATTTCTCAGAACTGCATATTTACCACATAACTCGCATTTTTCTTCAGGCGTATTTTGTTCTATTTCTTTGACCATTGTGCCTCCGGAGAACTAACATTGTGTACACCAAGCAAATTTTTGTTAAAGCCATGTCTGTTTAAGTGCTATCATCACTTCGCTTAATCTCTACTCTGACTACAGAGCTAATGCTTAACTGCTTTGTACTGGTACCGACAGCCTATCGATTTCCTGAAAACCTCGAGCAATCAAAGCAGGACGCAATTCTTTCAATGCATTGGCGGGCACGCCAAGCCACAGAAGATTACGAGCTCGGGTTACAGCTACATAACCAATACGTCCAACTTCGGTATCGACTCCAGCCAATAGTGCGCCGACATGTTCCCGATTCGTCAAATACAAGACTGCATCAAGGCTTTCCCCCTTCGCTTGGTGGACTGTATCTATGCGAATACGGGGTGATTCGTCTTTCATCGCAAGATCAGCTGTAGTGATTAGCGGTATATTAGACAACCCCCTTTTAGCAAGTTTGTTGCCCAAGTTGTCGGCACTTACCAATCCATGGTCTTGTGCGATACGTGCCAGTAGAACCTTAGTCCTTTCCAGTAATAGTGGATGCCACTGTGTATCCCCAGCTAACGTTGCCGCAGGAAGCCCAGAGGATGGGTTACGAGTAAATGCCCATATGATTCGTCGTAGCGCACGGTCATCAGGATAACGAGCTGGTTGAGTGATCCTTGAGACAAGCCCTTGTGGTGGGTTGGCAAGCAGACCAACAATACTGGCGGCCACTAGTTTGAATGCGGTAAGGTAGTCTTGATTTTGATCGCGTAATATTGCGGCCTGTGCAAGATTTTTAACTGTACCCTGGCCTGGTGCTCCTTCATTGCCAGCGAGTGTGTCAGCCATACTACGGGCACGGCAGAGTACCGCTGAACGTTTGAGTTTAAGATCAGCAGCTAATACCGCAGTCTGGAATGCAGTAATCAGGCTTTCTCGCTCCGCATTGCGGTACGGAATAAAGAAGGCTCCATGTATTGTATCGGGTGTACTTCTATCAGCAGTGTCTCCTCGATTGGAAAGACTATTAGCCAAATCGAGAATCGGTGGAACAGAACGAAAGTTTTTGGTGAGTTGAAGACTGCTGACCCCCTTCCACTGACCGTATTGAGTCAGAAATACTCCATTAGCGCCCGCGAACTCGTAGATGCCCTGATTTGGGTCTCCGATTAATGAGATCTGGCAGCCTGCCCGAATTAGTAACTCAATGATGGCCTGATGGACTGTACCTATGTCCTGCGCCTCATCAATCAAGATATGTGGATATCGACGAACTAAGGCGCTTAGAATAATTGGTTGTTCTACCAAAGTACGATAGCACCAGTAACGCCCGAGGTTATGCGTGTAAGCGCCGATCTGTCCAAGACGATGTACAAGGCGTGTCGCTTGTGCTGTATCCAATTTTTGTGTTTTTTCGTGTTCGGAATAGAAGAAATAGATGCCATTTCTGTCTATACCTACCTGCATTTTTGTTATTTCGCGTGGGTATGTATTCGTCTGGAATTTGAAACCATTCAAGAACGCTTCGCCACCCATTACAAGGAATGCAGTCTGCTGAGCACCCATTGTTCGATATGCATGGGGACGCAGTACGTTACCAGTAATGAAGGAGTCAATTGTATCAATTTCAACTCGATTATGGGCGGCATTTGAGGGCGCGTTTTGGACTAATTTTTTGTATTCTTGTCGAAAGGTATCTACAGCAACGTTAGAAAACGACAGTAGAGCAATGCGACCACGATGCTCACCTAACTGTTGGCGCATATGTGCCAGTCGACGTACCGCTGTGAATGTTTTACCGCTGCCAGCACATGCAATCACGGATAATGGCGAAAGTGGCGCGTTGATAATTTGTAATTGTTCGTCGGATGGTTGGGTCATAGCTCTATCTCCTTGATTTGGCAGGCATGGGCTATGGCATTTTTGATGTAATCAGGTACGCTACAAGCAACACCGCTGGAAATCACTTGCGCGAGTGTTTGACCAAAGCGTCCTTTTTGCACGTTGTTTTGTGAACGCTCAAACATTCCGCTGAAAAGGGCTCTAGCCTTGGCTGTATCGCCTTCTGCTGCATTTACTGCTTCCGAGACGTTTTGACCTATTTTCGGATGTAATTCCTTTAGCGCAATTAACATTGCTGCACGATTGTCTGCATGCAGGGCTAGATCGTATTCGAGAGTTTTAACCCCATGAAAGACTTTGAGAAAGGCATCCTCGCTTTTCTTCATTTTGGCGGTATTGTCTGAGACTTTCACTACATCACCGAGCGCTGGATAGGCCGCCTGTGGTTCTTCGACACCATCGCTCTCATCGACAGGGTCTGCATCAGTGATAATTGCTACTGGGATATTTAGCGCGTTTTCGCCGAAAAGTGGTAAAAAGGAATCAAAATTCAATCCTTCGACACTGATCAGACTAACGCCATGTTCACGTAATCTATATCCACATTTTTCTGCCAGTACGCTGACCAGCATTAACTCAGCTGCGCCCTCGACGAAGATTGCTCTGCGAGCAAAGAACAGTTCGGCACGGGTCACATCGAGGTAACGTTCCAGTTTTTCCCGCTTTCCTTTGTCAAAGGAAATTGTGCGTGGAAAGAATGTTTTCACAGACGTCCCCGTATCAACCAAGCAGGCGATGCTGTCGAGATCGGCAATACTGGCAAAATTAGGTGAATGGCTGGTGACAAATAATTGGACGGGTTTTTCTCCTTCGACAGCTTTAATCGTTCCTAAATAATCTAATAGTACAGCCTGAAGCTGTGGATGCAGATGCGCCTCTGGTTCTTCGACTATCAGGCTGCGATAGCTCGCCTCCGGGTTCTTAGCGAGCTCGCTGAGTACTACTGCCATGAAGATCAAGTTGTTGAAACCGAGTCCGTTTTGCTCAATCTCAAAAGCATCCACTATTAATGACAGACGAGCTGCTAGCCGTTGAAAGTCACTGCCACTTAAGCCGAGATCCAAGGCTTGAGCAAGTTGGGGGCCAAGCATAGTCCCGCGTCGGTTCTGGATTGCGGTATAAGTGTTAATGATAGGTTTGTGCTTCTTCAATTCGTCGTCAAGTTTCTTCAGTGCATCGTTGATACCATCCCGTCCAGCATCGTCGGCCAGAAGCTGAAATAGTCGAGATAGTTGGCTTGTGCGACTTGGGCGGAGACCTTGGGAGGCATCCCGCATCGGGGGGAGGTAGACACCTCGAAGGTTTTCCATCATGTCTGTGGTTAACCCTATTTCTTCGTGGTCGCCGCACCAGCGCTTAGCTCGTAGCCTTCCAGTTTTATCGGCTTCTGAGTAACGAATTGTGATGTGAGCTTCAAGTTTTCCAACTGCGTCAGGTTTTAACGCGGCCAGAAAGTCTGCTTCATTGTCTGGATCTAAATCGCGAAAGACGTATTGGAATTCAATATCGCCTTTGGGAACACCTCCTTTAGGTCGGTGTATGTCCTCGTTGTCGAGGCGAGGATACGGCTCATCATGCCCTGCAAGAAGTGCACGCAATGCATCAATTACAGCGGTCTTGCCAACGTTGTTAGGACCGACCAGAACATTCAGTCCAGGTTGAAAGTTAAGTTCGGCTTTCTCCAATTTCCTGAAATTCGAAATTCTCAGTTGTGCCAAATACATCGATGGTTTCCTTCCTTGCGTTCGATTTGCGATTCGGTCGTTGATATACGACCACCCAGCTCACATCCAATCTCACCTAAAAGTAATCATAATATTATTCCCTCTAATTTAATGTTGTTATGGTTAAAGTAAAATAGATCAAAACGATATATCTGTTTTGATGACATGGCCTGAAGCGCTATCTTGCTGAGTAATGCTTTGGATCCTTGATATAGGAAGGCGAAATTATCATTACACTTTAAATGGAGTACTGTTATTGAAATTCTGCCGTTTTCCTCGGCTCTTACTTGATTAATTAAATCTTCAAAACCCAATTAACAGTTCTTTACTGCCTTTTATCCCACCCCAACGCACCCTGTCGCTTTCCCCACACAGGAGTGCGTTATGCAACGACTACCCCTCTTCATGGCATCACTGGTGCTGGCCGGGCAGGCCTGCGCCGACGTGGTTTTGTACACCGACCGCCATCACTCTCCGCTAGATAACGACCCGCAGGTCACGGTGGTCTGGCTGGATGCGCCGGATACGGTACAGCAGCAGATTTTCGGCAATCTGGCGCTTGAGCCCGACAAAGCGGAGCGGCAGGCAAAGGCGTTACCTCAGTCGCCGAACTGGGCACGTCAGCAGGCGCGGATCGTCGATGCCTGGCAGGGCGTACTGAAGGCCTGGCAACTGGACATTCGCAAGGTGCCCGCCGTGGTGTTTGACGATCGCGATGTGGTGTACGGCACCACGGATATTCAGCGTGCGGCACAGTTGCGCGCAGGGAGCAGGCGATGAAGCGCCGGTTTGCTTATCCACTGGCCGCGCTGCTGATGGCCGGAAGCACCATACCAGCATTCGCCTCGCTGACCACGCCCCAGCTCGTCGCCAGCGCCGCGTGCCCGGACTGCATTGACTATCGGGTGGTGGGCGTTTGCTACTGGCTGTTGTGTACCCCGTTTGGTTGCAGCGTCAAGACGTCGGTAAAAGTGCGTCACTTTATCCCGCAGGCGGTGGTGTCGGCCTATCACCAGCCGGGCGATAACCCGTGGCGCGAGGTCGCGATGCTGAGCAGCAGCGCGTTAGGCGGGCGGGCTGACGGCGGCGGTGAGAATCAGCAAAAGCGCGGCCAGCGTAAAGACAACCTGCGCTACCGCAGCGTGGACGCGATCGGCCATCCCGCCGCCAGCCTTATCGGTCAGCAGACCTCCGGCTATTCCTGCAAGGGAGCCGCCACCGCCTGGCAGCCGTATTTCCTGAGCAATCTGGATGCGCTGATATGGCGCACCGGTTTGCCGGAAAGTGTTTACCCGGAGGCGCTCACCCCGGGGCGGCGGGAAATCGGCGCAACCACTGCCGGGAACATGTGGGGCAACGTCTATCCCCGTTCCGGCTTTGTCACACAGACGGACGACTATAAGGCCGCTGCCGTGACGGCTCAACGTGCGGCAGACATCATTACCCGCCCCGGGCAGATCCACGTTTATCGGACGCTGAAGGCCAACGCTTCCGCTGGCTACTGGCCGCCCGATCCGGTGACGGAAAACACCGGCACCCGCAACCATAAGTGGCAGCGCCTCGCTCCGAAGGTGTCCATGTCCTGCGCCGCGTTTCCCGACCGCGCGTTTTCCTATGCCGAAGACGGCAACTATGCCTGGGCGCTGTGGCAGCCCTTTGCCTGCTGCAAAAAGCGCGGCCAGACGTTTCTTTTCAGCACCGATATTGGTGGCTATTAACCTCAGGGAGTGACCATGTTCAGAATGACGATGTTTCAACGCATGTTTCTCGCCAGCCTGGTGCTGTGCAGCGCTTCAGCCAGCGCGGTGGATTTACCGGCGTTTTCCATGAACAGCTCAGGCAATGACACCAGTCGTCAGGTGCAGGGCGGTATTAACGACGATCTCTATTACGCCATCGGCGGCGGGACGGTGGTGTCCAACCCGCCCAGCGGCAACCGGCTGAATAAAATTGGCATGGGCGTTGGCTGGAATGCCGACCTGATGTGTGGAAATTTTGACGTCAAAACCACGGTAAAAAATCAGCTCAACGGCCTGACCAGCGGCTTTAAAGACATGATGGGGGACGTGATCAGCAGTGCGACCGGCGCGGTCGCCAGCCTGCCCGCGATGGTTATCCAGCGCGCCAATCCCGGCCTGTACGAGCTGTTAACCAACGGCACGCTTCAGGCCAACGCTTACTTTGATAAGGCGCAGTTGAACTGTCAGGCCATGTCGAAGATGCTGGTGGATCACACCCTGTCCGGGCCGTGGGTGCAGGCCGCCGTTGGGGAGGAGTATCAGAACGCCCTGAGTGGGACGAGCGACGCGGTGAAGGCCGATCAGCAACTGAGCAAATCAACGGGAGCCGAGGGCGTCTCCTGGGTCGGCGGCAAAAAGCGTGGCGGTAAAGGGCAGGCCGCGATCCGGCCAACGCACGATATTGCCAGGGCCGGGTACAACATCCTCAATAAGCAGGCGGCGGACAGCAGCGCATCCATTAGTGAAAGCGCCTGTAACGGCGCGCTGTGCCGCAAATATAAAAACGGCGATGAAGCGGCTCAGGTGGTCGCCAGCGTGTTAGGCGATCGCTCTATTCGCACCTGTAAATCCGGCAATGAGTGCGCCAGCGGCGGGCTGGAGAACGAACCCGGCACCACGACGCCGGGAACCGGCTTCACGCCGATGCTCGATGAGACAACCCAGAAGAATTACGAGGTTCTGGTCGAGCTGGTGAACGGTTCATTGCCGGTCAATGCGGCTAATCTGGCGAAGCTGAAAACCGGCGACCTGACGGTGACGCGCGGCGTTGTTCAGGCGCTAAAGGATGACCCGGACAACACCGCTCTGGTGCAACGTCTGGCAAGCGAGCTGGCGATGGCGGACACGGTGGCGACCGCGTTCGGTATGCGCCGGATGTTAACCGCCGGGCAGTCGGAACCTCACGTTGCGGAGCAGCAGGAAGCGCTGACGGAAGCCGATCGCCGGCTGGAGTTTCTGGACCGGGAAATTGTGGCACTGAAGAACGAGATGGAGTTACGCAAGCAGATCAGCAACAACACCATTGTTACAGCGCTGTCGCGACAGACGCAGCGCGGCCTGGAGAACAGCGCCCGCCAGAAAAATCCCGATGCCGATGAAGCTGTGCAGCAGCTGGGTACGGAGGTGACGCCATGATGGTTTCCCGAAGAAAGATGCTCTGGTGCAGCATTCGCCTAAGCGGGAAAGTGTTACTGGCCATCGTCGGTTCGCTCGCTCTGGCGCTAGGGATCGGCTGGCTGGGCGTTCGCTATGCCGGAAGCCTGACGGCGTTTCGCGTCTGGCTGGATGATGCCGCCCCCTGGCTGCTGGTCTGGCGACTGGCGCTGTATGCGCTGATCGCCGGGCTGTGGTTTCAGCGGGTACGCCGCCGGTTGCTTCAGCAAACCGGCAACCTTGCCGCCGTTCGCCGCATCGAGTGGTTGATGGCGGGGATGACGCTCATGGTTGAACTGAATATTTACGCGGGGAGCTGACGATGAGTGCCGACAGCTATCTGGAGTATTTTCTCATCTTACTGGGCTGGATCCTGAATAACGCCATCTGGAAAACGCTGCTTTCAACCGGCCTGTTTGCGCTGCCCATTGCCGGTAAAGTGGTGGCGACCTGGTTACGAACCCGCGAAGAGGGGGACGATGAGGGCAATAAGGGCACGCTGGCGCTGGTGCGCATCGAGCACGTTATTTACGTGGCCTTCGTTGTGCTGATGTTTTGCGTGACGCCGGTCGTTAACGTGGATGTCAACACCATCAAGTTCAACAAGGAGCGCAGCGCCCGGTGTGGCGTAAACATCCCGCTCCCCCAGAAGTCAGGCTATGCCACGCTGATTAATGACTTTGACGGCAAAACGGCCATGGTGCCGGTGTGGTGGTACATGATCCACAGCCTGTCAAAAGGCGTAACGCACGCGACGATCGCCAGTATTCCCTGCGGTGATAATCTGCGTCAGCTACGTTTCGACGTGCAGCACACGCAGATAAAGGATCCGATCCTGCTGGAAGAGGTGCAGGACTTCGCTAATCAGTGCTATGCAAAAGCCTACTTCCGGCTGAAGTCGACCAATGCCCAGCTTTCGGATGCGACCATTAATTCCGTCGGCTGGATTGGTTCTGACTACTTTCTTTCGACGTCAGGGTATTACGACTATTACACCTCCACCAAACCGCGTTCGCAGTGGCCCTACGATGCGAATCGGGATGATGGTTATCCCGACGTAGGGCGCGGCGGCTACCCTACCTGTAAGCAGTGGTGGAACACTCTGACCGTCGGTCTGAAGACGCGGGTGATGAGCAGCTACAATGACATCACGACTCGCGCGCTGAAGAAAAAGTTCGGCAACGAATGGGAAGAGATCGCGCTGCGCTGGGTGGTTAGTCCGAAAAATGCCTCGCTTTCCGGCGATGGTGAAACCTATATGATGGGGAATAACGCGTCGGCGGGTACCTTCAGCTTTGTATCCAGCGCGCTGGGGAGCCTGGGCGTCGCTGCCGGGCAGGTGGTGGCGTTGCCCGGATTCGATATTCTCAAATATACCCTGCCGATGGTGCAGGCGCTGCTGGAAATGGCGCTGGTGATTGTCATTCCTCTGGTACTGATGTTCAGCGTCTATTCACCCAAGGCTGTGGTGACGGTCTCGTTCGCCATGTTTGCCCTGATGTTCCTCACGTTCTGGTGGGAGCTTGCGGGCTGGCTGGATGACCGACTGATCGACATTGTCTACAGCGGGCTGGATAACGTCGACGGCGGGAACCCGGTGCCTTTTGCTGACTTTGCCGGTTCAACGACGGACGGCTGGGTGATGAACCTGGTGATGGGGACGATGTATCTGGTGTTTCCGGCGTTCTGGATTGGGGCGCTGAGTTGGGCGGGAATTAAGGTCGGTGGTGAAGTAGCGGGGTCGCTGCAAAAAGGCGCAGGTAAGGCGCAATCAGCGGGAGAAAAAGGGGGAGAGGTTGCGTCAGACGTCGCCGGAGCTGCGATGACAAAGGGAAAATCGATGATGAAATAACCGTTGGCCAGAACTACCCGTTCATTATTCAGGGTGCTTCTGGTTATTTATCGTCTGATTGGCTGGGGGCAAAAGTACGATTCCTCAGACCTGTTTCATCATAATAGCCATATCCTTCCGGGCCATCCCGATAGCCTGCTTTTGTTATCGGGGTGCGCGTAGTGGAAATAGATAGCGCGCCGAACGCAAGAATCGGAAGCGCTTTGGCGATTTCTATGGCTCCAATGCCTATGCTTTTGGCTATTTCGGGAATATCGCTTTTCTTGACTTTGTGGCTGTCGGAAGACGGCGGGCGAGACAGAATCTCTTCAATATCCTGCGGGTTAAACTTTTCTTCGCTCATCAAACCCTTCCCTGTTTTATGGCCGTGATATCGCTCCGATGCTAACGCACAGGGTGCTATTGTTCAACAAGTCGCCACATTCACAGGCCGTCCGTTATCCACAAATCCACATGAGACTAAGCCAGCGAACCGGCCACCATCAAAGGGGCCGGTGAGCGGCAGCGGTCGTCGTTCGCCAGAACGGCGATAGCGATTGTGGGGTTGTGGGGAACGGTGTAAGGACGGTCAGAGTTTTGAACGCGTGTGGCGATGAACGGGATTTCCGGCTTCATCAAAATAACGGCTGGGCCAGATTATTTCCGGTGAGATGCCCAGCGCATCGGCAATCAGCTTCTCGCCTTTCGGCCACGGGCGGAGCAGCGCGTTTGCCAGTGTGGAGCTCGACAGGCCTGCGCTGCGTGAAACGGCGGCAAGTGATGTTCCTTTCTTTTTGAGCCCGGCGATGATGTCCGCCGGATGCCAGTCTTGTAAGTCCATGTTCTTCGTTCCATAACGTTATCGAGTTACGAATTATCCTGTTTTGGGATAATCATGTAAATGGCGGATATTCGATTTTGGGATATAACGCGGAATAGCTGTCATGTCATCAATATATTCATCTGAATATCAACTTGTTATAAAGAGTCTTCGCGAGATAAGAATAAAGAAAGGCATTACTCAGGAAAGACTGGCTAAGGCGTTGAAACGCCCACAATCTTTTGTTGCCAAGGTGGAAAGTGGCGAAAGAAGGTTGGATGTAATTGAGTTTGCCTATATCGCGGGGCTGCTGGGGATCGAACCTGCTCCACTGCTACAAAAGATTCTGGTAAAGGTCACGCCGCTTTGATGGTGAAAGCGAATGGTTTAAGACTATTTTTTCTTACTTTTTTTGATCTCGATAACAATGGCCGTGGCGGTGTCGATAATGGCAACGGCAATGTTTCTTATCATTCCCCAGAATATATCGCCGAGATCATCCAGTATTGATGTGCCTGTAAAATCTTTTACAGTGCCGCCACAGAAAGGGCATAAGGACTTCTCCGGTTCGCCTTTGTAGGTGATTAAGCGGGGAATAATTTGGCGGGCGCAGTGGGGACACTTGATTTTGTTATCCTGAGTGGCGTGCTCAGGTCGCGACAGGATGGTGATTTCAATCGCTTTTGGCCCTTTGGGGCCGGTGGAAGGGGTGAATGTAACCTGAGAGCCGGTGGCGGGCAGAACAGCACCGATAACATCTCTGACGCCAAAGAAATAATCCTGATTACCTTCTGCGGTAATAAAGCCGTATCCCTTTTCCTGACTAAACCACTTCACCGTTCCTTTCATTCGAGCCATCCATGCTGTTCGTTTATAAACCAGCTGACATCTTATTCTGCGGTGTCGTTTCGTTCAACGTCTGCATGTTGATGAACGGGGGAGATGCAGGGGGGCGGTGTACTGTGTTACTGGCCAATAACTCTTGTTCTATTTGCTGGTTCGTTTGCCTCTTATCTGGCGTGTGAGTAGCTTGCCTTCACTGTCAAAATAGCGGCTGGGCCAAATTATTTCCGGTGAGATACCCAGCGCATCGGCAATAAGCTTTTCGCCTTTCGGCCAGGGGCGGAGCAGCGCGTTTGCCAGTGTGGAGCTCGACAGGCCTGCGCTGCGTGAAACTGCGGCAAGCGATGTTCCCTTCTTTCTTAGCCCGGCGATGATATCTGCTGGATGCCAGTCGTTTTTTTCCATGGTTTTATCTCCAGTATGCGAATCTATCTTTAGTAACTCTAAAGATAATTAATCTTAAGGAATGCTAAAGATACTGTCAATATATTGATTGATGGTAACAATATGATTCCTAAACGTTTGAAGGATGCCAGATTACGCGCTGGGCTAACTCAGGAAAAGTTAGGTGTGATGGCTGGGATTGAAGAGGCAACGGCATATTCACGTTTATCCCATTATGAAAGCGGAACGCACAAGCCTTCGTTTGAACTGGTTTGCAGCTTTGCAAAAGTGCTGGATGTGCCGGAATGCTATTTTTATACCGTTGATGATAAGTTTGCTGAAGCGGTGTTGGCTCTTTATCAGAGCTTTAAAACTGAATCGTAGCCGAAAAAAGTAAAGCCAGAATAATAATTCTGGCTACAGGCAGGTAATTTTATCCTTTGTCTTGATCGTTATTTTCGAAAAAAGTATCCCATTGTTGTGCATTATCACTGTCAAGGACGACACAGCTCTTGGTCATATCTTTTAGTTTTTTTGTATTATCTTTACTATCAGAAGAAGTGATTAAATCATAGTTTGTTCCATTAATGTCCGTTTTAAAGGAGCCAACGCTATCGGGACAAATTAAGTTTTTACTTCCGGCAGAAAACATTCTTATCCCATAGATAAAGAAGTTTGTTCCGATTTTTTCTGTGGTCGATGTTCTCCATGTTTTTTTCGGAAACATATCTGGTTTATATTTTTCTCCATCTATTAGAAAATAATGATTTTTATTGTCAATGACTCCAATAGAGTAAAGAGAACTATTCATTAATGTAGTTGTTACATTAGGGAATAGAAGGGATGTGATAGTTATCGTTATAATGACTGCAAGGGATAAATTTTTTGCTAATGGAATGAGTCTTTTTCTTTCATTGTTTGATGTGTTTTTCATATCGCGATAATAAATTATTGCGGGAAGAAAAGATGATAAAGCAAATGCAATCATGAAAGCCAGCGCTATTAGCAGTGATTCGGGTTTCTCCCCTGTGCTGTTTTTTAATAAAAATGTAATGGGGATAGCGATTGATAATGTGGCGAATACTGTAGTGAATGTTTCTATTAGCGCTTTGCCGATGTTTTGAGCTATTTTAAAAATACCTTTGTTTTTAAAATCACCATTGCGACATGAAATAGTTATGAAAATGATGAATGATATTACTGCTATTATAATAAAGATTAATAATGCTGAAGGTGGTGATATTATCTTTTCTATAGACGGAATGTGTGGAAGAAATGTCAATGCCAAGAATAAAGTGGAAAATCCCCAACCTAACCAAGGTATAGATATTGGTTTGTTAATTATATTCGGAAACATCGAGGAGTGAAAAATGAGTATCGAGCTGGGTAGAATGAGTGTTATGGCTATTGCGAGAGATAATACTACAGCAGATATCAATAAAGATACTAGTCCTATATTGATTGAAAAGGAATCTATCAGTAAATCTAGTCTGCCGATGTTATTTAAATAGCTCCATACCATTAAGCTTGACAAAATTGTCAGGTAAGGAATTAGCTTGACGACTTTCTTACTAATTTTCTGGAAGATTTCTTTTAATTCTTCGGTTGTGTTATCTGTCATAATGCATCCTTTCAAATGTAAATTATAAATATTATGAATAACTAAAAAGCGTCTTGTTGGCAATAAAAATAACGGCTAGTATATAGACGCTTTAACGTTGCTATAGGCAACACCCAAAGCCACCATGACCTGCAAGGTAGCGCTGAAAATAGCGGTCAAACCCAAGCCCGTTTAGCCTTTGCCAACGAGCGTCGCTACCCGCGATTAAGGCACTCTCTTCATATTAGCGCCTCCGCGGCGTTCTCTTTTTCGAGCTGAAAATCTCATCACTCAGGCAATGGGTGTTACTCATTCAGCCAGCTATCGTTGCCAACGTTTGCGTGTCGTCTGCTATGCCATTTGGAACATTTGGCATCTGCTACGGCAGGCATTTGGCGGCAGAAGGCTGCGTGGCGTCACTTGTGTCAGAGCGTTAGCGATACCAAGTGACGCGCGCAGCGCGCAACCCACGGGCCCAGACTATTCGGCCTTTAACAACATCCTCTACGCTCTGACCAACACGTAGTACCGGTTGGCGAATGTGCCTTAAGGGGAATAATCAGGATGTTTTTTCATCAATCAACGTTAAAAGCGGGCCGAACCCGTTTGAAAACGTTCACCACTAAAAAAGGAGAAAGATCGACTCGGTATCGACGGCAGTGCCAGCAGAAACTGGCAATGGAGGCGGCCTGACAGTAGTCAGCATGGCGTTAGCCACGAACAGCTCAGAGAGCTGGGGAGCCTCGTAAGAACTCAACATTTCGCCGCCCCGATGCACAGATACCAGTTGAGCCGCGGGATGCGCAAAATTAACCGTGTCATCGGGGTTGAGATGCAACAGCTTTAAAACGGTTGGGGCTTACCTTTGCTCACGCAAGGCAAAGGTAAGCCTGAGGGGGATCGCGATGCCTATAACCAGAGGTCTTGATGTCTAAATTGAGTAAAAGTCTGTCGACGTTGGCCCGGCAGGCCGGGGGCAGTTTTAAAACCGTGGCTGACAGAATGAAAATCGCCGATCGCATGGCGGAAAGAATGCTGAATCTGAATATTCAGATCCGGGACGTCAGGCATATTAAAACCCATCACGTTGAGCTGTATATTCGCAGCCGTCTGGCGGAAAGCATTTCAAAGCGCACGTTACAGAATGAAATGGCGGCGCTGCGGGCGATATTTAACGTAGCCGGAAGGTCGAAACTGGCCGATCCTACCCATGAGCGTTTAAGCAATAGCGCGCTTGGGTTATCCGGGGCCAGTCGTGACGGAACGAAGGTGGCTATTTCCGACGAACGCTATCAGGCCGTATTTTCTGTAATTAAGAGCAAAGATGAAGGCGTCGCAGCTGCGGTACAGCTTGCCCGCTGCCTGGGATTAAGAACGGAAGAGGCCGTGCAGTCAGCCAAGTCATTGCGTACCTGGCAGCAGGCGTTATTACGTGGCGATGAGCGCGTACGAGTTGTTTTTGGCACCAAAGGCGGCAGACCCAGAGATACGACGGTTGTCGACCGTGAGAAAACGCTTCTGGCCGTGAATCATGCGCTGAAAATAGCGATGAATAATAACGGCAAGCTGGTCGATAAGCCCGATCTCCATTCCGCCATCGAGCGTTATCGGAATATCGTTAAAGATGCAGGGCTAACGGGAAAAACTTCTCCGCATAGCTTGCGCTATGCCTATTCCCGTGAGGCAACGGAATATCATATGCGGAGAGGTTTTAGCCAAAAAGAAGCAGAAGCGTTGGTTTCTATGGATTTGGGCCACGGGGACGGGCGCGGGCATTATGTGGCGCGGGTTTATAATAAAACCTTAGAAGATTATGGCTGACAATAATTGTAATGGCATTGTAAATTTAGCCTTCTGGTTCAATTCCCAGTCTTTTTAGCTCAGCTCTTCCGAGAGTCTTAAGCCAGTTTCCCAGACTCATGCCCGCCTCAGATGCTGCCTGCTCAAACTGAACTTTCAGTTCAGGCGTTATCCTGATTTGAAATGTCGGAGATAATCCACGCCCCTTTGGGCTTTTGTCGCGCTTAGATATTGACATGTACGTACGTAATAAGTTGGGATTTGAGCGTTATGTACGTACGTTATCATACCTATATAACAGTTAACAACGCCCTGACCGTGCGCCAACACAATCAGGGCGTCTGACCACAACATTATGGAGCTAATGCTATGGCTAACGCTGATACTAACATGAACACGTATTTTGACCCATTACCCCATGCAGATATTCATTATTCTGACATGGCTGGCGCGCTGGTAAACCTGAGCTTTTCAGATATGGAAGCGGATGAGCGTCTGCTGCTGGCTCACTGCTGCGATGAGAGCCGCGCCGGACTATGCCACTGTCTGGATTTTCTGGGCGATATGCTGGTGACATTCTCACAGCAAGGGGTGAATGAATTTACTCCGGAAAGCCTTTGCCAGCTTGGGCACACCCTAACAACGTTCGGTCGACTTATTCCTGCATTAACGGATATGTCGCAGTTTATTCATGCGGATCGGCGCCAGCAGGAAGAGTTGGCTGCGTAATCGTTTAAATAAAGCTTCGTCATCCGGCATAGTGCCGATCGGTTAAGACAGAAATGAGCGGCTGACCAATCCGGTGAATCTGAAAAAATCCGTAATCTCTTAAGGATCACGGATTTTTATTTTCTATTGAAGCACTATGAGAATGGCTATGGATGTGTCAAAAAAACTCAGAGAGTTGCATGCCGCTGGCAAGGATATAGGGTAATGGGAATAAGCCGCAGGTGGATTATCTGCGAGCGGTCAAAAAGAAGCCGCAATGTTATTCGGTGCGGCGTTCTTCGTTTCATGGCAACGTTCCTCAGGATTAAGGATAGCGTTGCATCGACCCATTGAACTCACAGTGAAGAACAGACATTGTAGTAAAAAATAAATAATTTTGATACTCTTGGAAAATATCATTACCAATAACGATTAAATCATCTTTCAAGTATGGTGGTAAGGTTGTTTAATTAAAATTACTTAAGTTTTTATTTTAAAACTTAAGCCAGTAAAGGTGACCAATATGAATATCCATAACTTTAAAAAAAAGAATGCACGAAAAAAATGGAGAGGAATGTATTTTAAAGACATCATCCTTCCGCTTGCCTTAGCGCTTCTTGGGATATTAGGGACATTAGGAGGAGTACTTATTACAAACTACCAGAATTCTGTTAACGAAAAAGAATCTCGACTTTATGAATACCAAACTAAAATAATTGAACAAAGAATTATTCTTGTTGACAGAGCTGCTAAAATTTTTGGTAAGTCTCCGGGTTTGCAAGATATTTGGGAGGGACACCTTGACATGATAAAAAAGGGTAAGGTTGATCAGTTAGTTGTTGATAAATTAACTGATGCTCAAGGTGAGTTTCAGAGTATTATATATCTCTCCAGTGTTTATTTTGGCCCAAAAACTCAGCAGGCACTTAAGGATTTTGATGAAGCTCCAGGACCATGGTGGACAAAACCCAAAGATAAACAAGATAATTTTGTATCATCCATGGCCTTAGAAATTAACTACGGGATAAAGTAATCTTACAACATATTATTCCGGAAAAGTAAAAAGGAATTATCTTCAGTTAGATATCGTGAGCAATGTACAGATAAGCATCGTGGGATATTATTCACCAAGATGCTTTTCATGTCCGATTTTGGCACAGAGCTGCCTGTCAGATTAAGTTTAGCTTTGTGCCATAACAGTGTCGGAGAAAATTTGAACTAATACACTTTATTTGCCTCTTATAAAATATACGAGTGTATTTCATTGAGTAATTTTGCAGCCTCTTCCCCGGTTGCTCCCGGGAATAATTTGGCACAAACGCTATGTAATCTTGGCTCTATAGCGCCATTTAGTTTTCTTTTTTGATATCTGTATATGACATGTAAGTGTTCATGCAGCTCTACATACAATTTATAAAAATCCAGTAATGCAGAGTCAGCACTACAGAATACAAAACGGTGGTGAGGATTTAGCGTTACAGAACTACCGTCTGGATGTTTTACATGACCATTATTGGCATCAGCTTCCGCAATATACTTATTCTCGCTGCTAATGGTCATTAAAACTAATGTAATGATCATCAGGTCGCTAATGACATTATGAAGCTTTTGTTCTAAAGGTTCTTGTTTGTTAACTTTTAACAATTTGTCTATGAAATGCCTTCCGCGTCCTTTGTATAAATGACAAAATACAAGCAATATAAGAAGCGGGTTCATCTTTGATGTGTGCTCATTTGAAATACAGTGCGTTAGCTCTATGATTCTTTCTGCTTTTTCGGTTAAATCTTTATCCTTTAGAGTCTCAATGGATTGTGTGAGAAATTCATATTCGGCATTAATGTGTGACTCATATTCGCCTTTTACTGCATCATAAAAAGATTCTATCTTTTCCCTGTCTACCCGCTCCTCCCCGAATGCTAGTCCTATCTTCTCTGATGATTTTTGATATTCTTCAATATATTCTTCATAGGTCGGTAATCGTTTGTTCTTTCCTTCCATTGCCGAAAGAATGACAGAGAAACTGTAATACTTTAATGATGAGAATTTGTCTTTTAAACTATTACTGGTTACAGGGCTCACGACGTTTCTGTCGAGAAATATGATACCCATTCCATTCTTAAATTTAGGTGTTTTAAGAAACGTATCTAAAGAAATAACGCCATCTCTTGCCATAAAGCTAATAGACTTTTCCATCTCACTTGTCCCTTTTTATAACTCACCACATAGTTGCTTGTTGTTTTTTTATACATGACTGGTTTAGAATCGTAACGCCTAATCGTTGTCTCTGACAACACCCAAAGCCTCCACGACCTGCAAGGTGGCGCTTACGGCGGTCAAACCCAAATCCATTTAGCCTTTGTAAACGGATGCCGCAAACTGCGGTGAAGGTACTCTTCTTAATACCTACGCCTTTTCAGGCTCATTCCTGTACTGAACGTCGCTTACGCAATGAATAAGCGTGGTTAGTGCATTCTACTCACCCAATGGGAACATTTTCCCGTTGGGGACGTGTTCCCTTTTTACTGTAAGGAACACAGATGAACACCTATGAAATGTTATCCATCTCGATTACGTCTCCCGCTTGGGAAGCTGCGGTCGACTTTTCCAGCTCTGTTGAAAGCGCTATCGCCAGCCAAAACCGGTTGGTTAAGGAAGCGCTGAACGTCTGGGAGCATCGGCAGAACAGTGAAACGGGGCAGGTGACGTTCCAGCTGATCGTTTTTACTCGTACTGGGGGAAGCGTCACTGCACACATCGAGAAATTTACGGTTAAGCGCGTTGGCTGCTGCCTTAAGGTGTCATTAGCCACCGCCTGACACTAACTCTTTTCACCATCCCGGAGGGAAAACACCCTCCAGGCGTGTTCTCCCTCCGCTTTATTCAGGGAGATACCCATCAATGACAGATTTCACTATCACACAGGTCGATTTTGATCGCCTGCTCGATCAGAACGATGAAGAACAGGCGGTACGTCTGTTTTGTTTTGAACAATTACTTTACCGCTGGGCAGACCGGCTGAGCTGTGAGTACCAGGGTGGGCTTTGGCTGGGGATGACGTTATCCAACGGCGGCTTTTATGCTTACCCGGCCACGTCTCAGAACTGGAGCGTATCGGCGGAAAACTACTATCAGGGCACGATGGACTCCGACACGTTTGGCATTACGGCTTCGCTTTACGCTCTCTGCGAGCTGGCGAACCGCACTGAAGCCGATGAGGACATCGAAGCCTATTATGCGTTGCGCAATTACGCCTTAATGCATTCATGTACTAACGCCATTATGGCGGCCATTGACTAAAGGTTATTACCGACCGTTAACGTAATAAACGCTGCCCGAAAGGAACCACTCCTTCGGGGGCGTTCTCCTTTCGGTATGACATCGTAAGGAGAACACCATGATCGCGTTATCGTTTGAGCCACAGTCTGTTGTTCAGGATCTTTATGACTTAGCCAATGCAGAAGGGGAGCTGTTATTCGTTGCCGCCAAAATGCGTTTAGGAATTGATGAGGAACGCGATGAGGACGGTTTTACCGATAACGAATATGTCCTTACCGACATTGCTTATCAGCTGGCGCAGGCTTTAGTTTTTGGCCGTTTTACTCATTCAGCCAGTGAACCGTTATTACATGACGTTCTGGCGCTTGGAGAAAAGGTGAACAGGGAAGCCTGGGCTCATTATTTCTATACCGGGAACGCAGATGCAAAGTGCTCTCTGGCACTGGAAGCGATGGGATATTTATAGCCTTCGCGTAATTCGTTTCACTTCTTTTTACTGAACTTACTTCCCCGGGGGGGCTTCTCTCCTCGGGAAGCTGTCTCCGGCAATTATTGAGGAGATATCTATGCTGCGTTTTTATGGTTCTGACCTGAAGGCCGTCGTAACGGAATCAATAACTACCGATAAGCCTGTCGTTCTGGCTAAGGATCACGGCGTTTATTTGATGGTTGACGGCGGTGAACAACGTGATGATGGTCGGGTAAGACATTTAGCCTATGCTGACGGCTGTCACCCTGATCTCGACTCGGAATGGGTCTCGATGGCCCGCATACTGGTCGGCGGCGATAGCTTTGAAGAAAGAATACCGCTGACGGAAGGCGGTATCGTGGACATCATCACCAAACCCTACCAGCTGTCTATTATGCTTAAGGCGCAGAGGCTGGCGATGTTTATTACCGGCTGGCAAAATTGTGTGCCCGTCGCGGAGTACCGTCATCTGACGGACAGAATAAACGTTATGGCCCAGGTGCACTTCACTGCCTGCCGAAGCCAGAAAGAGCTGAAAAGCTGGCGCATGATGGCGCAGCGGCTGCTTGTTGACGTTGCCGTTGTTGGCTGCAAACGGGCAAAAGCTGATGACCATCACTGTTTTCTTATCGCATGCAGGCAACTGCAAAAGCAGTTCGAGCGGGTAACGACCGAAGGCGTTATTCAGGCCGTCGCCATTTGAACTGACTGACATTCATCAATCCCTGTGGGGCGTATTTCTGCGCCCATAGGGAGCGGGATACGCCTTTTTTAAAAGGAGTTTCCCATGAAGAAATCAAATTCTCGTTCTCAACGTGCTGGACATACAGACCTGTATCAGCAGGTGACCGATCGCATTGTTGCCGCGCTGGAAAAAGGCGTACCGCCCTGGCGTAAGCCGTGGCGTTCGGTGGAGAAATATGCCTCCAGCCCGTTTCCGGTTAATGCCGCGACCGGGTGTCACTACAACGGCGTTAACATCATGCTGTTGTGGCTGGCGGCGGAAGAGAAGGGCTACCGTTCCAATCGCTGGCTCACCTATAAGCAGGCGCAGGCAGTCGGTGGGCAGGTTCGTAAAGGTGAAAGCAGCAGTCTCGGCGTTATATTCAAACCGTTTGAAAAGCAGGCGGAAGATAAAAGCGGCAGTAAGCTGTTTGACGCCGATGGCAAACCGGTTATGGAATCCCGGGTTATAGCTAAATCGCTGTACCTGTTCAACGTTGAACAGTGCGATGGTTTACCAGAATCCGTCGTTGGGGTGACTGCCGTTCCTTTGTCGCAGGAGGATGTGGATACCGTCAGTACGCCGGTGTTTAACCGCATTCTTGATATGCTGAATGCCTCCGGCGTAAAGGCTACATCGTTTAGCCAGAACCGAGCATTTTACCGTCCATCCACCGATGAGATTGTATTACCGGCAGTCGGTCAGTTTTTTTCTGATGCTGATTATTGGGCAACATTGTTGCATGAGCTGGTTCACGCCAGCGGTCATGCCAAACGGCTAAACCGTGAGGGCATCACGTCTTCATTGAGCCGGTTTGGCGATCCGATTTATGCGTTTGAAGAGCTTATCGCAGAGCTGGGTAGCGCTTTTCTCTGTGCCGAACTGGGCGTTTATGGTGAGGTGCAACATGAAAGCTACCTTGCCTCATGGCTGAAGACGCTGAAAGAGGACAAACACGCTATTTTCCGGGCCAGCCGCCAGGCGCGCGAGGCCTGTGAATTTTTACTTAACCTTGCTCAGGATGTTCGCCGTTCGGTGGCCTGATGCGCTAAATGCTCCTTCGGGAGCATTTTTTATGGGATTTGGAAATTATTAGGAACCTAAACAGAGTTGTTTGTTGTTGTTTGTGGGCGGAGAAATAGAGTGGCAGCTTTTCATTTCAGCCATCGGCGGTATTTATGCTCAATACTCTATTTTTCTGGCGTGACAAGGCGCATCCGCCGGAACCCTTATCCGATAACCGTTCACCTGTGCCTGCGGGTTATTTTGCTCCGGCCAGTGTAGAGGAGTTGTTGGGCACACCTCTACGTCAGCAATATCTGCAAACGCTGTGGGATTACTCTTCTCTGCCCAGAAACCTGTATCAGCAGTATTACCTGACTCCTCTGGGGCAGTGTGTACTACTAATGCAGCAGTTTCCGGTGGCGGAGCAGGGGGCGTATGCGTACCCCGGTGGGATGATTGATTGTTTGCTTAAGACGCTGGCAAACGCGGTGAAACGGTCAAAAAGCTACATGTTGCCGCCGGGGGCTGACCCTGAAGATCAGGCAACGCAGGGGGCTGCGTGGTCTGCGGTTATTGTCTGGGCGACCATGTTTAGCGTGTTGGACAATCTGGCGCATCTCCACATTGAACAGGAGAACGGGCAGGTCTGGTCGCCGGTTGCAGGCGTTCTGGATAAACCCTACCGCTTCCGCTTTGTGCCAGAAACTCAGCCGGAAAAGGTATACGGCTACAGTGCCATGCTGGCCTTCAGGCTGTTACCGGAAGAAGGGCTGCGTTGGCTAAGTCGATGGCCCGACGCGTTAAAGGCGCTTTCGATGTTTCTTGCCGGGTATCGGGCGCAGTCAGGCGTTGTAGGGGCAATAGTTTTACAAGCCGGGGAGGGCAGTGATAAAACGCCGCCAGTCACCCCATCAGCGTTGCCAGACATTTCTCCTGATTATGCTTTTGATGATTACGCCGCTTTCTTGCAATCGGCCCCGCCGCCCGGCGAATATGTTGAAAATATTCCCGATGATTTACCGTCTGCTATGGGGAATGTGGAAGGAGCCGATCTCTCCTCTGAACCGGCATTGTGCCGCTCTCATCCTGCTGGCGAGTTGTTTATCGACTGGCTCAGACAGTCTTTACAACTGAAGAAAACGATAGCCAATGAACCGGATGGTCACGTATATGTGATCGCGGGGTCTGTATTCCTGAAAACTCCGTCAATTTTTCATAGGTTTATGGCGGAGCAGAGGGAGGCACTGCGACCATTAAAAATAGACAACTGGCGTGATGTTCAGCGGCAGTTTGAAAAAATAAATCTGCACAGGCGGCAGCGCGGGGGAGCAAATGTATACCAGTGCCGTAATAGGGAGAGCCAGAAGGTTTATCACGGCTATCTTTTACCTGCGAAAGAAATTTATGGCGCAGCAACAGTGCCAGCAGATACCCCGTTATTAGAAGTTAGCTCTTTGAACTAATGGGACGAAATTGACTATGGATGAATTGTTAACATTTGAAGTACTTCTGGAGAAGTATTTTTACGCCAAAACATTACGGCCTGACACGCAGTGGAGTTATTGCAAAGTAGTAAGAACGTTTACGAAGTTTGCGAAAGTACCGCCAGGGGAGGTCAATGCCGATTTGGTGCTGAGGTGGAAAGAAGAAGTATTAAAAGTGCAGGGGCTGAAGGTTCGTACCTGGAATAACAAGGTTGCCCATATGCGTGCGTTGTTCAACTTTGCTATCAAGAAAAAACTGTTCCAGGAAGAGAATCCGTTTAATGGCGTTGTGGCTTGCCCGGGCGTTAAACGTAAAAAAACGCTTTCTGACAGTCAGCTTGAAACTGTTTATCGGGTTATGCAGCAGCAGAGGGGAAGGGAGCAATCCGGCGATCATTATCGTAACGCGCTGGCTCCAGCATGGTTCTGGACTGCCGTGCTGGATATCTTGCGCTATACGGCGATACGCCAGAATCAGTTCTTACATATCAGAATTAGCGATGTCGATTTTGATTCGCACTGCATTCACTTACGGCTGGAGGGGGCTAAAAATCATCGTGAACATCAGGTGCCGATTATCTCCGCCCTGCGTCCATCGCTTGAGGAGTTGGTCAGTCAGGTGACAAAGGCGGGGGCAATGCCACATGAGCAGCTATTTAACATCGCCTGGTTTGATTTCAGGAGAAAGGCAAATTATCAGGATGGTATGACGAAAGTTCCTCTACGGTCCTTTTTCCGTCGGTTGTCCCGGGAGTGTGGTTTTCTGGTTAGCCCTCATCGTTTCCGTCATACCATCGCGACAAAGCTGATGCGCACGCCGGAACGTAATCTGCAAACGGTGAAAACCTTGCTGGGGCACGTCAGTCTGGCGTCAACGCTGGAATATGTGGAGGTGAATATCGAAAGCCTGAAGGCGACGCTGGAGCAGGAGTTAAGATGGTGAAAAATGGCGCATATTGACAGTTTCACTAAAAACTGTAACATCGCCTAAAGCGAAAAACCCTATTCAGGTGGGCTGAATAGGGTTTCGCACAGAGTGGAACAATCAAGTTCAACAGGTGATGACATTCATCGCTGTCTAAACTCTGTCCTCACATCTGATTTCGCCCCGCTATTTCATGCCTAGTACACATGAAGGTAGCCGAACGGTACTGTGTAAGTGGTGCCCGGACTCGGAATCGAACCAAGGACACGGGGATTTTCAATCCCCTGCTCTACCGACTGAGCTATCCGGGCAACGGGGCGCATTAAACCGTAATCCGTACGCTCCGTCAATCAAATTTCTCGATTTATCTACCGGTTGCTTAACTTTGCGGCAATTCTGCGTCTGAGCGCGCTATTCTGCGGGAAATTACATCATGCCGTTATCGCCTTCGCGGTTCTTCCAGCCGCTGGTCACTGAGATCGCGTGGCGAAGTCCGGAGATCGCGTAGTCGCCGACGACGTCTTCGTCATCGCGCGGCGAGCTGATGGTAATTTCCGCGTCGACGCCGTGACGGTATGCGCCGTGGTGGCTAAAGATGGTGCCGATAAAACATTTATCATTCAGCCAGACCGGAATATAGGCGACGGTTTCATAAATATAGTTAGACGCCACGCCGCTATAGTAACTTTCCGCATCGTCGGCCGACGTGCCCGGAGGAATAGGGCAGATTGGGGCTTCGCCGTCGCTCTGCGGCTTATCCTTAAGCAGGCTGCTCTGCATCACCTCCAGCGACTTCAGCAGATCCGTTTTTTCCCCGTCGCTTAACGCGGGCGTCAGCGGCTGGCCTTTTTCCGGCGAGCGGATGTCATTGAGAGTGTAGCGATAGCGGATCGTCACCGCGGGCGCGCTACTGCCCGAGGGGGCAAACGGACGCAATAAATAGAGATTATCTTCGCCAAACTGACCGTTGTACCAGAGGGCATAAACCTGGCCATTAATGCGTACCCACTGGCTCCACTGGTTGGCGCCGCGGCCGTTAAGGGAAAAAAGCACGCCGGGAACCCCTGCGTCAAAATCATCGCCGTTGCCGCTATCGTCGCTGTTGACCGTTTCGAAAGCGTCGTCGTTGCGTTTTAAGACTCCGGTATAGCTAAAGAGTCCGGTGCCGCCGACGTAGCTATCGATAATTAAATCGCGTCTGCCGTCACCGTCGAGATCCACCAGGGTGAAGCTGACTTTGCCGTTTTCGGAGTCGGCGCTGATATCAGACTGGAGAAACGCCTGCCACTCATCATCGCTGATATCGGCGGAAGGTTTGCTCGTCGAGACCAGAGAGTCGTCCGCGTAGGTCAGCGTAAAATGGCTGACCTTGCCGCCGAGGGGAAACTGTTCGGCGATCTTATTCAGATCCAGTTCAGGGTTGACCTTCTGCTCTTTTAACACGGCGTTATACAGCGCTTTCAGCGCATTATTATCGGCTTCTTTTTGCTGCCTGGGGATAACCTGACTGACGAAAGTGGGCAGCATCCATGCGCCGCCGGGGGCGATTTCCCGGCAGTCGCCGGTGGTGTATTTCAGGCTCTGAACAAAGGTCCGGCCGTCCCACACGCGCTCTTCTCCGCTGATGCAGTCGGCAATACCGCGGCCCTTGTTGAAAAAGGTAAGCACGCCATCGCCATAGCTGGAGGCGTCGGTAGCGATCAGCTGAGGCTGAGTCATAAATGCTTTGTCGACCACCCATATGGCGTAGCCGTCGTTGTAGGCCGCGCGCCAGCAAAGGGCCTGAATCAAGGTGTGGTTTTTATCCAGCGGGGTGGCGGTGAGCTGACGCTCGGAGGCCGGGATGTCGGCGTTTTGCCAGTCGTCGCAATGGCTGTTAAGCACGGGGGTTAGCTGCGGAAGAAGCTTCTGCCGCTGTTTTGCCGTCAGCGTCGCGGCAGCGGCATTGTTAATGACCGGCGCGGCGATGATTTCCGGCGCGGGCGCCGCCGGCAAAACGTTGTCATCGCCGGCATCTCCTTGACGCATCAGCGCATCGGCGGTGCCCAGGCGCTGCTGGAACTCATCCATTTTCAGAAATGCGGCGCTGCTGCCTGCGCTGGACAGCACCTTGCGCTCGCCGTTAATCGCCAGCTCAATTTTGCCGTTATGCTCCAGGGCCTGAATCAGGGCCGACGTCTGGCTATCATCAAAGCGAAAATGGCTCTCGTCGACGGCTTCGAGGGCGCCGTTGTCGCGATCGTCGATGAACAGCGTGACCGTGGCGTCGGGCGGAATATCGCGTTCGGTTTGCGCGAAGGTCGCAACGGCGACGACGTGCTGCGCCGCGCCCGCATTGCGGGTCAGCAGAACGCTGACTTCGCCCATGGTGACGCCATAGCCTGCGGCCCGGCAGGTGCCGGTGTTGTCGCAGGCGAGCTCCCAGTCTTTATGCGCGAAAGAGAAACCTTGCGGAGAGGCTGCCAGAAGCGGTGTCGAACACAGCCCCATAATGGCAGCCCAAAGAAGAGAGCGCATATCAAACCCTGTCAGCATATCGATGAGTGGGGAATTATATGCGCGATGAATCGGTTAAGATATCGGAATCAGGTCAGCGCACCGCCCATCCGGCACTGGGCAAAACGCAAAATATCTTCTGCCAGGCGACGTGCGGTATCGACGTCAGTCTGGCTACGTTTGATCAGCAGGCGGCTCAGGCAACCTTCGATGATCAGCTCCATCTGCTTCGCGACCATCGCCGGATCGTCAACCTCCAGCTGGCTAAGCAGTTCGTGAGTATAGGCCAGAGAAGCCTGCTTCTGCTGCTCGGCCAACTGATGGATCGGGTGCTGAGCGTCCGGGTAAAAAGTACAGGCGGCGATAAACAGGCAGCCGGGATAACGATGGTTGCTAACGCAGGTGGTCAGCGCGGCGTAGCGGGCCAGCAGTTTCTGCTCTGCGCTTAGCGACTCGTCGAGTAAAAGCTGACGGCGCCAGGCATCGACCTGATGGCTAAGATGGCGAAGCGCGTCATACAGCAGCGCCTCGCGATCGGGCCAGAAACGTTTGAGGTCATTGAGCGGGTAAGCCACGCGCTCGGCGACCATTTCCAGCGTGGTGTTAGCGATACCCTCGATTTCGAGGATTTGGATGGCTTCACCCAGGACTTCTTCACGTTGCACGGTCTTCTCCTCCATTTTCCCTCCTAAAGTGTCGCTCACGGTTATCGATCGCGCAAATGGGCGCTGAATGCCGCGGCATCCATAAACCCGGTGACACGCTGCGCGGGCTGCTCCTCGCCCTGTTCGTTGAAGAACAGAATCGTGGGGAGGCCAAGCACCCTGAGGTGCTTCAGCAGCGCCGCGTCTTGTGCGCTATTTTTCGTGACATCCACTTGTAGCAGAACGGTATCTTTCAGGGCCTGTTGAACCTCAGGTGAGGTAAAGGTGTATTTCTCGAACTCTTTGCAGGCCACGCACCAGTCGGCGTAAAGATCAAGCATCACCGGTTTGCCTTTCGCCTGCGCCAGCGCCTGATTGAGCTCATCGACGCTATGGATACGGGTAAACTGGAGATGGGACTGCCGTTGCACGACCGGTGCATCGAAAGCCCAGTCCTGCAGCGGACGGGCGCTGACCAGCGCGGCGCCGAGCATGGCGATTTGTACGAGACGCAGCCAGGGGCGCGTGCCGCCCAGCGAGGTGATAAACGCCCAGCTAAAAAAGGCGACGCCAAGCAGCGACCAAAGCCGCAGGCCCCACAGGTCTCCCAGGATGCGTTCAAGTAAAAATACCGGCAGCGCGAGGATCACGAAGCCAAAAGCGGTTTTCACGTGAGCCATCCACGGGCCGCTTTTCGGCAGGAGGCGGTTGCCAAATACGGTCACCAGGATCAGCGGCAGCCCCATTCCGAGCGCGTAGAGATACAGGGTTCCACCGCCCAGCCACAGATTACCGCTCTGGGCGATATACAGCAGAATGGCGCTCAGCGGCGCGGTGGTACAGGGCGAGCAGATTAATCCGGCAATTGCCCCCATGGCGAATACGCCGCCGGGTGAACCGCCCTGGCGTTTATTGCTCATCAGCGTCAGACGCGTTTGCAGCGACGAAGGCAGCTGGAGCGTAAACAGACCAAACATCGACAGTGCCAGCAGGATAAACACGACCGACAGGCCGATCAGCACATAAGGGTGTTGCAGCGCTGCCTGGAACTGCAGGCCCGCAGCGGCGACGACCAGACCCAGCGCGGTGTAGGTTAACGCCATTCCCTGAACGTAGATAAAGGCCAGCAGCAGCGCGCGGGCGGTGGAGAGGCGTTTTTGACCGCCCAGCACGATGCCGGAAATCAGCGGATACATCGGCAGAACGCAGGGGGTAAAGGCGATGCCGATACCAATTAATAGCGCCCAAAGCGCGCTAAAGGGGAGATCGGCGCTGTGGTTGTCCGCGACGGGAGAAGGAAGGTCGGACGGCGACTCGACCGGCAGCGCCGGGCGCGTTTCCAGCGGCAGCGGCGGGTTCAGCCTGGGTTGCCCGGCGTGCGCATCGTTACTGGAGCGCGCCAGCGCTTTGCCAAGCGGCACGATTTTGGTTTCTGGCGGATAGCAAAAACCCGCATCCGCGCAGCCCTGCCAGGTGACGGTAAGGGTTGCGCCAGCGGCGGCGTGCGTCAGAGTGACCGGGACGGTCAGGCGCTGGCGGTAAATTTCACTTTTACCGTAAAACTCGTCCTCATGCCATTCGCCTGACGGCAGCGAGGGTTCGATAAACGTCGCATCGGCGGAGGTCAGCTTAATCTGTTTGCGGTAAAGATAGTAACCCTCCTTGATTTGCCAGGTCAGATTGAGATCGTGTTGATTCTGCTGAAAATCGAAGGCAAAAGCCTGGTCAGCAGGAACAAAGTTCGAACGACCGGGGGCGTCGAACAGGCCGGCAATGGCCGATGTGCTGCAAAGCAGCAGGATCAGCGTAATGATGCGTTGAGCCATGAGAGGTAATCATTGTCTCCGTGAATAACGGGCAGAACCAAAAGTTCAGGGGTTTGATACGGGTGATGGGACTTCAGACAGTCCAGCAGCGCCTGCTGATGGGCAAGGTCGGTTTTCAGCAGCATTTGCACTTCATACTCCTGCTCCAGTTTTCCTTCCCAGTAATAGAGCGACGTCGCTCCCGGCAGGAGCGTGGCGCAGGCGGCGAGTTTTTCCGCCAATGCTTTGGCCGCCAGGTCCTGGGCGGTCGCTTCATCCGGCGCGGTACAGAGTACAACAACAGCATCAGGCGTAGTCATCGTGAACCTCGTATCAGCGAAAAGAGGCACTATAGCACGCAAGATAGGGAGGATTAACGAAACGGGCCAGGATCTGGCCCGAATTTGAAGAGATTTACAGCATGATGCCGCCAAAAATAAACCCGAGGATCACGCATAGCGTAATGGCGATGACGCCGGGGATCAGGAAGGCGTGGTTGAAGACGTATTTACCGATGCGGGTGGAGCCGGTGTCATCCATTTCGACCGCCGCCAGCAGGGTTGGGTAGGTTGGCAGAACGAACAGCGCAGAGACGGCGGCAAATGAGGCGATGGCGGTGAGAGGGCTTACGCCCAGCATCAGCGCGGCGGGCATCAGCGCCTTGGTGGTGGCTGCCTGGGAATAGAGCAGGGTTGCGGCGAAGAATAGCACGACCGCCAGCAGCCACGGATAGTTGTGCAGCAGGTCGCCTGCTACCGTCTGGATATCGCTGATGTGGGCTTTAACGAAAGTATCCCCCAGCCATGCGACGCCGAGAACGCAAACGCAGGCGCTCATGCCGGATTTAAACGTGCTGGCGTTGAGTACTTCACCGGTGTCGATTTTGCAGGTGATGCTGATCAATGTCGCGATAGTCAGCATAAATACCACGATCGCTTCGTTGCGCGGCAGAACCGGATCTTTAATCAGGCCGACGGTGTCGCTGATGGCGGTGGCGTAAAACATTACCGCGACGATACCAATCAGGAACAGCAGCACAGAGCGTCTGGCGTGCGGCTTAAGCTCGAAAACCTGGCTGCCGCGCAGCTTGACTTCCCCTTTCGCCAGCCGCTCCTGATAAATCGGATCGTCTTTTAGCTCACAGCCGAGGAAGTTACAGACGATGGCGGTGAGCATCACGGCAATCAGGGTAACCGGAATACAGATTGCCAGCAGAGTCAGGTAGCTGACGCCCAGCGGTTCAAGGATGCCGGCAAAAAAGACCACCGCAGCGGAAATCGGCGAGGCGGTGATCGCAATCTGTGAGGCGACCACGGCGATGGAAAGAGGGCGCGAGGGGCGAATACCCTGCTCTTTCGCTACTTCGGTGATCACCGGAAGCGTAGAGAAAGCAGTGTGTCCGGTTCCGGCCAGTATGGTCATAAACCAGGTGACCAGCGGGGCGAGAAAGGTGATGTATTTGGGGTGACGTCGCAGCATACGTTCGGCGAGACTGACCAGGTAGTCCATCCCTCCGGCGACCTGCATGGCGGCGATAGCGGCGATAACCGCCATAATGATTTCGATGACGTCGAAGGGGATCGCGCCGGGTTTAATTTGAAAAAAGAGGGTCAGGACGAGGACGCCCAGGCCACCGGCGAAACCGATGCCGATACCCCCGAGTCTGGCTCCCAGATAAATAGCCAGCAGGACAATAACGAGTTCTGCACCAAACATATATGCCTTCCTTGTTTTATTAACAAGTTGATATTGGATTGTTGTAATTTAGTAGATCAATAAGAACAAAAAAGGCATGTCATCGCTGACATGCCCGTGATTAGTTTAACCTGAAACTTTACTGTTCGCTTTCATCAGTATACCGCTTCGCTTTATAGGCCGGATGCATCAGGTTTTGCGCGGAGAAGATATCGTCCAGCTCCGCTGCGGTCAGCAGCCCGCGCTCAAGCACCACGTCTCTGACGCTCTTGCCCGTTTCGGCGCAAATCTTGCCGACGATATCGCCATTGTGGTGGCCGATATACGGGTTGAGATAGGTGACGATGCCAATGGAGTTGTAGACGTAGCTTTCGCATACCGCTTTGTTGGCGGTGATGCCGCTCACGCATTTTTCCAGCAGGTTGTAGCAGGCGTTAGTCAGAATATGGATAGATTCAAACATCGCCTGGCCAATCACCGGCTCCATCACGTTCAGCTGCAGCTGCCCCGCTTCGGAAGCCATGGTGACGGTTGTATCGTTACCAATCACTTTGAAGCACACCTGATTGACGACCTCAGGGACCACCGGGTTTACCTTGGCTGGCATGATAGAGGAGCCCGCCTGCAGTTCGGGCAGGTTAATTTCGTTCAGGCCGGCGCGCGGGCCGGAAGAGAGCAGGCGCAGGTCGTTACAGATTTTGGACAGTTTAACCGCCAGCCGCTTCAGGGAACTGTGGACCATCACGTAGGCGCCGCAGTCGGAGGTGGCTTCGATCAGGTCTTCGGCTGGCACAACCGGCAGGTTGCTGACTTCCGCCAGTTTTTGAACTGCCAGCTGCTGATAACCATCCGGGGTATTCAGGCGGGTGCCGATAGCGGTCGCGCCGAGGTTTACCTCCAGCAGCAGCTCAGCGGTGCGCAGAATGCATTTGGTCTCTTCGTTAAGCAGAACGTTAAACGCGTGGAACTCCTGCCCCAGGGTCATCGGCACCGCGTCCTGCAGCTGGGTACGACCCATTTTCAGAATGTCCTGGAACTCAACGGCCTTTTGCTGGAAACCTTCGCCAAGCTGGTTGATTGCATCGATCAGTTTGAGAATGGAGGCGTAGACCGCGATGCGGAAACCGGTCGGGTAAGCATCGTTAGTGGACTGACATTTGTTAACGTGGTCGTTAGGGTTGAGATACTGATATTCGCCTTTCTGATGGCCCATCAGCTCAAGGCCGATGTTCGCCAGGACTTCGTTGGTGTTCATGTTAACGGAGGTGCCTGCCCCGCCCTGGAACACATCAACCGGGAACTGGTCCATGCACTTGCCGTTATTCAACACCTCATCGCAGGCGGCAATAATGGCGTTGGCGATGCTTTTAGGGATAGTTTGCAGCTCTTTGTTAGCCTGCGCAGCGGCCTTCTTCACCATCACCATTCCGCGGACAAATTCAGGAATGTCGCTGATTTTGTTGTTGCTGATGTAGAAGTTTTCAATCGCTCTCAGAGTATGGACGCCGTAGTAAGCGTCAGCTGGAACTTCCCTGGTGCCCAACAGATCTTCTTCGATACGAATGTTGTTTAACATGTGAACCTTCTCTTTCAAGCTGCCTATGAATTCACCAAATACGCAGAATTTATGGGATCTCGCGCATTTTCTGGCCGCAGATTATTTCCTTAATCGGCCCGGTGCCCACGATCATATGCTGATAATAGCGAATATCAGTCACCCTGATCACTTATTATGTAGTGAATCCTATAAGAATTATTAATCTGTGAAATGAGTCACCGGTTTTCTATTCTTGAAAAAAATAAGCTTTTTTTACGATTGAAAAGTGACGTTTTGGCCCAACATCTTTTCGATGCGAATAGCATATCTATGACTACGGGCGCCGACGCTGGCGCCTGTTAATGAAGGAGACGCCGGTGCGTTGGATTCCGTTAATTGCCGTTTTTTTATACGTTTACATTGAGATATCGATCTTTATCCAGGTCGCCCACGTGCTTGGCGTCCTGCTGACGCTGATTCTGGTGATCTTTAGCTCGGTCGTGGGGATATCGCTGGTAAAAAACCAGGGCTTTAAAAACCTCATGCTGATGCAGCAGAAGATGGCGGCGGGAGAGAGCCCGGCCGCTGAAATGATCAAAAGCGTGTCGCTGATCATCGCCGGTTTGCTGCTGCTTCTGCCGGGATTCTTTACCGATTTCCTGGGGCTGCTGCTGCTGCTGCCTCCGGTGCAGAAGCACCTGACCTTAAAGCTGATGCCGCATCTGCGCTTTAGTCGGATGCCGGGCGGCGGGTTTAGCGCCGGAACCGGTGGCGGCGATACCTTTGAAGGCGAATATCAGCGCAAAGATGACGAGCGCGACCGCCTCGAACATAAAGACGATCGTCGTGATTAACATTTAGCATTGTCCGGGCCGGTCACTCCGGCCTGGTGACTCTCTCCGCGAGCCTGCGCTTTGGTAAAAACAGCCACAGTACCGCCAGCATGATAAACGCGTACAGGCTCTTCCAGCCCACCATCGCCAGCAGCAGCAGGCACAGCACGCTGCCAAACGCCGCTAACACGCGATAACGCCCATGCAGCAACCGGCAGCCCGCCAGCATACACAGCAGATAGATCATAATAAAAATGCCGTTGGCGTAGACGATCAGGGCGTCCAGGTTGATATTGAGCGCGTAAATGCACAAGGCGCTAATCACGCAGCAGCCGAGTACCGCGTTCAGCGCATTGCGCGGAATTTGTCGCGGCGACAGGCGGGCCAGATAGCTCTCAGGCTTATGCTGCGCCTGCGACCACACCAGGCGGGCAAAGCTCTGGATATAGATATTGAGGCTGGCGAAGCAGGCGAGATAGCCGATAACGCAGGCAATCCACAGCGCCTGAATGCCGAACAGGCGTACGACGATATTGGGCAGCGACGCGGCGGCGGCCATCTCCTCACCAAAGGCATGAAAGTGCAGGACCAGCACGGTACAGGCCCAGTAGACCGAACCCGCCAGTAATAAGCCGATCATCAGCGCGCGGGGAAAATCGCGCTCCGGTTGCTTAAATTCAGAGGCCAGATGAGCGAAAGCCTCCAGACCGACAAAACACCAGAACATCACCGAAAGTGCGGAGAAAAGCTGCGAACTATCGATTTCAGCGGGCGCCGGGAAGGGGATCTGCGTGGGGTTGATCCCGCCGCGCCACCAGATAGCGACGATCAGGGCGACAATGAGTACGGCAACCAGCGTTTGTAGATTGGCGCTGGAGCTGGCTCCGCGAGAGCCGACCCACCAGATAATCGCCAGCGTTCCCAGTTCAGCCAGCAGCAGCTGGCTATCGTGCCAGCCAAAAAGCGCCTGACCGAAGCCGGTGGCGATATGCAGGGCCGCGGGTAATCCGACCGGGATCACTGATAAAAAGAGCCAGCCGGTGACGCGCGCCAGACGCGGTCCAAAAGCCATATCCACAAAATGGGCCACGCCGCCGGCGCTGGGAAAGTGCCGACCCAGCGTGGCGAAGACGATAGCGATGGGAAACACCAGTAAAATCAGCGCCGGCCAGGCCCACAGGCTGTTGTCGCCAGCGACCAATGCGGCCAGCGCCGGAACGGCGAAGACGCCGGTTCCCAGTAATGATGTGGAGAGTAACCCCACTCCTTGGGCAAGCCCCAACTCCTGTTTTAAACCACTCATGTTTCAACCCTGCGCCCGGCAAAAAAGGGATGGTATCACAATCGCTTTTGCTTATGACGTCAGGCAACGGCGGCAAATTTGTGTGCGTCTGAGCACGAGGACAAATTTTTTTTTACTTTTCCCCTTGAAGCGGTAAAACCCCACCCCCATCTCTCAGGGCACTAGCCGGAAAACCGTGTGCGGACCGGCGTCATCCATAACTGATAATGACTTTCTCAAAGGAGAGCTATCAATGAGTATTCGTCCGTTACATGATCGTGTGATCGTCAAACGTAAAGAAGTTGAAACGAAATCTGCTGGCGGCATCGTTCTGACCGGTTCTGCGGCAGCAAAATCAACTCGTGGCGAAATCATCGCTGTCGGTAAGGGCCGCATCCTGGAAAACGGAACCGTGCAGCCTCTGGACGTTAAAGTTGGTGACATCGTAATTTTCAACGATGGCTACGGCGTGAAATCCGAGAAGATCGACAATGAAGAAGTGTTGATCATGTCCGAAAGCGACATTCTGGCAATTGTTGAAGCTTAATCCGCGAACGACACTGAACATACGAATTTAAGGGAAAGATAAAATGGCAGCTAAAGACGTAAAATTCGGTAACGACGCTCGTGTGAAAATGCTGCGCGGCGTAAACGTACTGGCAGACGCAGTTAAAGTAACCCTGGGCCCGAAAGGCCGTAACGTGGTTCTGGACAAATCTTTCGGTGCGCCGACCATCACTAAAGACGGCGTTTCCGTAGCGCGTGAAATCGAGCTGGAAGACAAGTTCGAAAACATGGGCGCGCAGATGGTTAAAGAAGTTGCCTCTAAAGCGAACGACGCTGCAGGCGACGGTACCACCACCGCAACCGTACTGGCTCAGGCTATCATTGCTGAAGGCCTGAAAGCCGTTGCTGCGGGTATGAACCCGATGGATCTGAAACGTGGTATCGACAAAGCTGTCGTAGCCGCTGTTGAAGAACTGAAAGCGCTGTCCGTACCGTGCTCTGACTCTAAAGCCATTGCTCAGGTTGGTACCATCTCCGCTAACTCCGACGAAACCGTAGGTAAACTGATCGCTGAAGCGATGGACAAAGTCGGTAAAGAAGGCGTGATCACCGTTGAAGACGGTACTGGTCTGGAAGACGAACTGGACGTGGTTGAAGGTATGCAGTTTGACCGCGGCTACCTGTCTCCGTACTTCATCAACAAGCCGGAAACCGGCGCTGTTGAACTGGAAAGCCCGTTCATCCTGCTGGCTGACAAAAAAATCTCCAACATCCGCGAAATGCTGCCGGTTCTGGAAGCCGTAGCAAAAGCGGGCAAACCGCTGGTTATCATCGCTGAAGACGTAGAAGGCGAAGCGCTGGCGACCCTGGTAGTGAACACCATGCGCGGCATCGTTAAAGTCGCTGCGGTTAAAGCACCGGGCTTCGGCGACCGTCGTAAAGCTATGCTGCAGGACATCGCAACTCTGACCGGCGGTACCGTTATCTCTGAAGAGATCGGTATGGAGCTGGAAAAAGCGACTCTGGAAGATCTGGGTCAGGCGAAACGCGTTGTTATCAACAAAGACACCACCACCATCATCGATGGCGTGGGCGAAGAAGCTGCGATCCAGGGCCGCGTTGCTCAGATCCGTAAGCAGATTGAAGAAGCAACTTCTGACTACGACCGTGAAAAACTGCAGGAGCGCGTGGCTAAACTGGCAGGCGGCGTTGCAGTAATCAAAGTGGGCGCGGCTACCGAAGTTGAAATGAAAGAGAAGAAAGCACGCGTTGACGATGCCCTGCACGCGACCCGTGCTGCGGTTGAAGAAGGTGTGGTTGCCGGTGGTGGCGTAGCGCTGGTTCGCGTTGCCGCTAAACTGGCTGGCCTGACCGCTCAGAACGAAGATCAGAACGTCGGTATCAAAGTTGCGCTGCGCGCAATGGAAGCTCCGCTGCGTCAGATCGTGTCCAACGCCGGTGAAGAACCGTCTGTTGTGGCGAACACTGTGAAAGGTGGTGAAGGTAACTACGGTTACAACGCTGCAACCGAAGAGTATGGCAACATGATCGACTTCGGTATTCTGGACCCAACTAAAGTGACTCGTTCTGCTCTGCAGTACGCAGCATCCGTTGCTGGTCTGATGATCACCACCGAGTGCATGGTCACCGACCTGCCGAAAAGCGACGCGCCTGACTTAGGTGCTGCTGGCGGCATGGGTGGCATGGGCGGTATGGGCGGCATGATGTAATCGTGCGCTATACCCCTTAGATATAAAGAAACCCTCGGGCAGAAATGCTCGGGGGTTTTTCTTTTTGTCGTCTTTTTAGTATAAGGTTGTACATCCGGGCCAGTGCGTCCAGCTCATTGATCGTGGGGAATAACATGCAGGTAAAATATTTAGCAGGGATTGTCGGCGCAGCATTGTTGTTAGCAGGTTGCAGCTCCAGCAACGAATTGACCTCTGGTGGCCAGAACGTACGCTTTGTTGAAGATAAACCAGGTTCTGAATGCCAGCTGTTAGGTACCGCAAGCGGCACGCAGAGCAACTGGCTGTCCGGACAGAATGGTGACGAAGGCGGCTCCATGCGCGGCGCGGCAAACGCCCTGCGTAACAAGGCCGCCGAGATGGGTGGCAACGTCATTTACGGCGTCAGCAGCCCGACGCAGAATCTGCTGTCCAGCTTTGTGCCGACCGATAGCCAAATGAACGGCCAGGTTTATAAGTGCCCGAACTGATTTAACCGGTGCCTCTCTTGCCTAAATTGAGGCACCCTCTTGATCTCTTTTTATTGCTTGCTGAGTTGCGCCTGAGTTTGCTGGTAGAACGCATGCAAAGGACGCAGACACTCCTCCAGCGTCATCATTCTTCCTGGCTGAGAAGGGATGATTTGGCTAAAAATCTGGCTGGGCTGGCGCTGGGTATGCACTTCTTTCAGCTTTGGGCTTCTCTCAATTAAGCGCATTACAACGATATTTTCCTGTTCTGATGGATGAGCGGCATTGGTTTTAATCACTGCGCCGGAGATGATTTTTCGCCCTTCCTCCGTGTCACAACAGTACAACACGCCGAGATAATGGGAAAACAGATTGAGCTTCCATTCATCCTGAAGATACTGCTGATAATCAACGTTGCTGGTATTCGTTAAATCCACCGCATAAAGCATCAGGCCTTCCAGCGAGGAAGTTAAATAATTAATCAGATCGCTATCTCCCGTGTGTTTAAGAGACTGCTGAATGCCCACCAGCAGCGCTTCAACTTGCATATCATCAATACGCAGCGTAGCAATTTGCTCATTTTGCAGCACCAGAATGAGCGTTGACCAGGTGTCGCCGGGTTTTAACGTTATCGACATAATACGTCTTTCCGGATTAGGGTGCTGTACTTCAGGTATATCGATCGCCGGTGTATTTTCTATAAGGCGTTCATTAAAGGCCACCAGTTCATTCTTATAACTTTCACCTTCAGCATTTAAGCGCTGCAGGACGATGGCCATTCTGTGCTGCAGAACTAACAGGAGATCCGCAAGAATCGGCGCCTGAAGATAATAAGACTGACAGAGTTGATTACTCAGTTTGACTTTGAGCATTAAAGCCAAAAATTTGTCATCATATTTAATAGATGCGGTATTAAAACCAATAAATGTTCCTTGCATACGGATCTCCTTTTCCTGGTGGTTACGCTGGTGCCTGCATATGGAGCTGTGACATATCAATGATGCGATCGGCTGAGGCAATGGTGGATGGCCGATGGGCAACAATGATTCGGGTAATGCTTAAACCAGAGATAGACTGGTTAATGACCGATTCATTTTTCAGGTCGAGATGGCTGGTGGCTTCATCCATAAACAGAATGCTGGGTTTTCGATAGAGCGCGCGAGCGATTAAAATTCTCTGTTTTTGTCCACCTGAGATACCTAAGCCAAGCTCGCCGACAATCGTTTCGTACCCCATCGGCATTTTCATGATTTCATCATGGATATTACATCTGCGTGCGCACTCAACGATAAAGTCCATATCGGCATTATCTTCAAAGCCGCTGATATTATCGATAAGCGAGCCTGAGAAAAGGCGGTCCTCCTGAAGGACGCAGGCCGTTCCGAGACGAAAGTTATTGATGCCAATTTTTTGAATATCAAGGTTATCCGCTATCACGTCACCGCTGGTGGGCGCTAACAGACCGCACATGACTTTCAGCAGCGTGGTCTTACCAACGCCGGAAGGGCCAACCAGCGCGATGGATTCGCCGGGCTCAACGGTAATATTTAAATTAGAAAAAATAGGTTGTGAGAACGGATCGTACTGATAGCTGAGATTCTTCACTTCTAATTTCACGCCAGTATTTTCTGCAAAAACCCGGCGTGCAGGCAGCTCTTTTTCCGGCTCGCTAAATACAATTTCTGAAAGACGCTCATTATGTAACGACAGCATGCGCAGCTGCATAACCAGGTCGATCAAGCTTGATGCGCGCTGGGAGAATTGCCCACGATAGGCGTTAAAAGCCATAAACATACCGAGAGTCATATTGTTATCAATGACCATGATCGCGCCCAGCCAGAGTACGGCGACCTGATCGATGGAGGTAATAAAAGTATTAATACCGCCAAACATCATATCAAAGCGAGTCTGTTTGATACCGGCATTGCAGGCGTCAATGTTGATATTTAACCAGTGCTGCGAACGACGCTCTTTTAAGTTCAGCGCTTTAATGGTGGAAATACCGTATAGGGACTCCATAAAGTGCGAGCTGGAGCGTGCGCCCTTGATAACCTGCTCTTCGGCAACGCGACGGTAGAAGCTGTAGGTGGCAAAGCGCATGATGGCATAGCATAAGGTGAATCCAACCACGACCCAAACCAGCCAGCCGCCGTACAGCGTTAACATGACCAGCAGGCCAATCGTCATGATTGAGTCGATAATGCCGGTAACAATGCTATTGGTGAAGGTGGAACGGATAGTATCCAGCGACGAAAAACGAGACTGAATATCCCCTAAATGACGTTTTTCAAAAAAGGATAACGGCAGGCTCGTCAGATGATCGAACAGTGTGGTTTTCCATTGGATGTTCGTCAGCGTATTTAGCGTTAATGAGGTCCACGCTCGCAACATACTAATAAAGGTGCGGAAAAGCGTGAAGAAGACCAGGCCGATACAGATAACCGAAAGTAGGCTCTGGTCGTGCGCCATGATGACATGGTCAGTCACCAGCTGCGTACCGATAGGTAATAGCAGGCCGATAGCTTCAACCACTACCGAAAAGGCAAAGATTTTTAGCAGGACCGATTTAAGTCCCACAATATTGCGCATCAGGTCTAATAGACGCAGGCGTGATTTTGCCTGTTCTTGCTGAAAGTTTTGGTCCGGCCATAGTTCCAGCGCAACGCCGGTAAAGTTATTGGACATTTCCTGGATACCAATAACCCGCTTACCCAGCGCCGGATCGTGAACAATAAAGCTGTTTTTACGTACCTTAGTGAGCACGACGTAATGATTCATTCCCCAGTGGATAATACAGGGTAGCTTCAGCTGCTTGATTTCATCCAGATCCAGAGAGAGGGCCCGGCTTTTCAGACCGGCATGTTCCGCCGTTTTGCTCAGCGACATGAGCGTAACGCCCTGAGAAGGGCTACCGTAACGATGGCGGAAGTTGAACAGGTCGATATTAAGTCCGTAAAAGCCGCAAACCATTGCCAGACAGGCGATACCGCATTCGGCGGCTTCCGACTGTAAAATAACCGGCGTTTTATGGCGGAATGAGAAATTAAGCTTATCGGTAATGGTTTTAAACAGTTCTTTATTCATCGATCGGGCCACTCACGCTTTGCGTCATCTTATAGAAAGGAGTAAACATCCACATGTAAAGCGGGCGTTCTTCAAGGAAAACTACCGCCTGAGCCTTCAGACCGTTAGAGAGCGTGAGCGTTTTTCCATTGTAGCTAAAGGTCTTGTCCTTGATTTTTATAATTGCTTTATAGAGCGCTAATTCCTGCTGATTAGTGCCGTTGCTGACATTGGTATATTCTGCCATCTCCTGACGTGACGCCGGTACCGAGGAAATAGAAACAACCTTACCTGGAAATTGGCCAAATTTATCGGCAGGGAAAGCATCATAGCGAATATTAATGGTGTCCCCGGGTTTCACGTAGGGGATGGTATTATTGGGTAACCAGAGGATCAGATAATACTCAATATCACCGGTAGGTTTGATCTGCGCCAGGCTGCTGCCGTTCTCTACCATCTGCCCTTTAGTCACGGCCAGCGATTCGATCTTACCGTTGGTCGTTGCTTTAATAATCAGATTACCGTTAGCGTTCGATTCTACCAGCTGATTTTTATAATCATTGATTTGGTTATGCTGGCTGGAGATCTGATTATCAAAGTCTGCTGCTTTGGTAATTTTATCGCTGCTGGTTTGCGTGAGCTGAGATTCCAGCTGCATCTTTTGGGTCACCAGGGATTGATAGGCGCTTTGCTGTTGAAAATATAGCGAGTGCTGATAGTTATACTGATCTTTAGTTATCAGACCATCCTTTAAGTATTTATCATAGCTGGCCAGGTTGGTATGCATTTTGTTTAAGCCTACCTGAGTATTAGCCAGCATACGGTTGGTTTCCGTTAACGAGGCGCTGGTGGTTTTAATCTGTTTTTCAAGAGCAGCGAGCGTTTCAGCCTTATTACGCGTCAGTTTGCTTATAATATCTTCGGCGTTAGCAATCTTTTCATTGATAACTTCAATCTGGGCCGCGCTAACGTTGCCACTGATCGTATTACGTGAAACGTCAAGCTCGTAAAGCGGTTGGCCTTTTTTGACAATGTCTCCCACCTTTACATGCAGATTCACAACAAAACCCTGCTGTGGGGCAAAGACGTTAACGGAGTGGGGGAGCGTAATGACCTCTCCGCGTACATCAATACGCTGGGTAAAGGTGCAAAATATGAGTGAAAGCACAATGGCAATAAGAAAAATAAATGCCAGAAGCGTGACTAGCCACGCGGGAATGCCTGCTAATAATAATGCCTTTCCTTTCCAGTGGATTTTTTTGTACTCAATCGCTTCCTTGCGATAGATATTTTTTAACATGTGATACCACTTTATTTTTCTTCACAAAAGAAAGGCCCGGATACCCAGGCCTTTTATTAAAGGCTACAAGACCTAACCAAATAAGGGGGCTTTGTATTAGCTTAGAATATTATTTTGTCCAGGGAGTCAGGGTGCCATCGATCAGACCATCAACCATACCCATCGTTTTTTCAAAAGTCACATCCCAACCAACAGAAGCTCCAGCAAGAGCCCCACCAATTGCGCCGACTACTAAGCCCCAGATCATCCCTACACCTGCTGCAGCGGAGCCAACGCCAAAGATACCGCCCCCATTGCTACCATGAGCACCACCGATGATGGAACCATACATACCGGCCATCGTTCCTGCTAATACAGCGCTGGCAACCGCTTCGGCACCGTTACAAACCAGAGAAGAAAGAGCTGAGCCGAGTGAAGAGAAGTCCCAAGAATAGCCACCAGAAATAGCTTCCATTTCAAAAACAGTTAATTGTTTCATAAATTTTCCTTATTTATCGAGCTTCTATAATAATATTTACAATATAATATTATTTGTGATTGTTTGGCTTTTTTTGAAATGAATCCAGTAGATGTTTTGGACTTTCATTTCACGACGAATTGTAAGGGTGACTACTTCAATTTCAATTGATTTTTATTGGTTAATGATGAATTTTAGTTGTTCATGTATTTGTGAAGGATGAATTCATAATTCAACGACTCAATATTTAGCGATTGGAGAGGAAATTTACTCTTGAATTTTCTAGTCGTTAGGTTAAGGAATATGGTATCGATTGTGGTATAACAATGCTATATACCACAATCGGATTGGTTATGTTATTAGATGATTTTTATTCTTCCTGGAGAATAATTTCAAATATAGCTCGAACGTTACCTGGTGTTATAGTGTTAGATAGCTTGTAATAGTCCGCAGTGAAGGTAAGAGACTGGCTCTTTTTCATACTGGCAATAGAGTAGTTTTTATAATCAAAAAAGGTGATAGGGCTGGAACCCTGTTTAATTATGAAACCAACATCTTTGGCTCCTCCGATAGTGTCAGGGATGGAGTTTAGCAGGACCCCATCTTTTGATGTTGAGTTCTCGGTTATAGGGTTAAACCAGTAGGTATATTTGGTTCCAACGGATGAGTCAGGGCAGGTAATATCGAGCGTAAAGTCTTTTTGCTTGCCAGTTACTCCGCCCTGAGTGATAGCTTTAAGCTGCGATGCTTCTATATTGGAAAGATTGACAGAGCTACCACCCCGAGGGTTTATATTGCAAGTAGTTTGCCGGTAGGAGAAAGGGCCGAGTTTGATGTTGGCTTGGGCAAGCCGGGCAGTTGATGAATTAGTATTGACCTGATTGACGCTTCCTGCACGATAGGACACCGAAATCTCTTTTTTCCCTGAGAAGCTCGTATCAATATTGTCCCTGGTTTTTATCAGCCAGACGGTGAGTTGTTTCACGCCGGGATCGCTAAGGCCATAGGCAGAAACAGTACCTAACGTAGCCGGAACGGGGCGGCCGATGGCTCCGGCAATTGCTTCCGAAATTTCAAAACCAATACCCGGTATTCCTGTTTCATACACCGGACCACCGAGCACTCCGGTCACGCCTGCCGCCAGATTGACGCTGGGCGTGGCGATAATGGCGTAAACATCATTTGCCTTGCAGTTATAAAAAGTTTTTGCATTGGCAATCGCTCCGCCTACCGTTCTTACTGCCAGTACGCTACCGGGCGCCAGGCTTGAATCGGATAAAATTTTAGCTGGGCTGAATGTAACATTGAATGCAGCATCAGTTCCGTTGTAATTACAGTCAGCCATTACTGTCTGATTAAGTAAAAGTAAATTAATAAAAAGGAGTATTTTTTTCATAGTCTGTATTCATCCCTGTTACTGGCAAACCGCAGTGGCCTGAGCAATACCTTCGTTTACCGCAGCCAGGCTATAAGGCGCTTTACACTGCTGCCCGCTCTTTGATCCCCACTGTGCATAGACTTCACCGTTATCTTTCAGGCCGGACAAATAGACCATACCACCATCAGAAACGATGCTGGCCTGGGCGTTTTTATCCGTAGTCAACGTTACTGTGGCGCCATAAGGAACGTTTTCACCCGACGCTCTCTTGAGAATAAGGAACGCGCGGCGGCCAATATTGCCCGCGAAGTTTGCCCGTACCACGGCTGCACGGGTTGGCACCACTTTCTGCGTCGTATTTGGCAATTCCATATTATCTCCCAAAGTCGTGCTATCTAAGGTCACGCTGGTTCGATGGTATGGCGTAACGTAAGGAATAATCGCGTAGCCGCGGTAGTCCGTTTCGATCGTCGCGTCGTTTTCCAGACGGACGTGTTTCAGGCCGGGCGCCTTAACCAATACGGCGGTTTCAGACATTTCCTGACCTAATGTTATTCCGTCAGCATGAACCAGCACGCCGCCGCTCAGGCCGTAGTTAATTAACTGACTATTTTTGGCATAGCTGTAGCCGGCGTTAGCCGAACCCATGGAACCACGATAGTTGCCGTAGACGCCGCCGCTGGCATCTTCACGATTGCTGTAGCCCTGCTGGACGTTCCAGTCCAGGTTATGGTTTTCCAGCGCGACGCCGCTCAGAGAAACATACTGATCGGTTGAACCCGGACTGCTGTTGGTCACGTTATAGGTCGCATAGGCATTAGGTAACCAATCGCTTAAAGGAATGGAAATATTAAATGAAACAACATGGTCATCCTCAACGTGACGGCTGGAACCATTATTTCCCCAGCTATAGCGGCTATAGCTATAGCCAGCGTAATAGTTAAAGCGGCGGAACCCGCCGTTATAGCCAATATTCAGCGAGTTATTGCGGCGATTGCTATCCCAATAATCCTCAAAAATACCGGATACAGAAAGGTTACCCAGCCCCGAACCCAGGCTCTGGCTCACGGTAATATTGGTTCTGTTACGCAGCGAGTGTGGCGTATATCCGCCGTAGCTGTTGTTATAGGTATTCATCACATCAGTTAGCGTATTGTACCCGGAGGTCGAATAGCGGTAGCCGGCTACGGTAATATTGGTGCCGGTTTCAAGGATATTTTTACCGTAGCGAATGCGCCATGACTGGCCGGACGTTTTCTCTTCATCTTTCTTTTTAGACCATGCCGCCGTTACATCGGCGGAAACCGCGCCAATATCGCCGAGGTTTTGCCCGGCGCCGAAAGCGAGCGCCTGGTAATTGGCCGCCGCCTGTACGCCCGTATAGAGAGTGGTATTGCTTAATACGCCGTAGCTGATCGTTGCTTGCGTAAAGGGTTTCTCGTCAACGTTGCCATCGTAGGGACGATATTTCCCGCTGGTAATCTCATACTCCATCTGGCCTTCCCGGAGCATTAATGGCAGAGAAGCGTAGGGCACCACGAAGTTTTGTCGGGAGCCATCGGACTCCTCGACGGTGACGTAAAGGTCACCGTTGCCGCCGGTTGAGTAGAGGTCGGTAATTTCGAAAGCGCCCGGAGCGACAAAAGCCTGGTAAATTTGGTAGCCATTCTGCTTGATGACGATACGCGCATTGGTTCGGGCAATACCGCGAACGATGGGCGCGAATCCGCGCAGGCTTTCAGGAATCATGTCCGTGTCGGTTGCCAGCTGAATCCCGGTGAACGGCACGCTGTCAAAGATGCTCGACAGCGAACTGCTTTCGCCCATGACTAAAGTACTTTTTAGCGGGACAATGCTCCGCTGCGCATAGAGATATACGGAATCCCAGTCGCTCTTTGCCCCCGCTGACTTATTCCATGTACTCAGATTGCGCAGGCGCCATGGCCCGAGGTTCAGGCCGGATTGTAAGTTAAGATTGTAATACTCATTATTGGCTTCATAGTCTTTGCCTGAACTAAACTGATAGTTGGTCAGTAAGGCATTAATACCGTCGTCAAACTCATCGGGGGAAACGAAGCCCTGCGCGATAGTGGACAGTGCTGCCTGCGGTATGGATACCAGCAGCTGTTGAGTATTGAAGTTAAAATCGGTGGTGAAATCAGGAATGACATGAGTATCTGCGCAGCCATCCGCATCTTCTTTTAAGCCAGGAAAAGCGTCTGCACGCAAACCATAGCTGGTTAATTTAGCAATGCTTAAACAGGGAACTAATTTCAACGTATCTGTTGTGGGATCTTTTTTTTTCACAAACCGGATATCAGCCGTTTCTTGCAGACTGTTATTTAAAATAACGTCAATGCGATACTCCCCTGGAGCCTGGGCATCGCGGGTGGCGTAGAGGGATAAGTCCGGTATTGAAGAGGGGTCGCTCTGACCGACAGATTTTATAAATGCGGGGTCAAAAAAATCACGAGCTAAAGCATTGGCGCATAAACCGAGAGCTAGCGCAGGAACAAGAACGAAAAATGTGTGGGAGGCTCCGGATAGCGCGCCTCCCCTTTTTTTTATTGAAATAGACATACTTTTCACCCTGGCCAATCAAAAAAGAATTTAAATCGATGATGTGTGGGCAGAACCCGAGCCTCCGTTATCAGTGGCGACCTTCCACTCGATTTCTGAACCATTTATACCTGCAGGCAAAGTAAATTCTTTGCTGGAAAAAGCATCAATGTTATTGACTGAGCTGCTAATATCTCTGCCGTTTATTTTTATCGACTTAAAATAAATAAAAAAGGGTGTCGGATTCTTTAGCGTTATCTTATTACCGGACTTATGCCACTGCAGATTTTTAGCTTCGGTATTAATATTCATATCCTGAATGGCGCGAGGGCGATAGATAAGACGCATTCTATGGCGCACCGCCAGCTGCAGCTTGTTTTTGTCAGCTTCACTGTCGCTGGTTGGCGGAATAGACATTACGTTAAAGAAGTAGACAGTTTCACGATCCTGAGGGGCTTTAGAGATATACGCGTTAGGAAAAATACGTACCGTGTTGGTTTGCTTGCCCTCCAGGCGGAAAAGCGGGGGAGTCACCATAAAAAAGCTATCTTTCATTCCTTCAGACGCTTCGACCCAGGATTTAATTAAATAAGGCGTGTCATCTTTGTTTTCAATGTTCGTACTGATTTCTCGCGAACCTTCTTTATAAAGATGGCGGGTTGAATCTACCACAACTCCGCTCTGGGCCACAAAGCTGACAGAAATAAAAGAAATTGCAGCTAATCTTAATAATGACTTCAGCATAATTCATTCCCTGAATAAAAAATAACGGGGTCTGCCTGCGGCAGGCCCCGTTGTACTTATTAGTAGCTAATAGTAAAGGTGGCTACACCTTTAACTGCACCATCGGTAACACCATTTGCGGTTTTAACGTATGCAGCTTTATAACGCAGGTAAGACGGAGTACCTGCGGTATAAGCAACAACTTTAGGAGTCGTACCGGTGAAGCTTACGCGAGTGCCGTCGGTGTTCACTACGGTAACCGCAGCGTTAGTCGCCGGGCTGGCAGCAGTGTTGGTCAGCACGTTGTCCTGGCCGCTGATATAGTCACCGGTTACGGTCACGTTGATGTTACCGGTGTAATTAGTTGCACCTTTCTGGCAATCTTCGATTTTGTACTCAATGTCTTTTGCAGTTGACATATACGGAGTGTTAACTGCCATTGCGTCCAGTACAGATGCTTTAACATCGTCCAGAGTTAAAGAACCGCCGGAAATCATAGCGGACGGCGTTACGTTACAGGATTCGCCGGTGTCGGTAACGTTACCCAGAATAGTCAGAGAAGAACTGTTCCCTGCCGCGAAAGCCTGAGCACTCAGAACTGCTGAAGCAGCAACCATTACAGCTACAATTGTTTTTTTCATTTATTTAATCCATTTATAGATACTAAAGTCCTGAATAGCGTCATGGCGAAAATGTTAATTAGGCTGATAGGTAATAACTAACATTCTGCTATGTATGCCCGATCGCTATCGTTATCATTCTCCTGCCGCCGCATTTTGCATACCTGGTATACTTAGAGCGTCAATGTGCCGGAGCGGTGACAAATCTAAGTGCAGGGCTGATAAAATGCATGTGAATTCTGTTTGAATTTAAACTCTGTTTATTGAAGGTTGCAATTTCACAAGCAGATTTCGTAGATAATAATGAGCGTGCCTGGAAGGTATAGTTGTAAATCAGTCTTCCCTTTGGTTCAAATATCATGATAATCTTATCTTTGCTCTGGGAAGAGCTGGGATTTATCTTTGAAATTATCTAATCTGGCAGGCTTAAAGGGATGTACTGTGATAGCTAAAGATGAATTTGAATTTAATTCATCTTTGTTTCATATGGAATGGTGAGGGAGGAAAGGGATTATGATATTCAATGAATATATCATTAACAATGAAGTTATTTTTAATGTAAATATGAATGAGCTGCAGCCCGTAGGGGACAATGGTGAGAGCGTGACGCTGAACGCGCCGACTGCACGCTGCCTGCAACTTTTACTGGAAAGTAATGGGAAAATTATATCCCGAGAAGAGTTTCTGGATAGTGTCTGGAAAACCAGAGGGGTTGTCGTTTCGCAGAATACTTTTTATCAAAACATATCATTGTTAAGAAAGTCGTTAGTGAAAGCAGGATTATCGCAAGATATTATTGTTACAGTCAGACAGCGCGGGTTTGTTCTCGCGGCAGGATCAAATATTGCCTCATTCTTACGCTCGGAAGAAAAGGCACCGGAAAATTCTGAAAATGTGCAGGTTACCGCAAGCACCTCTTCGCCTCCGATTGAGAAAAATGTGATGAATAATTCCGCTGTCCGTGAAGATGCGCAAAAAATTTCCACAGACGATAAAGCAACAGTATTTAAATTACCCGGGTGGATTTTGCCTCTGTTATTGGTGATGACCGCCGCAAACATCCTTTCTCTTTTTTTGTAAGTAATAATGAATGGATTAACCGATTGATTTTATATTCGCTTTACTCTCCCCTGGAAGAATAATTACTGGTTCTACGAAAATTATAAAGCGTCAGTATTTATACACCAGTAAGTATTAGCAACAGGTTGTCTGCCAGGCAGTGCCCGGCAGACGGATTCGCTATCGTTGCTTCAATCCTAAGTCCAGGGGCGTCTTGCTTGGTTCTCCGCCGATTTCCCGTGCAAGCTTAGGGACTAAATAGCCGGAGACCAGCGTGAGTAGCTCACGCATGATTGCCCGGGCCTCTTCGTCACTGACCATGAAATGCGCCGCTCCCTGCACTCTGTCCAGAACGTGCAGGTAGTAAGGCATAACCCCGGCATCGAACAACGCATTGCTCAGATCGGCGAGCGTGCGCGCATTATCGTTCACACCGCGTAACAGTACGCTTTGATTGAGTAAGGTGACGCCAGCCATACGCAGGCTCTTCATTGCCCTACGAAACGCGGTATCAATCTCGTTAGCATGGTTAATATGGTTCACCAGCAGCACCTGCAACGAGGATGCAGAGATGCGCGCAACCAGGGTATCGGTAATCCGCGCAGGAATCACAATGGGTAACCGACTGTGGATGCGCAGGCGTTTAATATGTGGAATGGATTCCAGCTGGGTAAGCAGCCAGTCCAGTTCATGGTCCTTCGCCATCAACGGGTCACCGCCGGAAAAAATAATTTCATCCAGCTCTGGATGAGCCGCGATGTATTCCATAGCCTTCTGCCAGTTGCGCTTCGTGCCCTGGTTTTCCGCGTACGGGAAGTGCCGACGGAAACAATATCGACAATTTACCGCGCAGCCGCCTTTCACCAACAGTAAAGCGCGGTTGCTGTATTTATGCAGCAGACCTGGCACAACGCTATGCTGTTCTTCCAGCGGATCGGTGGAGTATCCTGGAGCATGAATAAACTCCTCCTGGGAGGTAAGTACCTGACGGAGAAGAGGATCGTTTGGATTTCCTGGTTCCATACGAGCAATAAATGCCCGTGGGACACGCAGTGCGAACAGGCGCTTAGCGTCGCGTCCTGCCAATAGATTCGCATCAGCGTCTACATTTAAAAGCTGCAGCAGTTCATCGGGACTGGTCACAACATCGGCAAGTTGCGTTAACCAATCTTCTCTGGATGGGGTATTTAGGGTTACAATATGCGCCATTTTGTGGCTTAGCTACCAATTAACAAAGTTTCAGAGGGCCTTATGGCGACTTACTATAGCAACGATTTTCGTGCCGGTCTTAAAATCATGATGGACGGCGAACCTTATGCAGTTGAAGCCAGTGAATTCGTTAAACCGGGCAAAGGCCAGGCCTTTGCGCGCGTTAAGCTGCGCCGCCTGCTGACCGGTACCCGCGTAGAGAAAACCTTCAAGTCTACAGATTCTGCTGAAGGCGCAGACGTTGTCGATATGAACCTGACTTATCTGTACAACGACGGTGAGTTCTGGCACTTCATGAACAACTCGACGTTTGAACAGCTGGCCGCAGATTCTAAAGCCGTTGGTGATAATGCTAAATGGCTGCTGGATCAGGCTGAATGCATCGTTACTCTGTGGAACGGTCAGCCAATCTCCGTTACCCCGCCGAACTTCGTTGAGCTGGAAATCGTTGAAACCGATCCAGGTCTGAAAGGCGATACTGCTGGCACCGGCGGTAAACCGGCTACCCTGTCCACTGGCGCAGTGGTTAAAGTTCCTCTGTTCGTTCAGATTGGCGAAGTCATCAAAGTGGATACTCGCTCTGGCGAATACGTATCCCGCGTGAAGTAATCGATGCGCTGAGACGGTTGGCGCAGCCTTTCGCTGCGCCCTCTACCGGTGTAACTGCAGGCAGGGAAGATGGCTCATAAATTAACGCTCCCGGTATTATTATTTCTTAGCTGCGCCCTTCTGTCCGGATGCAATACGGCTCGCGGCGTGGGTGAGGATATCCAAAGCCTGGGCCATGCTATTTCTCACGCTGCCAGCTAACCTGATTTCATCAGGAAATCCTCATTCATAATCCATTTCTGTTCCTGACTTAATACCTTAAACCTCTTTTTCTCCGAAAAAACGTTGAGATTCCCTCATCCTGAACCAGGTTGTCTATGCTTATAAGGCACGATAACTAAAACTGGTAAATTAAGGATAACATCATGGTAAAAAAAGCGATTGCAGCGGTCTTTACGGTTTTGGTCCTCTCCTCAGCATTGACCGGATGTAACACCACGCGCGGTGTCGGTCAGGATATTTCAGATGGCGGCGATGCGATTTCCGGCGCCGCAACCAAAGCTCAGCAATAGACCATGGCGGTACGGCCGTGGTCGTACCGTTCTTCCTCTCTTTAGCGACATCGTGTATTATTTCCGCGGATTATCATCTACCTTGCGGGACGACCCGTAAGCGTTCCACATCTGGGGACGGCCCCATCAAAGGAGCCTTATGTCCTGGTTAATTCTGTTTATCGCGGGGCTGCTGGAAGTTGTCTGGGCAGTCGGTCTTAAATATACCCATGGTTTTAGTCGGCTTGTGCCGAGCGTAATTACGATTGCCGCCATGGTTATCAGTATGGCGCTTTTATCATGGGCGATGAAAACGCTGCCCGTGGGAACGGCTTACGCCGTCTGGACCGGTATTGGCGCGGTTGGCGCAGCGGTCACGGGGATTATCCTGCTAGGAGAATCCGCCAGCCCGATGCGCATTGCCAGCCTGGCATGTATTGTCATTGGCATCATTGGCCTGAAAATGAGCGCTCATTAATAGCGTTGATTGACCCAGATGAGCTTGCTCACGTCAAATCCCTGCCGGCTGGCGATATCCAGCATCTGCTGCTTCACTTCCGGCGGGATTTTCGGCGCACGCGCCAGTAGCCAGAGATAGTCGCGATCTGGCCCACAAACCAGCGCATAGCGATAATCCTTATCCAGTGAAATGACGTTATAGCCGCCATAGAAAGGGCCGAAAAATGAGACCTTCAGCGCGGCGCGCGTGGGATCGCCGGTAAAGTAAGCGACGCCGTCGGTTTTCTGCCACATACCCCGGTCGGGGTTATATCCCTTGTTTACCACGTTCAGCCCACCATCATCGCGCAGGCTATACGTTGCGGTGACCTTTTCTAAGCCACTCTCAAAATTGTGATCGAAACGGGCGATTTCATACCAGGTACCGAGATAGCGTTGCGTGTCGAATGGGCTGACCACGGTGACGCCGGTAGGCGGCGTCGGCGTGCTACAGGCAATAAGCAGAAATGAAGCGGCAACAACCGCCATGACGGGGAGCAGACGCATAGTTATTTCCTTGCCAGTTTTAAGCTAAGTGTAGATTCAGGCAGGAAAAATGCGGCAGATTTTTCTTGAGAAGAGAGCCCGGTAACATCCTGCTACCGGGCTTGCCGCAGTCGAGGTTAAAGCAGCGGTTTAGATGAACAATATCCCGACCAGCGTGACGACGGTCAGAATCGCCGCGAGGCCGTAGAAGACCCACTTACCGTTGGGTACGTGAATTTTTAAATCGTGCATCGCATGGTGAATACGATGAAGTCCGCACCATAGCGGCAGCACAATCATCAGAAAAATAAACGCACGGCCAATGAAGCTGTGGGCAAAGCCCAGCACGCGTTCGTAGCTGAAGGCGTCTGCGGGCGCAAGGCCCAGCGGCAGCATAATACCTACCAGCAGTACGATGACAGGAGCGACAATTGCTCCCCACATGCCGCCAGCGCCAAACAGCCCCCAGAATACGGGCTCATCAGAACGTTTTGGTTTAGGATTGATCATTCCAGCCTCCTTACCAGAACAGGGCGACAAACAGAATCACTACGGTGACGACCGCGGTGACGATCCAAAGCCCTTTAATCACTGGCTCTGGCCCCATTTTTTCGCCTTTGAGGATAATATTGGCAGCTTTCGGTGCCAGCTCAAACCAGGTCTTGGTATGCAGCAGCGCGGCCGCAAGCGTGATCAGGTTCAGAATCACGACAATCGGATTTTGCAGAAAACCGATATACCCGGCCCAGCTCTCCGCACCGTGCTTCAGCGCGAATAGCCCGTAGATCAGCACGATACTGAACCAGACCGTGGGGACCGCTGTTCCTTCACGCAGCATATAGAAGCGATAAAACGGCAGCTTTTTCCACCAGGTGGACGGCATCGGCCGCACGTAGGGTTTGCGTTTAGTCGTCATACTGCACTCCTTAGCGTGGTTTCAGGGTGGCGATAAGAAAGTCTTTCGAGCTTTCTACCTTACCCTGCTGGATCGCGGCCGCCGGGTCGACGTGTTTCGGGCAGACTTCGGAGCAGTAGCCCACGAAAGTACATGTCCATACGCCATTCTGGCCGTTAAGCTGTGCCATACGTTCCTTTTTACCGTGGTCGCGGCTGTCTTCGTTATAGCGATGGGCGAGGGTGATCGCCGCCGGGCCGATAAACTCCGGATTAAGACCAAACTGCGGGCAGGCCGCGTAGCACAGGCCGCAGTTAATGCAGCCGGAGAACTGATGGTATTTCGCCATCTGCGCCGGCGTTTGCTTGTTTGGTCCCTGATCGGGCGTGCGCGGGTTGCCGATGATGTACGGCTTAATGGCTTCCAGACTTTCAATAAAGTGGGTCATATCGACCACCAGATCGCGTTCAATCGGGAAGTTAGCCAGCGCTTCAACCTTAATGCCTTTGGTGTATTCGCGCAGGAAGGTTTTACAGGCCAGCTTTGGTACTTTGTTCACCATCATGCCGCAGGAACCGCAAATCGCCATGCGGCAGGACCAGCGGTAGCTAAGATCCGGCGCGAGGTTATCTTTGATATAGCCCAGCGCATCCAGCAGCGAGGTTTGCTCGTCGTAGGGAACTTCATAGAAAGCGCTGTGCGGTGCGATATCCACTTCCGGGTTATAGCGCACCACTTCGACTTTCATGTTTTTCATCTCAGCCATTCGTCGTCTCCTTCTTCTCGGCTGCTTCCGCTTCCGCCCCGTACACGCGTTTTGCCGGCGGCAGAGTGGTGATTTTCACATCACTGTACTCCAGAGTGGTATTACCGTTGGCGTCGCGGAAGGCGAGGGTATGCTTGAGGAAGTTGACGTCGTCACGCTCGGTGCAGCCTTCATCCAGACGCTGATGCGCGCCGCGGGACTCTTTACGCGCGATGGCGGAATGCGCCATACATTCGGCGACGTTCAGACCATGACCCAGTTCGATGGTATACAGCAGGTCGGTATTGAACACGCTGGAGGTGTCGGTGATACGCACGCGCTTGAAGCGCTCCTGCAGCTCGGCCAGCTTATCAACCGTTTTCTGCATGAGCTCCGGCGTACGGTAGATGCCGCAGCCTTCTTCCATCGACAGACCCATTTCATCACGGATCTTCGCCCAGTTTTCGTTACCTTCCTGATTCACCAGGTCCTTCAGGCGCTTCTCGATATCGACGACCTGCGCGTCCAGCGCGGCGCTATTGGCTTCGCCCGCTTCGGTGGCGCGCTGCATGGCCTGTTCACCGGCCAGACGACCAAACACCACCAGCTCCGCCAGCGAGTTGGAGCCGAGACGGTTAGCGCCGTGCAAACCGACAGAAGAGCATTCGCCAACGGCAAACAGCCCTTTAATACGGGTTTCACACTGCTGGTCGGTTTCGATACCGCCCATGGTGTAGTGCGCGGTTGGACGTACCGGAATGGGATCTTTCACCGGATCGACGCCCACGTAGGCTTTTGAGAGTTCACAGATAAACGGCAGACGTTCAAGCAGCTTTTTCTCGCCCAAATGACGCAGATCGAGGTAGACCACGTCGCCTCGCGGCGTTGGGATCGTGTTGCCTTTACGCCATTCGTGCCAGAAAGCCTGGGAGACTTTGTCGCGCGGACCCAGCTCCATATATTTATTTTTTGGCTCGCCCAGCGGAGTTTCCGGGCCCATGCCGTAATCCTGCAGATAGCGGTAGCCATTCTTGTTGACCAGAATACCGCCTTCACCGCGGCAGCCTTCCGTCATCAGAATACCGGAACCTGGCAGGCCGGTTGGGTGATATTGCACGAACTCCATATCGCGCAGCGGTACGCCGTGGCTGAGCGCCATACCCATACCATCGCCGGTGACGATCCCGCCGTTGGTATTGTAGCGATATACGCGTCCTGCGCCGCCGGTCGCCAGAACTACCGCGTTGGCGCGGATCTGTACCAGCGTACCCTCCATCATATTCATCGCGACCAGACCGCGCGCCTGACCTTCGTCGACCAGGATATCGAGGACAAAGTGTTCGTCGAAGCGTTGGATTTGGGGGAACTGAAGCGAGGTCTGGAACAGGGTGTGCAGCATATGAAAGCCGGTTTTATCGGCTGCGAACCAGGTTCGCTCGATCTTCATACCGCCGAAGCGCCGGACGTTGACGCTGCCGTCAGGGCGGCGGCTCCACGGACAACCCCACTGCTCAAGCTGGGTCATTTCCGTCGGGCAGTGATGAACGAAGTAGTCGACGACATCCTGTTCGCATAGCCAGTCGCCGCCTGCAACGGTATCGTGGAAATGGTACTCAAAGCTATCATGATCCTGCGCGACGGCAGCGGAACCCCCTTCAGCAGCAACGGTATGGCTGCGCATAGGATAGACTTTTGAAATTAGAGCGATTTTAGCATTTGGATTAGCTTGCGCGGCGGCAATTGCAGCACGAAGACCTGCTCCGCCTGCGCCAATAACGGCAAGATCGGCTTGAAAAGTTTGCACGACATTCCTCCAGTTTTTGTTTATTTCGCCGCCGGGCTGGCGAAAACGTATCACTGCTCCTTTATAGGTAAGGAGTATAGCCGCAGGGTTATGAGGGAAAATTGACGTGTTCGATTTTTTTATCGTTATGTGCGGTTGTTTATCTATCCACTGTATGTTTTTGGGTTATCAATAAATTAAGCGTATGTGACGCTTTTGCCTTTTCGCACAAAATTTGTTTCATTCGCCAGTTACGAGTAGACTTCGGGCCCTTGTTTCAAATCGGAGAAAGTACCATGAGCGAAACGGCAACCTGGCAGCCGAGCGCATCCATTCCAAACCTGTTAAAACGTGCAGCGGTGATGGCGGAAATTCGTCGTTTCTTTACCGACCGCGGCGTGCTGGAGGTGGAGACGCCCTGCATGAGTCAGGCGACGGTGACGGATATCCATATGGTCCCGTTTGAAACGCGTTTCGTAGGACCGGGTCATTCTCAGGGGCTGAATCTGTATCTGATGACCAGCCCGGAGTATCACATGAAGCGCCTGCTGGCGGCCGGTTGCGGCCCGGTTTTTCAGCTATGCCGTAGCTTCCGCAATGAAGAGATGGGTCGCCACCATAATCCGGAATTCACCATGCTGGAGTGGTATCGTCCGTGCTATGACATGTACCGGCTAATCAACGAAGTAGACGATCTGCTACAGCAGGTACTCGACTGCCAGCCGGCCGAAAGCCTCTCTTATCAGCAAGCCTTCCTGCGTCATCTGGAAATCGACCCGCTGTCGGCAGATAAAACGCAGCTGCGCGAAGTGGCGGCTAAGCTCGATTTGAGCAATATTGCCGATACGGAAGAGGATCGGGACACGCTGCTTCAGCTACTTTTTGTCATGGGCGTCGAGCCGCATATTGGTAAGGATCGTCCGACGTTTATCTATCATTTCCCGGCCAGCCAGGCGTCACTGGCGCAAATCAGCACCGAAGATCATCGCGTAGCGGAACGTTTCGAGGTCTATTACAAAGGCATTGAGTTGGCTAATGGTTTTCATGAGCTCACCGACGCCCGAGAACAGCGGCAGCGTTTTGAGCAGGATAACCGCAAGCGTGCGGCTCGCGGACTGCCGCAGCAGCCAATCGATCATCATCTGCTGGCCGCTCTGGAAGCCGGGCTGCCGGATTGTTCCGGCGTAGCGCTGGGCGTTGACCGGGTGGTGATGCTGGCGCTGGGCGCAGAAAGCATCGGCGACGTTATCTCGTTTACCGTCGACCGCGCCTGATCTTTCTTTCCGCTTTCCCGCAGGATATTGACCGGGATGACCGCCGATGTGCGGCGGTATGGTTGATTGTCCGGGAGTGCGACAGTTCTGGCCTTGCCCGCGTTCAGGCAAGGCCGATATTACAGACTGCCGGGCGCGCGACTGGTTTTCCCTGCCGAGGTCAGCGCCCTGCTGCTTTTTCTGCCATCGATACTCTCCAGGCGCATCTGGAACGGCGGGAACGGCATATCGATACCGTGCTCGCGGAATCCGGCCAGAATCAGCTGATGCATCTCATGGCGTAGCGGCATACGGTGACCCATTTCGGCGGCGTAGATACGCAGCTCGAAAATCTGGATCCCCTGCTGCAGGTCAACAAGAAACGCTTCCGGCGCCGGGGTATCGATAACCAACGAACAGCGGTGCGCGGCATTTAGCAGGATCTGTGCCACCTCTTCGGTATTGGCATCCACCGGGGCAGGCACCGTTAACACCACGCGGGTTACAGAATCCGACAACGACCAGTTGATGAACTGTTCGGTGATGAACGCCTTGTTCGGCACGATAATCTCTTTACGGTCCCAGTCGCTGATGGTGGTGGCGCGGGTATTAATGCGCGTCACGCTACCGGTGAGATCGCGAATGGTGACCGTATCGCCAATGCGTATCGGTTTTTCAAACAGAATAATCAGGCCGGAGATGAAGTTGGCGAAGATCTCCTGCAAACCAAAACCGAGACCTACACCGAGCGCGGCAATAAGCCACTGCAGCTTCGACCACTCAATCCCAATCATCGAGAAGCCGACCAGACCACCAATCAGCATCAGCAGATACTTGGTGATGGTGGTGATGGCGTAGCCGGTGCCCGGCGTCAGTTCCAGATGCTGGAGGATGGCCAGTTCCAGCAGAGCGGGCAGGTTGCGCACCAGCTGGGTGGTAATAATCAGCACCAGAATAGCAATCAGCACCGCGCCGAGGGTGATCGGCTCCAGGCTCTCAACGCCCTGCACCGTGGAGGTCACGTCCCACAGCGAGATATTCTCCAGGAAGCCAAATGCGGAGTGGATTTCTGACCATAGCACGATAACCGACACCAGCGCGATCAGCATCAGCAGGGAGCGCACCAGACGCAGGGACTGGGTACTGATAGCATCCAGATCGACCTCGCTGACCTCGGCTTCCATTGAACCTTCCGGGCTGCTGGTATGCTGGACGTCCTCTTCGCCACGCGCGCGCTGGGCAAGGATCTCCGCCCGACGGTGCTTAGCGCGATCGAACGCCAGGCGACGGCGCTGAATCAACATCCAGCGGCGAATGATGTGATAAACCACCAGCAGCAGGAACCAGATGGCGACCGACGTTTCGAGCCTGGCGAGCAGCGCCTGCGATGTAGCGAGATAGCCGATTGCCGCCGCCAGCATTGCCACCAGCGGCGCGCCGAGCAGCATATTCCACAGCAGCCGGTTAAGCATATTGTCGCCGCTGCCTTCTTTATCGAGATACAGCGGGATGCCGGCGCGTTTCAGGCTCAGGGTCACCATCGCCAGCGCGCCGCAAATCAGCATAAAGCAGAGGCGACCCAGCGAGGCGGAGAACTCGCGATCGTTGAGATTATCAAAAGTAATCAGCGCCATAATAAGCGGCACAATGAGCCCGATGCTCATCAGATAGTAGCGCATCGCCTTGCTAACCCGACTGCGCGGCCAGCCAAAGTGGGCGATGAACAGACCGTTCGGGCGGGCAAAAGTGGCGCAAATCATTACCACCCACAGCAGCGGCACCGTTGCGGTGACGCTATCGCCAATCGCCACGGCCAGCGGGAAAGGCCAGGCAGACTGCAGACCGTAGCCCAGCGTCATCCACAGTACCGGCAGCGGCGAGGCCACCAGTATAGACCAGAACACCGTTCGCAGGGTGAGCCAGAAGTGATCCTGCGTAACCTTGCCGACGCGCGCGCTGGAACGCTCCAGGAAGCTGGTGAAATGGCGCCGCGAGCTGACGCTGAACCCTACCAGAATGAGCGCGACGAAGAGCGGCAGCAGGGTCTCTTTGCTGGTCAGCATCATCATGCTGGCCTTACCGAGCTGGCTCATGGTATCGAGCGAGATCAGACGGCGTAAATCCTGAACAATCTCCAGTGGCCAGGAGAAGCCGATTGGGCTGACGTCGGAGGTCCAGAACAGATAGCGGTGGGTCGCTTCGTTGATCTCTTTGAGCGCATCCTCCAGCTGGCCGTTGGCGACTTTCAGCTTGGTCAGTTCGAGCATAAGCGTATCGCCGCCGCGCAGCAGGGAGTTGAGCAGCTCTGTCTGCGTGCGCATCTGAGCCTGAAGAATGCGGTTCTGCTCGCTGGTGAGGGGTTCACCGTTGGCCTGACGAATTTGTCTTAGCTGCGGCTGCTTGCCGAGCTGATCCTCATAGCGCAGGCGCTGCACGCGCAGCTGCGCCATTTCGGTATCCAGCTGCTGCGGTCGCGGGATTTCCGGCAGACGCGCCACCTGCGCGCGCAGGGCTTCGCCAAGCAGATTGGAAGAACCTAACCATTGGGACTGCTCGCGGAGCGTGTTTAAAGCCTGACGCACCTGCAGGGTTTGATTGGTCGCCTGGCGCTGCTGAGAGGCGATCAAGTCCATCCGCTGCGCCTGCTGGTTTAGCGCTTGCGACAGTTCGCGGTTCACTTTGAACTGCGCCACGATATCCGGCGGCAGGTTTTCGCTGTTTTCCGCCAGCAGCTCGGTGCTTTCCAGCGCTTTCTCCGCCTCGCGCTGCCGTTGGTTATTGAGCTGATTTCTTAATGCCTGTAGCCAGGCGTCGAGCTGCTCACTCTCTTTCTGCGCCAGCTCGGATCGCAACCGTGATAGCTCCTGGCGGTTATTGGCGGAAAGCTGCGCCAGATCCAGTTCATCGACCAGCGCTTTCAGCCGCGCGGACTCCGCCTGTAAACCAAGATTTTGCGCCTGCGCCAGCGGCGTATTGCTGCTTTGCGCGCCGATCCGGCGCTCGACCTCATTCAGCTGGCGGCGGGCATCGCTCTGTTGCTGCGGCAGCTGGTTGAGCGAGTCGGCGATATCGCGGGCGCGGTCCTGCTCCTGCTGAGCTTTACGACTGGCTTCCAGCAGTTGGCTGCTGACCTGGAGAATCTCCTGGTTCAGGGCATCGGAGGAGAGGGTAGTGGAGACCTGGCGCGGCTCATCGCTGAGATTGTTGAGCTGCGCGCGCAGGGTTTGCGACAGTTTGGGGAAGTTATCAATAACGTCCTGATACTGACGGGCGCGCTCAAGGGAGGCATTACGCTCCTCAAGCGCATTCAGGGCAGACTGCAGGACTTCGACGGTTTCAGGCTGGGCGGGCTTTGCCGCCTTCGCCTGTTCCAGCTCCTGGGCTATCTGTTTAGCATCCGGGGCTGTCGCTGCGTACGCCCCGAAACTGAGGCACCAGGCCAACAGGAAAGTGTATATCAGGCGCACGGCGTAACCTTTTCTTTCAGGAATTAACCTTCGTCTTGTTTATCGTCAACCAGCGGACTGGCGGCGTGTTCAGCGCGGACTTCTTCGGCTGCCAGCGGAGCGGACTCGACCGGCGTCACGGCTTCAGGCGCGATCGCCAACGGCTGGCCTATTTTGGTTACCGACAGGCTTTGTAACTGCTCAACCAGCTTCACCTGACCCGGAGCAAACAGGTTAATCACCGTGGAACCCAGCTTAAAGCGGCCCATCTCCTGGCCTTTAAGCAGGGCGACGGAACCTTCGCTCTCGCCCGCAGGCCAGGTCCAGCGCTTAATGATACCTTCACGCGGCGGCGTGACGGTACCGGACCACACGGTTTCGATGCTGCCGACGATGGTGGCGCCGACCAGGATCTGCGCCATGGGGCCAAACTCAGTATCGAACAGGCAGATGACGCGCTCGTTGCGGGCAAACAGATTCGGCACGTTTTGCGCGGTCAGATGATTTACGGAGAACAGATCTCCCGGTACGTAGATCATTTCGCGCAGAATACCGTTGCACGGCATGTGCACGCGGTGGTAATCGCGCGGGGAAAGATAGGTAGTGACAAAGCTGCCGTTTCGGAACAGATCCGCCATCTGGTAGTTGCCGGCCAGCAGCGCTTCCAGACTGTAGTTGTGGCCTTTGGCCTGCAAAATTTTATCGTCTTCAATAGCGCCGAGCTGGCTGATGACGCCATCGGCGGGCATCACCAGAACGTTCGGGTCAGTATTTAATGGACGAACGTCATCGCGCAGCGGGCGAACAAAAAAGTCGTTAAAGGTCCGGTAGCTGGCAGTATCAGGCTTTTGCGCCTCTTTCATATCGACCTTGTAATATTTCACGAACAGATCGATGACCAGTTTTGTCAGCCAGCCTGCCCGCTTGCGTGCACCCCAGCCTGCGAGGCGGGTGAGCCACAGTTTAGGCAGAATGTATTGCAGTGAAAGTTTAAGATCGTTTAACAAGGTAGCCTCCAGGCCATTATTTGTCGTTCCTGACCCCCGCGCGTCGGCGGGGGCCTGAAAAAGGGGGACGATTCTAACGATGCTCAGCTTAAATGTCAGTCATCGGTTGATGAAAAGCTTTTACGCGTTTTTACCTGCACCTGCGCCATGCTTTCCAGAATGCGATGGTAGTTTTCAAACCGGCTTTCAGCGATTTCGCCCTTCTCCACCGCTTCGCGAATGGCGCAGCCCGGATCGGTATCGTGTTTGCAGTCGCGGTATTTGCATCGGCCTAAATAATCATGGAATTCGACAAAGCCGTGGGTGATTTGTTCCGCGTCGAGATGCCACAGGCCGAACTCGCGTACCCCCGGCGAGTCAATCACATCGCCGCCGTGCGGGAAGTGGTACAGGCGCGCGGCCGTAGTGGTGTGCTGCCCCAGTCCGGAGACATCCGAAACGTCATTGGTAAGGATTTGGTCATCCTGCAGGCCCAGCAGCGCGTTCAGCAGGCTGGATTTGCCTACCCCAGACTGCCCGGCAAAGATACTGATACGATCGGTAAGCGCCTCTTCAAGCGGCTTCAGGCCATCCTGCGTGCGGCTGGAGACCATCAGTACGCGGTAACCAATATGGCGATAAATGTCCATTTGCTCGTTGACGAAGTCCATGCTCTCCTGATCCAGGAGATCGATCTTATTGAGCACGATCAGCGGCTCGACGTTCAGCGTTTCGCAGGCCACCAGATAGCGGTCGATAATATTCGGAGAAAGCTCAGGCAAGATGGCGGAAACGATGACAATCTGATTGATATTGGCGGCGATAGGTTTGACGCCGTCATAGAAATCCGGGCGCGTCAGTACGGAGGTCCGTTCATGCACGGCCTCGACGATGCCTTTGACGTTGACGCCGTCAGCTTCGCTTTTGCCTGGCCGCCAGACCACACGATCGCCGGTGACCAGCGAACGGATAGTGCGGCGTATATTGCAACGGTGGACGCTACCGTCGGCGGATTCGACATCGGCATGCATGCCAAAGCGGCTAATAACGGTCCCTTCGGATTTTTCACCGAACAGGTTGTCATCAAAATCGGCCTTCTCCGAAGTCGTTTTCAGGCGGCGCTGGTGGTTGGCCTTCACGCGGCGCTGTTGGCCTTTGGAGAGTTTATTTTTACTCAATCGAACTGGCTCCTGGTCGCCCTGTACGGGCAAAACCTCTATGATACACGCTATTTTAGATGAATATAGTGACGTAAGAAGGGTGGAAAATAACATGAGTGCAGATGAAAACAACCTGATTTGGATCGATCTTGAAATGACGGGGCTGGATCCGGAGCGCGATCGCATCATCGAAATCGCCACCCTGGTGACTGACGCGAATCTGAACATTCTCGCGGAAGGACCGACGATTGCCGTACATCAGTCAGACGCGCAGCTGGCATTAATGGATGAGTGGAACGTGCGTACCCATACCGGTAGCGGACTGGTGGAGCGGGTGAAGGCGAGTACCCAGGGCGATCGTGAGGCAGAACTGGCGACTATCGAATTTCTCAAAAAGTGGGTGCCGGCGGGTAAGTCACCGATCTGCGGCAATAGCATCGGCCAGGATCGTCGCTTCTTGTTTAAATATATGCCTGAGCTGGAAGCCTATTTTCACTATCGCTATCTTGACGTCAGTACGCTTAAAGAGCTGGCTCGTCGCTGGAAGCCGGAAATTCTCGACGGCTTTAAAAAACAAGGAACGCATCAGGCGATGGACGATATTCGCGAATCGGTAGCGGAACTGGCTTACTACCGCGAGCACTTCATCAAGCTCTAATGCTTATGCCGGGGCCAGAAGCGCCCCGGTAGTACGTCTGACTATTTAAACCACTTCTGTTCCATCGCCTGGAATTCCGGCGAGGCTTTGACGACATCCAGAGCGGCATTGATGTTATTCAGCAGCTCAGGATCATCTTTACGCACCGCAATGGCGTACTGCTTACCGTAGTAGCTGGGATCCGTGGCGCGCTCGTCCATAATCGCGTATTCGGGATTATCCTCGAGCCATTTCGTTAAGGTCTCCTGATCGCCCATCACTCCGCTAATCACACCTTCTTTCAGCGCGTTCAGGGCGCTTTCATCGCTGTTATAAGGCAGCACGTGCACGGCTTTTTGTTTATCACGCAGGTAGTGCTGATGAATGGTGCCCTTTACGACGCCGAGTTTTTTATCTTTGAGATCGGCAAAGGTATGGGCAGCGTCTTTCGCTGTGACTATTGCACCGGAGAGCTCCTGGCGATAGGGATGGCTGAATGCAACCTGCTTTTCTCGCATTGGAATCACTTCAATACCGGCAATCACGGCGTCGAATTTCTTAAAGCGCAGCGCCGGGATGAGAGTATCGAAGCCCTGGGGAGTAAATTTGCATTCGACCTGCATCTGCTTGCACAACGCGTTGGCCAAATCGATATCAAAACCCGTGGGTTGGTTTTTGCCACTGACGGTTTCAAACGGCGGGTTGGTCGTCGTTGTTCCAAAATGTAGCGTTGTTGCCGATGCTGTTCCTGTGGCAAGCGTAGCCAGCAGCAGGACGGTAAGCGCTTTTTTCATTTTATTTCCCTGGTTATCATCGTTGTTGACCGTCAGCGGGCGATATCCGCCTGTAAACTTGAGTGATTTTGCGCCTTTAGCGAGCCCGGAAAAAGTCATTTTGCCGCATTTGCTGCTTATTTAGACAAATCAGGCCTGAATGTGGCGATAAAGTGGTCACTTAAATCAAAAACGAAAAAAATTGCTTTCAGGGGGGTTGCAGGTAAATCGAATTCTCGTATAATGCGCCTCCCGTGACGAAGCAGAAATGCAAATCACGACGCCATAGAAATATGGCCAGAAGTTTGCGGGAATAGCTCAGTTGGTAGAGCACGACCTTGCCAAGGTCGGGGTCGCGAGTTCGAGTCTCGTTTCCCGCTCCAAAATTTGAAAGTACCATCCTAATCACAGGATTTTGAGTTGCGGCAAGGCAGCAACTGAACGAATCTTTAGGAGCTTACTAAAGTAAGTGACTAAAGTGAGTGAAGGCAGCTAACGCAGAAGCGGCTTGAAAGACAAAGATTAAGCGGGAATAGCTCAGTTGGTAGAGCACGACCTTGCCAAGGTCGGGGTCGCGAGTTCGAGTCTCGTTTCCCGCTCCAAAATTTGAAAGTCACCATACCCAAGCGGGAATAGCTCAGTTGGTAGAGCACGACCTTGCCAAGGTCGGGGTCGCGAGTTCGAGTCTCGTTTCCCGCTCCAAATTTCTTCTTATACCTGATTTATCCACAGCGCAATCACGCGCCGGGGATGATTTTCGTCCTGTCCAGAAAATACTGTGAACAGACTTATCCACAGGTTAATCTTTTGCCTTAATCCCGAAAAATACTTCACTATGTAAATAGTATTTATCTATATTGTTGAAATATAATAAGAAAATTTCATTTCAAAGTGTTAACTCGATCGCTTGACGAACGTCTGCATGTTGAAACGCAATGTGTTTTTATTTTTATTCACACCCTGTGAATGAATCAGGCGTCGCGCGGTAACCCTTTTTCAACCACCCTGACCAGCCGTAGCTTTTTCGGTAGTTGCACCTCAATCACATTGGCATTTCTTTTTGCAATTTGCTGCGCAATCGCCCATTCGATATGTTCGTCGAGAAGTGGGTGCTCACCCCGGCGGCTTTCCAGCGCCTGCAGGTTCGCTTCATTCCAGGGCGCATTGCCCAACGCAACGGCGATATTACGCAGCCAGCGCAGATGACCAATACGGCGAATGGCCGATCCTTCCGTCACTTTTAAAAACCAGGGCTCGCTCCAGGCGAACAGTTCTACCAGCGCCGGGGCATGCAGCGCCTGACGCGGGCTGAAATCATCTTCATCGGTTAATTGCGCGAAGCGGTTCCACGGGCAAATCAGCTGGCAGTCATCACAGCCGTATATGCGGTTACCGATCAGCGGACGAAATTCTTCCGGAATAGCGCCTTCCAGTTCGATAGTCAGATAGGAGATACAGCGCCGGGCATCAACGGTATAGGGCTCGACGATGGCGCCGGTTGGGCAGATGGTCATGCAGGCAACGCAGCGTCCGCACTCTTCTTCAACGGGCTGGTCGACGGGAAGAGGGAGATCGATAAGCAATTCGCCGAGGAAAAAGAACGAGCCGGCATCGCGGCTAAGGATGAGTGAGTGCTTACCTGTCCATCCCAGCCCCGCTTTTTCGGCTAAAGGGCGTTCAAGTATCGGCGCGGAATCGACAAAAGGTCTAAAATTGAGCGAAGCACACTGCCCCTGAATCATCTCACCTAATTTTTTCAGGCGATTACGTAACAGCTTGTGATAGTCCCGTCCAAGGGCATAACGGCTAACGTAACCCAACGCGGGATCTTTCAGGGTTCGGGCGAAAGCGGCATTAGCGGGAAGATAGTTCATCCTGACGCTAATCACGCGGAGCGTACCGGGCTGGAGTTCATGAGGTCGCGCGCGCATCATGCCATGACGCGCCATCCACTCCATTTCGCCATGGTATTGTTTATCCAGCCACGCCTGCAGTTTGGGTTCGCTGGCGCTGAGATCGGTATCGGTAATACCGACCTGCTGGAACCCCAGCTCTGTGCCCCATTGTTTGATTTGCTGCGCTAACTGATTGAGATCGAGGGGCTGTGACATGATGGACCATACGATGACGAAAAACGCTGACAGTATACCACATATCATCTGGTCGGCGGATGCGTTACGGCGGGCGGAAAAAGAGGCGGCGGATGCCCTCGGGCTGACGTTATACGAGCTGATGCGTCGTGCGGGCGAAGCGGCTTTTGAACGGGCTTACGAGTACTATCCTGAAAACCGGTGCTGGCTGATTCTCTGCGGTCACGGCAATAACGGCGGCGACGGCTACGTGGTGGCTCGCCTGGCGCAGTCGCGAGGTATTCAGGTCACGCTGGTGTCGCTGGATAGCGAGAAGCCGCTGCCGAAAGAGGCCAGTACCGCGCGTGAAGAGTGGCTCAACGCCGGCGGTACGATTCATGCCGCCGACATCGCCTGGCCAGAAGATATCACGCTAATTATTGACGGCCTGCTCGGGACCGGATTACAGAGCGCTCCACGGGAAAACGTTGCGGAGCTCATCGCGCGCGTTAATGCCCATCCGGCGCCGGTTGTGGCGCTGGATATCCCCTCAGGTCTGGATGCGCAGACGGGGACCACGCCGGGTGCGGTTATCCAGGCCGCTCATACCATCACCTTTATCGCGCTTAAGCCCGGATTGCTGACCGGCAAGGCTCGCGATGTCGTTGGCCGCTTGCATCACCACGCCCTGGGGCTTGAGGGTTGGCTGGCAGGCCAGACGACGGCGCTCAGTCGCTTCGATGCCTCGAAGCTTGCCGACTGGCTACCGCCCAGACGCCCAACGTCGCACAAAGGCGACCACGGGAAGCTGGTCATTATCGGCGGCGAACCGGGTACGGCGGGAGCCATCCGCATGAGCGGCGAGGCGGCTCTGCGCGCGGGCGCCGGGCTGGTGCGAGTCCTGACTCACCGGGACAACATTGCGCCCATTCTGACCGCCAGGCCTGAACTGATGGTCCATGAGCTGACCTCCCGCTCGCTCGAAGAGAGTCTGCAATGGGCGGATGTCGTCGCGATTGGGCCGGGTCTGGGGCAGGGCGAGTGGGGTAAAAATGCGCTGCGCCAGGTGGAGAATTTTCGCAAACCGATGGTCTGGGATGCGGATGCGCTGAACCTGCTGGCAATCAATCCCGATAAACGTCACAATCGCGTGCTGACGCCGCATCCCGGCGAAGCCGCTCGTCTGCTGAACGTGAGTGCGGCAGAAATTGAAAGCGATCGCTTACATTCTGCACAACGTCTGGTAAAACGTTATGGCGGCGTCGTTGTGCTGAAAGGCGCAGGTACGATCGTGGCGAGTGACGCTGGCGAGACGGGTATTATCGATGCCGGCAACGCCGGAATGGCCAGCGGCGGAATGGGCGATGTCCTGACCGGCATTATTGCTGCGTTGTTAGGCCAGCAGCTGACGCCGTATGATGCCGCTTGCGCCGGATGCGTTGCTCATGGCGAAGCCGCCGATCGTCTGGCGGCCAGATACGGCACCCGCGGCATGCTGGCGACCGATCTTTTTTCCACGCTCAGGCGTGTTGTTAACCCGGATGTGATTGACGTAGACCATGATTAATCGAGTGATTCCTTTACCCGACGAGCAGGCAACTCTCAGCCTTGGCAACCGCGTAGCGCAGGCATGCACTGGCGCGACGGTCATCTATTTGTACGGCGATTTAGGGGCGGGTAAAACGACCTTTAGCCGCGGTTTCCTTCAGGCTCTCGGTCACCGCGGCAACGTTAAAAGCCCGACCTATACCCTTGTCGAGCCTTATAGTCTCGATAAGTTGATGGTCTATCACTTCGATCTCTATCGCCTGGCGGACCCTGAAGAGCTCGAGTTTATGGGGATCCGCGATTATTTTACCGACGACGCCATCTGCCTGGTGGAATGGCCGCAGCAGGGTACAGGCGTACTGCCGGAACCGGATGTTGAAATTCACCTTGAATATCAGGCTCAAGGGCGTGAGGCGCGCGTAACTGCGGTCTCCTCATTGGGTGAGTCTTTATTGGCGCGTTTGGCTAATTAGCCTGAAGGACGACGGGATGATGTATCGCTTAACCAGTTGGCTGACCGCCGCACTGATGCTGTTCAGCATTCAGGCCACTGCGGCAAGTTTATCCGATATCCAGGTCTCAAATGGCGATCGGCAGGCCCGTATTACCATAAGTTTTATCGGCGACCCTGAATATTCGTTTAGCCCGCAGGGCAAACGCACCGTCGCGCTGGATATCAAACAGAGCGGCGTACTCCAGGGCTTGCCGCTGCAGTTTAGCGGCAATAATCTGGTAAAAAGCATTCGTTCCGGAGCGCCGCAGGATACCCAGTCGCTGCGTCTGTTGGTGGATTTAACCGCCGACGGCAAAACGCGCGCGGTGAAACAGCAGAACGGTTCTAACTATACCGTGGTGTTTACGATTAATGCCGATGAACCGCCTCCGCCTCCGCCTCCGCGTGTCGTGGTGAAACAGGCAGAACGGCCCGTGGCGCAGCCCGTGCGTCCGAGCGAGCCGGCGCGCAACCCGTTTAAAGCCGATAACGACCGCCTGACTGCGGTGACCAGTACGACCAGCGTAACGCGTCCTGCGGCACGTACCGTTTCTAGCGACGATAAAGTGATTATCGCCATTGATGCCGGTCACGGTGGCCAGGATCCCGGAGCGATTGGTCCGAACGGCACTAAAGAGAAGAATGTGACCATCGCGATTGCGCGTAAGCTCCGCGCGTTGCTGAATGCCGATCCTCAGTTCAAACCCGTACTGACGCGCGACGGCGATTATTTCATTTCAGTAATGGGTCGTTCTGACGTCGCGCGTAAGCAAAACGCCAATTTCCTTGTCTCGATTCACGCCGACGCTGCACCGAATCGCGATGCTACCGGAGCATCGGTTTGGGTGCTTTCCAACCGTCGCGCGAACAGCGAAATGGCCGGCTGGCTCGAGCAACATGAGAAACAATCCGAACTGCTGGGCGGTGCAGGCGATGTGTTGGCCAACAGCCAGTCGGACCCTTACCTGAGCCAGGCGGTGCTGGATTTACAGTTCGGCCATTCCCAGCGCGTCGGGTATGATGTGGCGACTAACGTGCTGAGCCAGCTGCAGCGGATCGGCGATTTACATAAGCGTCGTCCTGAACATGCCAGCCTCGGCGTACTGCGCTCGCCGGATATCCCGTCAATCCTGGTGGAAACGGGGTTTATCAGTAATAACGGCGAAGAGCGGCTGCTGGGGAGCGATGCTTATCAACAGCAGGTCGCAGAGGCCATTTATAACGGTCTGCGTAACTACTTTATGCAACATCCTCTACAATCCGCGCCGCGCGGGGCAGCCGCGCAGACTGCCAGCGCAGGTTCGTCAGATGGGACGCTGTTAAATTAAGGAGACGGCCATGCCGATTCAGGTTCTACCGCCGCAGCTCGCCAACCAGATTGCCGCAGGTGAAGTGGTGGAACGACCGGCGTCGGTGGTTAAAGAGCTGGTGGAAAATAGCCTCGATGCCGGGGCGACGCGCATCGATATTGATATTGAGCGCGGCGGCGCGAAGTTAATCCGCATCCGCGATAACGGCTGCGGCATTAAAAAAGACGAGCTGGCGCTGGCGCTGGCTCGCCACGCGACCAGTAAAATTGCTTCGCTTGATGATCTTGAAGCGATAATTAGCCTCGGTTTTCGCGGCGAAGCCCTGGCCAGTATCAGCTCAGTCGCTCGCCTGACGTTGACCTCGCGTACCGAGGATCAGCAGGAGGCCTGGCAGGCCTATGCCGAAGGACGCGAGCAGGCGGTAACCGTGAAGCCGGCGGCGCACCCGGTGGGTACGACGCTGGAAGTACTGGATCTGTTTTATAACACCCCCGCCCGGCGCAAGTTTATGCGCACTGAGAAAACCGAGTTTGGCCATATCGACGAGATCGTACGGCGCATCGCGCTGGCGCGCTTTGACGTGACCATTAACCTCAGCCACAACGGAAAGGCCGTGCGCCAGTACCGGGCGGTATCGCAGGATGGCCAGCGCGAACGGCGTCTGGGCGCAATCTGCGGTTTGCCGTTTCTCGAACATGCTCTGGCTATCGAGTGGCAGCACGGCGACCTGACCCTCAGCGGCTGGGTGGCCGATCCTCTGCATACCAATCCGACGCTGGCGGAGATTCAGTATTGCTATGTCAACGGACGGATGATGCGCGATCGCCTGATTAATCACGCGATCCGTCAGGCCTGCGAAGACAAACTGGGCGCCGATCAGCAGCCCGCTTTTGTGCTGTACCTGAAGATAGATCCGCATCAGGTGGATGTGAACGTGCACCCGGCCAAGCATGAGGTGCGTTTTCATCAGTCGCGCCTGGTGCACGATTTTATCTATCAAGGCGTGCTAAGCGTTCTGCAGCAGCAACTGAACGCTCCCCTGGCAGAAGAGGGCGCAGAGCCCGCGCCGCGTCAGGTGCCTGAAAACCGCATTGCGGCAGGCGGCAATCATTTTGCCCAGCCCGCCGTTGCGCGTGAAACCGCCGCTCCCCGTTATCGTGACGAGCCCGTCGCGCCGCGCTTTAATACCAGCACCGGCGGCTCGCGAGAATCCGCTGCCACGGGGTCATCTGGCGGAGCCGGCTGGCCGCATGCGCAGCCAGGTTATCAAAAACAGCAGGGGGCGCTCTATCGCCAACTGCTGGATACTCCGGCCGCGGAGCGAAAACCAAAATCTCCTGCGCCGGTAGCGGAAGGCCTGGCAGGCCATAGCCAAAGTTTTGGCCGCGTGCTGACGATCGTCGATAACGACTGTGCGCTGCTGGAGCGCGATGGCAAGCTTGCGCTGCTGGCCCTGCCGGTTGCCGAGCGCTGGCTACGCCAGGCGCAGCTAACGCCGGGCGCGGAGGCAGTCTGTGCCCAGCCGCTGCTTATCCCGCTGCGGATAAAAGTGTCCGGGGCAGAAAAGGACGCGCTTGAGCAGGCGCAGTCGGCGCTGGCAGAAGTCGGTATTGAACTACAGTCCGATGCGCACTACGTGACGATCCGCGCAGTGCCTTTACCCTTAAGACAACAAAATTTACAAATCTTGATTCCTGAACTGATAGGCTACCTGGCGCAGCAAAAAACATGCGACGCCGACAATATTGCTCAGTGGATAGCGCGTAATCTGGCGAGCGAACATGCGCAGTGGAATATGGCGCAGGCGATTGCCGTCCTGGCGGATATCGAGCGTTTATGTCCGCAGCTGGTTAAAGCGCCGCCGGGTGGCCTGTTACAACCTGTTGATTTACATTCGGCGATGAATGCCCTGAAAGATGAGTGATGTAACCGAGGCAAGCCTGCCTAAGGCAATATTTTTAATGGGCCCGACGGCCTCTGGTAAAACCGCATTGGCTATCGCCCTGCGTAAAGTTTTGCCAGTAGAGTTGATTAGCGTTGATTCAGCCCTAATCTATCGAGGGATGGATATCGGTACGGCCAAGCCCGATGCCGCGGAGCTGAGCGCTGCGCCGCATCGCCTGCTGGATATTCTGGACCCGGCCGAGGCTTATTCCGCGGCGGATTTCCGTCGCGATGCGCTGGCAGAGATGGCTGATATCGTTGCGGCCGGGCGTATTCCGCTACTGGTTGGCGGAACAATGTTGTATTTCAAAGCGTTGCTGGAAGGATTGTCGCCTTTGCCTTCGGCAGATCCGCAGGTCAGAGCGCGGATTGAGCAACAGGCCGCAGAGCAGGGATGGAACGCGTTACACCAGCAGCTACAGGAAATAGATCCCGTTGCCGCAGCGCGTATTCATCCAAATGATCCGCAAAGACTTTCCCGAGCACTGGAAGTTTTTTTCATTTCGGGTAAAACTTTAACGGAGCTGACGCAAACGTCAGGTGATGCTCTGCCGTATAAGGTGCACCAGTTCGCCATCGCCCCGGCGAGCCGTGAACTGCTCCATCAGCGCATAGAACAGCGTTTTCATCAGATGTTGGCTTCAGGTTTTGAAGCAGAAGTGCGGGCGCTTTTTGCCCGGGGAGATTTGCATACGGATATGCCTTCCATTCGTTGTGTCGGATATCGCCAGATGTGGTCTTACCTTAATGGCGAGATCCCGTATGATGAAATGGTTTATCGAGGTGTTTGCGCCACGAGACAGTTAGCTAAACGTCAGGTTACCTGGCTGCGCGGTTGGGAAGGTATTCACTGGTTAGACAGTGAACAACCTGAACAAGCGTTCAACAAAGTATTACAGGTTGTTGGTGCTAGCCTGGACTGAACGTGTACAATTGAACGGTATCGTGCGTAATTTTTAAGAATCGTAAGGTTCTGAGTACAAAACAAGCATACATATAAGGAAAAGAGAGAATGGCTAAGGGGCAATCTTTACAAGATCCGTTCCTGAACGCTTTGCGTCGGGAACGTGTTCCGGTTTCTATTTATTTGGTGAATGGTATTAAGCTGCAAGGGCAAATTGAGTCTTTCGATCAGTTCGTGATCCTGTTGAAAAACACGGTCAGCCAGATGGTCTATAAGCACGCAATTTCTACCGTTGTCCCGTCTCGCCCGGTGTCACACCACAGCAACAATGCTGGCGGCGGTACTAACAACTATCACCACGGTGGTGGTGCGCAGGGTTCTTCTGCACCGCAGCAAGACAGCGAAGACGCCGAATAAGGCAGATGCTGTTTTTCCACGTCGGGGAGCCAGGTTTTCTGCGTTCCCCGCTGGTATTTTATAAGGGGTTTACGCTTGTTTGACCGTTATGATGCCGGTGAGCAGGCGGTACTGGTACACATCTATTTTTCGCAAGACAAAGATATGGAAGATCTCCAGGAGTTTGAAACTCTGGCCTCTTCCGCCGGTGTCGAAGCAATGCAGGTGATTACCGGTAGCCGTAAAGCACCGCACCCGAAGTATTTTGTTGGTGAAGGTAAAGCTGTCGAAATTGCGGAAGCCGTAAAAGCGACCGGTGCATCGGTCGTGCTCTTCGATCATGCCCTGAGTCCGGCGCAGGAACGAAATCTCGAACGCTTATGCGAATGTCGGGTTATCGATCGCACCGGCCTGATTTTAGATATTTTTGCCCAACGAGCGCGTACCCACGAAGGGAAACTGCAGGTTGAGCTGGCGCAGCTGCGCCACATGGCGACTCGCCTCGTTCGCGGCTGGACCCACCTTGAAAGACAGAAAGGCGGGATTGGTTTGCGCGGCCCGGGTGAAACCCAGCTCGAAACTGACCGCCGATTGCTGCGTAACCGTATTATGCAGATCCTGTCGCGACTGGAAAAAGTTGAAAAACAGCGCGAGCAAGGACGGCGGTCACGGGCCAAAGCCGATATTCCCACCGTGTCGTTGGTCGGTTATACCAACGCCGGTAAATCCACGCTGTTCAATCAGATAACTGAAGCTGAGGTCTATGCAGCGAACCAGCTGTTCGCCACTCTGGATCCGACGCTGCGCCGCATCGATGTCCCTGATGTTGGCGAAACCGTGCTGGCGGATACCGTAGGTTTCATTCGTCATCTGCCGCACGATCTGGTGGCCGCGTTTAAAGCGACTCTCCAGGAGACGCGCCAGGCGACGCTGCTGCTGCATGTCATTGATGCGGCGGATGTTCGCGTGCAGGAAAATATTGACGCAGTAAATACGGTACTCGCGGAAATCGAGGCCGATGAGATCCCGGCGCTGCTGGTCATGAATAAAATCGACATGCTGGATGATTTTGAGCCGCGTATCGATCGGGATGAAGAAAACAAACCGATTCGGGTCTGGCTTTCCGCCCAGACCGGGGTTGGCGTACCGCTGCTTTTTCAGGCTTTGACGGAACGGCTCTCTGGTGAAGTGGCTCAGCATACGCTGCGCCTGCCGCCGCAGGAAGGCCGGTTGAGAAGCCGATTCTATCAGCTTCAGGCGATAGAGAAAGAGTGGATGGAGGATGACGGTAGCGTTGGTCTGCAGGTGCGCATGCCGATCGTTGACTGGCGTCGCCTCTGTAAACAAGAGCCAGCGCTGGTTGAATACGTGATTTGACCTTGCAGCTTGCCTGAAGATATTAACCCCTGTGGGGATATCAAAAACAAATATGGAGCATATACATGGCGTGGAATCAGCCCGGTAATAACGGACAGGACCGCGACCCGTGGGGAAGCAGCAATAACCAAGGCGGCAACTCTGGGGGAAATGGCAACAAAGGTGGTCGCGAGCAGGGACCTCCCGATCTGGATGATATCTTCCGTAAGCTAAGTAAAAAACTTGGCGGCCTGGGCGGCGGGAAAGGTGGACTGGGCGGCGGTAGCGGCTCACAGGGACCACGCGGGCCTATGGGCGGACGTATCGTCGGCATCGTTGCCGCCGCTGCGGTTATTATCTGGGCAGCCAGCGGTTTCTATACCATTAAAGAAGCTGAACGTGGCGTCGTCACTCGCTTTGGTAAATTTAGCCATCTGGTTGAGCCTGGCCTTAACTGGAAACCCACCTTCATTGATAACGTTCAGGCGGTTAACGTTGAGTCGGTGCGCGAACTGGCGGCTTCTGGCGTCATGCTGACGTCAGACGAAAACGTCGTGCGCGTTGAGATGAACGTACAGTACCGCGTGACCGACCCGGAACGCTATCTGTTTAGCGTGACCAGCGCTGACGACAGCCTGCGTCAGGCAACCGACAGCGCGCTGCGTGGCGTTATTGGTAAATACACGATGGACCGTATCCTGACCGAAGGGCGTACCGTCATTCGTAGCGATACCCAGCGTGAGCTGGAAGAGACGATTCGTCCGTATAACATGGGTATCACCCTGCTGGACGTCAACTTCCAGACGGCGCGTCCGCCGGAGGAAGTGAAAGCCGCATTTGATGATGCGATTGCCGCACGTGAAAACGAACAGCAGTACATTCGTGAAGCGGAAGCTTACACCAACGAAGTTCAGCCACGGGCTAACGGTCAGGCGCAGCGTATCCTTGAAGAGGCTCGTGCGTACAAGACCCAGACCGTTCTTGAAGCGCAGGGTGAAGTGGCTCGCTTTGCAAAAATTCTGCCTGAGTATAAAGCGGCTCCGGAAATCACCCGCGAGCGTCTGTATATCGAAACCATGGAAAAAGTGCTGAGCCATACTCGCAAAGTGCTGGTTAACGATAAGGGGAGCAACCTGATGGTTCTGCCTCTGGATCAGATGCTGAAAGGCGCTGGCGCGCCAGCGGCAAAGAGTGATAGCAGTGGCGCAAGCGATCTGCTGCGTCTGCCGCCTGCATCCAGCTCAAGCAGCGCCAGTAACGCTTCTACCTCTACGGGAGGCACCATTATGGACCAACGCCGCGCCAACGCGCAGCGTAACGACTACCAGCGTCAGGGGGAATAACGATGCGTAAATCTGTTATCGCGATAATTGTCATCGTGCTGGTGGTGCTCTATATGTCCATCTTTGTTGTCAAAGAGGGCGAGCGCGGTATCACGCTGCGTTTTGGTAAAGTTCTGCGCGACGATGAAAACAAACCGCTGGTGTATGCGCCTGGCCTTCACTTCAAGATTCCATTTATTGAATCCGTGAAGATGCTCGATGCGCGTATTCAGACGATGGACAATCAGGCCGACCGCTTTGTTACCAAAGAGAAAAAGGACCTGATCGTTGACTCCTATATCAAGTGGCGCATCAGCGACTTTAGCCGTTACTACCTGGCTACCGGCGGCGGTGACGTCTCCCAGGCCGAAGTACTGTTGAAGCGTAAATTCTCCGACCGTCTGCGTTCTGAAATTGGTCGTCTGGATGTGAAAGACATCGTGACCGACTCCCGCGGTCGTTTGACCCTGGAAGTGCGCGATGCCCTGAACTCAGGCTCTGCGGGCACAGAAGATGAAGTCAGTACGCCGGCTGCCGATGATGCAATTGCTAAAGCGGCGGAGCGAGTTGAAGCAGAAACGAACGGTAAGGTTCAGGTGATCAACCCGAACAGTATGGCGGCGCTGGGTATTGAAGTCGTCGACGTTCGTATTAAGCAGATCAACCTGCCTGCTGAAGTGTCTGAAGCGATCTACAACCGTATGCGCGCTGAGCGTGAAGCGGTAGCTCGTCGCCATCGCTCACAGGGCCAGGAAGAAGCTGAAAAACTGCGCGCGACTGCGGACTATGAAGTCACCAAAACGCTGGCGGAAGCCGAGCGCCAGGGGCGTATCCTGCGCGGTGAAGGCGATGCGGAATCCGCAAAACTGTTTGCTGATGCATTCAGTCAGGATCCAGGATTCTACGCCTTTATCCGTAGCCTGCGTGCGTACGAGAACAGCTTCAAGAGCAATCAGGACGTGATGGTTCTCAGTCCGGACAGTGATTTCTTCCGCTATATGAAATCTCCAGCGGCAGCGACTCGCTGATAAGCAATGAGTATGCAAAAAGGCGTCCATCAGGGCGCCTTTTTTACATGATGAAAGCGATTAATTACCGCGGTGTTTTTTATTCAATGAACCCACGGATGCTACGTTTTGCGAGAATGCTTCATTTATAAAACCAGCGCTTAATTCATTATCTTCGTTTCTGGGGTTAGTACGCTAATCGATCATTGAAATTAAGAAAAAACAGGTTGTTATGTATTTCGTTTCATAAAGCCGGTTCATAACATTGATGAAATAGCGGAGAATGTGAAGTGAGTGCAACTCAACGCGAGTGAGCGACTGGTGCTGTACTGGCTGCATTTAAATAAAGGTGAATAATGAACTCAACAATCTGGTTGGCACTGGCGCTGGTTTTAGTACTTGAAGGGCTTGGACCGCTGCTTTATCCCCGCGCATGGCGCCGTATGGTCGCCACGATGAGCCAGCTACCGGATAATTTATTACGCCGCTTTGGCGGGGGACTTGTGGTTGCCGGCATCGTCATCTACTACATGTTGAGGAAAACGATTGGCTGAGCGCAAAGTAGACTAATTTACCGTCTTTTGAGTGCAAAAAGTGCTGTAACTCTGAAAAAGCGATGGTAGAATCCATTTTTAAGCAAACGGTGATTTTGAAAAATGGGTAACAACGTCGTCGTACTGGGCACCCAATGGGGTGACGAAGGTAAAGGGAAGATCGTCGATCTCCTGACTGAACGGGCTAAATATGTTGTGCGCTATCAGGGCGGTCACAACGCCGGCCATACTCTCGTAATCAACGGTGAAAAAACCGTCCTCCATCTCATTCCATCAGGAATTCTTCGTGAGAATGTCACCAGCATCATCGGTAACGGTGTGGTGCTGTCTCCGGCTGCGCTGATGAAAGAGATGAAAGGTCTGGAAGACCGTGGTATCCCTGTTCGCGAGCGTCTGCTGCTTTCTGAAGCTTGTCCGCTTATCCTCGAATATCATGTTGCGCTGGATGTTGCGCGTGAGAAAGCGCGCGGCGCGAAAGCTATCGGTACGACCGGTCGCGGTATCGGCCCGGCTTACGAAGATAAAGTGGCTCGCCGCGGTCTGCGCGTTGGCGATCTGTTTGATAAAGCTACCTTCGCTGACAAACTGAAAGAGGTGATGGAATATCACAACTTCCAGCTGGTGAATTTCTATAAAGCTGAAGCGGTTGATTACCAGAAAGTTCTGGATGACGTGATGGCGATTGCCGACATCCTGACCTCCATGGTGGTTGATGTTTCCGATCTGCTTGACCAGGCGCGTAAGCGTGGCGATTTCGTCATGTTTGAAGGCGCGCAGGGTACGCTGCTTGATATCGACCACGGTACCTATCCATACGTAACGTCTTCCAACACCACCGCAGGTGGCGTGGCGACCGGCTCCGGTTTGGGCCCGCGTTATGTTGATTACGTTCTGGGTATTATCAAAGCCTACTCTACTCGCGTAGGCGCAGGCCCGTTCCCGACTGAGCTGTTTGATGAAACCGGCGAGTTCCTGTGTAAACAGGGTAACGAGTTTGGCGCCACCACCGGCCGTCGTCGTCGTACCGGTTGGCTGGATGCCGTTGCGGTACGTCGTGCGGTGCAGATTAACTCCCTGTCTGGTTTCTGCCTGACTAAGCTTGACGTCCTGGACGGCCTGAAAGAAGTTAAAATCTGCGTTGCCTACCGTATGCCGGATGGCCGTGAAGTGACCACCACTCCGCTGGCTGCCGACAACTGGGAAGGTATTGAGCCGGTTTATGAAACAATGCCGGGCTGGTCTGAAACCACCTTCGGTGTGAAAGAGCGCAGCGGTCTGCCGCAGGCAGCGCTGAACTACATCGCCCGCATTGAAGAGCTGACCGGCGTACCGGTTGATATTATCTCTACCGGTCCTGACCGTACCGAGACGATGATTCTGCGCGATCCTTTCGACGCATAATTATCTCCAGGGGCGCCGTTCAGGCGCCTCTTGTTTTTGCTGTTCGCCCGCCCCATTTAAATAAATTAGCGGCCTGAGCGCTGGCTGGTTTATCATCAATAGTAATTACGTCTACCGACGCACTCTGTTTTTCTTTTCCCTGAGGTTGATTGTGCAGTTAACGAGTTTCACTGATTACGGACTACGCGCGCTGATTTATATGGCGTCGCTGCCGGATGGAAGAATGACCAGTATCTCCGAAGTGACGGAGGTTTACGGCGTTTCCCGTAATCATATGGTTAAGATAATCAATCAGCTGAGCCGCGTGGGTTATGTGACGGCGGTTCGGGGAAAGAACGGCGGAATTCGTCTGGGGAAACCGGCAAATATGATTCGCGTGGGTGATGTGGTTCGCGATCTGGAGCCGCTCTCTTTAGTCAACTGCAGCAGTGAATTTTGCCATATTACGCCCGCCTGTCGTCTGAAACAGGCGCTTGCTGAAGCCGCGCAAAGTTTTCTCAAGGAACTGGATAACTACACGCTGGCCGATTTGGTTGAAAAGAATCAACCGCTTTATAAATTATTACTGGTGGAGTGACGTAAACTTCACTGGAGATGACAACGGAGGAACCGACATGTCACAAGATCCTTTCCTGGACCGCGAATCTGAAAAATACGCTAATCCAATCCCGAGCCGGGAATTTATCCTCGATCATTTAGCAAAACGTGAAAAACCGGCCAGCCGAGATGAGCTGGCAATTGAGCTGAATATTGAAGGCGAAGAACAACAAGAAGCATTGCGCCGCAGACTGCGCGCAATGGAACGCGATGGTCAACTGGTCTTTACGCGTCGTCAGTGCTATGCGCTGCCGGAACGTCTCGATCTGCTAAAGGGGACCGTTATTGGCCACCGCGACGGTTATGGCTTCCTGCGCGTTGAAGGCCGTAAAGATGACCTTTATTTGTCGTCCGAGCAGATGAAAACCTGCATTCACGGCGATCAGGTACTGGCGCAGCCGTTAGGCGCCGACCGTAAAGGCCGCCGGGAAGCGCGTATCGTCCGCGTGCTGGTGCCCAAAACCAGCCAGATCGTGGGCCGCTACTTTACCGAAGCGGGCGTAGGCTTCGTTGTGCCTGATGACAGCCGCTTGAGCTTCGATATCCTGATTCCTCCCGAAGAGATCATGGGCGCGAGGATGGGCTTTGTAGTGGTAGTTGAGCTGACCCAGCGTCCAACCCGGCGCACCAAAGCGGTCGGCAAAATTGTTGAGGTCCTCGGCGACAACATGGGTACCGGCATGGCGGTCGATATGGCCCTGCGCACCCATGAAATCCCCTACGTCTGGCCGCCAGCAGTAGAAAAACAGGTTGCTGGCCTGAAAGAGCAGGTACCGGAAGAAGCGAAAGCCGGTCGCGTGGATTTGCGTAATCTGCCGCTGGTTACTATTGATGGCGAAGATGCCCGTGACTTTGATGATGCCGTGTACTGCGAAAAGAAACGCGGCGGCGGCTGGCGTCTGTGGGTGGCGATTGCCGATGTGAGCTACTACGTGCGTCCTGGTACGCCGCTGGATGGCGAGGCGCGCAGCCGCGGCACCTCGGTCTACTTCCCGTCGCAGGTCGTTCCCATGCTGCCTGAAGTACTCTCTAACGGCCTGTGCTCACTGAATCCTCAGGTCGACAGACTCTGTATGGTTTGTGAAATGACGATTTCGGCTAAGGGTCGTCTCACCGGCTTCAAATTCTACGAAGCGGTGATGAGCTCTCATGCCCGTCTGACCTATACCAAAGTCTGGCATATGCTGCAGGGCGATCGGGATCTGCGTGAGCAGTACGCGCCTTTGGTCAAGCACATTGAAGAGCTACACAACCTCTACAAAGTGCTGGACGGCGCGCGTGAAGAGCGTGGCGGTATCTCATTTGAGAGTGAAGAAGCTAAATTCATCTTTAATGCTGAACGTCGTATTGAACGTATTGAGCAGACTCAGCGTAACGACGCGCACAAGCTGATTGAAGAGTGCATGATCCTGGCGAACATTTCCGCGGCGCGCTTCGTTGAGAAGGCCGAGGAGCCGGCGCTGTTCCGTATCCATGACAAACCAAGCACCGAAGCGATTACCGCATTCCGTTCGGTTCTTGCAGAGCTGGGGCTTGAGCTGCCTGGCGGCAACAAGCCGGAGCCGCGCGACTATGCGCAATTACTGGAGTCTATCGCCGACCGTCCTGACGCTGAGATGCTGCAAACTATGCTGCTGCGCTCGATGAAACAGGCAGTATACGATCCGGAAAACCGCGGCCACTTTGGTCTGGCGCTGCAATCTTACGCTCACTTTACTTCGCCGATTCGCCGCTATCCTGACCTGTCGCTGCATCGCGCGATCAAGTATTTACTGGCGAAAGAGCAAGGGCATAAAGGTAATAGCACTGAGACCGGCGGCTGGCACTACAGCATGGATGAGATGCTGCAACTGGGGGCGCACTGTTCGATGACCGAGCGCCGTGCTGATGAAGCGACGCGCGATGTCTCGGACTGGTTGAAGTGTGATTTCATGTTGGATCAGGTCGGTAACGTCTTTAAGGGCGTGATTGCCAGCGTGACCGGCTTTGGTTTCTTCGTACGTCTTAATGAACTATTTATCGATGGTCTGGTGCACGTCTCTTCCCTTGATAACGATTACTACCGTTTCGACCAGGTAGGACAGCGTCTGATCGGTGAATCCGGCGGTCAAACCTATCGTCTGGGCGATCGCGTTGAAGTACGCGTTGAAGCGGTGAATATGGATGAGCGTAAAATTGATTTCTCGCTTATCTCCAGCGAGCGCGCCCCGCGCAACGTCGGTAAGACCGAGCGTGAAAAGGCGAAGAAAGGGGCGGCAGGTAAAGCTTCCGGACGTCGCCGCCAGGCTGGTAAGCAGGTAAACTTCGAGCCGGATAGCGCATTCCGTAAACCGAAAGGTCAATCCCAGCCGAAGGCCGCTCAGCCAAAAGGCGAGAAGAAAGCGAAGAAGCCGTCGGCGAAAACCCAAAAGATAGCTGCTGCGACCAAAGCCAGGCGCGCGGCGAAAAAGAAAATAGCTGAGTAATGAGATTTCCTTTACCCTGGCTTCTTGCGTTATTCCGCAGTGGTCGGGGTGAAGGGAACTGATAACAGAACCTAAAACGAGTAGATAAATGAGTGAAATGATTTACGGCATCCACGCGGTGCAGGCACTGCTGGAGCGCGCACCTGAGCGTTTTCAGGAAGTCTTTATTCTGAAAGGCCGTGAGGATAAGCGCCTTATGCCGCTGATCCATGCTCTGGAAGCACAGGGCGTAGTGATTCAGGTCGCCAGCCGCCAGTTTCTCGATGAGAAAAGCGAAGGCGCCGTTCATCAGGGAATTATTGCCCGCGTGAAGCCCGGACGTCAGTATCAGGAGAACGATCTGCCGGATCTGATCGCTTCTCTCGATCAGCCATTCTTTTTGATCCTCGACGGCGTGACCGATCCGCACAACCTCGGCGCCTGTTTGCGTAGCGCTGATGCCGCAGGCGTACATGCGGTGATTGTGCCCAAAGATCGCTCCGCGCAGCTGAATGCCACGGCGAAAAAAGTCGCCTGCGGCGCGGCGGAGAACGTTCCGCTCATTCGCGTCACCAACCTGGCACGCACCATGCGTCTGCTGCAGGAAGAGAACGTCTGGATCGTCGGTACCGCGGGTGAAGCCGACCATACGCTGTTCCAGAGCAAGATGACCGGTTCGCTGGCGCTGGTGATGGGCGCGGAAGGTGAAGGCATGCGACGCCTGACCCGCGAGCACTGCGACGAATTGATCAGCATTCCGATGGCCGGCAGCGTCTCGTCGCTGAACGTATCGGTCGCCACCGGGATTTGCCTGTTTGAAGCGGTGCGTCAGCGCAGCTAATCTCTTCTTCCTGTATAAGCCATTCTCCGGGATGGCTTATCTTCGTCTTGCCTGCTCATCTTCTCGTTCCGTCTGACGGGCGATTTCCAGACCTCTTTCCACATAGTTCAATAGCTGGCTTAAGGATAACGCCTCTCCTGGTTCATCTCCCGTTTGCTCGATGAATTTAAGCTGCGCGCCCCGATTTTTTAATATCTTGATGAGATTGAGAAAATTTCCAACGGGATTCTGCTCTTCAAGGATATCGTCGCAAATTTTGCTTTCATCAAATGAGGTAACGTAGCCCGAAGCGTTCAGGTTCTGCTTGATGGCGTTAATCGCCAGATGGGGTAGATGCCGACGGATAAGCGGAATATAGGTCAGTGCGTTTTCCCGATCTTCAATAATTAAATGAATCATGAAATTCCCTTTCAGATTGTGAGAGAACTTTATAACAGAGTTCTCTGACGGAAAGTGCGCCGTTGTCCATACTTATCGGCAGAGCCATTGAAGGAGGGAAACATCATGCACTGGCAAACTCATACCGTATTTAATCAACCCGCGCCGCTGTGTAACAGCAACTTATTCCTGTCCGATACCGCCCTGCGTGAAGCCGTTGTCCGCGAAGGCGCGGGCTGGGATGGCGATCTGCTGGCGAGTATTGGCCAACAGCTGGGGACGGCAGAATCGCTGGAGCTGGGGCGTCTGGCTAACGGTAATCCGCCGGAACTATTGCGCTATGATGCGACGGGATCGCGGCTTGACGATGTTCGTTTCCATCCCGCCTGGCATCTGCTGATGCAAGGATTATGCGCTAACCGGGTGCATAACCTTGCCTGGCAGGATGACGCTCGCGAAGGCGCCTTCGTTGCCCGCGCTGCCCGCTTTATGCTGCATGCGCAGGTCGAGGCGGGAACCCTGTGCCCCGTCACGATGACCTTTGCCGCTATTCCAATGCTGCAGCGCTCCTTACCCGGGGCTTTTAGCGACTGGCTATCGCCGCTCCTAAGCGATCGCTACGATCCGCATCTGGCGCCGGGTAACCAGAAGCGAGGGCTGCTTATCGGAATGGGGATGACGGAAAAGCAGGGGGGATCCGATGTCCTGAGCAACACGACGCGTGCGGAAAAAACCGCCGAAGACTTTTATCATCTTATCGGTCATAAATGGTTTTTCTCGGTACCGCAGAGCGATGCTCATCTGGTGCTGGCGCAGGCGCCGGCGGGACTCTCCTGCTTTTTTGTCCCGCGCCTGCTGCCGGACGGTCAGCGTAACGGCGTACGCCTGGAAAGGCTGAAAGATAAATTAGGTAACCGCGCGAACGCCAGTGGCGAGGTTGAGTTTTACAATGCTTGCGGCTGGCTGATCGGGGAAGAGGGCGATGGCATCCGCCAGATTCTTAAGATGGGGGGCCTGACTCGATTTGACTGCGCGCTGGGCAGCCATGCGCTGATGCGCCGGGCTTATTCAGTCGCCCTGTATCATGCTCTGCAGCGCCAGGCATTTGGCAAAAATCTGGTCGATCAACCGATGATGCGTCAGGTTCTGGGGCAAATGGCGCTGCGGCTGGAAGGGCAAACCGCCTTTCTGTTCCGCCTGGCGCGCGCCTGGGACAGACGCGGTGATGCGCAGGAAGCGCTATGGGCAAGGCTTTTCACGCCCGCGGCAAAATTTGCGGTCTGCAAATCCGGGAGCGCCTTCGTCGCTGAAGCGATGGAGGTGCTGGGGGGATCGGGCTATTGCGAAGAGAGTGAACTACCGCGTTTGTACCGCGAAATGCCGGTAAACAGTATCTGGGAAGGTTCCGCTAATATTATGTGCCTGGACGTGATGCGTGTACTGATGAAGCAGCCGGCGGCGCTTGAACTACTGGCGGCGGAGTGCGCGGAAGTGAAAGGGCAAAACCGTCATTTCGATCGCGCATGGCGGCAGTTGCAGCAATGGTTGCGGCGACCTGTGGAAGCGCAGGGGCGGGAAATTACCCGGCTGGTCTATAGGCTGGGTGCTGGCGCGCAGGTATTACGCGTTGCTTCACCGCCGTTGGCGGAAGCCTGGTGCCGTATGATGCTCGACACGCGCGGCGGCATGCGTCTGGACGAGCAGACGCTGGACGACTTGCTGCTACGGGCAATGGGGCGTGGACGTCAGGCGCCTCAGGCATAGAGAATGGCCTGTACCCGCCAGTTATCCGGCTGCTGCTCTTCATACATCTGGACGATGCGATACCAGGACGCGCCCTGCTCATCGGCCTGCAAGGCGATAGCATGTTCAACGTCCTGCTGGCTGCCGGAAATATTGTTAACGCAAATCAGGCCAATTTCGTTCAGGCCAGTCACGCAGTCAGCGCTGGCAAACTCCGCTGACTGCGCGGAGGTATTGGCCGTGACGGTGGTCAACATCAGGCTGGGTAGGGAAAAATTTCGTTTCATCGTCAGCTCCATTTCACATAGTCCTGAGGGCAGTCCGTTGCTAACGTTCTGCCAGGTTACAGCTGGCCGAACGTTATTATGCACAGGAGAACGTGAATGGGCGCAAAGCAGTGTAAAGCTGGCTTAAAGATTGACCGCTATTTACGGTACAAAATCGCCTGCGAATACCACTGGCCGGGAACCATGGTGTCATCAATCATAATGATGACGTAGTAATCCGCCTTAGCTGCTTCAGCTTTGACTTTTAGCGCAGCCTCGACATCCATCGGTGAGCCGTACTTTAAGACGCTCACCGTGCCCATCTTCTGCAAGCCCATCGTCTGATTACGTTGGATCTCTTGCGGATGGTCGGTTGCTGGCGGCGGCGCTTCTGGCGTCCCTTGTAGCGCACTACAGCCGCTTAAAGCGATAGCCAATAGCCAGGGTATAAACCTACGCATAGCCATATCTCGTTTCCTGATAGTCATAGTGTAGTGGTAGCCTGAATCTCATTTCTGGGGAATGTTCCCAAATTGTTATCCGGTACGCGATTTTCGAATGAAAATATCGTGAAAGCGTAATCTGGTTCTCAAGATTATGAATCATGTGCGAACAAGAGACTCGAGTAATAACATAGCACCACACCACTATAGAGAAAGGAGACGGTAAATGATTGCACTAGAAATGCGTAACCTTGCGGGTGGGGAAGTTCTCCATGCGTGCCCGCACGGCGCTGCGGATTCACCGCTGCCTTGCATCGTCTTTTATCATGGATTTACCTCTTCTAAGCTAGTCTACAGCTACTTTGCCGTTGCTCTGGCAGAGGCCGGGTTTCGGGTCATTATGCCCGATGCGGCCGAACACGGTGCGCGCTATCAGGGAGATGAACAAGGGCGGATGCAGCGCTTCTGGCCGATCCTGATGCAAAATTTTGCTGAATTTCCGGCATTACAGGAGGCGATTCGTGCGCAGGGATGGCTTGCTGACGACAGGCTGGCGGTTGCCGGAGCATCGATGGGCGGAATGACGGCGCTGGGGATAATGACCCATCATCCAGAGCTGAAAAGCGTTGCCTGCCTGATGGGGTCTGGCTATTTCAGTACGCTCTCGCAGAGGCTTTTCCCTTCGCCTTCATTTGATGCAGCGCAGCTGGCGGATTGGGACGTCAGCCAGCAGCTGGCGACGCTTGCCAGTCGGCCGCTGCTGCTCTGGCACGGCGATGAAGATGATGTGGTGCCTCCGGAAGAGACCTTCCGTCTGCAGCAGGCGCTGCGGCAACATGAGATGACCGATAAGTTAACCTGCCTCTGGCAGAAGGGCGTCCGTCACCGCATTACGCCAGAGGCGTTAGCGGCGACGGTGGCATTTTTTCAACGCCATCTTTAAACGCGAATCACCTGAACGCCCTGATCCTCAAGCTGCTTGAGGATCGCTTCATCCGCCTGTTTTCCGGTAATCACCAGGTCGATTTGCCCGGCCTGGCTAAACAGCATTCCGGCGCGTTCGCCAACTTTACTGCTGTCGACCAGTACCGCGAGTTTACCGACGACGTTAAGCATTTTTTGCTCCGCCATCGCTGTCAGCATATCGGTTTTATATAGCCCTTCGGCGGTGAGACCTTTGCCGCTGGTAAACATCCAGTGCCCGGCGTACAGGCTGTTTTCGCTGCCCTGCGGGCTCAGGGTGATGGAGTGGCTGCGGTTATACTGTCCGCCCATAATGATGACGCTGTCGTGTTCCTGATCGATCAGGTAATTGGCCAGCGGCAAATAGTTAGTGATGATCTGTACCGGTTTTCCGCACAGCTCTTGCCCAAGCAGGAAGGCGGTAGAGCCGCAGTTGATAACAATACTTTCGCCGGGGTTGACCAGTTGCGAAGCCGCACGTGCAATCCGCACTTTCTCGTCGTGGTTTTGCGCCTGGTGAATATTCATTGGTGACCAGCGCGGGCGCTGCTCGCTGATGGCTTCCGCGCCGTTGCGGACTTTTTTTAGTTTGCCGCTGTCGTCGAGTTTATTGATATCGCGCCGTGCCGTCGCCGGAGAAATTCCCAGTCGGGAAATCACCTGCTCCACGGTGACAAATCCCGTTTGTGCCAGCAAATCCAGTAAAATTTGATGTCTTTGCGCTTCCGTCATGAGCAAATCCGATTAAAAGTGATAAGCAAAGATGATATTTGAAATCAGGTGAAAATACTAATGCTGACGGGGATAATTTCCGGCGGGGGCTCCCGCCGGAGATGGCTTAGAGGAAGGACTTAAAGGGGAGGTCCGGTTCCATGGTGAAGCAATCGTCGAATCCGCGAGGATAGTGGTATTCGAAGTTGTCTTTATCCAGCGGCCAGGTGAACTTCCCGCCGACCTGCCAGATAAATGGCTTAAAGCCATACTTCAGGCGGTCTTTTTTCATTTCCCACAGAACGCGGATCTCCTGCGGATCGGCCTGGAAATTTGACCAGATATCGTGATGGAAAGGGATCACCACTTTGGTATTCAGCGCCTCGGCCATGCGCAGGATATCGGCGCTGGTCATTTTGTCGGTAATGCCGCGCGGGTTCTCGCCATAGGAGCCCAGAGCCACGTCGATTTGGTGCTCGTTCCCGTGCTTCGCGTAGTAGTTAGAGTAGTGAGAATCGCCGCTGTGGTACAGGTTGCCGCCCGGCGTTTTAAACAAGTAGTTCACCGCGCGCTGATCCATCCCATCCGGCAGCACGCCCGCGGCTTTTTGTTCTGCGGGTAAGGTGATCAGGGCGGTACGGTCAAAGGCGTCGAGCGCGTGGATTTCAATATCTTTGATTTTAACCACATCGCCCGGTTTCATCACTATGCAGCGTTCTTTCGGAACGCCCCAGCCCATCCACAGATCGACGCAGGTTTGCGGGCCAATAAACGGTACGTCTTCGGCGCAGTTCTGCATGACCGCGGCGGCCACGTTCACATCAATATGATCGTTATGATCGTGGGTAGACAGCACGGCGTCGATCTGGCGAATGGCGAACGGATCGAGGACAAACGGAGTGGTCCGCAGGTTTGGCTGGAGCTTCTTCACACCCGCCATGCGCTGCATCTGGTGGCCCGTTTTCATCAGCGGGTTGCCGTGGCTTTGCTTGCCGGTGCCGCACCAGAAGTCGACGCAGATATTGGCTCCGCCTTCGGATTTTAGCCAGATGCCCGTACAACCCAACCACCACATGGCAAAGGTGCCCGGCGCCACCTGCTCTTGCTCAATCTCTTCGTTCAGCCAGCTGCCCCATTCCGGAAAAGTGTTCAGGATCCATGATTCGCGGGTGATGGTTTGCACTTTACTCATTTATTTTCCCCTCACATATTATCAAAAGTAATCACATTGTGATTTGTTTTGAAGAATACTGGCATCGTTTGTTCAGGATTGCAATCCTGAATTTTGCCTGTTCTGGGGGCAATCCTAAGGGGTAAACGGAGGTTAAGACAGATTTTATGATATGAGTGGAATTATATTTTATTGATTTTAATGCATTATTTTTTATTTTATGAAAATGAGAATTAATACGATGGCGGATTGTGTGATTATTTGCGGCGTGCGTCACATTTAATCAAATATAATCTTGTTGTGATTATTTTTGATTATTAGAGTGATCCCAACAACAAACCCTGAGCGTAGCGTGCGTTCAGAGCGTCCACCTTCTGGAGTGTGTTATGGAGATTCTCTACCACATCTTTACCGTGTTCTTTAACCAGGTAATGACTAACGCCCCGCTACTGCTGGGGATTGTGACCTGCCTGGGCTATATCCTGCTGCGTAAAAGCGCCAGCGTTATTGTTAAAGGGACGATTAAAACTATTATCGGTTTTATGCTGTTGCAGGCCGGCTCCGGCATTCTGACCAGCACCTTTAAGCCGGTAGTGGCGAAAATGTCTGAGGTTTATGGCATTAACGGGGCTATCTCCGATACCTACGCATCAATGATGGCCACGATCGAACGCATGGGAGACGCCTACAGCTGGGTGGGCTATGCCGTGCTGTTAGCTCTGGCGTTGAATATTTGTTACGTCCTGCTGCGGCGTATTACCGGTATTCGCACCATCATGCTGACCGGGCACATCATGTTCCAGCAGGCTGGGTTGATTGCCGTCTCTTTTTACATCTTCGGCTACCCGATGTGGACGACCATCATTTGTACGGCGGTGCTGGTATCGCTCTATTGGGGCATTACCTCGAACATGATGTACAAGCCGACCCAGGAAGTGACTGACGGCTGCGGCTTCTCCATCGGTCACCAGCAGCAGTTCGCTTCATGGATTGCTTACAAGGTCGCTCCGTATCTGGGTAAAAAGGAGGAGAGCGTTGAAGATCTTAAGCTGCCGGGCTGGCTGAACATCTTTCACGACAACATCGTCTCCACGGCCATTGTGATGACTATTTTCTTCGGCGCGATCCTGCTCTCCTTCGGCATCGATACCGTACAGGCGATGGCGGGCAATACCCACTGGACGGTCTATATCCTGCAAACGGGCTTCTCGTTCGCCGTGGCTATTTTCATTATCACCCAGGGCGTGCGCATGTTCGTCGCCGAACTTTCCGAGGCGTTCAACGGTATCTCCCAGCGCCTGATTCCCGGCGCCGTGCTAGCCATTGACTGTGCGGCGATCTATAGCTTTGCGCCAAACGCCGTCGTCTGGGGCTTTATGTGGGGCACCATCGGCCAACTGATCGCCGTCGGTATTCTGGTGGGCGTCGGCTCTTCCATTCTGATTATTCCGGGCTTTATCCCGATGTTCTTCTCGAACGCCACCATCGGCGTCTTTGCTAACCACTTTGGCGGCTGGCGCGCGGCGCTCAAGATTTGCCTGGTGATGGGAATGATTGAAATCTTTGGCTGCGTCTGGGCGGTGAAGCTGACCGGCATGAGCGCCTGGATGGGCATGGCGGACTGGTCAATTCTGGCGCCGCCGATGATGCAGGGCTTCGCCTCCATCGGTATCGCGTTTATGGCCGTCATCATCATTATTGCACTGGCTTATATGTTCTTCGCAGGGCGCACGCTGCGTGCTGAAGAGGACGCGGAAAAACAACTGGCAGATGCTTCTGCTCAATAAGGAGTTTTGACTATGACCGTACGTATTCTGGCTGTATGTGGCAACGGGCAAGGAAGTTCCATGATCATGAAGATGAAGGTGGACCAGTTTTTGACCCAGTCAAATATCGATCACACGGTGAACAGCTGCGCGGTGGGGGAATATAAAAGCGAACTAAACGGCGCGGACATTATCATCGCCTCCACCCATATCGCCGGTGAGATTAGCGTCTCCGGCAATAAATACGTGGTTGGCGTACGCAACATGCTCTCGCCAGCGGATTTTGGCCCAAAACTGCTGGAAGTGATCAAAGCGCACTTTCCGCAGGATGTGAAGTAAGGACGCCAAATGAAATTACGTGATTCGCTGGTGGAGAATAACTCCATCCTTTTACAGGCTGATGCCAGCACCTGGCAGGAAGCCGTCAAGCTGAGCGTTGATTTGCTGGTGAAAGCCGATGTGGTAGAGCCGCGCTACTACCAGGCCATTCTGGATGGCGTAGCTCAGCACGGCCCTTATTTTGTGATAGCTCCCGGCCTGGCGATGCCGCACGGTCGCCCGGAAGAGGGGGTCAAGAAAACTGGCTTTGCGCTGGTCACGCTGAAAACGCCGCTGGTTTTCAATCATGAGGATAACGACCCGGTCGACATCCTGATCACCATGGCGGCCGTGGATGCCAATACCCATCAGGAAGTGGGCATTATGCAGATCGTCAATCTGTTTGAAGACGAAGCCAATTTTGACCGTTTACGCGCCTGCCGCACCGCGCAGCAAGTGCTGGATTTAATTGATAACGCCACGGCGGCGGCCGTTTAAAAGGAAGAGAAAATGTCATTACCTATGTTGCAGGTTGCGCTCGATAACCAATCCATGTCTTCCGCGTATGAAACGACGCGCCTGATAGCCGATGAAGTGGACATTATTGAAGTCGGTACCATCCTTTGCGTGGCTGAAGGCGTTCGCGCCGTTCGCGACCTGAAGGCGCTCTATCCCAACAAAATCGTGCTGGCGGACGCTAAAATCGCCGATGCCGGTAAAATCCTCTCCCGCATGTGCTTTGAAGCCAACGCCGACTGGGTAACCGTGATCTGCTGTGCGGACATCAACACCACCAAAGGCGCGCTGGACGTGGCGAAAGAGTTCAACGGCGACGTTCAGATTGAACTGACCGGCTACTGGACCTGGGAGCAGGCGCAGGAGTGGCGCGAAGCGGGTATCCAGCAGGTAGTCTATCACCGTAGCCGCGACGCCCAGGCGGCCGGGGTGGCATGGGGCGAGGCGGATATTAACGCTATCAAACGCCTGTCCGATATGGGCTTTAAAGTCACCGTCACCGGCGGCCTGGCGCTGGAGGATTTGCCGCTGTTCCAGGGAATTCCGATCCACGTCTTTATCGCCGGGCGCAGCATTCGCGACGCCGCTTCGCCGGTGGAAGCCGCCCGGCAGTTCAAACGTTCTATCGCCCAACTGTGGGGCTAAGGAGCGGCTATGCTGTCGAAACATATTCCGCTCGGCATCTATGAAAAAGCGCTCCCCGCCGGGGAGTGCTGGCTGGAACGCCTGCAGCTGGCTAAGGCGCTCGGTTTTGATTTCGTCGAAATGTCGGTCGATGAAACTGACGCCCGCCTGGCCCGACTCGACTGGAGCCGGGAGCAGCGCTTCGCGCTGGTTAACGCGATTGCCGAAACCGGGGTGCGCGTGCCCTCAATGTGCCTGAGCGCCCATCGGCGCTTCCCGCTCGGTAGCGAAGACGACGCGGTACGGGCGCAGGGGCTGGAGATTATGCGCAAAGCGATTCAACTGGCGCAGGATGTCGGCATTCGCGTTATTCAACTGGCGGGCTACGATGTTTACTACCAGGAAGCCAACAACGAGACGCGCCGCCGCTTCCGTGACGGGCTGAAAGAGAGCGTCGAAATGGCCAGTCGCGCGCAGGTAACGCTGGCGATGGAAATCATGGACTATCCGCTGATGAACTCGATCAGCAAGGCGCTGGGCTATGCTCATTACCTGAATAATCCGTGGTTCCAGCTCTATCCGGACATCGGCAACCTTTCCGCCTGGGATAACGACGTGCAGATGGAGCTGCAGGCCGGTATGGGGCATATCGTGGCGGTGCATATAAAAGATACGAAACCCGGCGTATTTAAAAACGTGCCGTTCGGCGAAGGCGTCGTCGATTTTGAACGTTGTTTCGAAACGCTCAAGCAGACGGGCTACTGCGGCCCGTATCTAATTGAAATGTGGAGCGAAACGACCGACGATCCGGCCGCCGAGGTCGCGAAAGCACGCGATTGGGTGAAGGCGAGGATGGCCAGCGCCGGTCTGGTGGAGGCAGCATAATGCAAACGCTAAAACGGCAGGTATTTGAAGCCAATATGGATTTACCGCGCTACGGCCTGGTCACTTTTACCTGGGGTAACGTCAGCTCTATCGACCGCGAACGCGGGCTGGTGGCGATTAAGCCCAGCGGCGTCGCCTACGAGGTTATGAAAGCGGACGATATGGTGGTCGTGGATCTGGAGGGGAGAGTGGTCGACGGGCGGTATCGTCCCTCTTCCGATACCGCCACGCATCTGGCGCTGTATCGCCGCTACCCGAGTCTGGGGGGCGTGGTACATACTCATTCGACGCACGCAACGGCCTGGGCACAGGCGGGTCTGGCCATTCCCGCGCTGGGAACGACCCATGCGGACTACTTCTTTGGCGATATCCCCTGCACCCGGGCGTTAAGCGCGCAGGAAGTGGCGGAGGCTTATGAGCTGAATACCGGCCACGTGATTATCGAAACGCTGGGCGACGTTGAGCCGCTGCATACGCCGGGCGTCGTGGTCTATCAGCACGGGCCTTTTGCCTGGGGCAAAGATGCGCACGATGCGGTGCACAATGCGGTGGTGATGGAAGAAGTGGCGCGGATGGCGTGGATTGCTCGCGGGATCAACCCGCAGCTGAAGCCCATCGATAGCTGGCTGATGAACAAACACTTCATGCGCAAGCACGGGCCAAACGCCTACTACGGGCAAAAGTGAAATACGTGCTCCGGAGCATTTCATCTTTATGATGAATCAACCGGTCTGCTCCGGAGCCTTTTTTATCGTTGTTGATAAGCCGACGGCATACAGCGCATACCTATCAACGTCACGACGCAAATTATCGCGCCAGCATAAAACGTCGAGGCGGCGCCCAACATTTCCCACAGCACGCCTGCACCGGCGCTGGCCAGCAGTAGCGCGATTCCGCTCATCAGGTTGAACATTCCGAACGCAGTGCCGCGCAGTTCAGGCGGGGCGGTATGCGCCACCATTGCCGCCAGTAGACCCTGCGTCATGCCCATATGAATACCCCACAGCGCGACGCCGGCTAAAAGCGTGGTCCAGTGGCTACCCAGCGCCAGCACGATATCGGCGGCAATCAGTACCAGCAGGCCCCACTGCAGCATTTTGCTGTGGCTCATCCTGTCCGATAATTTCCCGAAAGGATAGGCAGTCAGGCTGTAGACCAGGTTCATGGCGACCATTACTAGCGGTATGGCGAACAGCGGGATCGCCATTTGCTGGGCGCGTAGCACCAGAAAGGCTTCGCTGAAGCGGGCGAGGGTGAAAATCGAGCCAATAGCCACCACCCACCAGTAAGCGGCGGAAAGCTTCTTGAGATTCTCGCGGCGCAGGGGATTGGTACGTTTCTGGACGACCGATGTGTTGGGTTCTTTTAACCCAAAGCCCAACAGAGCGATTGAGAGGACGGCGGGAATCGCCGCGACCCAGAAAATCGACTGGAAATCGTTATCCCAGAGAAACATCAGCGCGACGGCAAGCAGCGGGCCCAGAAACGCGCCGATGGTGTCCAGCGCCTGGCGCAGCCCGTAGGCGGCCCCGCGAATTTCCGGGGGAGTGACGTCGGCAACCAGCGCATCCCGCGGCGCGCCGCGTATTCCTTTGCCGATGCGGTCGATCATTCGTGCGCTAAACACCATGCCGGAGGTAGGGGCGATAGCAAAAAGAGGCTTACTCAGCGCTCCCAGACCATAGCCGAGCAGCGCCAGCCCTTTACGTTTGCCGACATAATCGCTGATGACGCCGGAAAACACCTTCAGCATCAGCGCGGTGGCTTCCGCCACGCCTTCGATAATGCCGATAATAATCACGCTGGCTCCCAGCGTGGTGGCCATAAATAAAGGGAGCAGGCTGTGGATCATTTCTGAGGAAACATCCATCAGCAAGCTAACGCCGCCCAGCACCCAAACCCCTTTTGGGATACGGCTGAGCGTGGCAAAACGCGGAACCATGAATCACTCCAGAGAATCATGTAGTTAAAGAGAGATTAAATCAGGTTACGCGCAGGCTGATAAGTCACGAGGAAAAATAATTCTCAATTGCATTAAGCAACGCTCTCTTCCGCGACGCGGCTGACGCCTTACAAACATCAGGTTCTGTGTTTTGTGTCGAATTGAGCAACGTCAGCGGGCCGGGCAGGAGCATCGCTGACTTCCTCTGTTATTGGATGAAGTCAGCGCTCCGGAGGCGTTAGCGGTAAATGACGGCGCTGGCGTGAATTTGCCCATCGCTTCCCGGTTCATGAATAAGGATTGGCTGGAAGTATTTCGCTCCCTGAACATCGCTCTGCTGGCTAAGCGCCTGGTCAGCTTCCTGCTCGGTGGCGATGTTATGGTTGATATAGATAACGCCGAGGCTCTGCACATCATCCATATTGCGGGCCTGGCGGGCATCGATTTTAATAGCAGCCAGCGCGTTGGCGCATAACAAAAGCGCTGCCATCATGGTTATGAGGATGTATTTCATCATCTACGCTCCTTATGACAGTCCTGACGTTCACCCGCTTCCCTGGGGTATGGATTGCTTCTGATCTAATTGTAATCGCTGCCTCTCTGGCGCATCGCGACCATTTCTGATGCAGTTGTTCAAAAAATTGTCGCTTCCGTTGTTGATTAATTTTAAATCACTGGCTTAGGGTCACTTTGCGCTTAGTGCGAATTATTTGCACAATTCACTTGTCTTAAACCCCGCTCGCCCGTATTATGACGCGTCAATTTTTCAGCCGCCCTTTAACACGTTCCTTGCCTCCATGGGCCGCGGCTGACCCAGACAGGAGGCTGAATAATCCGTAAGGAGCAATTCGATGCGTCATTACGAAATCGTTTTTATGGTCCATCCTGACCAGAGCGAACAGGTTCCGGGCATGATCGAACGTTACACTGGTGCAATCACTGCAGCAGAAGGTACGATCCACCGTCTGGAAGACTGGGGCCGCCGTCAGCTGGCTTATCCGATCAACAAACTGCACAAAGCTCACTACGTTCTGCTGAACGTTGAAGCGCCGCAGGAAGCGATCGATGAGCTGGAAACTAACTTCCGCTTCAACGACGCCGTTATCCGCAGCATGGTAATGCGTACTAAGCACGCTGTTACCGAAGCATCTCCGATGGTTAAAGCGAAAGACGAGCGCCGTGAGCGTCGCGAAGATTTCGCTAACGAAACCGCAGATGATTCTGAAGCTGGGGATTCTGAAGAGTAATCCTGATGACCAATCGTCTGGAGCTGTCCGGCATTGTTTGCAGGACTCCACTTCGTAAGGTCAGCCCGTCAGGAATTCCACACTGCCAGTTCGTGCTTGAGCATCGTTCAGTGCAGGAGGAAGCCGGTTTTCACCGGCAGGCGTGGTGCCAGATGCCCGTGATAATCAGCGGACACCAGAACCAGGCCATTACTCACAGTATAACGGTCGGTAGCGCAGTAATCGTTCGAGGGTTCATCTCTTGCCACAAGGCAAAGAACGGCTTGAGCAAAATGGTTCTGCATGCCGAGCAGATTGAATTGATAGATTCTGGAGACTAGCCATATGGCACGTTATTTCCGTCGTCGCAAGTTCTGCCGTTTCACCGCGGAAGGCGTTCAAGAGATCGACT
>OJIW01000032.1_pt1 | contig 99514 bp, 89 predicted proteins | sample 1596041 | NCBI WGS metagenome assembly OJIW01 (sample SAMEA4350119, study PRJEB24818) | metagenome | biome: human; feature: gut; material: faeces | place: Denmark | collected 2013-09 | reverse complement strand
CTCGTTGAGTGGCCGCTACAGATTTTTAATCAGCACCAGCAGGCGGTCGCCCTCTACTCCATTCTGACCCTGGTGGCCCGCCAGCAGGGGGATTTTGCCGGGTAAATATTAGAAATTCTCCCATCTTTATCGCCATCTTCATGCCTCTGCGGAGGCATTTTTTATAACTGGCAAAACTGACAAACAACCTGGCAAAAGCAGGCAAACGCCCCGGCGCTGACCGCTGTTAGCTTAACGATAGACAAGCCGACATTCGCAGCGGCACTGCACAACACAACAATAAGGTGAGGTCACAATGGCGATTCTTTCCCCCCGCAAGACGGCTCTGGCGCTGGCTGTCGCCCTGTTTTGCGCCTGGCAAGGCCCGGCGTTCGCCCACGGCGGCAAAGCGCATATGGTCCCGATGGATAAAATCCTGCAGGATTTTGGCGCAGACGTTCAGTGGGATGACTACGCGCAGATGTATACCCTGATCAAAGACGGCGCTTACGTGAAGGTTAAACCGGGGGCGAAAACGGCCATCATCAACGGCAAAACCCTCGATTTGCAAGTGCCGGTGGTGATCAAAGAGGGTAAAGCGTGGGTTTCTGACGCCTTCATCAACGATGTCTTCCAGTCCGGTCTCGATCAGACCTTTCAGGTGGAAAAACGCCCGCATCCGCTGAATTCGCTGTCAGCGGCGGAAATCAGCGCAGCGGTCGCTATCGTTAAAGCCGCGGCGGATTTCAAACCTAATACTCGCTTTAGCGAAGTCTCCCTGCGCGAGCCCGATAAAGCCGCCGTCTGGGCCTTTGCTCTTCAGCGCACACCGGTCGACGCCCCTCGCGCTGCCGACGTGATTATGCTCGATGGCAAGCACGTCATTGAAGCCGTAGTCGATCTCCGGAATAAGAAGGTCCTCTCATGGACGCCGATTAAAGAGGCCCACGGCATGGTACTGCTGGACGATTTCGCCAGCGTGCAGAACATCATCAATGCCAGCAGCGAATTTGCCGAAGTGTTGAAAAAACGCGGCATCGATGACCCAAGCAAGGTGGTCACCACGCCGTTAACCGTCGGCTATTTCGACGGCAAAGATGGCCTCAAACAGGATGCGCGGCTGCTGAAAGTGGTGAGCTATCTTGACGTTGGCGACGGTAACTACTGGGCGCATCCGATTGAAAATCTGGTCGCGGTAGTCGACCTCGAACAGAAGAAGATTATTAAAATTGAAGAAGGTCCGACGATCCCGGTACCGATGGCAGCCCGCCCCTATGACGGGCGCGACCGCGTGGCACCGAAGGTTAAACCCCTCGATATCATCGAGCCGGAAGGCAAAAACTACACCATTACCGGCGATATGATCCACTGGCAAAACTGGGATTTCCACCTGCGCATGAACTCCCGCGTTGGGCCGATTCTCTCCACCGTGACATATAACGATAACGGCAAGAAACGTCAGGTGATGTACGAAGGATCGCTCGGTGGAATGATCGTGCCCTACGGCGACCCGGACGTGGGCTGGTACTTTAAGGCCTATCTCGATTCCGGCGACTACGGCATGGGCACCCTGACCTCACCTATCGTCCGCGGTAAAGACGCGCCGTCCAACGCGGTCCTGCTGGATGAAACCATCGCCGACTATACCGGCACACCCACTACCATTCCGCGCGCGATCGCTATTTTCGAACGCTACGCCGGGCCGGAGTATAAACATCAGGAGATGGGCAAGCCGAACGTCAGTACCGAGCGCCGCGAACTGGTGGTGCGCTGGATCAGTACCGTCGGCAACTACGACTATATCTTTGACTGGGTATTCCACGAAAACGGCACTATCGGCATTGACGCCGGAGCCACCGGCATCGAAGCGGTTAAAGGCGTGAAAGCGAAGACCATGCATGACCCGAGCGCCAAAGAGGACACCCGCTACGGCACGCTGATTGACCATAATATTGTCGGCACCACCCACCAGCATATTTATAACTTCCGCCTCGATCTTGACGTTGACGGAGAGAACAACACGCTGGTGGCCATGGACCCGGAAGTGAAGCCGAATACCGCCGGCGGCCCGCGCAGCAGCACCATGCAGATCAATCAGTACACGATTGATAGCGAGCAGAAAGCGGCGCAGAAATTTGACCCGGGCACCATCCGTCTGCTAAGCAATACCACCAGGGAAAACCGGATGGGTAATCCGGTGTCGTATCAGATTATCCCTTACGCGGGCGGCACGCATCCGGTCGCTACCGGGGCAAAATTTGCCCCTGATGAGTGGATTTACCATCGCCTGAGCTTTATGGATAAACAGCTGTGGGTCACCCGCTATCATCCGACCGAACGCTTCCCGGAAGGTAAGTACCCTAACCGTTCAATTCACGACACCGGCCTCGGCCAGTACGCGAAAGATGATGAATCCCTGGACAACCACGATGATGTCGTGTGGATCACCACCGGTACCACCCACGTGGCCCGCGCCGAGGAGTGGCCGATTATGCCGACCGAGTGGGCGCATGCGCTGCTGAAACCGTGGAACTTCTTTGACGAGACGCCGACGCTTGGCGAGAAGAAGGAGTAAGGTGGCTTAGACGCTAAACGGCGATAAAACCAGGGTCTGGGGCTATCGCCTTTCTCAGCTTATTCAGAAGAATGCCCTGCCGCTCCGCTCTCCTGAGCTCATTAAGGGACGGCACCATAATCAGCCCGGCAGCTTTAATGCGGGAGTGAATTAGCCCGGGCGGCTAAGGGCCGGGGTGAACGGTGGCAGCCGTAAACGATATTGAGCGAGTTCGCCGCAAACGCCGCATTTCATCGCCAGGCTTTATCAATGCTCAAACCGTTAAATGGGTTAAGTGAAGTCCCTAAGGTTCATTTACGAACTTATCGGCTTCAGGAGAATAGCGCTGATAAACGCATGCCAGCTTATGCCCGTCAGGATCGCGCAGATAAGCAATATAAAAGTCGGGTCCGTATGCGGGGCGTGTACCTGGCTCGCCTTCACTCTCCCCTCCCGCAAGGAGACCTGCTGCATGGAATCGTCTGACAATGTCAGCATTATCTGCATGAAATGCGAACATTGTCCCGTTTCCCGCCGTTGCGGGATGGCGGTCAAAAGGAGGACAGATGCAGAAGTTGAATACCTCATCCGGATTATTTTCATCTCCCCACATTGCCCAGCTTTCTGTCAGGCAGGCAATCGCGAGTAGCCAAGAACCTTAAAAATAGCGTCATAAAAGTCCACGGCGCGCTGAAAGTTATTTGTACCTATAGTGATATAAGCCAGCATCTTATTGCATCCTCTTTGCCCTTTTCCCGAACATATAGTACAGCACATTAAGAATACATTTTACCCGCACAACCATAACGCGGGAGTTCATGGATGCTGGTGGGCGGCCTGGTGCCAGAAGCCGAAGTTTATACTCTGAAAGCTAAACGCTGTGGAGAGACATTAAGAGAGTAAGAAGGTCGATTCTATTAATGAAAAAAGCCTGCATTCAATAAGTTAAGTGATTGTGATTCAAAAGATCATAAGAGGCGCATCAAGTCGTCACAACTTCACGCGCCTCTTAAGGGAATGACACTATTCGGACTCACCAAAACCAGCAGCAAAGGCAGATTTCAATTCATCCATAAAGGCCAGTTCATCCTGTCCATCACAAATGAGGTCAATCATCGTATTTCCTTTTACACCGGCACCCAGAATGCTCATCATTCCTTTAATGGGGATTTCTTTGTCATTATTAACCAGTATCAATGAAGACTGGTACTTTTTGACAATCCGGGCCAGGCTTGCGGCGGGTCGGGCATGTAATCCGGTACTGTTCATGACGCGTACTTTTTGTCTAATCATGTCCGATCCTTAACACGCTTTGCGAAATGCAGGGTGCAGTTTATTCATCATCTGAATTTTAGAATACACATCATCTTCAACCGCCTGTTTTGCATTTGCCATTACGCGAGCAAGATTAGCCTCGTTATTATTGTTCACCCAGGCTTTTCCGACTGTAGTAATAAAGGCTTTGCGCAAATCACTCGCAATATTAACCTTTGCCACTTTATAATTAACAAAGCTACGAAGAATCTCTTCATCAATACCAGAGCCGCCGTGGATAACCAGGGGGACCGGGCAAACGGAAGCAATGCGTTGCAGTAGCGGGATATCGATGCGTGGGATATCTTCCAGTCCGTGGACATTGCCGATTGACACTGCCAGCATGTCACACCCTGTTTCTTCAACGAAGCGCTGGACTTTCTCGGGTTCGGTTTTGCAGTCAGCCTCGCTAACGTGATCGTCTTCTTTACCCAGAATAGCGCCAAGTTCCGCTTCAACGGGTACGCCAAATGATTTACAGAAATCAACCGCCTCTCTTGTAAAAGCAATATTTTCTTCAAACGGTAAAGCCGCGCCATCAATCATTAGACGGGAACCACCGAAATGCGGCAAATTACATTGCTTCATTCGGTTATCTCTTTTGTGTTCAATCTGGCGATTCTGGGGCTGTCGGTGAACGTTGGTGCGGGGTTGCCGGGCTAAACGCCGCATCATTATTTTCATTCAGTTTTGCGAGCGTCCTTCCAGTAGCCCGTATTGCTCAGCCCCGTTAAGCGCAGTATCCTATTGTTGTACCTGCAAAATCAGGTGCCGGGATTGGAACTCTGAACTAACTTCATCGACGACATAAAAGCGAGTCAACGCAATTTCATGTCGTATGCACAGTCACCATCTCAATGGTGGGCTAGCGGGAGCATTGAAAGATGCGCCAGTATCGATGAGTCGGTCGTTCTAACCCCGTCTGGTTTAGCCACCAATGAGAGATAAAATATCACTTATCAGAGGCTGCCACGATGGCGACCCCCCCCCACTCAAACTATCGTACCTGATTTCACCCACTGCGAGTTTTACTCCTTCATTGAAGGCCGCGCCGTCCACCTTGGCGGAGAATGGCTATCCAAAGCCGGATTTATCGAAGACATGCCCATCAAAGTCCGCGTGATGAAAGATTGTATCGTGATCACCCCGCAGAACACCCACGAGCTATGGGGCTGCATTGAAGGCATGAGCGTCGCGCACATCAATCAGCGCAAAGTGAAGGCATGGCTGAAAACCCTTCCCGGCGCGTTGAACGATAGCGGAGATATTCCGGCGATTAACCGGGGTAAATCGGGCGGGAAATTCTAACGACAATTGTAGCCCGGGCGAGCGGAGCGACAGCCGGGGTTTGCGTGGAAAGTACATGAAGAGCGTGCTTCAGCTTTGTGCTAAGGGCAGGCATCAATTAATGTTAATCGTTGTAAAGTAAATGGCTGGAAAATTTTGGACTTGAGTTCATTGTACAGTGACAAGAAAAATCCATAAATTATTATTCGAGCCATTTCAATGATTGCTCTGCCTACTAATTCTTCATGTAATTGTATATTATGCACTCTTCACTTGATTTAGCAAGAAAGTATAAATTCTTTGGCGATGGGGGAGTTCCATTTATCCACTTATCCTCAAATTTTTCAATTTCGCACTTTTGAGTGTTCGAGTTATAAATTATCGATTTCAAAATCATTGGTGGGTAGCTTGAACAAATGGCTTGGGTTTTTATGGTCTCATTATTTGTTTTTCTATATAACCATTCGAAAAAATACTTCATGATTATTATTAAAGGTGTTGCAATTAAACAAATCAGAAGGGCGTCGCGAAACCAATTGTTCAAAAACGAAAGAATGGAAAGGAAATATATAGCAATGGCTAATGTTAATGCAATCGATAGTACGCCTCTATGCATAATGTTTGTAGCATTGTATTGAAATTTTTTAGAGATACTGTCAGATCCATGCGATAAGTCACTGGCATCTCTTCCTTCTCGATTAAAAAAATCATTAATTACTATTTTTTTAGCTTCAGTTCTTTCTGCTGAACTAAAGTTTGCAGGATTGTTTTTAAACCTTATCAGAGCGATACGATTGAATCTCTCACTATTCAATTTAACGTCTAATTTTTGAAAAGTTATAGGCTGACCGCTGGCAGCATATTCATACAAGTATTTACATTTTTCATTATTAGATCCAAAGGGGGGCTCATCCATAACTAAGGCTGCATGATTCCAACCACTATTGCTGCCAATTTTTACAAAAAGTGTTTTTAAAGACCATGTCTTATTGTTGAATAATATAATGTCAAACGCTTGAGCTTCTTTCAAAATATAGCTCGTATCAGTGTTATGACTAATTAATTCAGTTTTGTATATTTTTCCCATGATTATCCATTACCTCTATTATTTTTTCTGCCGATTACTTGAAAAACATTTGGTAAGATATAGTCCAAGTTGATAAGGCTTGTTTAGTTTCTGCTTACACTCTTTTTTACAGATATTTTCTGTAATATGCTACTCAATTATTCAGAAAAAATTCGTTACTAATGGGGGTTACCAGAGTGATTTATTATCATACTGTTGCGCTCAAGTTCGGTTGTCTAAGTTAAGTACGAAGCACGATTCGGAATATAAATCAATAGTCCGCTTTTCGCTCATAGCGGACATTCTGCCCTCTTTTCCAGCAGATCTACCTCAGCAGGCGACGCCGCTCGGGCAACGTCAACCATCATCTGGCTGAAAATACCGTCTCTCAGGCACGTAAGATTGCCCCCTTCCTCATCCGTCCTGTTGACTTATTCTGTAAAAAGATTACTTTTCAGGACATGAAGAAAATACTCATTATTGTCCCGGATGGCGGCATGCTGTTTGAATCCGCCGGTATTGCCGACATTCTGATGCAGGCTAACCGCCTGCATCCGGAAGGCGCCAGTGAGATCGGTTACCAGGTACGGCTGGCGACGACTCAACCGCATCAGGTGATCCATGGTCAGTCCGGTTTAAATTTGCTGGCCGATCATCGCCTGCATGAGATAGACCCTCGCGAGCCCCTCGATACGATCATCATTACCGGCAGAGGTCAAAACCCGCAGGAAGGGATTGCGGTGGTTGACTGGCTGCGCCTTGCCGCTCCCCATGCCCGCCGTATTGCTTCCATTTGCGGCGGTGCAATGCTGCTGGCGCAAACCGGACTGCTGGACGGCAGACGGGCCACTACCCACTGGAAGCTGCTGGAAACCATGCAGGCGGAATTCCCGCTGGTCCGCGTCGAGGGCGGTCCGCTCTATATTCAGGACGAACATATCTGGACCTCTGGCGGAGTCAGTTCCGGCTTTGATCTTACGCTGGCGCTGGTTGAAGAAGATTACGGCTTCAGCCTGGCGCGCGATATCGCCCAGGACTTCGTCATGTATCTGCGTCGCCCCGGAGGCCAGCTGCAGTTTAGCCGCTACAACCTTCGGCAGACTACCACCCTGGGCCCGATTAACGATCTGCTGGCATGGTTGCTCGAAAATCTCACCGCCGACCTCAGCGTGGATAAGCTGGCGGAAAAAGTCGCCATGAGTCCGCGAAATTTCACCCGCGTGTTTACCCGGGAAACCGGCGCTTCGCCGGCGCGTTACGTCGCGGAAGCTCGTCTGGCCGCTGCCCGGCAGCGTCTGGAGCAGACCAGCGACACGCTGGAGCGTATCGCCGAACAAACGGGATTTGGCAGTAGCATTAACCTGCGACGGCTGTTTGAAAAACAGCTTCATCTCACGCCCGGCGAATATCGCCAGCGGTTTCACAGCCGCAGAATGGCGTAAAGTGATCCTTTTTTGTCATTTACGCCATCAAACGCCCGGCCTACATTGACTCCAGAGCCAATCAATAAGGAGTGGATTATGGTTAAGGTCGGTATTAACGGTTTTGGTCGTATCGGACGCAACGTACTGCGTGCTGCACTGGGCAATCCGGATATTGAGATTGTGGCAATTAACGATCTGACAGACAGTAAGACGCTGGCGCATCTACTGAAATACGACTCGCTGCTCGGTAAACTCGACGCCGACGTCACCGCCAGCGAGGGGCAGCTTGTGGTTGATGGTAAGCCCATTACCGTGTTCAGCGAACGCGATCCGGCAAATATCCCGTGGCGTCAGCGTGAAGTCGATATCGTGATTGAAGCCACAGGCTTCTTCACCGAGCGCGACAAGGCGGCGGTGCATATCCACAGCGGTGGCGCGAAGCGCGTGATTATCTCCGCCCCCGGTAAAAACGATGATTTAACTATCGTGATGGGCGTTAACGATGGCCTCTACTCCCCGGATAAGCACTACGTGGTCAGTAACGGTAGCTGCACCACCAACGGTCTGGCGCCTGCCGCCCAGGTTCTGCACCAGCATTTTGGGATCAAGCATGGCCTGATGAACACGACCCACGCTTATACCAACAGCCAGGCGCTGCACGACCAGCCGGAAAAAGATCTGCGTGGCGCCCGCGCCGCTGCGCTGTCGATCGTACCGTACTCCAGCGGTGCCGCGAAGGCGCTGGGCAAAGTTATTCCTGCGCTGGAGGGCCGGCTGACGGGATATTCGCTGCGCGTCCCCGTTCCGGTGGTATCCATTGTCGACCTGACCGTCACGCTTGAGCGAGATGTGACAAGCGAAGAGGTGAATAATGCCTTTCGCGAAGCCGCCGCGACGGGGCCACTGAAAGGTATCCTCGGCTATAGCGATGAACCGCTGGTCTCCAGCGACTACCGGGGCGACCCGCGCTCGTCGATTATCGACGGTCTGTCAACGCTGGTGATTGGCGGCAATATGGTCAAAATTCTGGCGTGGTACGACAACGAATGGGGATTCTCTAATCGCCTCGTCGACCTGGCGCTGATGATGGCAAGTCGTGAACGCTAATTCACTGCGGGTGTGATTGATAGTGAACATCATGGAGAGATTCAGGTGACGAGCAGCAGGCTCCGCTGAGCGCCTGATAAAAAGCATAAATGCCCTCAAAGGGCATTTATGCTTTAGCGGTAATGTGCGCAAGGCCAGTATATTCTTAACAACTATTCCTGCGGAGCCGGAAAATCGCTAGTGCACAAATAACGCGATCAAAATAATGATCGGGATAGGCACACCCAGAAAGAAAAGCAATATTGAACGCATAGGTTCCTCCTGCATAATGAATATTAAAAGTTATAAATCACGCTGACGGCCGCCGTAGGTTGCACAGAGGCTGGCAACGAATGCGCCGATTAACAGAGAAATAAATGACCACAGGGTAACGTAGCTCGTGGCTTTTCTGGCAGCATCTGCGGCCTGCTGTGCTTTATTTTTTGCCTCTTTCAAATTGGCCTGCGCTTTATCATAAACAGCCTGAACCCGCTGCTCGGCCTCTTGCTGACTGATGCCGGTATTCTGCGAAACTAACTGCGCTACATAAGTCAGATCTTCCTGCGGAAGCGCGCCAGTATAAATGCTGTTAGCAAAAATACCCGTAACCTCTGCTAATTGCGCTGGAGATTCGGCCTTTGGCGGTACGGGCTGATTCATTGCCATCGCGTCATTACCTGATGAATTAGCCGGAAGTCCGCCGTTATCTGCCGGAGCGGAAGCGGTCGACCGGAACAGCGAGCGGGTAAAATATTCCATCGATGTCTTCGACAGCACGGAAGATTCGTCTCCCGCGTTACTCATCGCGGTTGCCGTCGCGCCCCCGGCAACGGAACCAATCACTTTTGCGCTGCCGCCGATGAGAGAGCTGATAGTGGTGGTCAAAAGCACAGCCGATACCAGCAATGCAACGGCCCAGGTCAGAAAACCATGCGCTGTATCGCGAAAATAGATTTCATTGGTATGAGTATCAACCCATTTGGTACGCAAACGCCCGGCCAGATATCCCCCCATTCCTGACGCCACAATTTGGGTAAACGTCAGCCAGGCAATGGCGACAATACCCACGGTACCTGCTGCCAGACCGTGATTTTCCCACGGAGAAATGGACGTCAGGCCTAAGCCTGCGCCAAGCATAAGCAGCATCAGCGCCAGCGAAGCCGCTGCGGCTGCGCCTGCAAATATTGCTCCCCACGATACCGCGCTCGCGCTATTTACCCCGCCGACAGGCAAAGGTCTGGCTGTTTCCTGATTACTAATATTGGTAGATTCGTAGATATGCGTCATTTACGTTGTCCTTTGAAATAACTTTTTAACCCCGAACTCGTTATGCACAAACGTCCAGGGCAGAAGTTTACCTGCCAGACTTATGGCAATATCGAACTGAGTAATTATCGTCAGCAGCTATCATTCACCGCTGCAATTTCGGGCGATAGACAAAAGCCAATCATCTAAATTAATACGAATGAACAGTGTATGAATTTAATCAACAATTTGATTTTAGTAGAGGATTCCATTTTAACCATTTTTTCTCGCCAAAAATATTAGCAGGCAAGCGTAACCACCTGTAAATAATGAGAATATTAATGCAGATGCATTATTGGTGGAAATATCCTTGATGGGTACATAGTGCCCAGCCTCGCTAGAATAATCTTATTTTTGCTACAGTCATTGACTGAATACTGATGTGTATTAGAAGTGGCGTAGATTTAAAGTTTGCAATATCGAATATTTTATACGTCAGCGTTCAAACTGTATAAATTACCTGACTGCTGCGCTGTTTGCTGGCCAGGGGACGACCGGGGACTAATCGTTTTTCGCTTATTCCCTGCGGCATCTTTGCTCTCATGTTAAACCTTGCCCCCTCCCCTAACCTGATCATCCTGCCCTTCACCATACATTTTTACGCGCTCTGGCATAACTTTGCGGTAAAGCACAGGTACACCGGAAACTCTTTTTTACGCGCCAGGTCAATCGTTGATGACTTCAAAAAAAATACCGTATTTGGTATATTGTTGTTTATTGATTACTCACCTCTGCGGTGCCAAAAAGAACAAGATTCACCGCAACCCAGGACAAGAAAATGTTAGATTACCGCTTCCCGACAGCTTTGCAGATGGTCCTCAGCGTAGCGATGGCGGAGCAATCGGGCGAACGCTCAACGAGTGCGATTCTGGCCTACGGTCTGAAAGCCAATCCGAGCTTTATTCGCAAATTGATGGTTCCGCTCACGCGTGACGGTATCATCGTCTCAACGCTTGGCCGCAACGGCTCTATCCATCTTGGTCGCCCGGCGGAAGAGATTACCCTGCGCGATATCTACGTATCCGTCATCGAAGATAAAAAGCTGTGGGCGTCACGTCCCGACATCCCTGCCCGCTGCGTGGTGAGCGCCAACGCGTGCTGGTACTTCAAATCTGTCGCCGATGAAGCAGAGCAGGCTTCGTTAGAGGTTTTAGCTCGCCATACCGTGGCCAGTGCGCTGGAAGAAGTCAAAAAAGCCGACACCAGCGGCTGCGATCCGGTTCCTGAAATCTGTACCCAGCACAACAAATCGCACTAATCCGTTGCTTATGGCAAAAAACCGCCTTCACAGGGAAAGCGGTTTTTCTTCACTGCGGCAGCCTGTCCTACGCAGGCATCACGTCCTTCACCGCTTTACCGCGCGTCACGAAAAGACGCAGCGTCACGTAAAACACCGGCGTCAGAAACAGACCAAACAGCGTAACCCCCAGCATACCGGAAAACACCGTGATCCCGGTGACGCCGCGCACTTCCGCGCCTGCGCCGTGGCCGAGTATCAGCGGAATCGTCCCGGCAATAAAGGCGATGGAGGTCATCACGATCGGGCGCAAACGCAGGCGACATGCTTCCAGCGCCGCTTCCATAATCCCTTTTCCCTGGAGCTCCAGCTCGCGGGCAAACTCGACGATCAGAATCGCATTTTTACAGGCCAGCCCCATCAGCACCACCAGCCCCACCTGTACGAATACGTTATTATCGCCGCCGGTCAGCCAGACGCCAAACAGCGCCGAGAGTAAGGTCATCGGTACGATAAGGATCACCGCCAGCGGTAGCGTCCAGCTTTCGTACAGCGCCGCCAGCACGAGGAAAGCCAGCAGCACCGCCACCGGGAAGACGATCAGCGCCGTATTGCCTTGAGTCGCCTGCTGGAAGCTCAGATCCGTCCATTCGATATTCATGCCGTTCGGCAGTATCTGCTGCGACATCGCCTCCAGCTGCGCCATCGCCTGCGAGGATGAGAGTATGCGCGGATCGGCATCGCCAATCAGATCCGCCGCCGGATAGCCATTGTAGCGAATCACCGGGTCCGGCCCATAGGTGGTACGGATATTCACCATACTGCCGATCGGTACCATTTCGCCCTGATTATTCCGGGTACGCAAATTGGCAATATCTTCCACGCTTTCGCGGAACGGCCCGTCGGCTTGCGCCATCACCCGCCAGGTACGCCCGAACTGATTGAAATCATTGACGTAAGACGATCCCAGATAGGTTTGTAGCGTACCGAACAGATCGGTCAGCGACACGCCCTGGGCTTTGGCCTTATCGCGATCGACCTGCACATCCAGCTGCGGAACGTTAGCCTGGTAGGTTGAGATGGGGAAATGCATCCCCGGCGTCTGCATAATGGTACCGGACATCGCGTTCACCGCGTTTTGCAGCGCGCCATAGCCAAGACCGGCGCGGTCCTGAATATAGAGCGAATAGCCGGACCCCTGGCCCAGTCCTAAAATCGGCGGCGGTAAAATAGAGAAGCCAAAGCCCTGCTGGATTTGCGCAATTTTTGCGTTGATCTCAGCGTTAATTTCCGCCGCCGTATGTTGACGCTGGTCGAACGGCTTCAGGCCAAAAAAGACCGTCCCGGTATTCGGCGTATTAGTGAACTGCAGCGCGTTAAGACCGGGAAACGCCACCGCATAATCCACGCCTTCGGTATTCATTCCGATTTCGCTCATTTTGCGGATCACCGCATCGGTGCGCGCCAGCGAAGAGCCTTCCGGCATTTTCACGCCGCCAATCAAATAGAGCTTATCCTGGGTGGGAATAAACCCGCCAGGGACGGCTTTAAACATGACGCCGGCGGCGCAAAGCAACAGCAGATAGACCACAAAAACCGCCCCGCGGCGCCCGAGCGTTTTCCCCACCAGCCCTTGATAGCCGTTCGAGCTACGGTGGAAAAAGCGGTTAAACGGACGGAAAATCCAGCCGAACAGACGATCGATAAGCCGGGTCGGGAAGTCTTTCGGCGCTCCGTGCGGCTTAAGCAGCAGAGCGGCCAGCGCCGGAGAGAGGGTCAGCGAGTTGATGGCGGAGATCACCGTGGAAATCGCAATCGTCACCGCAAACTGTTTGTAGAACTGACCGGTGACCCCGGAGAGGAACGCCATCGGCACGAACACCGCGCACAGCACCAGCGCAATGGCGATAATCGGCCCGGAAACTTCACGCATCGCCTGATGCGCTGCGGCAAGCGGAGCCAATCCTTCTTCGATATTTCGCTCAACGTTTTCCACCACCACGATGGCGTCATCCACCACGATCCCAATAGCCAGCACCAGGCCGAACAAACTGAGGGTATTTAGCGAAAAGCCTAACAGGTAGAGGATGCTGAACGTCCCCACCACCGAGACCGGCACCGCGATCAGCGGAATAATCGACGCGCGCCAGGTTTGCAGGAACAGGATCACCACCAGCACGACCAGCACCACCGCTTCCAGCAGCGTTTGCACGACCGCGCGAATGGAATCCCGAACGAAAACCGTCGGATCGTAAGGGGCCGCCCATTGCATATCCTGCGGAAAACGCTTCGCCAGCTCGTCCATTTTAGCGCGCACCGCGTTGGACAGATCGATAGCGTTGGCCCCCGGAGACTGGAAGATACCAATCCCAACCGCGTCTTTATTATTCAGCTGGGAGCGCAGCGCATAGCTACCGGAACCCATTTCAATACGCGCCACATCGCGCAGGCGGACCAGCGAGCCGTCCTGCGCCGTTTTCAGGATAATATTGCCAAACTCTTCTTCGGTATGCAGGCGCCCCTGGGCGTTAATGGAGATCAAGAAGTCGCTCTCTTGCGGCAGCGGCTCGGCGCCCAATTGCCCGGCGGAAACCTGGACGTTTTGCTCCTGCATCGCCGTCACCACATCCGAGGCGGTCAACCCGCGCGCCGCTACCTTATCGGGATCGAGCCAGACGCGCATTGCGTATTCGCCCGAGCCAAAAATCTGAATCTGCCCGACGCCGGGCAGTCGCGCCAGCTCATCCTTCACTTTTAGCGTGGCATAGTTGCGCATATACAGGGAATCGTATTTACCACCGGGCGAAAACAGATGCACAACCAGCGTCAGAGTCGGCGACTGTTTCTGCGTGGTGATGCCTAAACGCCGCACATCTTCCGGCAGACGAGCCTCGGCCTGCGAGACCCGGTTTTGCACCTGAACCTGCGCCTGATCGGGATCGGTACCCGGGCGGAAGGTAACGGTAGTCACCAGTACGCCGTCAGAGCCGGCGACGGATTTCATGTACATCATGTTTTCAACGCCGTTGATCGCCTCTTCCAGCGGCGTCGCCACGGTCTCAGCAATCACTTTCGGGTTGGCGCCGGGATACTCCGCGCGCACCTGCACGCTGGGCGGTACGACGTCAGGATATTCGCTGATCGGCAGCAGCGGAATGGCGATTAATCCGGTGATAAAAATCAGAATCGACAGTACCGCGGCGAAGATCGGCCTGTCGATAAAAAAGCGGGAAAGGTCCATGGGTCGGATTCTCAGATAGGGGATCAGTTAAGGGCGGCGCGGGTGGTCATGGCGACGGTTTTCGCGTTAACCGGCATCCCCGGCATAAACACTTTTTGTAACCCATCGACGATGACTCTATCGCCCGGATTCAGGCCTTTCTGCACGATGCGTAAACCGGCGGCCAGGCGTCCCGGCGTGATGTCGCGACGCTGCGCTTTCCCATCTTTATCAACCACATAAACATATTTGCGATCCTGATCGGTCAGCACCGCTTTATCGTCGATTAGCGTGGCGTTAAATTCCGCGCTGCCCGGCAGGCGGACGCGGGCAAACAGTCCAGGCGTGAACTGACGCTGGGCATTATCCAGCAGCGCACGCATACGGATCGTGCCGGTGCTCGGCGTTAACTGATTATCCAGAAAATCCACTTTGCCCTGATGGGGATATCCCTCTTCGCCAACCAGGCCAATTTCTACCGGTAGCGCCAGATGATTACTGGACGCGCCCTGCCCGCTGCGGGCGAGATGTTGATAGTGAAGGTAAGTGGACTCATCCACGTCAAAGTAGACGTAAACCGTCTTCTGCGATACCAGCGTGGTAAGTACGCTGGCGCTGTCGCCGGCGGTGACCAGGTTCCCGCTGGTGATCAACGCGCGGCTGGCGCGGCCATCGATAGGCGCGGTCACTTTAGTAAAGTCCAGATTAAGCTGCGCGGCGTCAACCGCCGCCTGCGCCGCGCGAATATCAGCCTGCGCCTGGGTGGCCGCCGCACGGCGCTGCTCCCACTCTTCGCGGGAGACCAGGTTGGTATTGATTAATTTATCGGTGCGGTTAGCCTCGCTTCGCGCCAGGCTAGCCTGCGTTTTGGCTCTCGCCAGCGTCGCCTGCGCTTGCTCCAGCGCGGCGCGATAGGTACGGTCATCAATGGTGAACAGCACCTCCCCCTTTTTCACTTCCTGGCCATCGACGTAGTTCACTTTATCAATGTAGCCGGAAACGCGGGGGCGAAGCTGGACGCTTTCCACCGCTTCAATCCGCCCGTTAAAGCTGTCCCACTGGCTAATGGATTTCACAACCACGTCAGCGGCGCTCACCACAGGCGCTTGCGGCGCGGCGTTTTGCGCGGCCCCCTCATCACACCCGACAAGGAGCGCGGAGAGGAGCATCGCGCCCAGCGCAGCCAGATGAACGTTACCCCAGTTTTTTTGCAGGCTCATTATTTTTATTCCGGTATGGGTAGCCGCCGGGCAAGACGCAGCAGGAGACGCCGCGCCACTTCCTTTGTCCGGACAGGCTTTAGGCTATTTGTGTCGGTCATCGCCACAAAAATGTAACAGTTGCGAATACACTATTCGCGGCGATTGTAGGAAGGCGCTTAATTTAGTGCAAGAATAATTGTTGCACTTTATGTGCTATTCCCGACTTTGAGAAATGGCGCAATACTGCCAGGGTTTTAAATGCAACAATAAAACTTGCAATTAGTCTAAAAGCGATCCATTTTTAAATGCAACAAACACAAATACTTTTTTCTAAGCTGCGCGGGGGGAACCAGATGAACACTGGCGCATTCATTCACGATTTACTCGACTGGATCGACAACAATCTTGATAGCCGCCTGGATATTGAGACCGTCGCCAGGCGCGCCGGTTATTCGAAATGGCACCTGCAGCGGATATTCAAAGAGCATACCGGTTATCCTCTCGGCGAGTATATTCGCGTGCAAAAGCTGCAAAAATCGGTCGAGCGCTTAGCCCACAGCGATGAACCGATTTTGAACGTGGCGATCGCCCTCGGCTTTGACTCCCAGCAGTCCTTCAACCGCAGCTTCAAGCGTCAGTTCGGCCAGGCGCCCGGCGCATGGCGACGCAGCATCGGCAGCGCGGAGACGCAGCGATGATGCCTATGAAGAAACGGGCGGCTGGGGCTGCCGGATGTCAATCCCGGCTTTATCTCGGTGCGGCCTGCAAAGCGAGGGCCTGTGCGTATTCACTTAGCAAAGGTACCGGAAGGGATTGAACTAGCGGCGGGGTTTACTGCCAGCGTTGCCATGATACCTTAGAAAATTTTAAATTTGTTAAAGCACCATTTTCATATCAAAACAGAGTAGGTCTGTCCCCGTGACAGAGGATGTATACGCTTTTTCGCCGATTAAAACAAAACCCCGGCTGGCATAAAAAAAACGAGCATTTGGCGTAGATGATAACTCCAGAAATTTCATTCCTGACTTCCTCGCCTCATCCAGAAGTGCAGAGAGGAATCTGGTCCCGATGCCTTTCCCCTGGAGCTCGGGGAGAACGTAGAAGGCTTTCAGAGTGTTGGTGGCCACGTCAAGGAGTGCGGTAGCGATGATCTTTCCTTCATCATCTTGCCCGATGAAAAAAAATTCTTTGGTCATTAATTCGCGAAATCCATCCGGCATCGAATCTGACGTCCAGGCGCTGATAACCTCATCACTATAACTGCCCTTACATCCAAACCGAATGGCTTGATTCCTTAGCGCCCAGCACTCCTCTGCGTTTCCAGTGTTTGCAACTTTGATATTCATAAGACCTGAACCCTGCAAATTTTATTATCACAATATATTTACATTATGTGTTAGACAAACGCTTTGCAATCACTGAATACCTGCTGCATTAGCCACCCTAACGCTCTGAGTGACATCAACAGGTAACGAACTAAAAAAGGTATTGTGCAGCGAGGTTTTTCACAGGCATAGCAGCAGAATTCACAAACTGCACGCCTGTAACCCCGGTAGGGCGCCAGCCGCCACCGGGGGAAGACAGGCCGCTAGTAGCGCACGCAGACCGACTTCGTTTCGCACCAGTCGTCCAGCCAGTCGGGACCGAAATCACGGCCGGTGCCGGACTGCTTCATGCCGCCGAACGGCAGGTTAGCGTCGATCAGGGTATGGCTGTTAACCCACACCGTTCCCGCCTGCAGGCGATCGGTATAGCTCAGCGCCTGGCTCAGGTCGCGGGTCCAGACGCTGGCGGTCAGGCCAAAATCGCTGTCGTTGGCCAGGCGCAGCGCCTCTTCGCCGTCGGCCACGCGCACCAGGTTTACCACCGGGCCGAAAACCTCTTCCCGGCTGAGGCGCAGCCCGGCGTCGGGATTAATCACCAGCGTTGGGGCAATATAGTATCCCTGCGCATCTGGCCCTATATTACCGCTAATCAGTTCTGCCTTCTGCTGACGGGCTTCATCAAGATAGGCCGCCACTTTGACGCAATGCGCCTGAGACACTACCGGGTTAATCTGGCTGCTCTCCAGCATGCCTGGCCCCACCTGTAGCGACTTCACTGCCTGCTCGAAGCCGCTCACCAGCGTATCGAACAGCGGCGCTTCGATATAAATGCGCGAACTGGCGGCACATACCTGCCCCTGATTGAGAAAGCTACCGGTCATGAGTCCCTCAATAACCCATTGCGGATCGGCATCTTTCAGCACGACAGCCGGGTTCTTACCGCCCAGCTCCAGCGTGACCCGGGTCAGACGGTCGGCGGCGACGCGGGCAATTTGTTTGCCTGTCGCCGTTGATCCCGTAAAGCTGACTTTAGCGACGTGTGGGTGAGAGGTCAGCGCCGCACCGCACCCGGTCCCGCTACCGGTCACCACGTTAAAGACGCCGTCCGGCACGCCGGCTTCGGTTGCCAGCTCCGCCACCCGCAGCAGGGTCAGTGGCGTGGTTTCCGACGGCTTAATGACGATAGAACAGCCTGCAGCCAGCGCGGGCATCACTTTCCACATGCCGATCATCAGCGGGAAGTTCCACGGTACGATCCCGGCGACAACCCCCACCGGTTCTTTTTTGGTCCACGCCTGATAGCGCGCCCCCGGCGGGAAGGGAATCGACACGTCCAGGGTCCGTCCGCTGATTTTAGTGGTCAGCCCGGCGGTATAGCGCATCCAGTTCAGGGTACAGCCCACTTCGAAGGCACGGGAAATGTTTATCGATTTCCCCTGTTCAAGCGTCTCCAGCTGCGCCAGCTCTTCGCCATGCTGCTCAACCAGATCGGCGAGGCGCAGCAGAATACGTTCGCGATCGGCGGGCGTTCGCCCTGCCCAGCTGCGGGAAACGAAGGCGCGCCAGGCAGACATCACTGCCCGATCGACATCGGCGGCACTGGCGTCCGCGGTGCTGGCGATAGCCTGGCCGGTTGCCGGGTTCCAGACGGTTAAGCGCTTTTCACCCTCTGCCGCCTGTTGTGCGCCGTCGAGATATAAACCATGCTGCCTGTCTAAAAACTGCTGTACGCTGGCGAGTAGCGCGACCTCTGATGTGGACATACCCCTTCCTTATTGTTCGCGGATAGTGGTTTCAGTCTATGCCGGGGGCGCGATTCACGCTTTTTTCTCTGTGACATTCGCTTTTGCCGCTGTGACAGGCGCCGCAATTAAGGGGATTCCGCGGACAGAAAATGTGCAGCAGGTAATAGTTCTTTCATATACTCCGCCTTTTACCCTTGTCTCCGGCATCATAAATGCAACAATGCATAAACATTACCATTACAAGGGATGCGCGATGAGTACGGCAAATCGTGGACAGGATTACCAGCATTGGTTAGCCAAAATCAATCAGGTGTGCGGCCAGTTCGCCGCTCGCCCGCTGGATGATAATTTTCACGGTGAGATAGACGCCAGCTATGCGGGCGACCTGAAAGTCAGCACGGTGACCGCTCGCGGCATCAACCTCTACCGTACCCGGCAGGAGATCCGGCGCGATAACGACGCCTGGTTTTATACCGTCTTCCAGCTCTCAGGTCAGGCGACAATCGAGCAGGATGGTCGCCAGGCGATGCTGGAGAGCGGCGATATCACCCTGATTGATGCTTCTCGCCCCTGTTCAATAATCTGGCAGCAAACCTCGCGTCAGGCTTCCCTGCTGCTGCCAAGGTCGCTGCTGGAACAGCGGCTGCGCGGCAGTGAAATCAGCATTGCCACCCGGCTGGCAAACACCCTGCCGATGGTCCAGCTCAGTCAGCGGCTGCTGCATGAGAGCATGAACAGCCCCGAGCTATCGGCCAGCGAAAGCAAAGCGGCGCTGGAGGCGATTGTTTGCCTGCTGCGCCCCATGCTGCACCATCAGGAGGCCCAGCCCACCCGGCGCGATAAACAGTTTCAGAAAATCATGGCGTTAATCGATGAGTCGATTCAGGCGGAACATCTGCGCCCGGAGTGGCTGGCCAGCGAAACCGGTATGTCGGTGCGCAGTCTTTACCGCCTGTTTGCGGAAAAGGGGCTGGTGGTGGCGCAATATATCAAGAATCGTCGGCTCGATCTCTGCGCCCGCGCGCTGGAAAGCGCCCATGATGATGAAAAGCTGGCGGGGATCGGCTACAGCTGGGGTTTCAGCGATCATAGCCATTTTTCCACCGCCTTTAAGCAGCGCTTCGGCGTCTCGCCGGGGGAGTATCGCAAGCGCTGCCGATAGCTATTTTTTCAGCCATTTGCCGTTAAGGCCCTGCACATACTCGCCAGGCTGCGCCCTGGCGACGAGCTTCTGCCCGGCCATTTTCGCCACCTGATCCACCGGCAGGTTGTTGTCGTCCGCCAGTTGCTGATAGCTGTCGCTGCGGGCGGCGTTGATCTGTTTAACCAGCGCCAGGGTTTCTTTATCCTGGCGCAGCGGTTGAAGATAGCCGTTCAGCGTTTCGCCGACTCGCCCCTGCTGACGCGCTTCGCTTAGGGTTAACGCCAGCGCCTGAGTGCTCAACAACGCCAGCGCCAGCGTCGCGATTAACCATCGTTTTCTCATCATCGCCTCAGAACAGATCGCTACGGGTTTTCAGCAGATTCTCAACGTCTTTATCCACTTTGATATGAATCTCATGTTCAATTTTGACGTTCATATTGATGGTGATCGGCTCTTTCGACGCCGCAATTTCAATACGCGGCGTACAGCCCGCCAGCAGCATGGTTGCCAGAAAAGCGGTGAATAGTTTGATCATTATTGTTGTTCCTTACAGGTATGACTGTCCTGGCAGCGCTGGGCGGGCAGTCTGGCGTTCTGCTCCAGCCACGCCTGCAGATTGTCGCCGAAACGCAAGCTGCGCCACAGGTCAAAAATATTCTCTTCATGGGAGTAGTTTAAGTGCACCGTGTTGCTTTTGCCCTCTACCCGACTGGTGCCGCTGATGGTCGCCTTCAGCGTCAGTACGCCGAGGTTATCGAGATTGATCCGCGTCCACGAGGTGGCCACTTCCATATAGCGCAGCCAGTTAATGGCCGCCCCGGCGGAGACGTTGTCGGCCACCAGCGCGTCAGCGGTGTCTTTATCCAGGCGCATCGTCATCGGCCCCGGATTGCTGAACCAGCCGTCCTTAATGATCCATTTATCGTTATCCAGCCACAGCGGCAGCGCGCCGTTGAACGGGCCGGAAACGGCGAACTGCTTCACTTTAATGGCGCTAATTAATTCGCTGCTGGAGATGTTCTGCAGGCGCAGCAGCGCCGGATCGTGCTGCGGCATCCGCAGCTGTTGCATGGTCAGCTTGCCGCCGAGAATATCGACGCTGACGTTGCTCAACTGTAAAGGAGCGTCTTCGCTCCAGGGCCAGGCTCCCTGAAGATCTGCCGTCAGATTGCGCGCCGTAAACTGGTTGACGACTTCGCCAATGCGCAGCGAAACCGGATGGCGGGTGCCAAGCTGCCAGGTGCCTTCGCTAAAGCGGAACGGCAGCACGAAATCGACGCCGTTGATCTGGTTATCCGGCATCCAGGCGCTGCCGCCTTTGAGCACCCCGTGCCCCCCCGCCTCAAAGCCCTGATCGGCGGCGGCAGAGAACGCGACCTGGGCGTACAGTGAACCTTCGCGCAGGTTCATCTTCCATTCCGGCGGCACCAGCGGCTGGAAAACGGTTAATGACTGTTTCGGCCACCACGCCTGCCCGCGCAGGCGCTCGCCGTCCCAGCGTCCGGTGACGCGGACGGGGCCAATTTTTTGCGCATGCAGGGAACCATTGAACTGGAACCAGGTTGGATCGCGACCCTCAACGTTAAATTTCAGCGTTGACGGCGGCAGTTCGCTGCCGCCGCTGAAGGTGGTTTTTCCGGCATCCAGCGACAGCGCGCCGGTCAGTCGCGGATGCTGCTCATCGCGCAGCCAGTGAATCGGTTTATCCAGGGTGAGGCGCGGCGTGCTCACCAGCATGGAACCATACTGCAGCTTATCGAAACCGGTCGACAGGCTATTGAGCACGATGGCGCTATCAACCCATTCACCCGCGCCTTTAACGTCCCAGCGCGCCTGCATCGGGGTAAAATGGCCATCGCCCCAGTAGCGCCACTGCCAGCGGCCGCGGTCGGGCATAAAATTGTCGGCCTGGCCGTCGAGATGCAGGGTAAAATCCCCCATCTCCTGCTCATGGGCGCGGAGAATGGCCTGCAGGCGGCCATCCACGCCCTGCTGCGTCACGGTGACGCCCGCCAGCGGCCAGCGAATTTCATCGATGTTCAGTGAGTCGATGACCCGCCCGCGCGAACGCAGCAGCGCCCCGGGGTGGAAGTTGAGTACCGGCGCGATAAGCGGACCGCTCAGCTGTGCGGGCAGTCTGGCGTAAAAAATCAGATCGCCGAGTTTTGCCTCGCCGGTCAGCTGTAGCGGCATGTCGCTGCTGTCCATACTCAGCTTACCGGGGCCAATATTGAGCACGGCATTACCCTTACCGGCCTGACCCTGGGTAAGCACGTTCAACCGCCCGCTGACCTGCATCTGTTCGGTGCCCTGTTGCCAGTTACCCACCGAAAGCGCAACGCGACCGCTTAACGCATTGCCCGCATACTCGGTGTGCCAGCGGCCATCGCTGATAGCGATACGATCCGGGGTGATTTCCCACGGCAGATCGAGAATCGGCTCCACTTCACCATGCGGCGTGACCAACAGCTGCCCGCGATTCTCATGCCACTCCAGTTCGGCGTCGACAAGGCCGGGTGTCTGAGGAAATTCAAAAGTGCTAAACAGATGACCATCAACCGGCAAACCGTCCGGCACCAGCGGCATCTGAAACTCGCCCACCAGCTTCACTGGCGCCTGGCCTTCTACCAGACGCGCGGAAAAGTCGCTGACCGTCAGCGCCTGGCCGCGCAGGCGCGCCTGGAGAGAGACCTCTTCTCCGGCATAACCGATATCCTGCTGCTGCGGGGTCAACGACATCACCAGACGCCCTTGCCATTTCTCCCACGGCGACAGACGCAGATTTTCAATCGTCAGCCAGCTGTATGGCAGCATCGATTGCCACTCGGCAAGGGTTTTCGGCGCCCCCGGCGCGGCTTCGCTTTGCGGTAATTTATTCAGGCAGGCGCTGTTAATATCCAGCTCAGTGATATGTAAACGCCAGCGGCTGGGGCGGGAGAGCTCGGCGTTAGCGACACGCGCGATTTCGCAGTCGCCTACCAGGTAGCGTAAATCCGGAATACGCAGGGAAGAGCGCGTCAGGCGCGGGCTCTCGCTGAGAGAGATTCGGGTGCCCGCAGGTAGCCAGATGCCAGCCAGCGTGGGCACCCAGTGGGTGAGCGTCAACAGCAAAGCCAGCGGTAGCAGCACGAGTGCTAATAATAGCGCGATGGCGGCTTTATATTTACCCTTCATGGGCAGCTAATATCCTGATTCGAAATAAGTAAAAGCCGAGAGGCCGTCATTGTGGCACGTTCGACCTGCGAGTTAAAGTTCCCATCCCGTTTAAGCGTAGTCGCCGCCCTGTGATTCACCAGCAGGCCATTTAGCCGGGGTTTAGTTTTCTCCTGCGACACTGGTCACCCACCGGGAACGTAAACGGATGCTGCTGTGGACTTAATTATCTCGCTGATGGCGTACGCTCAGGGCCACTATTCATTGGTATTACTGATGGTTTTCCTGCTGACGTTCACCAAATCCTGCGCCGTTATCTCGCTGCTGATCCCGGGAACTTCCGGTCTGCTGCTGTTCGGCACTCTGGCTTCGGCCAGCGCCGGGCATTTCTTGTTAATGTGGATGAGTGCCAGTTTCGGCGCAATCGGCGGATTTTGGCTGTCATGGCTAACCGGCCGTCATTACCAGCATCATCTGTATCGTATTCGCTGGCTTAACGCCGAGCGTCTCGCGCGCGGCCAGCTGTTCCTGCGCCGCCACGGCGCATGGGCGGTTTTTTTTGGCCGCTTTCTTTCCCCCCTGCGCGCCACCGTGCCGCTGGTAACCGGCGCCAGCGGGACGTCCTTCCGCCATTTCCAGCTGGCCAACGTCAGTTCCGGCTTGCTGTGGCCGTTAATCCTGCTGGCGCCAGGCGCTTTAAGCCTCAATTTTTGGTGAAACGTATTGTCTTTTAAAGAGATTTCTTAACTCAGCGATATGCTCTAGAATTATTACTATAGCCTGGCAATTAAACTATTTTTTAATAATTGTAAGATTATTTTAATTATGCTACCGTGACGGTATTATCACTGGAGAAAAGTCTTATGAAAATCGCTGTGTACAGTACGAAACAGTACGACAAGAAGTATCTGCAGCATGTCAATGATGCATACGGCTTTGAACTGGAATTTTTTGACTTCCTGCTCACCGAAAAGACCGCCAAAACCGCCAACGGCTGTGAAGCGGTATGCATTTTCGTTAACGATGACGGTAGCCGCCCGGTACTTGAAGAACTGAAAGCCCACGGCGTGAAGTACATCGCGCTGCGCTGCGCCGGGTTCAACAACGTTGACCTCGACGCCGCGAAAGAGCTGGGCCTGCGGGTAGTACGCGTCCCGGCCTACTCGCCGGAAGCGGTCGCTGAGCACGCAATCGGCATGATGATGTCGCTGAACCGCCGCATTCATCGCGCCTATCAGCGCACTCGCGATGCTAACTTCTCCCTTGAGGGGCTGACCGGCTTCACTATGCACGGTAAAACCGCCGGCGTTATCGGCACCGGTAAGATTGGCGTTGCCGCGCTGCGCATCCTTAAAGGTTTCGGTATGCGCCTGCTGGCGTTTGATCCCTATCCAAGCGCCGCCGCGCTGGATATGGGCGTGGAGTATGTCGATCTGGAAGCGCTATACCGGGAGTCCGATGTTATCTCCCTGCACTGCCCGCTGACCGATGAGAACTATCATTTGCTGAACCATGCCGCGTTCGATCGGATGAAAGATGGGGTGATGATCATAAACACCAGTCGCGGCGCGCTTATCGATTCGCAGGCAGCGATCGATGCCCTGAAGCACCAGAAAATTGGCGCGCTGGGGATGGACGTGTATGAGAACGAACGCAATCTGTTCTTTGAAGATAAGTCTAACGACGTTATTCAGGACGATGTCTTCCGCCGTCTTTCCGCCTGCCACAACGTTCTGTTTACCGGTCACCAGGCGTTTTTGACCGCAGAGGCGTTGATCAGTATCTCGCAGACCACCCTCGACAACCTGCGTCAGGTGGATGCTGACGAAACCTGCCCTAACGCACTGGTCTGATTTTCCTTGCCCTTTTGTGCTCCCCTTCCGCGGGGGGCACATTCAGATAATCCCCACAGATATCCCCTGCGATAAAGTTACAATCCCCTTCATTTATTGATGTGATAAATATTTATGGAGATTAAATGAACAAGATTGCTGCGCTGCTGGCGGCGGGAATGTTGCTATCGGGCTGCGTTTATAACAGCAAAGTGTCGACCAGAGCGGAACAGCTTCAGCACCACCGTTTTGTGCTGACCAGCGTCAACGGTCAACCGCTGAAAGCCGCCGATAAGCCGCTGGAGCTGAGCTTTGGCGAAAAGATGCCAATAACAGGCAATATGTACGTTTCAGGCAATATGTGCAACCGCTTTAGCGGCACGGGTAAAGTCTCTGACGGCGAGCTGAAGGTTGAAGAGCTGGCGATGACCCGCATGCTCTGCACGGACTCGCAGCTGAGCGCGCTGGACGCCACGCTGAGCAAAATGCTGCGCGACGGTGCGCAGGTCGACCTGACGGAAACGCAGCTGACGCTGGCAACCGCCGACCAGACGCTGGTGTATAAGCTCGCCGACCTGATGAATTAATAGTTACCGCAGCTTCCGCCTGCCAGCGCCTGCTCGCTGCATCGCTTGCCGTTCGGTAATGCGCACATGCCGATAGCGGAGCCATCAAGCTGGCGGGCTACGGATAACGAGCCGCCGACCATGGCGCAGTTCGCCTGCCCGCTGCTGCTCATCGCGGCACGCATCCCTGGCGACACGTGCGCCGCCGTTGCCTGCTGAACAGGTTCATCATTACTACTACACGCCGACAGTAACAGCGCAGCACATCCCACTAAAAACGCAGCTCGCATCTTCTCTCCCCTCAGATACATCTTAAAATGAACAAGCTCAAGAATAATAGGCAGCTCAGCGCGCCGCGTCGAGAGGCGAAGTACGTATTTATGCGTTGTGTTAACATTTTTTAGCAATTTTTTAGTTTCTTCCCTCAAAATTAGTCTCGATGGATATGTCTCCACAAGGAACTAAGGAACTCATGCCGAAACATTCAATCTTATAGAGACGTAATCAAATTTCAACGCAACTCCGGCTGGCCAGTGTTCTCCTTATGGAGATACGATGAAAATTTCATTTCTTAACTGTATGCAGCATAATTTACTCTACGACAGCGAACATCTCCTATCTGTATATTTAGCAAACGGTTTGTTACTCTGTGGCGTTACCCCATGTCTGATTTTAATAATTCCTTCCGCAGTCAAATGCGAGGATTTATTGAGGGCATGCAAGACACATCAATTGATATACAAATAAAAAAGAACCAAGCCCGGAATTGATTTCATTAACTAACATTCCACGAGCCCCTTATTAATCCACATCACACTCTATCACCTAGCCAAAAAACCCACACTGATTAATTAAAGAAAGAAATCCAATTATTCAGATAACAAACAAAAAAGTATGATATTTGGATTAATGAAATTCGTTCAATAAAAACATCCTATATAAATCTTATAGCTAGGGATAGAGCGGCAAGTAAAAAATTTAACTAAACTTAGTCATAAAGAGCCGAGTTTATATAATTCACCACATTACCATTGGGCAAATAAGGTAAATCATGTCTCCATGAGCCTGTAAGCCCTGCCCCCATATTTCCGAGTTCAATGACATTATCATATGCACATGGTGTTTCTAAGTTTAAGATGCCAACATTACCAAATTTACGCCACCAATAAATTTGAGGAATAGCAATAGTTGCCGCAGGATGACTTAGCTTCACTTTTCGCATTGAATCTTTATCCATCACTACTGTTTTATTTTGCAAGGGCTTTGCAGCAGTTGAAAAAACTCGAGCTCCGTTTTCATTATACATTTCAATACCTACGAGTTCAGAATCAGGAGGTATTTCACTTGTAAATATATAAAAGAAACCATCAACTTGTGACTTGGCACGCAAGCTCATGATCCATGAACCATTCTCTGGAATCTGTCTTGAATGTATTTCTACCATTCTATTTATGCGTAAATAACATGCAACATGAATCTCAGATGAAACACCAAGTTCAAATGTACTCAAACCTTTATTAGCATTAAAATACATCTTTTTAATGAAATGCATACAGGGGGTTTCCGGCGTGGCAAAAATCCTCCCACTACTATCCCTTATCTCTAGCCCGAACGCCATTATCTTGCCTCCATGAACACAATAAACGTTGACTCACTTGCTGCAGAATAGGTTATCTCCCCTCCATTAATAGAATACTCCGTCTTTTGTATATACTCGCCATTACAGTCACTTACAACGACCACATTTAATTTAAATAGTGATGTATTTATTGCATATTTTATGACTCCATCCCCATGAATTTTCGAACGTATATCCAATACCCAACTAGGTTGTACTACGTCAATCCAACTCTTCCCGTCACCATCCCATATCTGAGCACCAAAACCCATATTGTCTCCTTTGCCAATCTTCATATCGAAAATATTCAATAGTTAGTAAAAATTACAGCTTACCCATCCGGACGCGTAGCCTGCCATTATTATCAAAAATACTGATACCAGTGTTATTCATGACCATGCGTCCATTCCCCGCAACTCCGCCACAAATTTCAATACTGCCATCTTTGCTAAAACGCCAACCTGTTTGACCAGATACATAGTTGTCAGATTGTAAATCGCCCACTTTTGCCGAACCGATAGACCCATTCTTAATACGAGCACTATCGATGAAAAGTTCATTCTCTTCAGCAATCATCACCGGCACAGCAGCCTTGCTGTTGCGGTTAAACAGCGAGAAACGGTCGGCATAGAGGATCATGTCGCTTGTGGAACTATCGCTGCCCAGCACAATACCGGCGCCTACCTTCTTCCCGTTATTGGTTTCAACTTTGATGGAGTACATCGAGTTGACCTTGCCGTTTGTATCCGCCAGCGTCTGACCCTGGGCCTGTACGGTCGAGGATAACGTACCGACGGTGCTGTTCAGGCTGGTCAGGCTGTTTGACGTGGCCGTGATTTTATTTTCAGCATTTGTTACCCGCGTCGTCAGCGAACTGACCGCGCTGGCATCCGCTTTATTTCCGAGGCTGTTCTGCAGGCTGGTGAGCTGCTGCCCCTGCGAGGTAATTTTCCCCTCTGCGCTGGTCACGCGCGTTGTCAGTGAACTGATGGCTGCAGCGTTGACGGTATTGGCCACCTCATCGCTGACATCGATGCAGAATGCATCGTCCAGATACAGATAACCCGCAGACAGGCTGGAGCGCAGGGAGATGGTCAGCTCGGCGTCTGCCGTCGGCTTATAGTCGCCGCTGATATAAGTCCATGCAGTACCGACGCTGGCCGGGATCGTAATGTCTTTCAGTGGTCCTGAGCTATTGCGGATGCTGATTTTGGTATTGCTGGCATTGCTGACGGCCATGTCGCCAGACCTGCGCACCCAGGCACCCACGCGGTACGTCTGGCCGCCGGTCAGCTTCACCACCTGGTCACAGGCCGTAGAACCGCTGGATGTCTTCGTGGCCTGAATGATGTATTTACCGGACTTCGTGTTCTGCGCTGCCAGCGTGCTCCAGCCGGAGTTACTCCAGCCGTCAAAACCGCGTTCGAACGAGTTGTTCGCCAGCATGTTGCCGGGCATGGATTTTGCCGCGTCCGCATCCTGCTGAGTGGCCGCAATGCTGTTATTCAGTGATGTGACGCTGCTGCCCTGGCTCTCCAGCTTATTTTCAGCCTGCGTGACCCGGTTAGTCAGGGAGGTGACCGTCGAAGAATCAGCCTTCTTCCCGATGTTCTGGTTCGCGGTCGTCAGCCCGTTCTGCAGGCTTGTGATGCTGCTGCTCTGGCTCTCCAGCTTCCCTTCTGCGCTCGTTACCCGGTTGGTCAGCGCGGTCAACGCTGTCGCATCCGCCTTTTTATTAACGTTGCCATTGGTGGTGGCCAGGTCGTTCGTCAGCTTTACGATGCTGCTGCCCTGTGAGGTAATTTTCCCCTCTGCCGTGGTCACGCGCGTTGTCAGCGAACTGATGGCCCCGGCGTTGGCGGCAATATTCACTTCATCCGTGACATCCACAAAATAGAAGTCGTCAAAATACTGAGAGCCAGACTTCAGGGAAGAGTAGATAGCCACATCAACCATCCCGTCAACCGTCGCCTTCCATGTTCCGGACAGCTCAACCCATGAGGAGCCGGTGGGCAGGTCTGCGGTGTTAAACTGGCGATCGTACAGCAGGGACGACTGACCAATACGCAGTTTGTTATTGCCCTGATCCTGCATGACCGAACCGCCCTGCGCACGGGCAAACACACCGATTTTATAAGTGTTGCCCTTCGTTACCGGGACCTTCTGGGATAGTGTGGCAAGACCCACACCACACATCGCGATTTTGCTGCCGTAGTTCGGCGACTGCGCACTGATAACAGACCCGACGCTTCCCCATCCGGTAAACGCATCCTGACCACGTTCGAATGACCCGTTGGAAATCAGGTTGCCGGGGATTTTACCGTCAGCAGCCAGACTGGCCGTGGTATCACTCAGGGCGTTATTCAGCTGCGTCAGACTGCTGCCCTGGCTTGTCAGCGTTTTGCCCTGCTCCGCCACGGTGTTTTGCAGCGTCTGCAGCGCACTCGCATCCGCCTTTTTGTTGACATTGGCATTCGTCGTCGACAGGTCGCTGGTCAGCTTCGTTATCGCGCTGTTCGCCGCCGTAATGTCTTTGCCCTGCTGCGTCACCGTGTTCTGCAGGGTCTGAACAGCGCTCGCGTCCGCCTTCTGGCTGACGGTGCTGTTTGTCGTCTTCAGCCCGTTTTCCAGCGCCGTCGTCCGGCTCCCGATGCTGGACAACGTATCGCCCTGCTGAGTGACTTTCGTGGTCAGGGTATCAACCGCAGAGGCCGCCGCGTCTGCTGTGCCCTGCGCGTTGTAAGCATCGGTGACATCTGTAATAACCAGGTCGTCGATATACAGGTTATAGCCTGGCGTATTGCTGCCGTTCGCCCCACGCGTGGAGATCCAGACCACAGCGCGCGTCGCGCCTTTCGCTGTGGCTTTTGCATAGCCGGAAAATTTAACCCATTTGTCACGACCGGCCAGCGCGGACTCGCTGACATTCGCCGCCCCCAGCCATGAGTTCGCGCCCGCATCATTTTGTACGTTGAGACCGACGACAGTGACCCAGCCGCTGGACGGGTTTTCTCCGGCAGGCATCATCGCCCAGAATTCAACCCTGAATACTGCCGTATCGCGAATGGCAAGGCGCGCGCCGATTAAATCATCGCTGTTGCCTGTCGTGTTCTGTGCGCGCGAAACGCGCATACATTTGCCGCCCGAGTAACTGACCCCGGTGACCACTCGCGCTGACCCACCCAGGTTGTGGTTAACGTCGTAGGATTCAAACGTTCCGTCCAGCCACGGGTTTGAGCCTTTACGGGCATTAATATTCAGCGAGCTGTTCAGGCTGGTATTGCTGTCAGCCTGGCTGCTGATATCCTTTTCCGTCTGCGTTACCCGATTAGATAACGCGTTTAAGGCAGTGGCGTCAGCTTTCTTCGTCACGTTCGCGTTGGTGCCCGACAGGTCACTCTGCAGCTTTGTGATCGCCGCCCCCTGGGAAGTTATGCTCCCCTCGGCACTGGTCACGCGTGTGGTCAGGTCACTGATTGCGGACGCGTTCGCTGAACCCGCAGTTTCATCAGTCACGTCATAAACGGCAATGCTGTCAACGACCACAACGGTTGCGGACGGATAGACATAAAAAGCAATCCTTGCGTCTGTGGTGGTGGCCGGCAACGCGGGTATATCTACCGTCAGCGTTTCAAAACTATCTTTTCTGGTTACAACAGCCTGCGTCTGGGTGTAAGTGCCTGCGGTTTTAGAATTAAAGATGCGGCATAAAATCCCGCCTGAGCCTGAAATTAGCCTGGCGCGGACCTTAAAACGGAACCGGCGGGATGAACTGACCGGGAACCATTTTGCGTTATTCGACATTAACCCCGGATTACTTGCGTCGCCAGTATGCGTGATGGTCACCCCGGCAGAACCATCCCCGCTTGAGGCATCCCACACAATGCGCCCGGCATTCTGCAGATTCCACGCATTTAACTGGTTTCTGAAATCGTAGTTTTCAACCAGATTTTCACCGGTATCGCGGGCACTATCGAGCGAAGCTTCAAGCTGAGTGATGCTGTTACTCTGACTGGTCAGTTTCCCTTCGGCTTCGGTAACCCGGTTATTTAACGAGGTGACGGCTGACGCGTCGGCCTTCTTCGCGATGTTCTGGTTCGCGGTCGTCAGTCCGTTCTGCAGGCTGGTGATGCTGCTGCCCTGGCTGCTCAGGGTTTTGCCCTGTTCTGTCACGGTGTTCTGCAGCGACTGCAGCGCACTCGCGTCCGCCTTTTTGTTAACTGTGGCATTCGTCGTGGCCAGATCGTTCGTGAGTTTCGTGATGCTGCTGCTCTGACTCTCCAGCTTCCCTTCCGCGCTCGTTACCCGGTTGGTAAGATTACTGATGGCAGTGGCGCTGGCCGCAATACTGGTCTCATCAGTCACGTCAATAAGATAGAAATCATCAAAATACTGCTCACCCGTCGCCAGCAGTACCATAATGGAGACGTCAAGGACTGCCGTTTTCGTGGCTTTCCATGTGCCAGAAATTTCCTGCCAGACAGAGCCTGTCGGCAGCGTCGCGGGATTGAACTGCACTTCTTTCAGTGGTCCGCCGGATTCACCGATGCGCAGCTTGTTATTTCCGGCAGCGCCTGACGGCATTGTCGTGCCACCTGAAACACGCGTGAACACACCTATTTTGTAGGTGCGATCCTTTATGAACGAAATCTTCTGAAGCAGCGAGACCACGTTACTGCCCGGCACCACCTTGAGGATTCGGGTGCCGTTGTACGGTGACAATGCCGTTATGACTGACGTCGCTGACTGCCAGCCAGTAAACGCAGCCTGGCCGCGCTCGAATGACCCGTTGGAAATCAGGTTGCCGGGTATCGCCCGGGAGGCATCCGCATCAGCAACAGCTTCATTGAGGCTGTTACTCAGCTGCGTCAGGCTGCTGCCCTGGCTTGTCAGCGTTTTGCCCTGCTCCGCCACGGTGTTTTGCAGCGTCTGCAGCGCACTCGCATCCGCCTTTTTGTTGACATTGGCATTCGTCGTCGACAGGTCGCTGGTCAGCTTCGTTATCGCGCTGTTCGCCGCCGTAATGTCTTTGCCCTGCTGCGTCACCGTGTTCTGCAGGGTCTGAACAGCGCTCGCGTCCGCCTTCTGGCTGACGGTGCTGTTTGTCGTCTTCAGCCCGTTTTCCAGCGCCGTCGTCCGGCTCCCGATGCTGGACAACGTATCGCCCTGCTGGGTGACTTTCGTGGTCAGGGTATCCACTGCTGACGCGGTGGCATCGGCGGTTTTCTGTGCGCGGTTCGCTGCGGTGACGTTGCGCAGATGCCAGTCTGCTGCATACCAGACCGTACCAAAGGGTGAACTCTGGTTAACCTGCAGGAAGGGGCGCAGGAAATTCGTGTCGGACGGCACCGTAAAGCGCCATGTTGCGCGCTTCCAGGCCGCCGTGGTTTTCGTATTACCGCCAGAAAGCCTCGCTTTAACCCCTTCTGTCGCAGAGGTGCCGCTGGCGATATAGAGATTAAAATCGGCCTGACCGGCGCCGCAGGCTACCAGGGCCGACATCTCGAAGACATCACCCGGTGTGACAGCAATGTTGTTTATTTTGGGGACATGATCGCGGCCTGCCAGACGAACCACGTACGCAAACGGGCAATCCCCGGGCACGCCAGCAGCGCCGGATGATACGACGTCATACCCCATGCGGTCGTAAGAAGGATCAAATGCCGGGTTAGGTATATAGTCATCCCCGGCTGCTTTTGCGGCGCTAATTGAGCTGTTGAGGGAAGTGATATTGCTGTTCGCAGCAGTCAGACCACTTTCCGTCTTCTCCACTCGCCCGGTCAGTGACGTCAGCGCGCTCTGATCCGCCTTTTTACTCACATTCGAGTTCGTGGTGGTCAGGTCATTCTGCAGCTTTGTGATTGCCTGGCTCTGGCTGGCCAGCTTCCCTTCAGATGAGTCAACGCGGCTGGTCAGGTCAGTCACGGCAGAGGCATTTGCCTTCTTCGACACCCCGGTCGACGAAAAAACGTCGACTTTACGGATATACAGACGCGCACTGTTTGACGGTGCCCAGCCCCCGGCGGCAAACCGCAGATAGACATAATTCCCGGTAAAGTCTGCCGGAATGGTCAGCTCCACGGTTTTCGTCTGCCAGCTGGTCGTCACGCCACTCAGCCACGGAGATTCTGAGGATAGCCAGGCGACAGGATTGCCCAAATCAGTTATCACACCAACGGTATCAGACGATACGCTGTTCATCGTTTCCGATGTTTTGTACTCAAATGAGACGGTAAGCGTCAGCCCGGCCTCAGCAGGGATACGCGTGACGTTGGCAACCCGGACAGAGCCGGTTGTCGTTCTCAGCGCTTTTTCACCTGCATCATACGTGAATGCCGAGCCGGTACCGGAGTTCTCCCAGAACGACAGATCCACATCCATGCCGCCATTGCTAATCAGGCTCCCTTCAGCCAGGGTGTTTTTCAGCATCGTCAGCTGGCCAGACTGTGTTGTCAGGTTGCCTTCCGTCGCGGATACCCGGTTGGTTAACGCCGTGACCGCGCTCGCATCGGCCTTTTTACTGACGTTTGAATTGGTTGTTGTCAGGTCGTTCTGCAGTTTAGCGATCGCGATGCCCTGGCTGGTCAGCGTTTTATCCTGCTGGCTGACGCTGGACTGCAGGCCCGTGATGGCGTTGCTGTTTGCGGCCACGCCCGACTCTGTTTTACCGACGCGGTTAGACAGAGAGGTCAGCGAATTCCCCTGGCTGGTTAACGTGGTGCCCTGCTGTTCAACCTTTTGCGTGAGGGACTGCAGCGCGGTTGCATCGGCTTTTTTTCCCAGACTGGTTTCCAGCCCGCTGATTTTGCTGACCTGTGCGCTTTGTGCGGTCGACAGGGAACTCAGCTCCTCCGCCACCGAGGATTTATTCTCGTTGAACTGCGTCTGCAGCGATTCCCGGGCTGTCACCTCTGCTTTATCAGCAGTGATACGGGCATTCATCTCCTGATACAGCAGGCCGGAACGCAGATCCGCCAGGCTGTTACTGTCCGTCGTTCCCCTTATCTGTGCCGCCAGCGTGGAACGCTTCAGCGCTTCCGCTTCATCTGCCTGCGTCCGCGCCATCTCCTCATTACGCAGCGCCGCAGTACTGGCCGCCGGTGCCGGACGCCCGACCGATATCCAGTGGATCAGGAAATGGTTGTCAGCATTCTGCCCCTGAGCCAGATCCAGGCGAAAGCGGCGAACCGTACCGGATGCATTCCAGTTCACATCGGAGATGGCCACCACACTGATACCATCGCCGTCAAACTCCTGCTCCGCGATACTCACCGAGCGGGCATCACTCCAGCCGGTTTCCTCTGTACCAATCCAGTAAATCCGCCCTTTCCATGCCGGATTACCCACGCGTTTAATACGCAGCATGACGGTGCGATAGGAGGAAGCCGGAATAGTTTGCCCGTTGGGCGAACGGCAGGAGGCGGTGCTGTTCAGTGCTTTCAGCCAGCCGTCGTCCGTGATTTGCATCGGCACCTGACCGGCATCGTCCTCGGTCCACCCCTTATTGTCTTTATCGAAATACCAGATACTGAACGAATCAAACTGCTGCCCGCTACCGGCGGAAATTTCAGAAATCTGACGGGCCAGTGACTCGTCGCCATCCTGAATAATCGTCTGCAGATTATCAATGGCGGCCACGCGCTCGTTTTTTTCATTCAGCAGCTGGTCTGCCGCCTGCGCCGCTTTCGCGTTGACGTCCGCAATGCGGTCGGCAGTCTCCTGTTTTACCGCTTTGTCCCAGCCTGTATTCGCCTGGGCGATGGACTGTTTCAGACTGTTTTCAACCGTATGCAGCTGGGATTTTAACGCAGCATCCCCCTCGGTGAGGGTTTTGTTAACGACAGCGAGCTGCTGGTCAACGGAGGCATTAATATCGCTCACGGCATCGGTGATACTCTTGTTGACTGCCGTGATATTGTCACTGAGCGTCTGATTTACGCTGTTGATATTCTCCGTTATCGACGTGTTGACGGACGCTATCTGACCGTCAACCTGCTGGCGGATCTCAGACGCGGAATCATCAATACTCTGGTTAATATCGGTGACCTGCTGCGCGACTTCTTCACGAATAGCCTCGGCGGTTTTTGTCAGTTCATTATGAGTCTCCTCAATATCCCGCTGGGCTTCCTGCCAGGCTTCCGTATCCTTAATTGCATCGGTCAGCTTGTCGTAATAGTCACCGATATCGTCGCTGGCCATCCCCTGAACCCAGGCGGTCCACGGACTTTCATTGCCGATACGGTCAACGATCCGCGCGCGGTACCAGAATATCGCCGCAATCTGCAGGCCCATCTGCTGATACATTTTACCCGGATACGCCACATCAGACAGCGCCATCGCCCCGTTGCCGTTGGGATTAGGACTGTACTGCAGCTCGGTTTTCTGCGTATCGCCGCTCCCCTCCGGGAACGCCCAGTTTAGCTGCACGCCATGCAGCAGGGAAGTGGTGGTCAGCGCCAGCGGTGCCGACGGCAAACCGATTTTTCCGGTCAGCGTTTTCTCTTCTGAGTATGCCCAGCCGCTGGAGACCTCTGCAGCGTTGATCGCCCGGACACGGACCAGATAACGACCGGCGTAAATGCCGCTGACCTCGAACGAGGTGGTCGAGCTGCGCGGCACGTTAATCCAGTTACCGTCATTACGTCGCCATTGGGCTTCATAAGCAAGGGCATTTTTAACTGGCGTCCAGTTAACCTGGATTGTTTCAACACTCATCCCCTGATTGACGACGGAATAAGACTCAACAATGATATTATCCGGCGCACTTTGGTTCCCGGGAGGAATAACGCTTATCGGCCGGCTATCAATTATCGCGCCAGTATCAATTCTGTCATATTTATCCGGGTCATGAGCAGCCGCGAAAATAGTAAATGTACTATCGTTGTTATCTTTAACGCTTACGACTCGATATTGCTGGACCCTAAGCGAATCAGATTCTATAGCCCATACACATTCCGTTTCGGGTAATTCTGCATATTCGGCAGTGACGGTGACAACAAATCCATCGATGCTCTCAATAGTTCGACTTTGCGTCACGCCCGATGGCAGGTTTAACAACAGTCGATCACCGGCTTTAGCTTCCGTTTTGCGATCGAGGGTAATAATGCAGCCGTCAACCTTACTGGTGCGGCCACCGTTGATTTTTCCCGCCAGCATTTCGTCTGCCACCGCAATAATATAGCCAGGCTGCGGAATATTACCGTCCAGTCCGACGGAAAAAGTCACAACGCGGTCTTTATTGTTGGTCAGAATCCCCCAGCGTCCTTTACGATTAGCCTCCGACTGACGAGTACAGCCAATGGCTGTCAATTCAAGCTGGTTAAATCCGTAGCGGGCTACCAGCGGCTGCTCAAAAACTGGTTCCATCGCATCTGCATACTCGTTCTCTGGGTCAGACCAGGAAACCAGTGCATTGGTATAGCGCGTTTTGCTACTACTGCTGGCATATTGAAAACGTCCATTAATAACGTTAGCCCTGGTGTAGGTGTAATCGATATCACGAGGCATATCTGCCAGAGCAATCACCTGATCGCCGCTCCAGCAGGTCATACCCCGGAAAATAGCCGCAAAATCCCGCAACACCGTATAAGCATCGTTGCGATTCTGAACATAGACGTTACATAAGTAGCGAGGCTCTGTACCGTTCCCGCCTTTGCCATCGGGTACGGGTTCATCACAATATCGTGCGACCTGATATAACGTCCATTTATCTATATTCTCAGAAGTAAGACGATTCCCCAGTCCAAAACGATCGCTAACAATCAGATCGTAAAAAATCCATGCTGGATTGTCCGTCCAGGCCCATTTAAATCTCCCCGTCCAGATACCGGAATATTGTCGGGTCTCCGGATCATAATTATCAGGAACGCGAATGACGCGGCCGCGAGGACTGCAGGAAATTTTTGGAATAGAACCATTAAATTGACGAGAGTCGAATTCAACGTAAAGCAGAGCTGTATTTGGATAGCGAAGTTTCGCATCAAGCACCTCAGCATAGCTTTGTAACATCATGACATCGCCAGTTTTCGAAGTGTTTGCGTCTTCCGTAACCTTACGCAGGCGTAATACCCAACCCGTCGTCGCCCGAGGTAGATCAATACGGTGACAACGTTCATAGCCAGAAGTGGTCTTACCTTTTACTGCGCTCTTCAGAACAGTCTGCCAGATACCACCATCAGTCTGCAAATCAACGGCATAGCTGACGGCGTTCCCTATCAAATCGCCATTATCTTCCTGTTTAAGTAACGATGGCCATTTTAAACGCAGACGTACTGCCGAAATCTGTATATTGCTAAAAGAGCGGGACCAGGCCGTTTTGCTGGATACTTCTACTCCCACATTAATTTCATTTTCTGAACCGGGTATTCCCTGAATATAATTCTGCGCCTGAGTTCCCGGGCGAAACTCCCAGACAACGCCGCTAAAATTTTGGGAGCCGTCGGGGTTTTCCAGCGGCGTGCCATCAAGGTAAATATCTTTAGCTGTAAGCGCACCGGCAAATTCACCTTCGCCCAGCGCAATGAGAATTTTTGCTTTCGCAACAGACTGTAAATCATCAGGCTGTTCCGTTGGGGTTCGCGGATTTGAACTCCCGCCCTTACGACCTTTAATGAGGTGCTGTGTCATAGATATTTGTCCATAAAAAAAACCACCTGTAAGGTGGTCTGAAATAAGAGAAGACGGATAATCTACTGCTGGTCTTCTACATAAATTCCAGCCGAAATAATTGCCCCGCCGATAAGACGTTTCCCATACAACAGCGGTACAGGATATCCCTGTGCGGTGGTATTCGTTACTCCGCCAAATGCATAAGAGGCTTTGTTTTCGGGTGACTGTTGACTAGCTAAGCCTGGAACCTGGGGAGAAAGCATCTGGAGTACACCGCCGAGGACCATTGAGGCCCCTAGCATTGCGGCACTTCCCCAACCGGAACCAGCAGCAATGGCGGCAAATATCCCCCCAGATCCCATAGTGGCTATTGAAGCGACCGCGATCAATGCTACACCTAATATCGTCTGTAATACGCCAGCTTTTTTACTGCCAATAACGACCGGGACAATTCGTATTAATTTATCATTAATTGGAAAAGGAATATCATCCTCTCCAATATTCCTCTTTCCTTTAAAAACAGCATAAGTTAACCCCATAGACTTGCTGTTATTCATAAATTTTTCAAACCCATTGATAGTGCAGCATAAAGCTCTTATTGCTTCAGATGCTGTTGCTACCATCCGACAATGATATTTGCCAAACTTCTTACCAAGAATACCACCCAATTCTATTCTGACCATATGTTCTTGCATACATACTCCATCAGCCAGCAGACATTATGAATAAATCATAATTTTTATTCTGCCATCAATAATATCGCACACTGAACTGGCTCGAAAGCGACTCGAACCGCCTAATTTAAATTACACTCTTTCATTAATGAATTAAACAGCAACCTTAGTATGTAGAGAATATCTTTCAGAAAGTATTATTATTCAATTCAGCATCATTGTTATGGAAGCGCAAAATCTTTACTGTTCTTTCTCGCCAGTAACCACCATAAGGTACCCGCTGGCTTAAATGACCATATAGGTGATGAAGTAGCATATTACCTTCAAGAAGAATACCTGCATGATTCCACTTATTCGCCTGTACCTGCATAATTACCATGTCGCCAGGCTGCGGTGGGCCATAAAACTCGCGAAAGCCGCATTCATACCAGCAATCACGATAGAAGTTATCCGGGTAGTTATCTTCCCACCAAGGATAATCAACTCTGTAATCCGCCAGATCAATTCCATGCTGCTGGCGAAAATAACTCATGACCAATCCCCAGCAATCATAATGTCCAAGCACAAACGGGCGTTCCAGTAGCGGTAATTCTCCTCGCGGAAAAATTGTACGTAGATCCCCTTCCGGCCAGCTAAAGATATGCCATGGTAATAACATTGCATCACACTGCGCCTTGTCCAACTCGCTTGGCTGCGTCGTCGCATCAGGATGACTATGGACAATTCCCGTAACAACACCCCAATTTTCTACCTGCACATAATCTTCAGGCGCAAGGAGAAAATGATCCAGGGGATTATCCGCAATATTACGACAGGGAAAGTAACGCTCCACCCGTCCCCGTTGCGCAATCACACCACAACACTCGTGAGGATACTCCTCCTGCGCATGCTTCTGAATGGCAATGATAACCTTCTGACGCATACTAGCTCCGAATTAAAGAGGTGCCGGGGAAACCACCAAAAGGCAGTTCGTTGTCCTCACCAAAACGTAATTTACAGGCTGACAACGTACCGCTACAAACATCGAGGGAGGGATCGCTAACAGGCACATTATTAATATCAAAATATCGTTGACCGGTATAATCACATCCATCACCGGTACGATATCTATTTCTGATACACCAGGTACAGATAGAATGCAACTGGCGCGTTGGGATCATAATCCCTTGCAAATCCATTGGGCTGGCAAGTGAAAACTCAATTGCTTCATTAGTCTCCTCACTTTTGGCATCAATGAAAAAAACTTTTCGTTTTTCCTGCGTGGGGTCGGCTGACGCATTACCTTCAGGGAAATTACGTGCATCGAGATATTTTGCCAACGTATCGTGGATAGTGACTTTTGCCTGAATCAGGTCATCGTAATACAAACACAGCGCGGTAATCGAAGCATCAATATTTGCCACCTTCAGAGATGGTTGCGCGTCACGACCGCTGGTAGTGGATTCTATCCCTTCAACAATGCAAGGCCACGGCATATATTCATTGCCTTGCCACCAAATAGATTTTGCAGGCAAACGTTTTTCATCCCCTCCTGCATCCAGGATTTCGGCTTCGCTATGCGCGATACTGTGTCCGTGGAAATATAAGACATCATCCATGCCAAATACGCTGCCATCAATTTCCAGTAAACGTATTTCATTTCCAGGTTCAAGTTTTTGGTAATCAGCTGTAATCATGGTGCATATGCCTGGTTAAATGTAGCGGTTACCGTCATTACCTGACTCGATAATGGCGAAATTTTTAGTGTGTCAGCGCTAACACGATAAAGCCCGGATTCCCCTACCGGTGAATTCCAGATAAACGACTTCGTTATATGGCGCCGTAAAAATTCTAGCACTTGTAATATCTCTTCTTTATCTCCGGTCAAGGTCACTGGCCAGCTTTGCTTTTCATAATGCAGGCCATCTCCTACGATCTGTTGATACCCATCGCCAAAACTGGCCTCTCGAACGGTATAATTAAAATCCCCCAGCAGACCCGCTTGTATTTGCGTTCGCCAGGTAAAGGTTTCTATTGCCATATCATCTCCGGGAATCAAATAATTAACGTGCGTGGTTTGCATTCCAGATAAGGCCACCAGGCCTCAATTCATTTGCCACACCAGCGCGAACGGAACGGTCTATCGTCTGCTGCCAGGCGCGATTTAACGCGCCGTTATTATCGACCGCTTGCGGTTCTGAGCCTTGATTCTGAATAAGTACTGAGGTCTGAATAGTCAGTGGCCCTGCGCCAGAAGAACCCAGTCCCTGCATTGATGCCGTTCCTACATAGCCGCCGCCCGCATACCCCTGCGCACCGCGCATCATGGCGTAAAGGTTGCCAATCCCTATCGCCGAGGTCGCCTCTTTAGTAAAAACAAATTCGCCGCCATGAACAATCCCTCTCGGCTCATATTTACCCCCGTCTCCGGTATAGCCGCCATCGGAATGGCCCGTGAAAACTTTACCGATGGATGCTACCCAGCCAATGCCGGAATTCGACATCGCGTTAAAGGAAGCCTGCATGGCTTTTACCAACAATAATTGGCTGAGCATCTTCAGCGTCCCTTTCAGAAAGGTCATCAGGAAATCATTAAAACTCGCCTTTCCTGTGGTTATATATTCCACCAGTGAGTTCCCCATTGAGCTAAAAGCGTCTTTAGCTAAATCCTTAAGCTTGCCATGAACGTTTTCTCCATCTTTAAGGAATTTATCCCACGCCTCTTTAACTCCTTCCATTAAACCGCCGAGCCAATCGCCCCCCCTCCTTTTTTTCTTATCATCGTCAGGACGTTCTTCCATATTTTCGCCTTGCAGAAAAAATTTTGGCGTATTACCCACATCCTCTTTTGGATGGCTACCAATTCCTGCCAGTGAATCCCAGTAAGTTTTAGGGCCAGACGTTATATTGTAGGTCTCACCCTCAGATTTCTTCACTATATCCTGAAGTATGGATCCCATTCTGGCTGGAGGAAGAGGGAGCGTTTGCATTAGCCTCTTCAGGCTATCCGTATGCCTTTTCTGTATTTCTGTTGCAGCACGAAAAGTTTTATTCAGCTCTTCGCTTTTACGGTTGGCGACGGTTGCTTTCTGTTGATACTTATCAAGAAGCTGGCTACTTTTTGCCAGCTCGCTGGTATTTACGCGCAGCGTTATATTGGTTTCACTCGCCATAGACTTTCTCCTGAGAGAATAAACCAACCACTCATCGGTTTACGTTGACTAATAATTTGAACATACTTCTGCTAAAAACCCAGGCTAGCTCTGTAGTTTATTCAGGATATTCAACGCCACCCGTTCCATTACCTGAATATCGTTTATTACGGTTACCTCATCAGCTATATCATAAACCCTCATGAGCCATGCGAGCACACTATAGTCCAAACCGATTACGCCGCCTGGACTGGTTCGCCACTGCGTGCTGGCCGAGCGAAAGACCACAAATGCAGGCCAGATATCGGGCCAGACATTGATAACAGTATCGTCATAATCTTCGGCTGTCAGACCGAATGCGCTTAGCTCATCCGCTGATGGTTCAGGCGTATAGAATGCAGAGGCAACCGTAATCAGTTTTTTTCGCGATTCCCCGTCAGCTCTTGATAATAAGTAGCCATTATTGCCTTAACAGCCCCCGGATAATTATCTACCAGTACTCCCATATTTTCTCGCGTACAAGGTTCTGATAATGCCCAACCGTCGACGATCTCCAGTAAAAAATCACATACCGTTTTTTCGTCAATATCTTCTAACTCTGCCAATTCTTTTATAGGCCGATGCTTAAACGTAAAATTCAGCACTCCGTCTTCTTCACCCGCACGAGGAATAGCAACATCAGCTTTAAAAACGGGTTTAGGTTGTAATTTGAAGATAGCGCTCATATATACCCTTAAAAGAGGCTCCCGAAGGAGCCTGGTTGAATTTAATTTATGGTTCACAGATAAGAAGAACAATTATTCTTCCGACTTGTAGAAAGTAATATCCCGAGAGTGAATGGAAAACGCGACTTGTACGGTTTCAACGCTATTCACCGCCGTCATTGGTTGCGGATCAAACGACGGAACGCCGGACCAGTAGCGATACTCTTTTGCATTAGGCACAAACATGCGTAGTGGTAAAACTTGTCCATAACGATCTGCCATGCTCAATACATTATAGATAGGTAATGAAGCATCATGCGCTAATGTGAACGTTTGGTTTTTAGCGGCCTTAAAGGTTCCAATATTACGCTGGCGATCGTCGGCCAGAAACTGTACCTGTGCATACTGCTGCTCCCCCCCTGACAGCGCGACTTCAGTAATCTGTGGAATTTCAGTCCATTCAGTGATTTTTTGCAATTTCCCGCCACCGGCATGGGCAGGAAAGAAATTCCGGTCGCTAGAGTTGATGACCGAAATGGTCACGCTATTAGGGGTTTGCGCAGTAATTCTGGCGACTAAACCATCGATGGCACCCCAGCCCGAAGAAATAAGCACGACATCATCGACCCTAAGATTATGATTTTCAGTCACGGTAAAAACCGCACCTTCCGCATTCGATACCGTACTTACCACGACAGGATTACTCAAGCCGGAACCGACAAAAACAGTTGAGCCATTAGGCAGAGCAAAAGCCATAATAATATCTCCATTATCAATATTTGAATGTTTTAATATTCTTTTAAAAAGTGAATAATTTGTTTGGGCATGACTTATTGTTGTGTGCCATAGTGACTACACTTTTAAACTAAAGCCATTTCTCATAAATTATTCAGGTGTTCGCAGAGTAATTATTCGGCAATACACTTTCAGGGATACGTTTTAGCACTGGCTCATTTTCAAAGATTTTCATTCCATATTGGCCAATCCAGGTGGCATTTTGGTTGATGTTACCAGAAATAAAATCCATAACTTCCACCATTAATTCCTGGATCAAAGTAGCCGAATTATCGCGCCACCAGGTTTCGATAGCAGCAAGAAGAGGGTCGGAACCATTCGCAATAAACTGCTCACCGATACTATAATGTTTCGTTCTGTTTTCGTCAGTAATACAATGCAATTTACTGATTTGTAAAACTTCCGCAACTGGCCCCAAGGTTTGAACGGTAAGCGTTGCGATTTTATTGCCTGTTTCCTCAGCAATATTAGATGAGTAAAACATTGAGAGAGTTAAATCATTAGATGCATACATATTTATTTTCTCCAGGCGTAGATTGTTGAATCAATGGTTAATAAAAAGATAAACTAAATAATTACTCGAGCCCTGAGCCAACCATAGATAAAGGATTCATTAGCATCGTTTCTTTCAGCCAACTCCAGATAATATTGCCCTTGACTACAGTTTAATGCTCGTAATAGTACCGTCTCACCTTCACTGCCTCTGCGAATAAGATACTGGCTTAAGGCGTTAATCGTTCTGGGGCCGATAGCACCATCGACCATGAGGTCCGGATACAGCACTCCGCGATGATTAAAGGCATTTAGCCATCGCTGAAGCCACTTACCCGGCAGAATAGTGCCCATATTGACCCCGGCATCACACAGTTTTTCAGCAAGCGGGGTAGATATCTCAGCAACATGGTCGAACCGGGGCGCAATCCAGTAGTCCGCGGTGAGAATATCCAGCGCCTGCTGGCGCGTCAGTTTTTGCATAGGTCCATCATAACCATGCGCGCGGGCAGTGGCCTGAGTAATCCCCCAATTTGTTGGGCCACCTCGATCGTCCGGATGATTTACATAGCCGCCCTCCTTATCCAAAATGGCGTTAAAAATCTCATCTTTATTCATACATCCCTCATTTATCGATTAAATGCGCGATATTCCCCCTGACGAGGAATACGGTAATAAGTATAAAAAAATTGACGCTGACGACTAACCAATGGGTCGATTCATACAGGCCAAAAAGATAGCGAAACGGTATGCTGGCATAGGTAAGTACCAGTAAATATGCCGTGTATGATATCCATGGCCGATGTCTTCGGTAGCACGCGCGGCGATAAAACATCAAGTTCAGAGTGATCAAAGCGCAGACAATTGCGTTAATCAGCGCCGGCAGTTCATTTTCCATTTGGCCGTTCACTATTGTTGCGAGTGAGTATTTTGTACAATTCGGTGAGATCTTGATTATTCAGAAATGTGAGTATCTTAATAATCAGCGCGGATAGCAGTACGGCGCCTAACGCGTCTAAAGACCGTTCACTGTATCCGGTCCAGATTGCCAGCTTCGTACCAATTAACCCGGCGCCCAATACGCCGACAATAAAGGAAGTCATAAAATAGGCAGCCAGTCTGAAACGTGAAATATTTACTGCGGTCGCCACATAAAACACGGCGCCAGCAAATGCGCCGAACACAACGCCATAATCAATACCTGCGATCAGGCCAAATAGACTCGCTGCCATTAATCCTCCAGTAACAATTGCCGACGTACCGGAAACAGGATCGGACATTCACCCTCCCTTCTTTCACTGACATTCCTGATGGTCATAACAAATGGCGAAGGAAAGCAGCATCATGCTAATGCTTTTACTTTGCCGTAATCTTTTTTCTTTTTTGCAAACCCAGCGCATAGATGGCCCTGTGACAGAGCCAGGTCCCAGGTTGCGCATAGTGGTGTGAAAATTCTTGCTGATAAACAATGGTGGCACGCGCAATTTGCCGTTTATATTCCTCAAGCTGCCAAAAAATATCCTGGGCAACAAAGTTAATGGGCAATGCGTCCTCGATACGCGCTGGCGTATGGTGCTTTCCCTTAGCCTGAATCTGAGCGCGAGAAGGCGTAGGCCGGTGGAGGCGTTCTGAACTGAGGGCTTGTGGATTTTGTAAGTGAGAGCGCTGCGCACGGCGACGACCGGCAGCGGAACCATGAAACGCGGTTTTACGGGACATTGCGGTCTCCTGAATGAGCTTTGACGGTGCGTCAGCGATGAATCCTCTCCCGCTGGCTTCACCCCAAAGCGCATTGCGTTATGGTGCTGGCTTTTCAGCCACGTAGATTCATTTTCGAATCGTTGTATTTCACCGACGATAGCGCGGTGTGTTTCAAGTCGATGAAGAAAGAATACCTCAGGGTTAATTAAAAATAAATACCTATGGGTATATTTTATGGTGCAATTAGAATAACACTCTGAAAATATTCAAAATTTAGTTACAAGGCAGGGTTTTGCCGGGAGGGAAACGATGCAGGCGGGCGATGCGCCAGATTGCCAGCATAAAAGAGCTTCTGGACATGATTTCTCGCATCCAGCGCAGGTAAACCCGGTGCTTAAACAACTTGCCGGGAAATTTTACCTGCTGGACTTGATACTTAAGGCTGGAACGGAGGGAGGGTTTGAACGCTAGTAAAACGTTAAACAAACCGTTTAACGCTATGGCTGTAGATCACGCGGCCAATAATTTTCAGATACTGTTCATGGCTTTCGCCGATCGTCCAGTCGGCATATTTGCGGTTATCTGAATGCACAAGCAGGCCATCCGCCGTGAATTGAAGACGCTTCACCAACACCGCCCCTTTGAACGAAAAGACATAGATACCGTCACCTTCAAAGTAATCTTTTGAGACATCAACAAAGATGTAATCACCGGTCTCGATGGTGCCGGACATGCTATCGCCGGAAACCGTAATCACCTTGATATGCTCTGCGGGCCGGTTACCAAAAAGCCTCAGCGCGCCGGCAGTGTCATAGGTGATACTGTTGACCGTTTCATCAACCTCGCTTGAGACAATACATCCTGGTCCCGCGCTGGCCTGCGCGTCCAGAACCTCAATGACGTACTGCATCTGAGGTGTGTCTTCCACCGGTTCTCGTTCGATATCAATACTTCCGCTAATGCCGTCCATCCAGCCGCGGGGCAAATTGAACGAAGATTCAATAAGATCGACCATCTCGTCAGCTATCCTTTTCTTTTGTTTCTTGCCTTCCGGGTAGAGCATCCTGGAAACGTAAGAAGGCTCCCGCCCAAGGGTTCGGGCTACATCAACAGCTTTACCGCCGCATAAATTATCACGGATATAGAGCAAACGCTGACGTCTGATTTCGTATTTATCCATCGTAATCTGTCTAACACCAGTTACCAGCAGGTATCTAAAATATAGCAAAGTGCCATTAAATTACCTATAGGTAATGTACGCGAAATTATCGTTCTCAACGCTTTGCTCCCCCCACCGTCAACACTGCTACTTATGGAAAAATGGTGCCTGTGATTTTGGTGTAGGCTGTCGTTTATAAGCAAACAACGCTGTAATAAGTTGAATTAATTTATCTAAATTATGGATTTTATCGCTACCGGAGATCAAAAAAGCCTGTTGCTCAGGGGTCTATACTTAAACACGGTATCGCAAACCCTACGCCCTGCGCGAACTGAAGCGGGTCGCGTTTTGAGCGCGCTCAGGCTGATCAGAGATGCATTTTTAGCCAGCGACAGGATCGCGCCGATAGCGGTTTTAAAGCAGAGATAAGCGAGTGCCCAGGTTGCATCACTGGGCATAAAAAGTTTTTTTCAAATATTTAGCAATGTGAGTATTGATATGATCACTATTGACGGTAATGGCGCGGTTGCTTCAGTCGCGTTTCGCACCAGTGAAGTTATCGCCATCTACCCGATCACGCCCAGCTCCACAATGGCGGAGCAGGCGGATGCCTGGGCTGGCAACGGGCTGAAAAACGTCTGGGGCGATGTCCCCCGCGTCGTCGAGATGCAGTCGGAGGCCGGGGCGATCGGCGCCGTACACGGTGCGCTGCAGACCGGTGCGCTCTCAACCTCTTTTACTTCATCGCAGGGTTTACTGCTGATGATCCCGACGCTGTACAAACTGGCGGGCCAGCTGATGCCGTTTGTGCTGCACGTCGCCGCCCGTACCGTGGCCACCCACGCACTCTCTATCTTCGGCGATCACTCCGACGTGATGGCCGTACGTCAGACAGGCTGCGCGATGCTCTGCGCCAGCAGCGTTCAGGAAGCTCAGGATTTTGCGCTGATTTCACATATCGCCACGCTGCAAAGTCGCGTGCCATTCATTCATTTCTTTGATGGCTTCCGTACCTCGCACGAAATCAACAAAATCGCTCCACTGGCAGACGATACCATTCGTAGCCTGCTGCCGCAGGAAAGAATTGATGAACATCGCCAGCGCGCCCTGAACCCGGAACATCCGGTTATCCGCGGCACCTCAGCTAATCCGGATACGTATTTCCAGTCACGCGAAGCGACGAATCCGTGGTACAACGCGGTCTATGAGTGTGTCGAAACGGCAATGGATGATTTTGCCGCCGCCACCGGACGTCAGTACAAACCCTTTGAGTTTTACGGTCATCCGCAGGCTGAGCGCGTAATCGTCATTATGGGCTCCGCCATCGGTACCTGTGAAGAAGTGGTCGATGAGCTGCTGAGCCGCGGTGAAAAAGTCGGCGTGCTAAAAGTTCGTCTTTACCGCCCCTTCTCTGCCGCGCACCTGCTTGAAGCCTTACCGCCGAGCACCCAAGCCGTGGCGGTGCTGGACCGCACCAAAGAACCGGGGTCCCAGGCCGAGCCGCTCTATCTCGACGTCATGACCGCCCTGGCCGAAGCCTTTAACCGCGGCGAGCGAGAAACCCTGCCGCGCACCATTGGCGGACGCTATGGCCTCTCTTCAAAAGAGTTCGGTCCGGAGTGTGTCCTGGCCATCTTCAAGGAGCTGAGCGCCGCTAAACCCAAGCCGCGCTTTACCGTCGGCATCTACGATGACGTCACTAATCTTTCCCTGCCGCTGGTCGAAAACACGCTCCCCTCGGAAGCGAAACTGGAAGCCCTCTTCTACGGGCTCGGCAGCGACGGTAGCGTCTCGGCTACGAAAAACAATATCAAGATTATCGGTAACTCTACGCCGTGGTTCTCGCAGGGCTATTTCGTCTATGACTCGAAAAAGGCCGGCGGGCTGACGGTTTCACATCTGCGCGTCAGCGAGAAGCCGATTCGTTCTTCTTATCTGATTTCGCAGGCCGACTTTGTCGGCTGTCACCAGCTGCAGTTTATCGATAAATATCAGATGGCGGAACGTCTGAAGCCCGGCGGTATTTTCCTGCTTAATACGCCCTACAGCGCCGATGAAGTCTGGTCCCGTTTGCCACAAGAAGTCCAGGCCACCCTCAATCAGAAAAAAGCGCGTTTTTATATCGTCAACGCGGCAAAAATCGCCCGTGAATGCAGCCTGGGGGCGCGTATCAACACCGTTATGCAGATGGCCTTTTTCCACCTGACGCGGATCCTGCCGGGCGATAACGCGCTGGCGGAGCTACAGGGGGCCATTGCCAAAAGCTACAGCAGCAAAGGCCAGGAGCTGGTGGAGCGTAACTGGCAGGCGCTGGCGATGGCCCGCGAGTCGCTCGCGGAAGTGCCGCTACGGCCGGTTGACGGCAACAGCCCGAATCGCCCACCGGTCGTCTCCGACGCCGCGCCGGATTTCGTAAAAACCGTCACCGCCGCGATGCTGGCCGGGCTCGGCGATGCGCTACCGGTATCCGCTCTGCCGCCGGATGGTACCTGGCCAATGGGCACTACCCGCTGGGAAAAACGCAACATCGCCGAAGAGATCCCGATTTGGAAGGAAGAGCTTTGCACCCAGTGCAACCACTGCGTGGCCGCCTGCCCGCACTCGGCAATCCGTGCGAAAGTGGTCTCCCCGGAGGCAATGGAAAATGCGCCGGACAGCCTGCATTCCCTTGATGTCAAATCCCGCGATATGCGCGGTCAGAAATACGTTCTGCAGGTCGCGCCTGAAGATTGTACCGGCTGTAATCTCTGCGTCGAAGTTTGTCCGGCAAAAGACAGGCAGAACCCGGAAATCAAGGCTATCAATATGATGTCGCGCCTTGAGCATGTTGAAGAAGAGAAAGTGAATTATGACTACTTCCTCAACCTGCCGGAAATGGACCGCAGCAAGCTGGAACGTATCGATATCCGCACCTCACAGCTGATCAGCCCGCTGTTTGAATACTCCGGCGCCTGCTCCGGCTGCGGCGAAACGCCATATATCAAACTGCTGACTCAGCTCTACGGCGATCGAATGCTGATTGCCAACGCCACCGGCTGTTCATCGATTTACGGCGGCAACCTCCCTTCCACGCCCTACACCACCGATGCCAATGGTCGCGGGCCGGCCTGGGCCAACTCGCTGTTCGAGGATAACGCCGAATTTGGGCTTGGCTTCCGACTTACCGTCGATCAGCATCGGCAGCGCGTCATGCGTCTGTTGGCGCAGTTCGCCGATAAACTTCCGCCCGAGCTTAACGATGCGCTGCACGCAGAAGCAACGCCTGAGGTGCGCCGCGAGCAGATAGCCGAGCTGCGCAAGGTACTGGCAAATGAAGAAGGCGCGAAGGAGCTGTTAACCGACGCCGACGCGCTGGTGGAAAAATCGATCTGGCTGATTGGCGGCGACGGCTGGGCCTATGATATTGGCTTCGGTGGTCTCGACCACGTGCTGAGTCTGACCGAAAACGTCAATATTCTGGTGCTCGATACCCAGTGCTACTCCAATACCGGCGGTCAGGCATCGAAGGCTACGCCGCTGGGAGCCGTTACGAAGTTTGGCGAGCACGGCAAGCGCAAGGCGCGTAAAGATCTCGGCGTGAGCATGATGATGTACGGTCATGTTTATGTGGCGCAGATTTCGCTTGGCGCCCAGCTGAATCAGACGGTAAAAGCCATTCAGGAAGCGGAAGCTTACCCGGGTCCGTCGCTGATTATCGCCTATAGCCCTTGCGAAGAGCACGGTTACGATTTGGCGCTGAGCCACGATCAGATGCGTCAGCTGACCGCCACCGGTTTCTGGCCGCTGTATCGCTTTGACCCGCGTCGTGCCGATGAGGGCAAACTCCCGCTGGCGCTGGACTCCCGTCCGCCGTCAGATGCCCTGGCTGAGACGCTATTGAACGAGCAGCGCTTCCGTCGCCTGAACGCTCAACAGCCGGAAGTCGCGGAACAACTGTGGAAGGATGCAACGGCAGACCTGCAAAAACGCTACGACTTCCTCGCGCAGCTGGCCGGTAAGGCAGAAAAACCGACTACCGAAAGCTAATCTACTGACGTTTTTTTCAGCCCATAAAAAAAGCCCGAATATGAATTCGGGCTTGTCATTTTACCGATCAATAAAACCATTCTCAGGAACGGGCGGCAACATAAAAATTTGGATGACAATAAAAGGCATATAACGGGTGGATAATACGGCATTAACACCGATATGTATAATTTTTATTTTATATACATTACACGAATTCATTCATTATAATTATCATCATTTCATTCGAATTATTTATTTTAGATTTTACTTATATCGTAACAATTGATATTTACCAGATCTCAATCTGCTCCTTTAGCATGAGTTTACTTCCCTGGAGGAAGCAAAAACAAAAACAGTTAAAGGATTGTCTAAATGAAAAGAAAAGTACTGGCCCTCGTTATCCCGGCATTATTAGCTGCTGGCGCTGCACACTCCGCCGAGATTTATAATAAAGACGGAAATAAACTGGACCTCTATGGCAAGGTGGACGGTCTGCATTATTTCTCTGACGATGCATCAAAAGATGGCGATCAGTCATACGTCCGTCTTGGCTTCAAAGGCGAAACTCAGATTAACGATCAGCTGACCGGCTACGGTCAGTGGGAATATAACGTCCAGGCGAACAACACCGAAGGCGCGGACAACCAGTCCTGGACCCGTCTGGCGTTCGCAGGCCTCAAGTTCGCTGATTACGGTTCATTCGATTATGGCCGTAACTACGGCGTGCTGTACGACGTAGAAGGCTGGACCGATATGCTGCCAGAATTCGGCGGCGACTCTTATACCCAGGCGGATAACTTTATGAGCGGCCGCGCCAACGGCGTAGCAACCTACCGCAATACCGACTTCTTCGGTCTGGTTAATGGCCTGAACTTTGCCCTGCAGTACCAGGGTAAAAACGAAAATGCCGGCAGCGGAGAAGGCACCAACAATGGCGATCGCAGCGTACGTAACGCTAACGGCGATGGTTTTGGTCTATCCACTTCTTATGATTTCGGTATGGGTATCAGCGCCGCTGCCGCCTACACCTCCTCTGACCGTACCAACGATCAGATGACCCAGACCACCGCGCAGGGCGATAAAGCGGAAGCCTGGACCACCGGCCTGAAATATGACGCCAATAACATCTATCTGGCGACCATGTATTCCGAAACCCGCAATATGACGCCTTACGGCAACGGTAACGGCGTAGCCAACAAAACTCAGAACTTTGAAGTGACTGCTCAGTATCAGTTCGACTTCGGCCTGCGCCCGGCGGTCTCTTTCCTGATGTCTAAAGGCAAAGATCTGACCAATACCGATGGCGACAAAGATCTGGTGAAATATGCTGACATCGGCGCGACTTATTACTTCAACCGCAATATGTCTACCTATGTCGATTACAAAATCAACCTGCTTGACGAAGACGACAGCTTCTATTCCAACAATGGCATCTCTACCGATGACGTGGTTGCTTTAGGCCTGGTTTACCAGTTCTAAGCTGCGGGCCCGCTGGCAACGGCGGGCTCTCTTCCCTTGCCTCTGAAGCTGCATTCAAAGCAAAACAATATATCAATTGCTTTAAAATAATCGTCCGATGAATGATATATTACTGACAGGAACTGCCGTAGCCGTAGAGGACGCCTGCCATGCACCATCATTGCGTAAAATCATCCCGCATCCACTCCATCGCCTATGATGAATCCTCTGGCATTCTTGAAATCCGTTTCCGCGATAACCAAACGCTACAGTATCTCGGCGTCCCGCCACGCATTTTTCGCGATTTTCTCCAGGTTGTTTCTAAGGGCCGTTTTTACGACGGTGTGATTAAAGGCAAATTTACCGAACGCCGCCGCGCCTGATAGCGAAAGTGTGATTGGGTTCAATATACAATATTCGTCCGGATGGCCTACACTTTAAGTGGTTACTTAAACAGGAGGTTATATGAACAGAATGATTCTTGTGCCCATCGATATTTCCGATACAGAATTAACTGACCGTGTTATCAAGCACGTTGAGGCTGAAGCCAGAATCGATGATGCCGAGGTGCATTTCCTGACCGTCATTCCCTCCCTTCCCTATTACGCTTCGCTGGGAATGGCCTATACCGCAGAGCTGCCGGCGATGGATGACCTCAAAGCCGAATCGGAGTCGCGGCTGAAAGAGATTGTGAAAAAATTTACTATTCCGGAAGACCGTGTCCATTTACACGTTTCCGAGGGTTCGCCGAAAGATAAAATTCTCGCTATGGCGAAATCCCTTCCCGCCGATCTGGTGATCATTTCTTCGCACCGTCCCGATATCACCACCTATCTGCTGGGTTCTAACGCCGCCGCCGTTGTCCGCCATGCGGAATGCTCGGTACTGGTCGTACGATAAACCTATCCTGCCCGCCGCCGTGCGGGCTTTTTCCGCAATCTGAAACTTGGATCGTACCCGAAGTGTCGCAGATAAGGCGATCATTCATCTGGTACTTTAAAAATTTGTACGTTGTGTCTTTTTCATTTTGCTGTATAAAACCCTTGCCCGAATGTGGGGATGTTTTAGAAAATTATAGGGATGAAATGAAAAAGTTAATTATGGTAGTTTTCGCCGCGGCCGCTATTTCTGGTTGCGCCCAGCAGAGCTTCTCGGTAAATCCTGGCGTCACCGTTCAACCTCAGCAGGTGACCACTCACCACTTCTTTGTCAGCGGCATTGGCCAGTCGAAACAGATTGATGCGGCTAAAGTCTGCGGCGGCGCGGATAAAGTGGTTCGTACTGAAGTGCAGCAGACTTTTGTCAACGGCCTGCTGGGTTTTGTGACCCTGGGTATTTATACTCCGCGTGAAGCGCGCGTGTATTGCGCTAAATAATTACCGGCGCATGAGGATAAGTTCCTCCTGCTTCCGGTTTTAAGCGATCCTTGAGCGATTAGCGCTTGTTGCGATATCCTCTTAAGCATTCGGGGATGTCGCGGCGAAAAATGTAGTGTCTCCCGGACAGGGAGACACTACACACTTATGATTGCACACCGTGGGATTAGCGAGTTTTTCTTGCTATATCCGCGGGAGGTGATGATTTAGAATCGATATTGTAGACCGGCTGTAATGGTATAGTTTTTATTTGCAATGCCAGCCGCATCTCCTCCTATAGAAGCTGATTCACCGCTATAGGTATCAATAATTTGAGTGCCTCCTTTGCCCTCTTCATATTTGCTGTAGGTGAATTCAGCAAAAACTTTGGCATGAGGCGTGATGTAATATCCGGCATCAACCGTTGTACCGTAATAACGCGAATTAGTTGATTTCTCGCGGAAAGTCAGCTCACGCATATAGTGTTCGTCATTATCATGAGCTCTGACCCAATCACTGAACTTAAACAAGGCATTAAATTCAAAGTCGTTGATACGATACTGACCCGCCAGACCAATGTAGGGCATGGAGAATCGCTGGCTGTACCCAATACCTCGCTCGCCGGTTGGAAAATTGCCAGTCGTCGCACCGTTATCATAATTGTAAGAACCACCGGTAGCTGTCCAGCTGAAACGTGTTTCCTGATAACCCGCAATGACGCCTGCTTTATAATTTTCGTCCTGGAAAATCCATCCTTGTACGCTGAGATCGTATTCATTGGCATAATTGACATTAGTGCTGGGATGCGATGAATGATCTGTCCAACCGGACTGGTTATCGTTCATCCAGTCGTAGTCATCCATATGTCCTGAGCCTGAAGCCATTGACGTCCAGCCTCTGGCGGTCAGCGTCAAAAAGGAGTAGGCATCCCATGAGATATTGCCTTTCACAATGGCGACATTCTTTATTTTCCAGTCAAGTTGACTGACTTTTCGCCCTGTATCCGCGTCATAAACTCTCTCCTGTGATTTCCCACTCAGCATCCCTGCAGACGTTGATACAGTAAAACTTTCTGCAGAAAAGTTTGGGCTTAGCTGTATTGATTCGGCATAAGTTGTTCCTGAAAGGGCCGCTATCATCATTACTGCAACGGTACTTTTTTTCATTTTTTTATTCCCATAACCAAAGTTAATCCATGAGTTGCAGTGAAAGTTTAAATCTCATAAAAATATTAGGCAACTGTCAATTTTTGTAATGTTATTATTCCTAAGCAAGACAAAAGGAATGGGGATATGATAAGCACTTCGTTTTGCAAGGAAAAATCACATTGTACAGGGATATACTCAGATTATTATTAGGAATAAATCTTACCCCAGTGAAGTTGCAGAGAATCAGCATGGGCTGGGTTATTATTCTCAATATGCACACCTGTTAAGTACTTAAAAAAATATCTTCGCGGTATAATTATCAGGAGACAAATGATTATATCGCGATCCGGGTGGCTTAGGGTAAAGGCTGAACAATAAGTGTGAAAGCAAAAAATCTATAATACCTTGCGCCTGGCTGAGCCCGTCCATTCACCGTGTCACGGGGAGGGAAGAAATTTTACCCCGTTTCTCTTCAGTGGTTGCAGAAGCCAGCTGGAGCAGGCTGTACCTATGATTACCTGGTACCTGCTTTAAAAGTGAGACACATTGCCAACGCTAACTGATTATCGCGAAGAGTAAGTTCTCGCCTCTTCTACCTGATTCCGTCCATCACCAGGCGTATGGGCGTGGCGAGCCTGAAAACGACGTTTTTTTCTTCATGCCAGGTGCAGGGAGACCAAAACTCACGACACTAATCGTCAGCAGATGGAAAGCTGCCGTAAAACGCGCTGGTATTCGTCGTCGGAATCCGTACCATACGCGACATACTTTTGCCTGCCGGCTGCGGTAAGCCGGAGCTAACCCATTGCTAACCAGATGGGGCATGAAAACGTAAAAAATGGTGTTCAACGTCGACAATACAGGGATGGAAGAAATCAACGGCGATAGGCTTTAAATGCCTGACGCCAGACTTGCACCGTAATGTTAACTTTGCCCCTTACATGCCTTTTGTTTCAGAGAACGTTTATAATGCTTGATAATCAGCAAGTTACAAAGAAAGAAAAATACAATATCGACAAATTGCAGAAGCGCTTGCGCCGTAACGTCGGCGAGGCTATCGCTGATTTTAATATGATTGAAGAAGGTGACCGCATCATGGTTTGCCTCTCCGGCGGTAAAGACAGCTACACCATGCTGGAGATTTTGCGCAATCTGCAAAAAAGCGCGCCGATATCCTTCTCACTGGTGGCGGTGAACCTCGACCAAAAACAGCCGGGCTTCCCGGAACATATCCTGCCGGAATACCTTGAGCAGTTGGGCGTTGAATATAAGATTGTTGAAGAAAATACCTACGGCATCGTTAAAGAAAAAATTCCGGAAGGCAAAACTACCTGCTCTCTCTGTTCGCGCCTGCGCCGCGGCATTCTTTACCGCACCGCGACTGAGCTGGGCGCCACCAAAATCGCCCTTGGCCACCACCGCGACGACATCCTGCAGACTCTGTTTCTGAATATGTTCTATGGCGGTAAGATGAAAGGGATGCCGCCGAAGCTGATGAGCGACGACGGTAAACATATCGTTATTCGCCCGCTGGCCTACTGCCGGGAAAAAGATATTGAACGTTTCTCTCAGGCGAAAGGTTTCCCGATTATCCCGTGCAACCTGTGCGGTTCGCAGCCGAACCTACAGCGTCAGGTGATTGCCGATATGCTGCGCGATTGGGACAAACGCTATCCCGGACGCATCGAAACCATGTTTAGCGCGATGCAGAACGTGGTGCCTTCTCATCTCAGCGACGTTAATCTGTTCGACTTCAAAGGCATTCATCACGGCTCTGCGGTCATTGACGGCGGCGACCTGGCGTTCGATCGCGAAGAGCTCCCGACGCAGCCGGCCGGCTGGCAACCGGAAGAAGATGATGCGCAGCTGGACGCTCTGCGTCTGAACGTGGTGGAAGTGAAATAATCCTCCTGCGTCTCAGGCAATCGCCTGAGACGCCGCTGCCGGGCCTATTTCAGCAAACGTACCCGGCAGGCCTTGCCTTTAATTTTGCCGTTTTGAAGCTGCCTGAATGCCTTATTCGCTACGCTCTGACGTACGGCAACGTAGACATGCGCCGGATGAACGGCGATCTTTCCGATGTCAGCACCATCAAGACCGATATCACCGGTCAACGCTCCCAGCACATCGCCCGGACGCATTTTAGCCTTTTTACCGCCATCAATGCACAGCGTGGCCATCTCTGCCTGCAGCGGCGTGATCGAGCTATTCATCGGCCCGTCCATCCAGTTGAGCTTCATTTGCAGCATTTCGGCAAGAATGTTCGCACGCTGCGCCTCTTCCGGCGCGCAGAGGCTAATCGCCAGACCGCTTTCACCGGCGCGAGCGGTACGGCCAATGCGATGTACGTGTACCTCCGGGTCCCAGGCCAGCTCATAATTCACCACCAGTTCGAGCGATTTAATATCCAGGCCGCGGGCAGCGACATCGGTCGCCACCAGAACGCGCGCGCTCCCATTGGCAAAACGTACCAGCGTCTGGTCGCGGTCGCGCTGTTCAAGATCGCCATGCAGCGATAGCGCGCTCTGCCCGGCGGCGTTGAGCGAATCGCAAACGGCCTGGCAATCCTTTTTGGTGTTACAGAACACCACGCAGGAGGCGGGCTGATGCTGGCTTAGTAGCTTTTGCAGCAGCGCGATTTTACCCTTTTGCGAAGTTTCAAAAAACTGCTGTTCGATAGCCGGTAGCGCATCAACGGCATCAATTTCAATAGTCTGCGGATTATTCTGCACGCGGCCGCTGATTGCCGCTATCGCTTCCGGCCAGGTGGCGGAAAACAGCAGCGTCTGGCGCGACGCCGGCGCAAAGCGGATCACGTCATCAATGGCATCGCTAAAACCCATATCCAGCATGCGATCCGCTTCGTCCATCACCAGCGTTTGCAGAGCGTCCAGCGACACGGTGCCCTTCTGCAGGTGATCGAGCAAGCGTCCCGGCGTGGCGACGATAATATGCGGCGCGTGCTGCAGCGAGTCGCGCTGAGCGCCAAAGGGCTGGCCGCCGCAGAGGGTTAATATTTTGATATTCGCCAGGAAACGCGCCAGGCGACGCAGTTCACCGGCCACCTGATCCGCCAGCTCGCGGGTCGGACACAACACCAGTGACTGGGTCTGGAACAGCGAGGCGTCAACGTGCTGGAGTAGCCCGAGGCCGAATGCCGCCGTTTTACCGCTGCCGGTTTTTGCCTGCACGCGGACATCTTTGCCCGCAAGAATCGCGGGTAAAGCCGCTGCCTGAACCGGGGTCATCGAAAGATACCCCAGTTCATTCAGATTAGTGAGCTGGGCGGCGGGCAAAACATTCAGAGTTGAAAAAGCGGTCACAATAATTTCTCGCATTACATTGAGGGGCGGACAATCTGCTGGCGCGTATCCTCGCAGATCTCCGCTCCCGATGCGACAATTTAATCGGCTCATCGTCAGGCGGCGGATCGGGCAACGGGCGCGGACGTGGCTTGGGATCGTGGACCGGCACAGGATCGTTGGGTTCCGGCGGTATGGGTATTGAGTTCAGCGGTTGATAACGCATATTGACTCCCGGTGATGGACGGGTACACCAATTAAGCGTAGAAGCTGGGAAACAGAGCGCAAAAAAAAGCCGACTCATTAAAGTCGGCGTCGTACGAATCAATTGTGCTATGCAGTAATTCAAAAAAGGAAGTAAGACAATATGGAGCGCAACGCCCATCGCTTGACGTTGCATTCACCTGCGAGAGAGATATTGCCCTGAATGGGTAGATGGTTTATTGATTTCGCTCAAACATTGCCGGGTTTTCATCATCGCCATCGCGACAAAAGACGATTCTTTACAACCATTTACTACGATGCAACCACCATGTAACACCCCCAATGAGAACGACTAACATTATGCAGAAAATAGAAAAACCCATATGCCAGCTATTGCCGGGAATGCCGCCGAGGTTAACCCCGAACAGCCCGGTTAAAAAGGTACTGGGCAGAAAAACCATCGCCATGAGCGACATCGTGTAGGTTCTTCGCGATAGCGACTCCTGCATAATCTGCGCGATCTCATCGCTCATAATCGCCGTTCTGGCGATGCAGCTATCAATTTCATCCAGACCGCGGCCAAGACGCTCAGCAATATCCTGCATCCGCCGCCGATGGTCATCGCTCATCCACGGCAGCCGCTCGCTGGCCAGCCTTGCATAGACATCACGCTGCGGCGCCATATAACGGCGCATGACGATAAGCTGTTTACGCAACAGCGCCAGAAAGCCGCGCGGCGGCACCTGCTGATCGAGTAAATCATCTTCCAGATCGATAATCCGGTCATGGAGCTGCTCGATAAATTCGCTGGCGTGATCGGTCAGCGCATCGCAGACTTCCACCAGCCAGCCGCCGCCGTCAACCGGCCCGTTGCCCTCACGCAAATCGCCGAGCACATCGTCCAGCGCCAGCACTTTGCGCTGCCGGGTAGAAACAATTAACCGCTCGTCCATATAAAGACGCATCGCAACCAGTTGGTCCGGGCGCTCATCGGTGCTGCCGTTAATACAGCGCAGCGTAATTAATGCCCCATCGCCAATCCTCGTCACTCTGGGACGAGTGCTCTCCCCACCCAGCGCATCGCGTACGTTATTAGGCAGCAGCGGCGTCGATGCCAGCCATTCCGCGCTATCAACATGGGTATAATTGAGATGCAGCCAACAAGGATGCTCTTTATCAATGGTATCGCTGTCGACCAGCGGCTTTACGCCGCCCTGCCCGTCGAACACCCATGCAAAAACGGCATCCGGCACGTTCAGTTCCGATCCTTTTATGGCGTCCACTGGACCTCCGTTAACTCATGCACATTTTCGTAGTCTAGCCTTACGCGACGGTTACGCAAGAGTTAATAAGCCCATCCTGCTGAATTCACTGGCGAAAAGTGAGGACGCAAAAACGAAGAACCCGCCGGCGGCGGGTCGTGGATAAACTTTGCGATACAGCGGCTAACCTGCACGATCCTCCGTCGCCAGAACGTATGCCGGCGGCAAGACAGGTTAACGGGAGTCGTTCATTTTTTCTCTTCGGCGTATTGACGCGCGTTATCATGCAAATGGGTACACATGCTTTTATCCTCCATTGTTACAAGCAGAATAAACATAGATGAGAAATAGCTTTTTGCAAGTTAGTCATTATGGCCCGCTGAGCTGCTGCGCAAATAATTTAACAACAGCACGAGGTCGACATCATGGCGTAACTTGAATTTTGACATGATGATGCGCTTATGGGAGAAAACCGTTTTTTCGCTCAGCGCCAGCTTGCCGGCAATCTCTCTGACCGAAAGCCCCGCCAGTAGTGCTGCGGCCACTTTTTCCTGCTGTCTTGAGAGCTTGCGATGACGACAATCATGACAGCGCATATCGGATTGATTCATCGAGGGAGTCGCCTCCTGCATCCGGGCCCGCTTAATTTGCGCAATTATCCGGTAAATTTTCTCATCCTGCTGAATAAATATCATCTCCTTCAGGCATGAGGGCAAGATCCCTCCGCGCCAGCGGAACTGCTTACCTACCAGGCCAATAAGGATGCCTCCCCGGCGATGCTGTAACTCGGGATGACAAATGTACTCCTCCCCGCGGCATAAACTCAGCACCATAATATCGGTTGCGGTATCTTTCCCCTTATATATTTTATTCACTGCCGACGAGCTAAACATAGCCGCAGGGAATAAACTCTCCAGCAGAGCGTTAAAACCTAATTTAAAAAAATTATTATCATTTTTATAAATGACATTCAGCATGGTCACGATAGCCCCTGGATACCCGGTGATAGTATATCAAGCATCAGCCAGACGATAGTCGCCAGCGTAATTACGGCGATCGCCGATTTACAAAATAGCGTACAGAAAAGCATGGTACTTCCTTTTATTGCCAGGTAAAGGTCACGGTGACAACTGCATTAATCGTACCGGGCGTAACACCACCTCGCGGGCTGAATGCCCGCGCGCGCAGGCGGTAGCGATATTGATTATTCACAATCGTCCCGGTTACCGTTTTATTCTTACCTAAAGGCTGCCCTTCTGCCGTTTGTAGCTGTATGGCAATATTGCCTGCGCTACCGCTATTCTGATAAAGATCGTCCGGGCCAGCGTTATCAGCATTACCGGAAAACTGCATCGTGGCCGTTGTCGTTCCCGCGGGACAGCGTTCAATATTAAAATCAAAGGGTACCCACTCTGTCGCGGAGCCAGGCGTATAGAGAGAAGACGCCCGGATACCCTGCGAATCGGTCAAGGAAATTGTTCTTGCAACACTATCGCTGCTGATCTGGCAGGGGGCGGCAACTATTTTACCCTTGATATTCAACGAAACCACATCGCCGGCCAGTAGCGGAGCGGAAAACAATACCAGAACCAGACATAAATCATGTAATTTGGCGATCATTGCCTCTCCTATTGATAAGTCATATCCAGAGTTGCGGTCGCGTTAGCTTCGCCGGCTTTAACCACCGGCTTGGTCTGATAATAACGAGCCGTAATCGGCAAACTTTCCAGGCCGCCCGAGGATTGCTTTAGCATCAGGCGATTATTCAGCTGCACTGGCGCATTGTTATAAAGCAGCTGAACGCCAACGCCATCCGCAACGGTCTCGCTGCCCTGGCCGGTTAACGCCAGCACGCTGCGGTCGCCGCTGGCGTCCGGATTCTGCGTCCCCTGGAGTTGTATATGGATATTTGCTCCGGCGTTGCAATTAAGTCCTAAATTCTGCGTGTCCGTGTGCGGAGGCGAAAAACCCGCAGCAGACCCAAACTCGGCCGCGCTTACGCTGCCGAGATCAAAACTCAATACCTGGCTCGAAATAGAGCAGCTAAGCACATTTACCTGTGAACTGGCGTCCAGGGAGATTTTGGTAAAATAATTGCCAGGAGAACCAAACCACGCCTGAGCAATTAACCCTGGCGTTAATTGTCCGGAGGTGATATTTCCGGTTTTCACCAGCGACACCGTATAATATCCCAGGTAAAAAATGTAGTTTGCGGTTACCGGAGGTAAGCTAAAATCTCCGGGCATGCCATTTACTTTGATCCCTACCCCTTCAAGGTTGGTTTGATAAACGCCGCTGACTGGCGATTCAATACCCGACAAATACACCATGGAATAATTTCCGGGGCAAGACTCTCCATTATCCGAAGTAATGGCAGCTTGCGCATAGCTCGGGGAGACGGTAGAAGCGATAGTCGCCCCTACCGGGATATCGCGTTGAACATTCACCGTACCAAAACCAACGGTATTGATCTGCGCCAGTAATACCTCACAGGTCACCGCGGAACAGCAGCCAGCCGTTAAACTCAACATTAAAATAATGAGAGATATAAACTTTCTCATAGAAGTACTCTTGTGCTTGAAAAAATAACGCTAGCGACAGGTAAACTGCGCCATGCTAATTCCGCTAATGCTATTATCTGCAGCCAGAGAATAATCCACCTGACAGCGCTGCGAATTTTCCTGGCCCCAGGCAACGTCTAAGGTTCCCTGCGGCGGCATGCCGGTTAAATAGACCTGACCCGCCTCATCGACGATAGCGCTGCGCCCTTCATTACCCATCAGATTAACCAGCGCGCCAAATGGCACCGGCTGTTGATTATTCTGTTTTAGCGTTAACAGCGCCCGCAAACCCACATTAGCAATATAATCGGCGCGGACCACCGCTCCCCGCGTCGGAATAACCGTTTTATTGGTAATCGCCAAATCGACATTCTCCGGTAGGGTTGTCGTATTCAGGCCAATATCGTTTTTACGATAGGGTGACACATTATTCGTTACGGTATAGCCGCGAAAATCGGTCTTCGCGCCATTCTGATTATTAATGTCGACGCCGGAGGCGCCAGGAGCTTTTACCAGCACATTCGTTTCACCCAACGGTTGCGAGAACGTGATGCCGTCGGCATGCGCCAGAACCCCGCCCACCAGGCCATAGCTCAGCCGCTCGCTATTTCTGTCATAACTGTAGCCGCTCGTCAGTTCACCATAGGTGCCTCGATAATCTGCATTCGCGCTGCCGCTGTATCCGTCGCCTCCGGAACCATACCCCTGCTGAACGCTCCAGTTCAGCGAATTGCCTTCCAGGGCAATGCCGTTTATTCCGACGGAATGGGTCGCACCGCCGCTCTTGCTGCTATTCAGGGCGTAATTTGCCCAGGTATTGCTGGCCAGACGCGGCAACGGAACACTGATATTCAGTGAAATAAGCTGTTCGGCGCTCCCTGTACTGCGGTTTTGTCCACCCGATGCTCCGCCATTTTGACTTCGCGTCCAGTTAATTCCGTAGCTAATCCCTTGCCAGGCGTTGTTATAACCGGCGCTCAGCGATGAGGCTGAGCGACTGGCATGCCAGTAATCTTCACGGATCGCGCTCATCATTAATGACCCTGCGCGTTCACCCAGGGCCTGACTCAGCGTCATCTCCATTCTGTTGCGCCGATGTTGGTTCACCGCGCCGGGACTCCCCCACGAGTCCAGCGTTTCCTGCATAGCGTAGTAACCGCAGGTTGAGTAGCGATATCCCGCAATAGCGAAATTGGTGCCGGTGGCGAGCATATTTTTGCTGTAGCGTATGCGCCACGATTGTCCGGCCTGTTTCTTCTCCCCCTGAGGATGCGACCAGGCCTGCGTCACATCGCTGGAGAGCGCGCCGATATCGCCGAGGTTTCTTCCTAAGCCGCCGGCAATTGACTGATATTTGGCTGATTCCTGAAAGCCGCCATATAGCGTGAACCCACCGCCTGCCCCCAAAATACCCGTCATCTGGCCGAAGGGAGTTTTATCGACGCGGCGGTCCCAGGAGCGGTACTGGCCGGCCGTCAGGGCATATTTTAATCGTCCTTCGCGTTGCAGAATCGGTAACGAAGCATAGGGAACAATAAAATTTTGCTCGCTGCCATCGGCTTCTTTAATGATCACGTTCAGATCCCCGGAACCGCTGGTGGGATACATATCATTAATTTCAAATGCGCCGGGAGCTACGTAGTCCTGGTATATAACATAACCATTCTGGCGAATAACGATCTGCGCATGCGATCTTGCTATCCCGCGAATCACCGGGGCATAGCCGCGCATCGACTCCGGCAGCATGTCATCATCAGACGCAAGCTGGCCGCCGCGAAAAGGCATACTATCGAAAATATCCGCTGGCGCCGTACTGTCGCCCAGCGTCAGCTGAGCTTTTAACGCAATAATATTGCGCTGCGCGTAGCTGTAAATCGTCTCCCACTTCTCTTCCCCCTGGCTGTCATGATTCCAGGTGGAGTAGTGACGCAGCCGCCACGGTCCCAAATTTATGCCCGGACGCAGGTTGGCATATTGACTGCTGCTCTTTTCATCCTGATGGCGCCCCCAATCGTTGGCTCCGCTAAGCATATAGTTCAGCATGACAGCGTTAATACCTTCGTCCCAACGTTCCGGGGGGACATAACCTCGTGCTACCGGTGAAAGCGCAGCTTGCGGAATACTTAATCGCAATTTTTGCGTGCTAAACAGAAATTCGGACGTTGCCTGCGGGATAGCGGAGAGATCCGCACATTTCCCGGTGCCGGATAAGGCGGCAAATTGCGCCGTTTTCACCCCATAGCTCTGTAGCAGGTCCACCGTCAGGCAAGGTTTTAGTTCTGGCACTCCGCCCTGGCGCTCAACGGCATAAAAGACGATATCCCGCGCATCAACCACCTTGTCATTTATAATCACATCGACATGATAAGTACCCGGTGCCTGAGCGCCGTTTTCAAAAGCTGAAAGGTCGGCCCCTTTCATTTCGGGGTTATCAATTTCAAGCAGCGCCGGGTTAAAAAAATCACGGCCCTGCGCGTCATTTCCCATAACGGAGAATAACAGCGTGACGCCAACCACCAGGTATGCTGGATAATGCTCCGGCTTTCGCTTTTGTGCTTTCATAAGCATTCACTCCATTACGATAGTTTTTATTGTTATTCTGTCGCTATCGCCTTAATCCTTTGTTTACGGCATGACGTTATGTATTACGCCAATTCCGCCATAGTCATTAATGAGCTTAAATGCAACTGGCGTAGAGGTTCCGCCTGAGGGAATAGCGTATGAACGGGTTGCACCTGGCGCGACGAATGTCACATCGTCTATCTTTACTGTTCCTACTTTTATTTCATTAAAATTCATATAGTACGGAGTGGGATTGGTGACCTGAAGTCGATCGCCCGTTCGCTGCCATCTGAGTTTATCCGCCTGTTCTTCAGGACTACTTTGTTTCAGCGCCGCGGGACGATAAATCAGCTTTATTCGTGTTTTCACGGCCACCTGTAAAGTATTATCCCGAGGCGTCACCGACGGAATAGATTTAATGTTTAGCCAGTACATTGATTCACGATCTTGAGATAACTGTCCGGCCAGAATAATACGCATCACGTTCTGCTGATTTTTATCCAGCCGATAAAGCGGCGGCGTAATAATAAAAGGGGCTTTATTCCCACCCGGTATTGAAGGTTCGACCCAGGACTGGATGAGATAAGCCAGGCCGTCGGGATTGGTCACGCTCAATGAAGCCTCTTTTTTATCACCCGCATAGATCACCCGCGTCCCGCCGATAATCACCCCCGCGTAAGATGTTGAAGTAAGGGTTAAAAGCGCCACCGTCGCCACTGCGGTAAAAAACTTCATTGCACACTCCAGCGTTAATCAGGGCCGAGCAGTGGCCCTGATTAACGTTCAAAAATTAGTTGTAGTTAACGGTAAAGTTGGCAACCGCATTTGCCGGACCGGCAGTAACAACTGCCTGAGTCGCCTGATAAGAGGCATAAAAATCAAGATTGTTATCAGCCGTGGTGACCAACGGGTAGCTATAGCTATTGACCTGATTTAGCCCTTGCAAACTTTTATCCGCCGTCATCAGCTTAATGGCGACGCCGCTTGCCGCAGCCGGCCCTTGGGTAATAGCTAAAAGATCGCTATTGTTTAAATCATTGGCACCATCAAATTTCACCTTCGCTGAGTTAACGCTCTCCGGGCAGTTAATCAGCTTAATCGTGAATTTAGTTGCGTCAGACTCATCTCCTGTGCTCTGGAATGAGGTGCGCGCCACGCGGCCCAAATCGACCGTCATCGTATTATTACTGCCGATATCTACGGTGCAGGCCTGGTCAAGAATTTCACCGGTAAAGTTAATGGTGCCATCAGCAGCGTGAGCGCCTGCCGCCGACAGAGCGGCGCTGATAGCAAATGTCGCCATGATTATTTTATTATTCATTTTGATACTCCTTAATTAATTTACTCTCGTTCCGCGGATAAAAACATGGCATCAAATTCGCCCGTCATCATTTCGCAGACGTTCCATTGCTTCATCATTTGTTTAGACAATAAATTATCCTGCCGGAGGCAATGCACAAGAACATACTTGTATTAAAATCTGCATTCAGGCGATATTGCCCTTTACAAATAGTGATATTAAAAAACCAACCTCATTGCTCCTGATTTAAATTTTGATATAAACCCACCCATTATCTCAAGTGATTTTTCGGTGTAATTTTACACCGCCTGAGATATTCACTCTCCGCTAGTGGTTGGCTCATAATTTCACTCTCAGTTGAATCAGCACATTGATGCCAGGCTATTCTTTTGGAGATATAAAAACGTGTCTGATAGTATAAACACAGTGAAAACAAGTATGTATGGGGCTTTATCTTTCAAACCAACGTCGCATATTGAAAATCTTATTACTCACCTCAAGCCCGGGTCTAACATATTTGAAACACATCCCAGACAAAAAATTAACTACAAGAATGATAGCTCTCGTAAATGTTACTTACTGCTCTCCGGCAGTATTGCGCTTTTTCGCAGCCGGGATGGTTTTATGATGAACTCAGAGTCCGCGCCTTACGTTTTTGGCCTAAGCAATCAGCTGGCCGCAGCCGACTATCTTTATATGCAAACGATGGAGCCTTCTCGTATCGCCAGCCTGTCTTTATTTACCGCCAATACCATTATTGCCGAAAAAGACCTGTGGGAAAGCCTCGCGCATTTACTTATTTATACTGCCGGACGCGTTTACGATCACTGTACCCGCATTTCCGCACCAAGCTCATACGCGATTATCCGTTCACAATTATATGAGCTGATGCAGGAGTCCGCTGAGATTCGGCAGAGCATTACTGCGGCAAACTATATCCAGTCGCGGACATTTCTCTCTCGCAGCAGCATTATGAAAATCCTTGCCGAACTAAAAAAAGGCAGTTATATCACCACCGAACGCGGGATTTTGTTGCAGATCAAACAGGGAATCCCTTTGAAATACTGAAAGTTACGCCAAACTTGTGTCCTGTTGCCCAACGACTATCTTCTGCTAGATTTAATGTCATGGCAGATTAAACAGAATGTTCTATGGCTGCGCGCGATCGTCATATCGATATCAAAGTACCGTCACCTCATCTGACGCCTCTGCTTGCCGCGATAACCCACGATGAGGATTACCGCCTATGGAAAAAAAGCAGCAAACTTTTTTTCCGCCGTGGATCGCAACCTTTATGCCACTTCGTGCGTAAAGGCAGTGTGCTGATCGTGCGCAATGAAGATGCCTTCTCCCTCGGCATTCTTTCCGCCCCGCTGGCGTTGGGTTTTACCGTTCCACTGTCGGAACACCTTCATTTGCGTACGATGGCTGAATCTGAAATCGCTACGCTTCCCTATGAACAGGTGATGGCGATAGTCGAAGAAAAGCAGATTTGGGACCTGGTTGCTAAACACGTTATGTTTGTGACAAATAAAATTTTCATTTATAACGAGATGCTGACGGCGCCCACCAGCTTTGATATTTTGCGTTATCAGTTGCTGATGCTGATTCAGGAACCCGACGAAATCCGCGCCAGTACAGCCGCCTATCAGTATATTCTTGACCGTACTCGGTTATCACGCAGCAGTATTATGAAAATGCTCGCCGAATTAAAAAAAGGTCACTATATCCAGCTGGAAAATGGCAAACTCCTGGCCATACACCACCTGCCTACCCGATTTTAAATACCGCAGCCGTTACTCAGCCCGATCTGGACTACGCGAAGGATTATTATTCGCCGGGACAAAACGCGGCAGCTGCGTCGTTAGCGCCAGACCGCCGATGCTGCCGATTTCTTTTTGCGCAAAATGCTGTATTATGCGAGTTATTGCAGCATTTTGCGGGGTCATAATAGTGCATAAAACGGCCAGACAAAAATACCTCATTGATATCCTTAGTGAAAAAGGCCAGGTCACCATCAGCGAACTGGTTGATAAACTGCAGGTATCTGCGGATACGCTGCGCCGCGATCTTAGCGACCTTGAAAAACAGGGGCTTGCCCAGAAAAACCACGGCGGCGCTATCGCGCTTAATCTCTCGATAATGAATCGCCAGAACCGCAATACGCTGCTGGCGGATACCAAGCAGCGGATCGGGAAAATGGTGGCGGAGAAGATCCCCGGCGGATCGACGCTGTTTCTTGATGCGGGTAGCACCGTGCTGGCCGTCGCCGCATGGATACAGGGCCCGATGACGGTCATCACTACCTCATTGGATATTGCACAACACTTCAGCGATCGCGCGGATATTGAGCTGATTTTACTGGGTGGAAAATGGGACCGACAGCAGCGCCTGTTTGCCGGAAACGCGACGGTATCTCTGCTGGAACGCTATCGGGCGGATATCGCGATCCTCGGCGCCTGCGCACTCCACGCCGACCTCGGCCTTAGCGCCAGCCAGGAAGCGGATGCTGAAGTCAAGCGCGCCATGCTGGCGGCCAGCGCAGAACACTGGCTGGTCGCCGATCATCTGAAACTGAATCACTGCGAGCCCTGGCTGGTTGCCGGGCTCGCCGACATCCATCAGCTCTTTCTCGACCGGCCATGGGAAGAATTGCAGGACAACGGCTCAACACAACTTAATATCGCTGAGACTAAATAACGCGGAGATGCTTATGAGTAACGCTAAGACTATTAATATTGCCCTGATTGGCTACGGCTTCGTCGGCAAGACTTTCCATGCGCCGCTGATTCAGTCCGTCGAAGGCCTGAATCTGGCGATTGTCGCCTCGCGCGATGAAGAGAAAGTCAAACGCGACCTGCCGGACGTCACCGTCATCGCATCGCCTGAAGCGGCGATTCAGCATCCGGAAGTCGATCTGGTCGTCATCGCCTCGCCTAACGCGACGCACGCTCCCCTTGCCCGTCTGGCTTTAAATTCCGGTAAACATGTCGTCGTCGATAAACCGTTTACCCTGGATATGCAGGAGGCCCGCGAACTGATTGCGCTGGCGGAGGAAAAACAGCGGGTGCTGTCGGTGTTCCATAACCGTCGCTGGGATAGCGACTATCTGGGAGTGAAGCAGGTTATCGAACAAGGGCTTATCGGCAAAGTGAAACATTTTGAGTCCCATTTCGACCGATTCCGCCCGGAAGTACGTGTCCGCTGGCGGGAGCAGAACGTACCGGGAAGCGGCCTGTGGTTTGATTTAGGTCCGCACCTGATCGACCAGACGCTACAGCTATTCGGTCTGCCTCAGTCGGTCCAGGGAAATATCGCTACCCTGCGTGAAGGCGCGGAAATCAACGACTGGGCGCATGTGGTCCTCAACTATCCGCAACATAAAGTCGTTCTGCACTGCAGCATGCTGGTGGCAGGTGGGGTGGCGCGCTTTACCGTTCATGGCGATAAAGGCAGCGTCGTTAAACAGCGCGCTGATCGGCAGGAGAGCCAGCTGCTGGCGGGGGTGACGCCGGGGAGCCAGGACTGGGGCCAAGACGACGATAGTCTGGTCCTGTACGATGCAGACCTGCAGTCACGTGAAATTAGCGCCCCGCAAGGGGATCAGCGCCAGTACTATATTCACGTCCGCGACGCGCTGACCGGCAAAATCAACAATCCGGTATCGCCGTTAGAGGCGCTGGCGGTAATGGCTGTGCTGGAAGCCGCGGTAAAATCGGCCGAGAGCGGAACGACGCAAACCTTAGCGCTGACCGCAGAGGAACTGGCAGGTCTGAAGTAAGCGCTGCGCTAGCTGTCTGATGGCGGATTCCCGGGTCGGTGCGCCTGCATCGGTTCCGGGAAAGTTCTCTTCGCTCGCTCCCGGCGTTACGCTGACCGGGGTATCCGAGAGGGCTTGTTGGCGACAGCGTGCGGCAGCGAATAAAGCGCCCGTTCATACTGGCTTACAGTTTGACCCGCAGCAGGTCGCTGAACCGGGTGGTGTAGGCTGGAGACAGCCTGTGCCGTTTCATCTCCCAGCTACGCGTAATCCCCTGCCCGGCAAACCAGAGCCGACCTTTTTCACGCCGATTCACAAAATCAAGCACCTCCATCAGCTGTTCGCTGTTGGCGCGCGGGCGATAGTCATCAAACAGGCCTAACTGGGCCACGCCCCGGCTAAAGAAATCACCCAGCATCACACCGCACTTTTGATATCGGTGTCCCTCCCGCCAGATAGTCTCCAGGCATTTTACCGCCGCGGCGACGATATCCCGGCTATCCTGAGTCGGAATGTGAATTTCTGTCCCGGCATCGTTACCGTAATAGACGTCATTGCCGGCGAAAGGACTGGTTTTCAGGAATACCGAAACATAGCGGCAATACTGATGCTGCGCGCGCAGCCTTTCCGCCGCGCGTACCGCATGGCTGCATATGGCTTCGCGCATCGGCCCATATTCGCTTACCTTCTGACTGAATGAACGCGAACTAATGATTTGCTGTTTCGTGGGCATATACTCTTCAGGTTCAAGGCAGGACTCACCTCGTAGCTCACGCACGGTGCGTTCCATCACCACGCTGAAATGTTTTCTGATGAGGGAAGCGGACATTTCGGCAAGTTCAAGGGCCGTGGTAATTCCCATATCATTCAGCTTTTTCGCCATGCGCCGCCCCACCCCCCAGATTTCGCCGACGGCAACCTTCGCCAACAGTTTCCTCTGCCTGGCTTGTAAAGAGAGATCGACAACACCCTCGAATTTTGGCCATCTTTTGGCCGCATAATTAGCCAGCTTGGCCAGCGTTTTCGTCGGGCCGATCCCGACCCCGACCGTCAATCCCGTACACTGCAGCAGCGTACTTCGCACGTGGCGCCCGAATGCTTCAAGCTCCTCAGTGCGATGGATGCCGCTGAGATTCACAAACGCTTCATCAATGGAATATTGATACACCGCGGGAGACAGCTCCTCAAGAAGGGTCATAACGCGCTGGGACATATCGCCATAAAGCGCATAGTTGCTGCTAAATACCGCCACCTGATGACGCTCAAACTGTGATTTCATTTTGAAATACGGCGCGCCCATCGGGATCTCCAGCAGTTTAGCCTCGTGATTCCTCGCGATTACGCAGCCGTCGTTATTGCTTAACACCACCACGGGGCGCCCACGTAAATCAGGACGAAAGACCATTTCACAGCTGGCATAAAATGAATTCACATCGACCAGAGCAAACATCAGCGCAGCCTGTTGATACTGAAAGTGACTACGCCAAAAATCTCCAGCTCTTCACCGTCGTTGTGCAGCACAATCGGCGGAAAATCCGGATTCATCGGCAGCAGTTGCATCGTAGGGTGCGTACACAGGCGTTTAACCGTGTATTCGCCGCCGATAGCGGCAATGATGATATCACCATGCTTCGCCTTCAGGCCGCGATCCACCACCAGCAACGTACCTTCATAAATGCCGGCATCTACCATCGACATGCCGGTCGCCAGAACAAAATAGGTTGCCGCAGGATGGCTGATACAAAGCTCATTGAGGTCTATCCCCTTCTCGATGTAATCCTGCGCCGGGCTGGGAAAGCCGCACGACACAAGGTCGCTAAACATCGGAATCGACAAGATTTCACGCATTTCAGCCGGTTTACTGAACATCATAATAGATCCTCTCACACAAATACTGTATTTATATACAGTATTAATTTTTCAGCCGAGTTTATCAAGCCGCCCGGCAAACATTGAGGCGAAAACATAAAAAGACGTAAAATTCTGCCTGAGACCATGACTGTCGCAGGCAGGCCACTTCCGGACCTACGTATTCCAGATGGTTTTGCACTGCGCGCTGGAAATTTCCTCAATTTGGGAGGAGGATAGAATCCGTAGATGCGCTCTTTGCACATAACCTGCTGTTGTCCACCCGACATACTGAACTGGAGATTCATATGTATTACACGTTAGGAGATAAGACTCTCCACTTTTATCGTTATCAGTGCCGCTTTTATGTTGCCCACTGGGATGGCGGCCATGTGATGACGGAGAAGTTCAAGCCGTTTGTTGCTTCTATCACCGAGAAAACGGGCATTGATGCAAAGAACGTTGAGGCGGCGGCGCGGGACTACTTCAATAACGTTGATTGAGAATGTACTTAATACCATCGCTATCGGCTCAGCCATAGCGATGATTTCCGTGGGCAAACGGCAGAAGTTCAGGCAATAGTCATGTCACGGTAACGTAAAATAAAGGCTGTAAGCTAAACCCCGGATCCCACCAGCGCTAAAACGAGGTGAAGAGATGGCCATGTTAAAAGCCAGCAATCTGGAACAGGCAAAGCAGCTACTGCAGTCCGACGATACCGTTAAAATAGAACTGGATTTCGAGCTCGACTCCGATGAGTTCTTTAATTTTGCTATTGAGTACTGTACACATGGAGCAAAGCTTACGCGAGTTGGCGATCGCTTCGTAATTTCACGGAAAATAAAGTAGTCTGCGCGTTAACCTCCTGCCATTCACAGCGTCACAGAGGCCGTCGATTGATGTATCTGTGATGCTCTCAGACACAAGAAATATCTGCATAAATTGCCATGAAAAATTAATGCAGCGCGCATTTTCGTTAATCAGAGAGGAATAAGGTAGCTACGGTTACTCACCGAGGGTTAAAACGTGAAAAAACGACTAATCTGCTGTCTGTTCGGCGAAACGGCAGGTATTATTGCCCGAAGGATGCAAAAAATAGCCGATGACCGACAATGCGATCGCTTAATCAGCGCCGTTGAGGTTGAAAACTTCTTTAGCATCGCCCCCGCCGTTGATGGCGTTCTGATCGCCCCACATATTCAGTATAAAATTGCCGAATTTATTGCTGCGTTGCATTTACCTCAAGAAATTGCTGTTATTGAAAGCTTGCCCTACGCTACATTTGATGGCGAAAAGATCCTCAATTTCGCGCTGAATACAATGCCGCGTGCTCTGGTTTAGTCTGAAAGTCCTGGCCACAAGAACCCGTGGACACACGGGTTCCTGCGGAGCCAATTATCTGAAGGGCGCATCCAGAGGCACTTCGGCGTCAGGCTGGTGAGTAATGCGGTTGCGAAGGTCGCGACGAATCATCTCAATCGCCCAGAACCAAAAAATATGCCCCACTAACTCCGAAATATACTCATCTGCAGGAATATTCAATAAGGAAGGCGTCAGGCCCAGTAACGGAAATGAGATCCAGTGAACGGCAATGGTAGCAACAATCCCTGCCCACGCCCCCTGCCATAATTTGACTTTCGGAAAGATTTCAGCAACAACGCAATATCCCACCGCAAACACCAGAGAGAATATAATATGCGTCACCATAACCGGATTAATGATATGCTCGGAAAAAGTATATACCGTATGCGTGGGGTCAATTCCCAGATAGTCGCGCAAGAAAAGATACGGCGGATTAAACTCATCCCTGCCACCGGAAAAGGTTCGAGGGGGTAAAGGAACTTCCGCACCCCATTTAACGAACGCAGACATAATCCCTGCAACCACCCCGACAAATAGCGCTACGCCATAACGGCGCCTTTCCGGTTGTGTCTGAATAAAAAACTCTTTAATCGCCATATTAATCACCATTAATCCATTACATTTATTTTTCTTATCTCATTTTTAATGGCATTACGGGCAGGCAACATTGATCAAGATCACACTTTTCCGGATGCCGGTGCTACCAGTTATGTACTGTAATTATGGCCATAATGCTTTCGCCTGCGAATCGTAAGCGATTTTTTTACACAAAAAAGCCGCCCGCAGGCAGCTTAGTGACAAAAGGGTGACAATATTGATTAATTTAAGATTAATGGCCCCTTTCAGGGCCGCCAGGTTACTTGCGTAACTCGAGCGATGCTGAGTTTCTGGCAATATGCGGGGCGATATTATCGAATGTAATCATTGCCGATTTACAAAAAATGCATTTCGCGCCAAACGGATTTTTTTCAGACACATCGTAAGTCGATGTTCTGTACTGTGACCCATGACAGCATGGGCACCTGAAATGAATGTGGTCAATCATGATGTTAGCCTCTTTTTGCTACAACATTCTCTACCGCAGGAACATTCACAGAAATCACCTTCCCGGCTTTCTGTTACAGCGTCAACGCGCTGCTCTGAATGGTTGAGAATAACAATGACTCATTGTCATTACTTCTGATAGATACCTCTGAAGCTTAGTCCAGATTAAGCTCTATTACTGCACCAGCGATTTTTTAATGTTGTTGTTTGCTTAATTTGCCCTCAGGGCACGTAATGTTCGGTAAATTTCAATAAAAAGTTGCGTGCTTTCAGGACAGCGATATCTCTTTTGCACTTTTTCACGCTAAACGGCGGTACTAAAACTACCACTTTTGCTATCACCGTTCGCGTCAGCTTCTGAACTTGTCTACTCGGGCTTAGACCGTCATCGTTGTCGCAGGTTCAAAAAACTTAACACTATTTGCTTCACAGAATTAATTAATAACGAAAAGGAGACTCTAAAGAAGGATTATCGATGGATAACGCTTGAGATGAGAACTGCTTTACTACTCGTTTCATTACTGGATCTGTGGAGTAAATCAACTATATATTGATCGCACAAAAGTAGTTTGATAGCAAGTTTTATTTTGCTCGCGTGGCGGAAGCAAGGTTACGGCGCTCACATAATCGCGGCTTAATGGCCCGAATATTAACGCCCTGGATAGCGATTATTCGTCAGTGACCGCCTGCTGTAACAGCGCTTTGCTCCACGCATAGAATGCCCGTACCGAAGGAGGAAGGTATCTGTTTTGCGGATAAACCAGCGAAAGGGGCAAAGCAGAAGAGAAGTTCTCCAGACAGGAGACCAGCGCGCCGCTGCGCAGGTACGGCATAGCCAGATAGCTGGCAACCCGAATGAGCCCAAACCCTTGTATTCCGGCCTGAATGTAGGCATCCGTATCGTCGACGACCAGCGTCTCTTTCATGCGAAGGGCATAATCCCCCTCAGCAAGCGAAAAATGCCACTCGATACTCCGACCGGTACGGTGGTTCAGGTAGCCAACGGCGCGATGCTGTTCCAGTTGGTCAAGAGTTTCCGGCCGACCATGAGCGGCAATATAGTCTGGAGATGCGAGAATCGCCCAGCGAAAGCTGGCAAGCGGTCGGGCAACCAAAGTGGTCGAATCGTCGATTCTGCCCGTTCGTATCGCGCAGTCATACCCTTCCTGAATAATATCTTCTACGTCATCGCTTGAACAAATCGTGATATCCAGGCCGGGATACTGCTGCAGAAATTCCGGCAGCCCTGGGATAATACAATGTCGGGCAAGGGACTGCGGCATACCCACTTTAAAGCGTCCTCTGGGCTGCGCAAATCTACCGGGGAAAGAGGACTCCAGGGTGGCGATCTCAGCCAGAAGCCTTTTGCACTCTGTATAATAACTGCGGCCGTCTACCGTCACGCTAAGCTTACGGGTGGTACGCTGTAAAAGCTGAATTCCCAGGTATGCTTCAAGCTCTTTAATCACCCGCGATACCGTTGAGCGCGGCAGCCCCAGCACTTCAGCCGCTCTGGCGAACCCGTGTGAATCCACCACGCAAACATAGACCTGCATTGATTCCAGCTTATCCATTTTGCCCCTTCACCCACGCGATTGTTCCATATTTGTGAACAGTTTAACCCAATGTTGAGTCCTTATCGAATGTAGCTGATCGACCTAAACTTCCCTAAACCCAATCGATAGTGTGATCTGATCAGTAAGGAGTCAGAATGAGAGAATCTCATATTAATGCAGGTGAAAAGGTATTAGTGCTGGGTGCGGGACAGTTGGGCGCAGCTGTACTCAGCTCATTAATCCCGGCGGTCAAGCGACAAAATGGTACCGTCGCGGTTATCGTGTCGCCAGGATCGTGGGGCGATCGGGGGGAGTTGCTTTCTGCTAGCCATCAACAACTGGCGGCGGCGGGGGCAGAATTTATTGCCTGCGACGTAGCCGCTGGTACGGTTGCATCGTTAACGGGCCCGTTTGCAGAGTTTGATACCATCATCAACTGCATGGGCTTTATTGCTGGCACAGGAACCCAGATAAAGATTACCCGTGCGGTACTGGAGGCCGGAGTGAAGCGCTATTTTCCCTGGCAGTTTGGCGTAAATTACGATGTAGTCGGAAAAGACAGCGGTCAACCCGTCTGGGACGAACAGTATGATGTCAGAACATTATTACGGGAACAAATCGCCACAGAATGGGTGATTATTTCGACCGGTATGTTTACCAGTTTTCTTTTCGAGCCTGCCTTCGACGTGGTGAATTTATCGCAAAACACGATTAATGCCCTCGGCAGCTGGGATACCCTGGTTACCGTAACAACACCTGCGGATATTGGCCGTCTGACCACCGCGATTTATTTGCAACAACCGCGGGTGAGAAATGACGTTATCTTTATCGCCGGAGAAACCACTTCCTATAGAAAACTGGCGGACACTGTTGAGCAGGTAACTCAAAAATGCTTTTCAAAAAAGGTACTCACGTTGCCCACTCTACTGGAACAACTACGTTCAAACCCGGACGATGGAATGCTTCGCTATCGCGCAGCTTTTGCCAGGGGAGACGGTATGTGGTGGCCAAGTAATAAAACGTGGAATGCACAAAATAATATACCTACCCAGGATATTGCCTCATGGCTCAAAAGTAGTATTTATTAAACGCCACGGTCGTCCCGAAGAAGTCGCAACAATGGTCGCGGGGCTGGCAGGCCCGAAAGCCTCGATCGTAACAGGAGCCATGCAGACCATTGACAGCGCGTTTGGTGCGTGATGCCATGACGGGGTTTGGCAACCGCGAGATCCCGTCATGATTTTGTTGCGTCGGTTTTCAGCCTACGGCTAACTCGTTCACAACACTGGCGGCGCTTTTGATGCTGCGGATAGTGCCGATCCCCGTACCGAGTGAGATATAGCCTTCATCAGCATTCCCCTCCAGCATGCCAATACGCAAGCCACGCAATCCCCCCATTGCTCTGCCGAGCTCTTCATGACTTGCGCCGGCCTTATCCATTGCGACCAAAGTTTCAGCGAGCTTGCCCGGCAGGGAGCGATAGTAGTGCGGCTGCGTGCGGAACAGCAGCAAATCAAGACCGTTGGCGGCAATAATTCTGTTTTTAATCGACAGCGGTACCCTGCTCTCTTCCGTTCCGATGAACACCGAACCGGCAAATACCCCTTCGGCGCCTAATGCGTGCGCCGCTCTGGCGGTGCGGTTATCAGTAATACCACCCGCAGCCATTAGCGGAATATTTTTCACCGCATCGGCAATCAGCGGCACGATTGAAAAAGTACCCAGCGCGGTGCCCGGCAAGGTTCCCCCTTCATCAAAACCGGTCGCGAAAATGATATCGGCGCCGGCCTCTTCAGCAAGACGAGTATTTTCAGGCGTTGGATTGATATCGCGATAAATAATAGCAATGCCCGCCTGTTTAAGTTCATTAAATAACGACGGTATGATCGCACCTTCACCGTAGCCGGTATAAACCACAGCGCTGACGCCCTCTTCTTTAATTACCTGCAGAATGGGTGGAGTCCAGATGTCATTGTCTGGAGAGGGGATCAGGTTTACACCAAAAGGCTTTTCGGTCAGTTGCTTAGTTTTACGAATCTCTTCGCGCATTTTTTCAGCGGTTTCTTCGGGCGTTGATACCGCAGTCGCGGCGGTTAATCCGGCATTAGGGCCAAGTACGCCAAGTCCCCCGGCATTGCTGACTGCGGCGACTAGACGGGCATCGGTCAACCAGGAGAGAGGGCCCTGAATCACCGGTTTTTCAATATGCAGGATCTGGCAGATACGGTTAGTTTTCATAATGGATTATCCTTCGCAGTGGCGCTACGGCGCGGGTCGTTTTTGCTGGAAGGAGTGTATGACGTTAGATTATTTAGAAAAATAGCTAAAAAAGTTCATCACTATTATAAAATTGATAACAATATCTACTCTGGCATCAGGCAAAAGAATCCAGCCATGCAATTAAATCTCTTTGAATCTATAAGAATTTTTATTGAAATTGTCGAATCAGGCAGCTTTACTCAGGCAGCAGAAAACCTGCAAGTTCATCGCCCCGCCGTGACGAAAGCCTTACAGCTGCTTGAGCAGCACTGCGGTACGCGTTTGCTGCAGCGAACCACGCGTCGCATTAGCCTGACGCCTGACGGGGAAACGTTTTATCACCGGAGTAAACCTTTACTCTCCCAGGCGGATGAGCTGCTGGAGTCTTTTGGCGCCGATCGCGTACTGCGCGGCCAGCTGCGGGTTGATATGCCCATCGCTTTTGCAACTTTACTGGTTGTCCCCAGGCTTCCTGATTTTTATCGCCAGCATCCTGACCTCGAAATCATTCTTAGTAGCTCAGATCGCCGGAGAGATATGCTGCGCGATGGTCTTGACTGCCTGCTCCGCGTCGGGGAACTGGATGACGGAGAATATATCGCCCGTAAGCTGGGCAATATTACAATGACGACCTGCGCCAGCCCGGCCTATATTGCCCGCTACGGCGCGCCGAACACGCTGGAGGATTTACAGCAGCATCAGGCGATCAACTGGATTAACAGCAACAGCCGACAAAGCATGCCGTGGACGTTTACCACGCCAGAAGGCCCCGTTGAAATGACGCTTCCCGGTAAGCTGGTCGTGGATAACTCAGAAACCTATTTATCTGCGGGGCTGGCAGGCCTGGGATTAGTCCAGGGGATGAACGTGTTTTTACAGCCTTATCTCGACCGGGGGCTGTTAGTGGAAGTCTTACCCGACAATCCTACCCCCGATCGCAAACTGTCACTTTTGTATCCGCACCGCCATCTTTCCCGCAAAGTTCGGGTGTTTACCGAATGGTTAGAGAGCTTATTGTGAAAAACAAATTTAATACCGTCCTCATGGGTGAAATTAACAGGATTAATTCACAGCAGGACAGGCGTGCCGTCAGTAAACCGTCGCCAGGCCATAGGCTCTGCGATGGCTGGCGGCGGCACGACAGCGGATACTCATTCCGGAAAGATTAATGCGTTCAGGACGTGATCCTGCCAGATACCATTAATTTTCAGATAAGAGTGCGCATAGCCCTCTTGCACAAAACCCAGACTTTTAAGGGTATTGCTGCTCCGCACGTTATCAGGCAGATGATTGGCCATGATCCTGTGTATCCCGTAATTCTCACGCACGTACCGAATCGCCTGCTCTAACGCTTCGCGCATCAGGCCCTTTCCCTGGCAGGCGCGATCGAGGGAAAAGCCCAGATAGCATGCCTGAAAAACGCCGAAGACAAAGTTAGTGAAGTTGATACTGCCGATGATTTGCGGTTCATTTTTGAGGGTGAAAACCAGCATCAGGCTACGTTTTTCGTCATACTCTCTGCGCGCGCTGCTGATTCTTTGCGCAATAGTGTCTAACGTAAAATAGTCGTCATTTCGCAAGGGTTCGAATGGTGCAAGGTGAGAACGGTTTTCCAGCAAATAATCCTGTAAATGCCGTGCATGGTCGGGCGCCAGTAAACAGATATCGGTGCGCTCCGTAGATAATAACTTCATCGCTTAGCCCTACTAACATGTTGGGCGATGATTATAGGAACTGGCGCAAAAATTAACAAATACAACTACAGAATTTAACATTAAAACCACATACCCTTATTTCTCTAATAACTTCGCATTCGGCGCTGCGCCGGTCACTGACCGCCACGGGCACCGCTCCTCTCCTCGTGCCCGTCTCCCGTATCAGGCATCCTCGTACCTGCTCAAGTTCGCAATGTATCTATCACCGCCCGCAGCGCGGGGGAGACGTTGCGATGAGGATAATAGAGAAAAGAGCCTTCCAGCCGCTGGCTGTAACGCTGCAGGACTCTGATAAGCGCGCCCCGCTCCAGGTCGTCGGCGACCAGCTCCTGCGGAACATAGGCGAGGCCCAGTCCCAGACGGGCGGCTTTCGCTTCCATATAGCTGTCGGCAAAAGCCCACTGCCCCTGAGGCCGGTGGGTAATTTTTTTACCCTGCTCATTCAGCTCCCAGGCGTAAAGGCTACCGTCGCCAAACTGGTAAGCGATACAGGGATGGACGACCAGATCAGCTGGCGTTTGCGGGAAACCGTAGCGGCGAAAATGCTCGGGCGTGCCGACAACGGCCATCTCCATATCGGGCGAAATGCGCACTGCGACCATGCCGCCGCCGACCTCCGGCCCAAGACGCACCCCGGCATCAAACCGCTCTGCAATAATATCGACAAACCGACTTTCGCTAATAAGTTCCAGCCGGATATCAGGATAGCGCTGCTTGAACACCGCCAGCTTCGGCAGAAGGACTTTATCAATCGCGTGCTGGCTGGCGTTAATGCGGACGGTGCCGGAAGGCGTGTTGCGATAATACGCCAGAGTGGAAAGCCCCGAATCCAATGCATCAAAGCCCGCTTCTACCGTTCGATAGAGCTGCTCGCCGGCCTGGGTAAGTGAAAGTTTACGGGTCGTGCGCACCAGAAGCTGTACGCCGAGCCTTTCTTCAAGTTCGCGTACGGCGCGGCTGACGCCGGATTGCGCCAGCCCAAGCCGCTGCGCGGCGGCGGTAAAGCTCCCTTCCCGCACCACCAGCATGAACAGGTAAAGATCGTTATAGTTTTCCCGCCTCGCCATCATTCTCCCCGCTACCGTTTCGCTATTTATCACAATTTGATATGAATCTTAGCACTTTCCCCCCGCTAATCAGCACTCTGACTGCTAACTATAATCAGCGCACTGCAACAAAGCACAGCAGCGTTGTCCGTATGAAACCTGTATCAGGAACCTGTTTTAGGGGAAATATTGATGAAAGCGTTCACCAGAAAACTGACGGCCGTCATGCCAGCCATGCTGCTATGCGCATCATTAAGTGGAGTAACAACCATGAGCTATGCCGATACAACCAATCCGAACGCGCCCGTTTCGCTGATCGAAACCTGGGACAAAACCTTTACGAAAAGCGCGAAAGTCGATCACCGCAAGGTGACCTTCCAGAACCGCTACGGGATCACCCTGGTCGGCGATCTCTACATCCCTAAAGATCGCGGCGAGCGCAAGCTGGCGGCGATTGCCGTAAGCGGCCCCTTCGGCGCGGTGAAAGAGCAGTCCAGCGGGCTGTATGCCCAGACCCTGGCAGAACAGGGCTTTGTCACCCTCGCCTTCGATCCTTCGTACACGGGGGAAAGCGGCGGTCATCCGCGTAACGTCGCCTCGCCGGATATCAATACTGAGGATTTCAGCGCGGCGGTGGATTTTTTAGGATTGCAAAACGAAGTGGATCGCAACCGAATCGGCCTGCTCGGCATCTGCGGCTGGGGCGGCATGGCGCTGAACGATGCCGCGATGGATACCCGCGTCAAAGCGGTGGCCACCAGCGTTATGTACGATATGAGCCGCGCGATGGGCCATGGCGTTGGCGACGGTAAAGATCGTTATACCACCGCCGATCGCCGCGCCGTACTGCAATATCTGAACGCGCAGCGCTGGAAAGATGCGGAAAACGGTACCTTCGCACCGGGCGGACATGACATTTATGTCGATGAGAAAGGCAACGCCAGCGCGGGCGATCGTATCCTGCCGGAAACCCTGCCAGCCAACCCGAACCCGGTATTGAAAGAGTTCTTTGATTATTACCGCATGCCGCGCGGTTTCCACGCCCGCTCCGTCAACTCAACCGGCGCGTGGAACGCGACCATGCCGCTGTCGTTTATGAATATGCCGCTGCTGAGCTATGCCAATGAAGTCACCATCCCGACGCTGATCGTAACCGGTGAAAATGCCCACTCACGCTATTTTGCCGAAGACGCTTTCAAGGCTATCGGCAGTAAAGAGAAAGAGCTGGTCATTGTCCCCGGCGCGAACCATGTCGATCTGTATGATAATGCGGCCGGTAAAATCCCGTTTGCCAGATTTGAACAGTTCTTCAAAACCAGCCTGAGATAACGCCCCCGAGCCGCCCGTCTTTGCGGGCGGCTGACCCTCGCGCCCATGACTTTTCACCGCCTTTTTTGCCGCTATTCCATGCCAGGCGTCCTTTGCGGCAGGGCCTGAATCTGGCCGAAAAAATATCCAGAGATGTCCATCATGTCCATATTGAGTCGTAATACACCACACCCTCAACCCCCCGCCCACTGGGGCGGCGTCTTTGCCATGACGCTGTGCGTTTTTGTCCTTATCGCTTCCGAATTTCTGCCGGTCAGCCTGCTGACGCCGATTGCCAGAGAGTTAAATATCACCGAGGGGCTGGCAGGCCAGGGCATTGCGATTTCCGGCGCCCTGGCGGTGCTGACCAGCCTGACCATCTCTGACCTTGCCGGCAGTCTGAATCGTAAATATCTCCTGCTGGGGCTGACGGTGCTGATGGCGGCGTCGGGAATGATTGTTGCCCTCGCCCACAACTATGCGGTTTATATGGCGGGAAGAGCCCTGATTGGCGTCGTTATCGGTGGCTTCTGGTCCATGTCGGCGGCCACCGCTATCAGACTGGTGCCGGCGCACCAGGTTCCCCGTGCGCTGGCGATTTTCAACGGCGGTAACGCGCTGGCAACCGTCGTAGCGGCGCCGCTTGGCAGCTACCTGGGAGCCACCGTCGGCTGGCGCGGCGCTTTTTTCTGCCTCGTGCCGCTGGCGACAGCTGCATTCATCTGGCAGTGCGTCAGCCTGCCAGCGATGGAAAGCGCCACAACGAGTCGGCCACGCGGTGCTTTGCTTCGTCTGTTCAGTCGCCCCATCGTCGCCATCGGCCTGCTGGCCTGCGGACTTTTCTTTATGGGCCAGTTTGCCTTATTTACCTACGTGCGGCCATTTCTGGAAACGGTAACCCATATCAGCGCCTCAGGTCTGTCACTGATTCTGCTCGCTATCGGCGTCGCGGGTTTTATCGGCACTCTGTGCGTTTCGACGCTCCTCAACGCCCGGTTTTATCAGACCTTAATCACCCTCCCGTTGCTGATGGCGGCGATTGCCGCAACGCTGCTTCTGGTCGGCCACCACGTCTGGCCCGTTGCCGTACTGTTAAGCTTATGGGGAATGCTGGCGACGGCGGCGCCAACCGGCTGGTGGACCTGGATAGCGCGGACCCTGCCCAATGATGCCGAGGCGGGTGGCGGCCTGATGGTCGCCGTCATTCAGCTGTCGATCGCGCTGGGTTCAACTGCTGGAGGTTGGGCATTCGACCGCCTGGGGTGGCAAAGCGCGTTTGGCTTAAGCGGCATTTTGCTGCTTGCCGCGGTGGGTATGACTTTGCTCACCAGCCGTCAACCGGCGAAATAAGCTCACGGAATCCGATACGAGCAGCGGAGTTTTCTCGTCGCGGGTAATGCGTATAATGCGGCTTGCATTCACGCTGAAAAATAACCGCGGCTCATATTATGCATCTCAACCGGTGTTGCTGGCTGCTACTGATCTTCGCAGCGATCGGTAGCTTTTTTACCTCCTGGCCCTTTGCTGTCTGGCTGCTGCTGATTAACGTACTGACGCTGGTGATTTATGGCGTGGATAAAATGGCGGCGCGCAGGGCCTGGCGTAGAGTGCCCGAGGCCACTTTACTGACATTTGGCCTGTTGGGCGGCTGGGCTGGAGCCATAGCGGGCCAAAGGCTGTTCCGCCATAAAACGCAGAAGCAGCCGTTCAGGACCTGGTTCGTCATCAGTACGATGGTCAGCATCGCAGGGATGGCGGCGATTTATGGGTTGTATGCTTTTTCCGCTCACTGAGCGATGGCAACGCTGGCGGCGGGTAAACGGGGCAAGCCATTCAACCCGCCGCTATTCGTAGTATATTATTGAGAGTATTGTTGATTATCAGGTGTACCTTATGACCTACTCCATCGGTGAATTTGCGCAGCTTTGCGGCATTAACGCGACCACGCTTCGCGCCTGGCAGCGTCGCTACGGCCTCCTTAAGCCACAGCGTACCGATGGCGGCCATCGTCTGTACAGCGATGACGATATTCAGCAGGCGCTCAAAATTCTCGACTGGGTCAAAAAAGGGGTGCCGGTCAGCCAGGTCAAGCCCCTGCTGGCCCGTCCCGGCGCGCGACGGACAAATAACTGGCTCACCTTGCAGGAAAGCATGCTGCAGCGACTGAAAGAGGGAAAAATCGAATCACTGCGCCAGCTGATTTACGACGCCGGTCGTGAATATCCCCGCCCCGAGCTGGTCACCGAAGTGCTGCGCCCGCTGCGTAGCCAGGTTTCCGCCAATGTCCCGGCAATCATGACGCTGCGCGAAATCCTCGATGGCATCATTATCGCCTATACCTCCTTTTGCCTCGAAGGGGACAAAAAAGCGCCCGGCGATAACTATCTGATCACCGGCTGGCACCTGACGGACGCCTGCGAAATCTGGCTTGAAGCGCTCAAGCGCACCGGCAAGGGTCACCGCATCGACGTCCTTCCCACCCCTCCCGCAACCCTTGCACCGGAGATCCTGCCAGAACGCAAATGGCTGCTGGTGACGACCGGTAAACTCTCGCCTGCCCGGCAGAGGCAGATTGAACGCTGGCAGCAGCAGGTTGTCTCGCTGGAGATTGTCGCGCTGTAATGGCATGCGCCACACCCCGTGGCGCAGCGAACAGGTCCCTCAGTATCGCCCCAACAAAAATCCCCCTTTGCTTTTTCGTGCAACTTTTTCGCACCCGCTCGCAGACGCCTCTTTTCTCGCTAACGCCTCCAGAACCACGCATCAAAGTTTCAATAATAACCACATGATAAATAACAACAATAAAAAATATTTTCACCAAAACTTGGACAAATATTATTAATTGTGTAAGTTTTAACTATGCCACATTGTTTACTCAGGAAGTGACCTATGCGTCCCTCGTCGTCCGCCATCAGTCGTTTTAGCGCGTACTATGCCACGCTGGATACCCAGCCGCCCTCAGCGCTGGCCGAGCTGTACCATGCCCATGCCGTGCTGATCGATCCTTTTGGCCAACATCAGGGACTGGCCGCAATCCAGGATTACCTTTCACACCTGCTGGCTAACGTGGATCACTGCCGTTTCACCCTCGATGCGCCGCTCTGCGCCGGTCAACGCTTTGCCGTCGCCTGGACCATGCACTGGTCGCATCCGCGACTTGCCGGCGGAGCGGCGCTAGAGCTTGCGGGATGTTCAACGGTCACCATTGAGGACGAACGCATTATTCATCAGCGTGACTACTACGACGCCGGAGAGATGCTGTATGAACATCTTCCCCTGCTGGGATCGGCGGTGCGCGGCGTCAAGCGGAGGGTGCGGAAATGATGACTGTTCTGATCACCGGCGCCAGCTCCGGCATTGGCGCCGGGCTCGCCAGATCCTTTGCTGCGGATGGTCATCTTGTCATTGCCTGCGGCCGCGATCCGTCTCGTCTGGCGGCGCTACAGCAGCACAGCCCCAACATCCGCGTGCTCTCATTCGATATGACGGACAGGGATGCCTGTCGCCAGACGCTCGCTAACTGCCGCGCCGATTGGGTCATTCTCTGCGCCGGGACCTGCGAATACCTCGATCGCGGCATGGTTGATGCAAGACTGGTTGAAAGAGTCATCACCACCAATTTTCTCGGGCCGGTGAACTGCCTGGCAGCGCTTCAGTCGCAGCTGTCAGCCGGGAATCGCGTGGTGCTGGTGAGCTCGATGGCGCACTGGCTGCCCTTTCCACGGGCCGAGGCCTATGGCGCATCGAAAGCGGCGCTGACCTGGTTTGCCAACAGTCTACGCCTGGACTGGGAGCCACGAGGGATCGCCGTCACGGTCGTTTCGCCAGGGTTTGTTGATACCCCACTAACGCGTCAGAACGATTTTTCAATGCCTGGACAGGTGAGCGTGGAGCAGGCGGTGAAAGCCATTCGCCGCGGCCTGGCGAAAGGTCACGATCGTATCGCCTTCCCGACTGGCTTTTGTCTGCTTCTGCGCCTGCTGGCCGGGCTTCCTGAAAGTCTTCAACGCAAGCTGTTACGCAGGATGGTACGGTCATGAAAATCGCGATTATTGGCAGCGGGATTGCCGGGCTGACCTGCGCATGGCGTCTTGCCGCGCAACACCAGGTAACCCTGTTCGAAGCTGCATCCACGCCGGGAGGGCACACCGCCACGGTGGATATCGCCACGCCGCAGGGTACGTGGGCCATCGATACCGGATTCATTGTGTATAACGATCGCACCTATCCACACTTTATCGGCCTGCTGAGCGAGCTGGGGATCCGCGGCCAAAAAACGCAAATGAGCTTTTCGGTCCATAACCCGCAGAGTGGCCTGGAGTATAACGGTCATAGCCTGAGTTCGCTTTTCGCCCAGCGACGCAATATGCTTAAGCCGGCCTTCTGGGGTCTGCTGAGAGAAATCGTCCGTTTTAATCGGCTGGCGAAGCAGGCTCTGGGAGGCGCGTTCGACCCGGCCGCCACGCTACAGACCTTCCTCGAGCGCCACCGCTTTAGCCCTTTTTTTGCGCGCCACTACATTCTGCCGATGGGGGCCGCTATCTGGTCTTCGTCGCTACAGGAGATGCGTCGCTTCCCGCTGGCGCTGTTCTTACGCTTCTTTGATAATCACGGCCTGCTGGATATCCGCCAGCGTCCGCAGTGGTACGTGGTGCCCGGCGGCTCGCGCGAATACGTCCGCGCCCTGCTTGCCCGGTCTGGCGATCGCCTGAGCCTCCGCCTCAATACGCCGGTGCAAAACGTTATCCGCGGTCAGGATGGCGTGACGTTGCAACTGGCAACGGGAGAGGAGCATTTCGATCAGGCGATCTTCGCCTGCCATTCGGCCGATGCGCTGGCCATGCTGGCGGAACCCACCGTCGCCGAACGCGAGATTCTGGGCGATATCGGCTGGCAGCGCAACGAGGTGGTTCTGCACAGCGATCCCCGCTGGCTGCCGGTGCGTAAGCGCGCCTGGGCCAGCTGGAACTATCGCCTGAGCGAGCAGGATCAGGCCAGCGCCTGCGTCACCTACAACATGAATATTCTTCAGGGCCTGCCTGCCGACGCCCCGCTGTTCTGCGTCACCCTCAATCCGCCGACGCCGGTGGACCCGCGCTTCGTCTGGAAACGTATGGTCTATGAACATCCGTTGTTTAATCCACAAAGCGGGTCGGCTCAGCTGCGGCGCGAGGAGATCAACGGTCGCCAGCGGAGCTGGTTCTGCGGCGCGTACTGGTATAACGGCTTCCACGAAGATGGCGTGCGCAGCGCCCTCGATGTGGTCAACGGCATCGCCGCGACGGAGAATCGCTGAAATGAACAGCTGCCTGTATGAAGGGGTATTACGCCACCGCCGTCTCCAGCCGAAAGCGCACCATTTTCGCTATCGCATCTTCATGGCCTGGCTCGATCTGGATGAACTGGACCTGCTCAGCGAAGTGGGTATCCGCCGCAATAGTTTTGCTGCCGCCTCTTTTTACGATGCGGATTACCCGCTGGGTACGCCGCTGAAAGCGCAGGTTCTGAATCGGCTGGAAAGCCTGACCGGCGCGCGTCCGGATGGCCGCGTTATGCTGCTGACCCAGCTGCGCTATCTGGGCTTTCATTTTAACCCGGTCAACTTTTACTACTGCTATGACGGCGCAGGCGCCCTGCGCTGGGTACTGGCAGAAGTGCGCAACACGCCGTGGAATGAACGGCATTACTACGCCGTGGACGGCCAACGGACGCGTCCGCTGGATAAGGCCTTTCACGTCTCGCCGTTTAACCCGATGGACATGGTCTATCACTGGCGATTCAACCGGCCCGGTAAAACGCTGCATATGCATATTGAGAACCATCAGACGGCAAAAGTCTTCGATGCCACGCTGGCCCTGAGCCGTGAACCCTTAACCCGGGCCAACCTGCGAGGACTGCTGCTGCGCATTCCGCTGATGACGCTGAAAACCGTTCTCGCGATTTACTGGCAGGCGCTACGGCTGTGGCTCAAGCGCGTGCCGCTGTACAACCATCCTGTCAGCAGGAGTGAACGCTCATGACCGATCCCGTTTTTGCGCTTGAGCCCGATATCCCGCGCAACGTACGTATCGCGCGCTGGTTGCTCTTTCGTCTGTTGAGCGGCATTCGTGAAGGCTCGCTCACCGTTCGCGAAGGGGCGCAGACCTTTCACTTTGGCGACCCCGCCGCGACGTTACGCGCCGACGCGCACGTCCTCTCCGCGTGCGTCTACTGGCGCTTACTCACTGGCGGCAGCCTTGCCGCGGCGGAGGCCTGGATGGACGGCGAATGGGAGAGCCAGCAGTTGACGCAGTTGCTGCAGATCCTGGCGCGCAACGGCCAGGTGCTGGGGCGGCTGGAGCGCGGCTTCCGGCTACTGGGCAAGCCCGTAGAACGACTGCGCCACTGGACGCGCCGCAACTCGCGCGCGCAGGCGAAGGAGAATATCGCCGCCCATTACGATCTGGGCAACGACTTTTACGCCCGCTTTCTTGACGACGAGCTCCTCTACTCCAGCGCGCTGTTTACCGATGACGGTCAGGATCTCACCCAGGCCCAGCGGGCTAAAATGGCGCGCCTGTGCGAGCGTCTGGCGCTTACGCCCGGCGATCATTTGCTGGAGATCGGTACCGGCTGGGGGGCAATGGCCGAATTCGCCGCTCGCCATTACGGCTGTCGGGTCACCACCACCACCCTGTCACAGGAACAGTTTCAGTGGGCCAAAGCGCGGATTGCCCGCGCCGGGCTTCAGGATCGCGTCGACGTGCTGCTCTGCGATTACCGCGATCTCACCGGCGAGTACGACAAGCTGCTGTCGGTGGAGATGATTGAGGCCGTGGGCCAACGCTATCTGCCGGCTTTTTTCCGCACCTGTCAGGCGCGCTTGCGTCCGGGCGGCAGGATGGCGATCCAGGCAATCACCATCCAGGACCAGCGCTATCGCGGCTACAGCAAAAGCGTGGATTTTATTCAGCGCTATATCTTTCCGGGCGGATTTTTGCCCAGCATTACAGTGATGAACGAACTGATGACGCGCCATACCGATTTTGTGATGCGCGATCTGTTCGATATGGGCCCGGACTACGCCCGTACCCTGGCCCACTGGCGGCAGCGTTTTCTCCACGCCTGGCAGGATATCGAGAAGCTCGGCTTTGATGAACGTTTCCGCCGCATGTGGCTTTATTACTTCGGCTACTGTGAGGCCGGATTTAACGCCCGCACCATCAGCGTCGTGCAGCTCACCGCGGAGCGAACATCATGAAACGCATTTTGACCCTTGGCCTCGCGCTGCTAATGCTGGCGCTGGCGGGCTGCAGCGCCGAAGTGACCGATTATCGACAGCAGCAGCCGGCGCTGGATATCTTCCACTATTTTCAGGGTAAAACCGAAGCATGGGGGATGGTGCAGGATCGCCATGGCAAGCAGCTACGCCGCTTTCATGTTGAGATTGACGGTGAGGTTGTTGGCGACACGCTGACGCTACATGAACGCTTTGTCTACGATGATGGCGAAAAGCAGCAGCGGGTATGGCGCATTCGCCGCACCGGCGACAACCGTTATCAAGGCACCGCTGGCGATATTACCGGCGTGGCGCTTGGCAAGGCATCGGGAAACGCTTTTCACTGGCGCTACAGCATGAACGTAAAAGCCGAGGGTAGCCGCTGGCGACTCGATTTCGACGACTGGATGTTCCTGCAGGACGGCGTGCATCTGTTCAACAAAACGGAGATGAAGAAATTTGGCGTTACCGTCGCCACCGTCACCCTTTTCTTCACCCGGACAGCACAATAAAAGAGGATTATGCCATGAGCACACAACCTTTGATTGGGATCAGCGGATGTTTGACCGGTGCGGCCGTGCGATTCGACGGCGGGCATAAGCGAATGGGATTCGTGATGGATGAGCTGGCGCAATGGGTCGCGTTTAAGCCCGTCTGTCCGGAGATGGCGATCGGCCTGCCCGTTCCCCGGCCTGCGCTGCGGCTGGTCCAAACTCGCGAAGGGGATATCCGCATGCGCTTCACCCATGCTCCGCACGACGACGTAACGGAGAAAATGGCCGATTTTGCCAGCGCCCACCTTACGACGCTTGGCGAACTGTCGGGATTTATCGTCTGCGCCAAATCACCGAGCTGCGGTATGGAGCGCGTGCGGCTGTATGATGATAAGGGCAATCGCGGACGTAAAGAAGGCACAGGGTTATTTACCGCCGCGCTGCTGGATAAATATCCCTGGCTACCGGTAGAAGAGGACGGTCGCCTGCACGATCCGGCGCTGCGTGAGAATTTTGTCGAAAGAGTTTTTGCCCTGCACGAGCTCAACTGCTTGCACAAAAGTGGCCTGACGCGCCGTGGGCTGCTGGATTTCCATAGCCGCTATAAGCTTCAGCTGCTGGCTCACCATCAGGCGGGTTACCGGGAAATTGGCCCGTTCGTTGCCTCGCTGCATGAATGGGAGGATCTGGAGGCTTTCTTTGTGGCGTACCGCGACAAATTGATGGCGATCCTGAAAAAGCCCGCCTCGCGTAAAAATCACACCAACGTACTGATGCATATTCAGGGCTACTTCCGTAACCAGCTGAACAGCCGCCAGCGCGGCGAGTTACGCGACGTGATCCTTAACTATCGCTCAGGACTGCTGCCGATCCTCGCACCGCTAACGCTGCTTAAGCACTATCTGGCGGAATACCCGGATCGTTACCTGCAGACGCAGAACTACTTTGATCCCTATCCGCAGGATCTGGCCCTGCGCCTGACGGTGAATTAAGTCTACAGAACCCGCGAACAGGCCGGCACAAGCCTGTTCGCGTAGATACCGGCAGACCTGGAACCACGCCTCAAACATCCCGCCAACGTTTAACGAATGCAGCCGTTCGACGCTGCTGTCGTTCACTTTGGCGATGTGCTTATTGTCCACCTGGCCGCCGGGGACGTAGAACCGCAGCATCGGGTGGCTCTCCGCCCCCATGCCAATGGCGATGTTTTGCGACAACGTCAGCTTCCAGCCGTGATTCTCGCCGCCCCGATCGTAATCGACGCGCTGATAGCTTGCTTCCAGCCAGACCGAATGCACATCGTTCCAGAAGTACATTGGTCGCACAATGGCGCCATCGTTTTACGGTTGTCGCTAGTGTCCTTGCCGTTGTCATAGTCGCGGAAGGCCAGCGGCGATAACCGCCATCGTTGATGTAAGTTTTTTATCATTGTCATGTTTATCTCAAGACAGGTTAATTTTATTCAGATAATAACAATCCCATTCCGGGCAGGCAGAATATGCCACTATCATGAGAGCAATTTAATTTTTATTTTGTCCGGCCAGTGAGGTTTTTTCACTATTCGGGTTGTCGCGCCTCCCTAATAAACGTGTCATCATTTATGCTAATCCGTATAAATCTACCCTAAGGATAATTCGCTGACCAGTAGTGAACTCAGTAACGGCTCAGGCATTTGCGACGGAACGTATATCCTTATTCCAACAGCCCCCTGCTATTTTTCATAGGGTATAAGGAAAACCCTGCGGATATATCCTTACGATTATTGCGGCATATACCCGGCAAGTCTTCATCGGCTGCATAAATGCAAAACAGTATGGGTAAAAACGTTATTGTCCCGTCCCTCTCCTTTTCGACTGCATGCCTTTATTGCAGCGCAAGCGTCTACAAGGCTTGCGGAGCGCCCAAACACCCGTCGGCAGTGATGGACGTATTACCCTGCGCTACCGCCAGGAACACCGTAACGACTCGACTGCGACAGCGCCGCGCTGGTGGTAAAAACGCTGACCGTGCCCCTCGCAAAATACCGTTGCATGCTAAACGCCAAAATCAAGGGAAAAGTAAATTAATAATTGTGACACATCCTCTATTCTCCTGCCCGGTCATTCAATTACGTTATTTCACTCAGCGATTAAGAAAAGCCCCAAATGTGAGCCATCTCGCAAATAACAGCTTTATATATTTAACACTCGGGGAGATATCTGGCGTACATTTTATGCAGGAATGCAAGTTGTAAGGGATAAAATGGTGATTTTAGAAAATCCCAACGCAGGCGGAATAGCATTTTTGTGTAGCGACTCAACATACTCTGGAGTTGCCTTTGCTTTGATGATCACAGAAGTAAAAAAACATAATAAATTAATTTAAAAACGTAATAGATTCTTCGAGATCATTTATGTCAGAAAGTGTTACACATCTACACAACAAGCCGGAGTCTGCTCAGCATGGGTAAAAACATAATGCAAAGTCGCCATGACGAATATCATAAATTAACTCGCGGGGAACGTATTGGTTATGGGATGGGCGACTTTGCTCAAAACCTGGTTTTTGGCACAATTGGCGGTTTTCTTGCTCTACACATGCTGACGGTCAATACCATCAGTACAGCAACGGCAGGGTTTATATTTCTTTTTGTCCGCATCATCAATGTCTTTTGGGATCCGATGGTGGGAACTTTCGTTGACAAGAGAACATCGAACGCCGGGAAATACCGTCCCTGGCTGCTCAGAGCTGGCGTGCCGCTGGTGATCCTTTCCGCTTTACTTTTTGCCCCGATCCCCGGCGTCCGCGGTTCAGTCCCTTTTGCTTTTATCATCTATCTGGCGCTGGATTTAGTCTATTCGCTCGTGAATATTCCTTATGGTTCACTTAACGCTTCACTGACGCGCGACCCGGAATCGATTGATAAGCTCACCAGTACGCGAATGATGCTGGCCAACAGCGCCAACCTGCTTGTCTATACTCTGTTCCCGATGTTTGTACAAATGGCTTCGCCTAAAGATCGCAGCCTGAAGGACACCGGTTTTTTTGGTATTGAACTCAATCTGGGTAACTATACCGATCCTTCTGCGAACTATGCCTGGTTTGGCGTTTACTCAATTTATATGTTGATTGGCGCGGTGGCGCTTTTCATCTGCTATAAATTCACCAAAGAACGTGTGGTGGCGACAGCGGAACAGACGGCTAACGTCAAAACCACCGATCTTTTTCTTGAACTCAAACATAATCGCCCGCTGGTTATTCTCGGACTGTTCTTTATGCTGGCCTTTACGTTCATGTTTTTTATGAACACGGTAAATGGCTTTTTCAATCAGTACGTTGTTGGCCATTCAGAATGGATGGGCGCAGTTGGCCTGGTCGCCTCTATTCCGGGCATTGCTTTCCCCATTTTCTGGCCGCGACTCAAGAAAATTTTTGGCAAAAAAGGGTTCTTCCATCTTTTTCTGGCCATGTTCATTGTCGGTGAATTATTAACCTATATTTGGTCGCGCGAGGGTATGCACGATGCGCTGTGGCTTGCTTACATCGCGACATTTATTAAACAGTGGGGCTTAACGTCAGCGACCGGCTTCATGTGGGCGCTGGTGCCGGAAGTGATTGCATATGGCGAACTAAAATCGGGCAAACGAAACGCTGCCATCATTAACGCTATTATGGGGCTCTTTTTTAAGATTGGCTTTACTATCGGCGGCGCGATTCCGCTATGGTTGCTGGCCGTTTATGGCTTCAATGAGACCGGCGCCCGGCAAAGTGCCAGCGCAATCGATGGCATTATAATGACCGCAGTTTGGATCCCGATTGCTTTGGCGATTATTTCAATGATCATTATCCAGGTTTATCCCATCTCGGACAAAAACGTGACCGATATCAATCGTCAGCTTGATGAGATACGCGTGTAGTTAAAAATATAAATCTGACGCAGTTGGAACTTTTAAATAAAAAAGGTGTAATGATATGTCTCTTATTCAAAACCCTATTTTACGTGGATTTAATGCCGACCCCAGTATTATCCGTGTCGAGGACACTTACTATATCGCCAACTCTACATTTGAGTGGTTTCCTGGCGTTCGTTTACATGAGTCAAAAGACCTTGAGCACTGGAATCTTCTCCCTGCGCCTTTGTCAACGACCACCCTGCTGGATATGAAAGGCAACCCCTCATCCGGCGGTATTTGGGCGCCGGCGCTCTCCTGGGCCGACGGTCAATTCTGGTTAGTCTATACCGATGTCAAAGTCACCGAAGGCGCCTTTAAAGACATGACTAACTATCTGACCACCGCGACCGATATTCGCGGCCCCTGGAGCGATCCTGTCAAGCTTAACGGCGTGGGGTTTGATGCCTCTCTTTTCCACGATGATGATGGCCGAAAATATATCGTGCAGCAAACCTGGGATCATCGCGAATATCACCACCCTTTTGACGGCATTACGTTAACCGAACTGGATACCAAAACCCTGAAATTAATGCCAGGAACCGCGCGTACCATTTATCATGGGACTGCCGTTGGCCTCGTTGAAGGGCCACATCTCTATAAGCTCAACGGATATTATTATCTTTTTGCCGCTCAAGGAGGAACCGTATTTACCCACCAGGAAGTGGTTGCCCGCTCAAAAACGCTGGAAGCCAACAGTTTTACTACCGAACCGGGAGACGTCTTCTTAACGAATGTCGATACGCCAGACAGCTATATCCAAAAGCAAGGGCATGGCGCCTTAGTTTCTACCCCAGGAGGCGAATGGTACTATGCCTCGCTCTGCGCTCGTCCGTGGAATCGCCCTGGCGAGTCGGTCTACGATCCTCGCGGCTGGTCAACCCTCGGCAGAGAAACGTCGATCCAAAAAGTGTACTGGGATGAAGATGGCTGGCCGCGTATTGCGGGCGGTCACGGCGGTAAAACGTTCGTCGAGGGGCCGAAAGACGCCATTTATACCGAAAGTGCAGAGGATCGTAGCCAGCACGACGACTTTACCACGCCGACGCTCGATCCCAACTGGAATACGCTGCGGGTGCCCTTTAGCGAGAAAATGGGTACTACCGGAGACGGAAAGCTCACCTTAATCGGCCAGGGCTCTTTAGCCAATACGCACGATCTGTCGCTGATTGCCCGACGCTGGCAAGCCTTTTATTTTGATGCCCAGGTAAAAGTAAAATTTGATCCGTTCAACTACCAGCAAATGGCAGGATTAACGAATTACTATAACGATCGCCACTGGAGCTTTGTGTTTGTTACCTGGAATGAAATTAATGGAAGGGTCATTGAAATAGGGGAAAATAATCGCGGAAAATATACTTCCTATCTGAAAGATAATGCCATTAAGGTGCCAGAGCATGTCGAATATGTCTGGTTGCGCAGCAAAGTCAGGAAGGAAACGTATAGCTATGAATATAGCTTTGATGGCGTCGCGTTCACTGAAATCCCGGTCAGGTTAGATGCCGCTATCCTTTCAGATGACTATGTCTTGCAGAGCTATGGCGGTTTCTTTACCGGAGCGTTTGTTGGCCTTGCGGCAGTCGACTACTCCGGCTATGGCGCCAGCGCTGAGTTTTATCATTTTGATTATCAGGAACTTGGCGATTCGTTAGTTGGTAATGAGGTTTATAGCTGGGAAGCCAGTGAGTTACGTAGTTATTAAACGACCCGCTGGTTAGGGGTAGCCAAACGTCTCTGTAAGCGGAGCTGGCGCGGCGGACCGCGCCAGCTCGCAAGAAGAGCGTCGATGGCGCGTTTTCATCTTTAAAGCGCATCATTCCCCGGCGGGCACGGGCCACCGCCGGTTCTCATCAAGCTTCAGCGTTGGACGAACTGATGATACCAGCCTGCAAAGCCTGGATTGCGGAACGGGCCTCCAGGTAATGCTGCTGCTTCAGATGACGAATAAGCACCCTTCCCTCGGGCATAAATACGGTACCATAACGTACCAGGCCAATACCCCTCAGCTCAGCATCAAGCCCATAGCGCAGCTCGCCCGCCATCGCCTGCGCCAGCAGAACCACCTTCACTTTCTTTAGCCTGGGCTCATATTTAAGCAACACGGTCGACAAGATGCTCATCAGTTCATGGGCCGTCCCTGGCATACCCTGCAGAATTTTAGTCATATCCGGCAGGCCGTAATCCGGAAGATGCGCCAGCGTCCCGGCGCGACAGTTAACAATGCGCTGCATATTATCCAGAACCGACAGAATCACCTGGGTTTCTTCGCTCACCTGGTCCAGTGCAGTCCCTCCGGCAAAATTGCCGTAGAGCATTTCATACAGAGAAGTTCCCCCCATCATCAGTCATCCTTCTTCGGTTGCAGCGTCAGACGATGTTGGCTGGCTTCAATAACGCGTGGTTTGTCCGGATCGAGGTCGTCGCGTCTCAGTACCAGCTTCCAGTCATTCCTCACCATATCCGGCGCCCGAAACAGCCCCACCACCGCGATAAACTGCGTTCTTTCATCCATCGGCATGTCGAGGCTGGCGTCTGCGCCGGGTTTCACCACCAGGCTATGGCTGGCAAGCAGTTCGTTTCCGGCTGCATTATCACCTTCCGAAGCCAGCTGCTGATAGAGCAATTGATCAAACGCCTTACGGTCCCTGAGCTGGTACACCCATACCATCACCGGCTGGGAGAATGAGGCATTTTCCCGCTCATCGGTGTTCAGCTCCGCCCGGCCAGTCACGTCCAGATGCAGGGTTTTTACCGGTTTATAAAAGACCGATTTCACTACCGATGAGGTGCCGTCGCTAATTTTCTGCATCAGGCCACACCCCGTCAGCATTAACGGTATAAGTAGTAAGGTAGATCGCTTAATCGAAGTGATACGCAACACGTTGGTTTCCTTGTTGTAAAGTTGCAGACGGCATTCCGTTATAGTTGCCTGGCTCAATAGTAAAAGCGGCGGGGATATCGGGCGGGATCGTTTCCCCCTCCACACCCAGTACCCCCGTCATGCCGAGCATAAAAGGGGAGTCGCCCAGCACCGGCGCAGCCAGTAGCTGAGCAGGAACGGTCAGCTGTATCCGCGCCTTATAGCGCCACCCGAGATAGACCCGCAGCAGGACCACAAAGTCCTGATATAGCTGCCCTTCCGGTAACCATCCCTGCGTCTCGGCAATATCATCCGTATACAGCGCAATCAACAGCTGGCTGCTGACCTCTGTCGTTTCATCGCCCAGCACGTTATAACCATCAAGCAGAAAATCGTCATTGTCGTAAAACCCCAGAGGATGGCTGATGGAAAACGGGCGCGGAGAGTGCGGCGTGACGCGGGCCTGCGTGCGGGGAGCCAGCAGCCGTACCAGCGCCTGCACGCCCTCTTCGGTACGCGCAGGCAGGCGCATGATGCCGAGCAGCGCCAGAAAACGCGACGTCGGAGTGGCGATATGCTTTGCGGTACCCGGTATACCCAGACCGATAAGTCCCAGTAGACTCTGCGAGGTGCTGTCCCTGCCGCCCGCTTCAAACGTCGCCGGGTACGAATATTTTCGCCAGATGCGATAGAACTGCGTCAGAATGCGGTGGTTAAAGATATCGAGAAAGGCCTCCTGCGCTTCGTGCCCTTCCCGCTTTCGGGCGATATCATCGAGCCATGCGGTGGGCAGGGGTGAGTCGACGCCGTAGAGCCCCATAAACGTCGTACGCACCGTCGGCGGCGCATCAGGATGATACTCATCATATTCCACCGCTTTTAGCTCGCTAACCGGGAAGCCCATTCCCGGATGCGGGCGAAAACGTACCGGATCGCTGGCCGGGTTCAGAGTACCACCCAACGGGGAGGCTTCCGGGTGACGCTTTTCCAGTAACTGGCAGAAGCGGTAGAAGTTAATGCGATGGATTTCCCGCTCCAGCCGGGGACTCAGCCGGGAATACGGCGGTTGTGGTTCTCCTGCCATTCGAGACGTTCTCCCCCAGGTTGTAGTATCAGAATCAGATGGTTGAACAGATGAATATCGGTATAGAGCGCGAAGAAGCGGTTCAGCATTTCGCCAAACAGGCAGATATCGCCGTGCCCGGCGAAGCCGCTGCTGTCGAGGGTCACCTCAATCTGTACGCCGCGCAGAAAATGGCCCTGCGCAAAACGTTCCACCTCGCTGTGCCTGACATCAACAATCGCCTCCAGGCGGCGGCGATTCATCTCGTTATCGGTCCAGTCATAGAGGGCCAGCGCGCCGCGCAGCACGTCGGCGTTATCCATCATCCACAGGAAGCTGCTACCGAGATGACTCAGTACTCGCCAGTGAAATCGGTCGCGATCCGGCGGATAGCACGGCAGCGTCGGGGCGCAAAGATTGCGCACCTGGATAGGCGTGGCGGTGGATTTCACCACCGTATCCAGCAGCGCGCTCTGTAGCGCCCGGCGCGGCAGTTGACCATTAGTGCCGGTCAGGCTGAGCGATAGCTTTTCATGCTCAGGTACGCTGTGGTTATCAAACGCCTCGCCGCAGAGCATCAGCCAGGTGTCGTGCAGCCCGGAAGGACCGGGCTTCACCCGCGTATGATAGTAATATTCCGGCGCATCATGGCGCAGCATGCCCCCTTTGTGACGGAAGCTGGTAAAGGGCACATACGTCTGATGGCCGGAATGGCGCGAGGAAGTGACCGAATCCACGGAATAAATCTCGGTATGCCCATCCTGGATACGCATCGGGCGCAGCAGATATTCGGTCTGCAACGAGTCCAGGTGCAGCGGATCGGACTCCAGAGGGAACAGATTAATCACCGGCGCGCAGTGCAGGCGCAGATTTTTCTCCGACAGCGCATATTCGTGCGGCCACGGTTTCTCCAGCACGATATCAATTTCAAACCACGCCAGAACCTCAGGGAAATTCACATTTTCCAGGCCGCGCAGCGTCACCGACATAAATTTTTCCCGGAAGGAAAAATACTCCAGCAGCAGCTGATAACCGCTGAAGCTGCCGCTCTCCGGCAGTAGCGCCTCATCCTGACTGAAACCGCAGACGGCAAAACGGGCGTCCAGCGGCCTGCGTTCGGCATTGCCGGGGAGGCGAACATACGTTTTCGCCACCCGGAGCGTCAGCGCCTCATGCAGAGCGCAGGCCAGCGGCGCATCGGCATTCAGATACAGCGGGACGCGGCTTACATCGATGCGGCTCCAGTCTGCCAGCGAGCTGCACTCAAAGCGCAGGCGGATAAGCGAGCGCCCGTCCGCTTCCGTCGACATCCCCGCCCGGACAAGCGACAAGGGGAGCAGAGTTAACGGTTGCGTAGTGGTGTAATGGCAACGGGTGCGCTTTTCGCCAATAGGCTGCGAAAGTATGCCAAAGCCCTTTTCTATGCGTAGAGGTTCTTTCAGTTCATGCCAGTCCGCGGTGAATTCGACAATGGAGAGCGAAGGAATGGTACGCAGGTAATGTGGCCAGATCATGCTGACCAGACCGCCGGTCAGTTCCGGCAGATCGTCGTCGAGTTTTTCCCGCAGGCGGCCCATCAGAAAGGCGAAGCCTTCAAACAGGCGTTCCACATACGGGTCGCGCGCGCCCGCTTTGTCGAGATTTAAGGCCGCTGCCCGGTCAGGATGGGCGCGGGCGAATTCTTCACCTGCTTCACGCAGGTAACGCATTTCGGCGTCAAAATAACGCAGAGTTAAGTCATCCATAGAATTTTATGCTGTGCCTTGTAGCAACGTGAACGCGTTTTGTTAAAAGCGCGGGAAGGAAGAACGATCTGATACACCTTTAGCAGCATCACAGCTCATAGGTATCGTTCATCATTGAGGCGATAAACCGAACCGGGCCAGGAAAGGACAGGAACTTTTATTGTGCAACGTTCCGGCCTACCCCAGGCCATCAAGACTGTCTCCAGGAATAGAGCCAGCGATCGTGTATATGCCCGGATGTTGACCACCCGTTACCCGGTCTATTTCACGCGCAACCGGTACGCCCAGAATAGTGAACCGGCAGATAAATCCGCCGCAGGTAGTTCTGTCAACGCGAATCAAGTCACTCCCTTTCGCCATTGCGCTCTCCTTAATGGGTCGATATTCAGATTACTGACGCACTACCCGCCGTTCTGAGCGATAAGACAGATCTCAGTACGCCAGGTAACAATTCTCTATCCGGCCGTAACCGGATTTGTTCTGCTTCGCCGCGTCCCGTCTCCGACACAATAGCTTCATACGAGGGGGGGGTCATATCCAGCCACCGCCGAAGTGGTCTTAAGACCGTCAAATATCGTCGCGGCTGGCCGCCGCCGGGTTCATTATTCACTCACCTTCCCCGCGTCATATTCCTCTTCATCCGTGCGGCCGGCTGCCGGGACACCGGCGCTGAATATCTGCGCCGGCAGCCTGAAGTTGCGCAGCTTCAGCAGCGCCAGCGGACCGTCGCCCAGCTCCGTGCGCAGCAGCCACTGCAGCTGCCGCCTGTCCGGCGCGGTGACGGTC
>OJIW01000027.1_pt1 | contig 113005 bp, 86 predicted proteins | sample 1596041 | NCBI WGS metagenome assembly OJIW01 (sample SAMEA4350119, study PRJEB24818) | metagenome | biome: human; feature: gut; material: faeces | place: Denmark | collected 2013-09 | reverse complement strand
ACGTCCGCACGGTAGCCAGCCAGCAGATCATGCGGCTTGAATCAGCGATGTGCCTGCGCCGCCGCTGGACCGCCGAACAGTTCCGCCTGTTCCTCGTCGACCATCCGCTGGTGCGCCATCTCACCCGTCGCCTGATCTGGGGAGTCTATAGCCAGGAAAACGTCCTGCTGGCCTGCTTCCGCGTCGCCGAAGATAACAGCTACAGCGATGCAGAAGATAACCCGTTCAGCCTGCCTGAAGGGCAAATCGGCCTTCCGCACGTGCTGGAAATCTCCGCGGAAGACGCCGCCGCCTTCGGCCAGCTGTATGCCGACTATGAACAGCTGCCGCCGTTCCGCCAGCTCGATCGCAACCACTATCGCCTGACGGAAAGCGAAAACCGGGCCACAGAATTAACGCGCTGGCGCGGACGCCAGTGCCAGGCCGGGCGCATCGTCGGACTGGAGCGCAAAGGCTGGCAGCGAATAGAAGATGGCGGCAGCATCTGCGGCATGTTCAAACCCGCCGCCAGCGGCGACATGGTGCTGGAAGTGGAACCTTTTTCGCTGCTGTATGGAGAAACCACCTACGACGAACTCATCCCGTTCGAGACAGTGAAAATCGTTACCAAAGGCGATATTGACTACGGCAAACCGACCTTTGCTTTCGCAACGCTCGACACTATCGCCGCCAGCGAACTTATCAACGATATCGAATCGCTATTCGATTAAAAGGACTTAGTCATGAAAATGTTTATTTATCAGGATGAAAAATCACATAAGTTCTGGGCGGTTGAGCAGCAGGATAACGAACTGCATCTGAGCTGGGGGAAGGTGGGTACCAGAGGCCAGAAGCAGATTAAAACCTTCGCCGACGCCGCAGCGGCCAGTAAGGCCGGACAGAAGCTGATTAATGAGAAGGCTAAAAAAAGTTACGTCGAAAATAGCGCGGCGGAGGCCAGCATGCCGGTTCCGCAACAAACTGCTGCCAGCGCTGGCAGCCCGCCGTGGCTAAAGGATGACGAACCGATTATTCTCGATCCAGATTACGAGACCAATGCCTACAGTAATCGCCGTTTTACTGATGAACAGCTCAAACCGGTTAATGAGGACTGCACGCTGTGGGAAATGCTTAAAGAAAGTGAGCACTGGACCCCTTTCTTTCTCACCTGTCTGCAACATTTCGATGCGAGCACCTGCCGTCGGGAATGGCAGCAGGCACTACAGGAAGCAATGCGACGAATCAAACAGCAGCAGTCAGAAGGATCGCTACTCTCCGATACCATTCTGACTCTCGCAAGATTTGTCCTCCATTATCCTATCCGTATTGATGTCTGGCTGGACGGTATCGTTCAACAACGGGGGGTGGAATACGCTGTCAACTTAGTCATTGCCTTACAGCAAGTTCAGATGACCGATCAAACAAACAGCGATCCCGTCACAAACAAGGCGATTGAGGATGGTTATGAGCGACTCTTAATGATTCTGCGAAATGGCCAGTCAGCGCAAACGTCGCCGTTATTTGCTATTACCCTGAGTCACAATATTACCGACCTGCGTTTTGAGCATGGTTTTAGCAAAATCGACTTGCATTTGCGTAAACACCTGTCGCAGGCCGATGCGACCACCTGGCAGCGCTGTGCCGATAAACTGATCGCCGCCCTGCCATCGATTGCCCCACGTCGCCGCCCGCTTGTCGCCTTTCTGCTGCCGGAAAAGCCAGAAATCGCCAATCGGCTGGCGCTCGAACTGGCGCCTGATAACGACTTCCCCGAGCTGGAGTGGTTGAATATCGTCGCCACCGATCCGCAGGCGGTGCAACAACTGGCAAGATTCCGGCAACTGAATCTATTCACCCACTACCGTACGAGCGAGCGTTGCATTGAGACGTTGCTGCGGGAACAGGGCCTTGCGGGGCTATCACGACTAACGCCTCTGGTACATGAATACCGGATTAAGCGCGCGTTAGTTGAAGTTAATCACCCTCAGGCCATGACGCTGCTTATGATGGATAAAAATGCCAGCGACGCTGACCATCTGGACTCTTTTACAAAGAAATACCCGGAAGCCGCCCTTTACGCGCTGACTCAGGGGCTGCTCAATGGTAAAAACGCGATACATTTACGCCTGCTGGAACAGATCGTTCTGGGCAACCCGCAGGCGCTGGAAAGCGCGGGGCCCTGGCTGACGGCGGAGCAACAACAGCTCCTGTTCAACCACTTTCCGCAGCTGGTCGCCACGGAGGAAATCGCCTCCCCGGACGACCAGCCCCCGGTTCTGCGCTCCCCACCGTGGCTGGCGAAAAAGAAAAAAACTGCCGCTGTGGCGTTGACGCTTCAAGTGCTGCCGCTCGAATCAATGGGGCCTGAGCCTGAGCCTGAGCCGCTGCAGGAAGAGGAAGTCCCTACAACGGCGGAAGTCCTACGCTATCTTGGTTTCGAGAGTTTCTATTTTGACCGGGATAACCCCGATCCGGAAAGATTTGACTGCAAATGGGGCGTCAGCAAAACGGCCATCTCTCTGCTGGAAAAAGAGGATTACGAATCGTTACTTAACACCCGGCAAAAGTACGATTACGAAAGCTACATTACGCTACATATGTCAATCCTGGCCAGACTACCAGAAGAGAAAGCGCTCTCTATCTGGAACGCGATGACGCACCTGCATCTTACCGGGATTGATGAAGTGGTTCACCGCTTTGGCCTGCCGACGCTGCCAGGCCTGCTGCGTTACGCTCGCATAGTCCCAAAAGAGGCCGTTCCTCTGGCGGCAATGTTCGCCGCTAGCGAAGCGGCTCCGCTGATGGCCCGCGCTTTCTGCCAGCTCAAATCCCTACGCGATATCGCCGAACGCTGGCTGCTCACTTACCCGGAGCACGCTATTACCGGCCTGCTACCCGCGGCGCTGGGCAAATCGAGTAAAGAGCAGGGAGATGCGCGGATGACGCTGCGCTTTCTTGTCAGTTCCGGCCATCTGCCGCTGATGGAACAGGTCGCGCGACGCTATAACCAACCGGAAGTGATGACAGCACTGGGCGAAATGCTGGCCGCCGACCCGCTCGATAACTATCCGCTGAAAATCGCTAAACTCCCCGAATGGTGTACTCCAGAGGTCTGGCATCGCCCGATACTGCACAACGGAAAAGCGCTTAGCGATGATGCCATCCGCCATCTCTGCACTATGCTTGCCTTCCCGCGCGAGGAGACGCTCTACCCCGGCATCGTTCAGGTGCAGGAAGCCTGTACGCCACGGTCGTTGGCCGATTTTGCCTGGGATCTGTTTCAGAGCTGGGAAATCGTCAGCGGTTCCGCCAAAGATAACTGGGGTTTTACCGCGCTGGGTATTTTCGGCAACGATGACACCGTACGCCGCCTTACGCCGCTCATCCGCGCCTGGCCGGGGGAATCTCAGCATAAACGCGCCACCGTCGGGCTGGACATTCTTGCCGCCATCGGCAGCGATATCGCCCTGATGCAGCTGAACGGCATTGCACTGAAGATAAAATTTAAGGCACTTCAGGAAGCCGCGCGGGAAAAAATCAAACAGATTGCCGACAAGCGCGAACTGACCATTGCCGAACTGGAAGACCGTCTCGCCCCGGATTTAGGTCTGGATGACAGCGGTACCCTCCCCCTCGACTTCGGCCCCCGCCGCTTTACCCTCGGCTTCGATGAAGCCCTGAAACCCTTTGTGCGCGATGAAAGCGGTCGCCGCCTGAAAGATTTGCCGAAGCCCGGCAAAAGCGACAATGAACCGCGGGCAGCGGAGGCCGTCAGTCGTTACAGGCAGTTGAAAAAAGACGTCCGCACGGTAGCCAGCCAGCAGATCATGCGGCTTGAATCAGCGATGTGCCTGCGCCGCCGCTGGACCGCCGAACAGTTCCGCCTGTTCCTCGTCGACCATCCGCTGGTGCGCCATCTCACCCGCCGCCTGGTCTGGGGAGTCTATAGCCAGGAAAACGTCCTGCTGGCCTGCTTCCGCGTCGCCGAAGATAACAGCTACAGTGACGCGCAAGATAACCCAATCAACCTGCCTGAGGGGCAAATCGGCCTTCCGCACGTCCTGGAAATCTCCACGAAAGACGCCGCTGCTTTCGGCCAGCTGTTTGCCGACTATGAACTGCTGCCGCCGTTCCGCCAGCTCGATCGCAACGCCTACCGTTTTAGCCAGGCAGAATCCGAAACTTTCGACCTCCAGCGCTGGACGGGGCGTAAAGCCCTCAGCGGACGAGTGGCCGGGCTGGTCAGTAAAGGCTGGCAACGGGGTGAAGTTCGCGATGCTGGCGGGGTCTATACCTTCTATAAACCCGTTGATGGTGGCTACGTTGAACTCGAAGTGTTTCCGGGATTTACGGTAGGTTTATCGGTGGATATGGTCAGCAAGACTCAGGGAATAAGCCATATTCGGCTTTATAAAGCCGGGCAAAGAAAAATGATATATCCCTTCTCTTCACTCGATAAGATAGCCGCCAGCGAACTGATTAACGATATCGAATCGCTATTCGATTAAAAGGATTTAACCATGAAAACGTTTATTTATCAGGATGAAAAATCACATAAGTTCTGGGCGGTTGAGCAGCAGGATAACGAACTGCATCTGAGCTGGGGGAAGGTGGGTACCAGCGGCCAGAAGCAGATTAAAACCTTTGCCGACGCGGCAGCGGCCAGTAAGGCCGGGCAGAAGCTGATCAATGAAAAAACCCGCAAAGGCTACGTTGAGCAAGGCGAAACCACGCCGTCTGCGGCAGCCAGCCTGCCGGAGGAACCGGCATCTACCCCAGCTGCACCGCCGCCCGCATGCGCCACCGTGCCTGCAGACATAGCTCGTCCGTGGCTGGCGGACGATGCCGAACTGGCTTTGTCAGATGATCTGCTGCAAGATGTGCTCCCTTCACGCCGCTTTCCCGGTCAACCGATCGCCGCGCCCGCAGATAGCGAACTGATGAATCTCGGCAAAGAGATCCACCAGCAGTCCGGGAAAGCCGTGACCTTTGACTATGCCGACTGTTCCGCCTACTGGCAGCAAACCATCAACGAAGCCCTTAGGGATGGCCCACTCTCCCCTGCTGCGCTGGCGGTGCAGCTCGCCCTCGCCACGCGTCGCGGCTGGCGCAGCAGCGACAATGCCGACCTGATGGACGAAATTGTTTACGTCTACGGACTGGAATACGCCGTCGAGACGTTTATTGCCCTGCAGCACATTGCTTTTGATTACAATTACCAGACCCTGCAGGTGACCTTCCTTTCAGAACCCACCAGCGCGCGCGGGCCCGGGATGCTCGACGTGCGCCTGCGCGCGCATCTGGCTCAGGCCGATGAACCGCTCTGGCAGCGCTGTGTGAATAAACTGATCGCCGCGCTGGCGGATATGCCCATCGGGCAGCAGCCGCTGGTGGCGCTATTGCTGCCCGATCGCCCGGATATCGTCCACGAAATCGCCCGCCGGGTGCTGGCGCATAAAACTATCAGAACGGCGGAATGGCTGAAGGTGGTGGTTCGCGACCCGCAGCTCGTCAAAGCGCTGGAGCCTTATCGGGCGGAGAACCTGTTTAACGACTACTACCACGGCAGCGTCTGGAACGCGACGGTGATGCGCGAACAGGGCGTTGCCGGCATCGCCCGCTTCGCACCCTACGTTCATGACGATCTGTGCGGTAAGCTGGTCAGCCAAATTAACCATCCGCAGGCGCTGAGCCAGCTAATCCTCGCAAGCGAGCAGGGTAAGCGTTGTCACGAACGGATGATCCAGGCCAGCGCGCGCTTCCCGCACGCCGCGCTGGCGGCGCTGGCTGAACTGCTGACGCAGAAAGAAGAGAAACGCTGGCGCATTATGCTGATGACCCTGCTAAGCGGGCAGCCGGGGCTGGTCGGAGAAATTGTGCCGTGGATCTCTGCACAGGCCGCGACGCTACTGGAAGCCTGCCAGCAGCAGTTAAGCCAGCAGGCCGAGTGCGCCCGCGACGATATGCTCCCGCCGGTGCTGGTCACCCCACCCTGGGCGGCGAAAAAGAAAAAATCCCCCATTGCACAGCTGAATCTGCCGCCGCTCCCATTAGAGCCGGTCTGTATGCTGACGGAAGAGGCAAGCAAACAGCTTCTCGAACAGCGTAGCTGGTATGCCCGCCAGCTCGATAATGGCAAAGAAAAAGATGAAAAGGAGCTCCTGTCCTGCTTAGGTTTCCACAGCTGGAACCGGAGCCAAAATCGCTATGAAGATGTCTCCGATGCCGCTATCGATGCCTGGCAACGACAGGATTATCCGGCGCTGATTGCGGAATTTAAGAATGCCCATACCTATCGCCAGGAAGAGTGGAAGCTGTACATGCTCGCCGCCCTGCCCGCCGGACGGGCGCTACAGGCCTGGAACGCGCTCAGCCAGGAGCCCCACACCGGCGCAGACTTTGTGATGGCGCACCTGCGTCTCGCCGGTTTGCCGGGCTTTATCCACTCCTTCTCACGCTATCCGCAGGAAAACCTGTCGGTTGCGATCTGGTTTGCCGCCAGCGAACTGGCCCCCATCATCGCCCGCGCTTTTAACAAACTTAAATCGCTGCGTGAAGGCGCGCGCGAATGGCTGCTGGCCTATCCTGAACATGCGATTACCGGCCTGCTGCCCGCCGCCCTCGGCAAAGCGGGCGAAGCGCAGGACAGCGCGCGCCTGGCGATACGTATGCTGGTGGATAACGGCCATCAGCCGCTGCTTGAAGAGGTCGCCCGGCGCTACAATCAGCCGGCGGTAACGGAGGCCGTTAGCGCCCTGCTCGCCCTCGATCCGCTGGATAACCATCCGACCAAAATTCCGCCGCTGCCCGCATTTTACCAGCCTGCGCTGTGGACGCGTCCGCTGCTGCGGGAAAATGGCCTGGCTCTGCCGGATGGCCCCTTAAAAGCGCTCGGCGAAATGCTGCGCTTCCCGTCAGAGGAGGGGATTTATCCCGGCCTGCAGCAGGTTAAAGATCTCTGTACTGCCGAATCACTTGCCGCCTTTGCCTGGGATCTGTTCAGCGCCTGGCAAACCGCCGGAGCGCCATCGAAAGAGAGCTGGGCGTTTACCGCGCTCGGGATTTTCGGCAACGATGATACCGCCCGGGCCCTGACGCCGCTGATCCGCGCCTGGCCCGGCGAATCTCAGCATAAGCGCGCCACCGTCGGATTAGATATTCTCGCCGCCATCGGCACGGATATCGCCCTGATGCAGCTTAACGGCATCGCCCAGAAGCTAAAATTCAAAGCCCTGCAGGAACGCGCCAGAGAGAAAATCGGCGATATCGCTGAAAGCCGCGGGCTGACCGTGGAAGAACTGGAAGACCGCCTGGCGCCCGATCTGGGTCTGAATGAGGATGGTAAGCTCACCCTCGATTTTGGCCCACGGCGCTTTATCGTGAGCTTTGATGAAGCGCTCAAGCCGTACGTCCGGGATGAAAACGGCAGCCGTCTGAAAGATCTGCCGAAGCCGAATAAAAGCGACGATAACGCGCTCGCCGCCGAGGCTGTCAATCGCTACAAGGCCCTGAAAAAAGATGCCCGCACGATTGCCGCCCAGCAAATCGCGCGGATGGAGTCGGCCATGTGCCAGCGCCGCCGCTGGACGCCGGAGAACTTCCGCCTGTTCCTGGTCAACCATCCGCTGGTACGCCATCTCACCCGTCGCCTGGTATGGGGCGTATACGGTGAGGACAACCGCCTGCAGGCCTGTTTCCGCGTGGCGGAAGACAACAGCTACAGCAATGCCGATGACGATCTCTTTCCTCTGCCGGACGGCGACATTCGTATCGGCCTTCCGCATCTGCTGGAAATGACGCCGCAGGATGCCGCCGCTTTTGGTCAGCTATTTGCCGATTACGAACTGCTGCCGCCGTTCCGTCAGCTCGACCGCAACTGCTACACACTAACACCTGCCGAGCTTGCAGCCACTGAGCTGACCCGCTGGGCCGGACGCAAGTGCCCGAGCGGCCGGGTCATCGGGCTGGCCAACAAAGGCTGGCTGCGCGGCGAGCCGCAGGACGCTGGCTGGATCGGCTGGATGCTAAAACCGCTGGGACAGCGGGCGCTGGTAATGGAAATCGACGAAGGCTTCGCCGTGGGCATGCTGCCGGATGAGCTCAGCACCGAGCAGCTATTAAGCAAAGTCTGGCTGTACGCCGGAAATGCCCGGCAGTACGGCTGGGGCGGCAACGCTCCGCAGCAGGCTCGATTTTCGGAGCTGGATAAAGTCGCCCTCAGCGAACTGATCAACGATATTGAAGGGCTATTTGAATAGAACAAGGAACGTTTATGCACAACGCACTAACCCCACCCTGGCTGGCGGATGACGCGCAGCTGGAGCTGACCTTTAAAAAAGGTAAGACGCCGTTGAGCCACCGTCGCTGGCTGGGCGAGCCGGTGCCGCTGGTTAAAGTGGAACGACTTCAACGGCTGGCGAACGATATTGCCTCCCGCAGCCAGCCCCTCGCCTGGGAGGCTGAACAATGTACTGCTGAGTGGCAACAGGCGATTGCGCAGGCGATGCGCTGCGTGGGCGAGGCCAGAGCGGCAATGCCCGCCCGCGCGCTGGCGGTGCTGACTCGTCTGGCTGAAGAGGATAGCCCGGCGCTTTTGGATGAAATCGTCCAGCTGCACGGCGTCGAGTACGCGACCGAGGTGGTGATTGCCCGGCAGAATATCGCGGCGGGCCATAGTAAATACCCGCCGCGCAAATGGGTGTTCAGTCATCCGCAGAAAGAGAACGTTTACGGCCTCCACTCTGAAACCTATAGCGAGTTCGATCTACGTCTGCGCAAACATCTGTCGCTGGCGGAAGAGGTCGTCTGGCAACGCTGCGCCGAAAAGCTTATTGCCGGCCTGGTCGAAACGCCGTTTTATCGCCAGCCGTTTATCGCCCTGCTGCTGCCGGAAAGGCCGGATATCGCCAATCAAATAGCCGGACGTTGCATTGACAACTCCTGGCGGTCGTCAAAAGAGTGGCTTAAAGCCGTCGCCACCGACCCCGCCGTGCTGGCGAAGCTTGAGGAAACCTGGTCGAGTGATATTTTTACCGATCGCCAGGACAGCGATGGCTATTTTGCAAACCGCTACGGCTATGCCGCTTGCGCCGCGCTTTTGCGTGAACAGGGGCTGGCGGCAGTCGCCAGGCTGGCGATTTACGCGCATAAAGACGACTGCGGTAGCCTGCTGGCGCAAATCAACCATCCGCAGGTTATTCGCCTGCTGCTGCTGGTGGCGGATAAAAACAAGCCCAGCCAGCTGCGCGTGGCAAAATATGCCAGACAATTTCCCGCCTCGACGCTGGCGGCGCTGGCAGAGCTGCTGGCGCTACCGGAGCCGCCCGCACGTCCGGGCTATCCGCATATTGAAGCGAAAAAGCTCCCGCAGCAGCAGAAAAAACGCGAAGAAAGCTGGCGAATGCTGCTCCGGACGCTGCTGAATACGCATCCGCCGCTGGCCGAACAGGTTAGTCCCTGGCTAAGCGCGCAGGCGCGGGAACTTCTGGCGACGTTCCAACAATCGCTGCCTGCAGGCGTCACGGTGGCCGTCGATAACCCCGGCCTGCCGGAAATTCTGCTCTCGCCGCCGTGGCGCAGTAAAAAGAAAAAAGCCGCCGCGCCGCGTTTTGCGCTATCGCCGCTGAAGCTTGCGCCGCAGGAGTACTGGCAGCCTGGAGAGCGGGAGGCGCTGGCCGCCGGCAAACCGGCCTGCTTCTTTAACGACCTGCCGCTGCATGAGCGCATTAGCCGCAAAGGTGAGGTGGTATTAGAGGAACTGGGCTTTCAGGATATGGATTATCTCTTTCATCAGTATACTTTGAATGGACAGCAAGGGCATTTAGGGTCGCCGTGGCACAGCGCATACAGGACTAAAACAGGCTGGGATAAAGCCGCTATCAGAGCGCTGCACAGCGGTGATAACGAAGCGCTTCTCAAAGCCTGGCGAGACTATCTCGAAGAAAGCTATCACCCCAACGAGTGCTGGAATCTTTATCTGCTTATGCAGCTCCCCCGCAAGCAGGCGGTAACCCTCTGGCAGCGCATTAATGAAGAAAATTTCAAATTTGTCGGCGCTGAATACCTGTTGAGCATCCTCGGGACTGACGCCCTGTCCGGCCTGCTGCTGGCGCTCCGGCATCGGCCAAAAGAGATCTTTCCGCTGCTGATGCATCTCGGCGCAACGGAGCTGGCGCTGCCGGTGGCCCGCGTCTGGCGGCGCTTTCAGGCGCAGAGCCATCTCGCCCGCCAGTGGCTACTGCAATGGCCGGAACACGCCGCCGCCGCGTTAATTCCGCTGGCGTTCGATAAAGCGGGCGATAGCCGCGAAGCGGCCATTAACGCCCTGCGTCTGCTGTATCAGGAAGGCCATCACGCGCTACTGCAAACGGTGGCGCAACGCTGGCACGAACCGAGGCTATGGCCAGCGCTGGAGCAGCTGCTGACGCAAGATCCTCTGGATAATTATCCGGCCCGCACGCCGAAAGCGCCAGATTTCTGGCAGCCCGCGCTCTGGCGCAGGCCGCGGCTTCTCAGCAACGATCAGCCGCTGACCGACGATGCGCTGGAAATTCTCGGCGATATGCTGCGCTTCGCCCAGGGCGGCCACTTTTACTGCGGACTGGATTTAGTCAAAGCCGCCTGTCAGCCCCAATCGCTGGCCGCTTTCGCCTGGGATCTCTTCAAAGCCTGGCAGAATGCCGGTGCGCCCGGCAAAGAGAACTGGGCTTTTCAGACGCTGGGGATCTTTGGCGATGAAAGCACGGTGCGTGATTTAACCCAGCTTATTCTCGCCTGGCCGCAGGAAGGGAAATCTGCCCGCGCCGCCAGCGGCCTGCATCTTCTGACCCGCATCGGCAGCGATATGTCGCTGCTGCAGCTGGACCATATTTCGCAACGGGCAAAATCCCGCCCGCTGCGCGAGAGCGCGGAACGTTGTCTGCAAGAGATTGCCGAAGCGCGCGATTTGAGCGAAGAGCAGCTGCAGGATCGGCTTACGCCGACGCTGGGGCTGGATAACCCCGGTGCGCTGACCTTTGATTTCGGTACCCGCAGCTTTAGCGTGCGCTTTGATGAAAATCTGCAGCCGGTAATTTATGACCAGCAGGGAGCGCGGCAAAAGAGCCTCCCGCGCCTGCGCGCCGAAGATGACCAGACAAAAGCCGCGGAAGCGCTGCTCCGGCTGAAAGGATTGAAAAAAGATGCCGCTCGCGTGGCGAAACGCCTGCTACCGCATCTGGAAAACGCCCTGCGGCTGGCGCGGCGCTGCACGCGCGCGGAGTTTCAGTCGCTGTTCGTCGACCACCCGCTGACCCACAATGTGACCCGCCGCCTGGTATGGGGAGTATACGCCGCTAATGAGCCTCGTCGCCTGCTCGCCGCTTTTCGCATCGCGGCCGAGGGAGAGTTCTGCGACGGCCAGGATGAGCCCATCACGCTGCCGGAAGATGCACTATTCGGTATCGTTCATCCGCTGGAAATGGACGACCTGACGCGGGCGGCGTTTGAACAACTCTTTGCCGATTACCAGCTATTGCCGCCGTTCCGTCAGCTGACCCGCCATACTCTCCTGCTGCTGCCGGAAGAAACTTCAGTCAGCAAGCTAACGCGCTGGCAGGGAAGGTCGACGACCTGCGGACAGCTGTTGGGGATCCGCCGCCGGGGCTGGTGGCAAGGTAGCGAAAGCTATTTCTGTTACGATGTTGCTCAGCATCGGCTGATACTGGAAATCACGCCGGGATTTGTACACTACAGCATAGACGCTAAAGCTCCTCAGCAGTTTGGCGCGATAACGCTCTATTACGGCGAACAACCCGTTGCGTTTTCCCGGCTCGATCCTCAGGATCTCAGCGAAGCGCTAAGCACAATAGAGATTATTTCCTGCTAGTGCGACAAACGAGGTGAGTCAATTAGCAACAATATTCGACTCACCGCATGAGTCGAATATTGGCTTTTTAGCCCCACGAACCTAATGTGCCTTTTTAACTACAAGATACGCAGGAAGATGTTGCGTTAAATATAATCCGATATATCAAGCTCAGAAATAAAGCACCTCACGCAATCTGCTGCGCATAAATAAGGCCTAACAATTACCGCTGTCTCTTTAAGGAAGAAACGATGATACAACAGGAAAAACATCTTCAGCGCCCCCCAGCCGCCGTGCTCTACGCCGATGAACTCGCGCGGCTGCAACAGAATGACCCTTTCCCCTGCCCGCCCGGCTGGCAGTTAAGCCTGCCTGCGGCGCGCGCGTTTATCCTCGGCGATAGCGCTCGCGACATCAGCCGTAAAGTGGTTATCAGCCCCGCCGCCGTCGAGCGGATGCTGGTCACGCTGGCGACCGGACGCGGCCTGATGCTGGTCGGTGAGCCGGGCACGGCAAAATCGCTGCTCTCAGAGCTGCTGGCCACCGCCGTCTGCGGCGATGCCGGGCTCACCATTCAGGGCGGCGCGTCGATTACCGAAGATCAAATCAAGTACGCCTGGAACTATGCGCTGTTGATCAACCAGGGACCCTCGACTCAGGCGCTGGTGCCCGCACCGCTGTATCAAGGCATGCGCGACGGGAAAATCGTCCGCTTCGAAGAGATAACCCGCACGCCGCTGGAGGTTCAGGACTGCCTGCTGGGGATGCTTTCCGACCGGGTAATGGCGATCCCGGAGCTGAGCGGTGAGGATAGCCTGCTCTATGCCCGCGCCGGGTTTAATATCATTGCGACCGCTAATACCCGCGATCGCGGGGTCAACGAAATGAGCGCGGCGCTCAAACGTCGCTTCGACTTCGAAACCGTCTTTCCAATCATGGATTTTCAGCAGGAGCTGGAGCTGGTGGCTAACGCGTCGGCCCGCCTGCTGGCGCATAGCGGCATTCCGCATAAAGTGCCCGATGCCGTACTGGAACTGCTGGTCCAGACCTTCCGCGATCTGCGCGCCGAGGGCGGAAAGAAAACCTCAATGGATACTCTCAACGCAATTATGTCCACCGCCGAAGCGGTTAACGTCGCCCACGCCGTCGGCGTGCGTGCCTGGTTTCTGGCCGCTCGCGCCGGAGAGCCCGCCGACCTGGTAGACTGCATCGCCGGTACAATTGTCAAAGATAACGAGGACGACCGCGCCCGCCTGCGCCGCTATTTTGAGCAGCGCGTCGGTACGCATAAAGAAGCCCACTGGCAGGCCTATTATCAGGCCCGCCACCGCCTGCCGTGAGGGAACACGCATGCCAGAGCAGCCGTTAATTATCGGCGTTCGACACCACAGCCCGGCCTGCGCCAGGCTGGTAAAAGAACGCATCGAACAAACGCGTCCGCGCTACGTTCTGATTGAAGGTCCGGTGGACTTTAATCAGCGCCTGGATGAGCTGTTTTTACCCCATCAATTGCCCATCGCCATCTACAGCTACTGCCAGTCTCAGGAGGGCGGCGCGGCGGGACGCGGTGCCTGGACGCCGTTTGCCGAATTCTCCCCCGAGTGGCAGGCGCTGCTGAGCGCCCGGGCGACGGGCGCGCATATTCGCTTTATCGATTTACCGGTCTGGGCGCAAAGAGAGGATGACAGCGATGCCTCTGACGCTCGCCGCGTCGATGACCAGCAGCGTCTGTTTGCCGCCAGCGGAATGGAGAATACCGACGCGCTGTGGGACCATCTGTTCGAAGATGAAACCCAGCGCGCCGGTCTGGAGCAGGCGCTGAAAACGTACTTTATCCAGCTGCGCGGCGATAGCAGCGGCGGGGAAAACAGCCGGCAGCGGGAAGCCTGGATGGCCCGCTGGGTGGCATGGGCCATGCAGCAAAATGACGGCCCGGTCGTGGTGGTCTGCGGCGGCTGGCACGCCCCGGCGCTGGCAGCCCTGTGGCGGAATTGCCGGGCGCCAGCACAGGAACCTGAATCCCCGCCGCCACCGACGCCCGACGCCGTCACCGGCTGCTACCTCACCCCCTACAGCGAAAAGCGGCTGGACGTTCTGGCGGGCTATCTTTCCGGGATGCCGGCGCCGGTCTGGCAAAATTGGTGCTGGCAGTTGGGCCTGCGTCAGGCCGGGGAACGGCTGCTGAAAACTATCCTTGCCCGCCTGCGCCAGCATCGCCTTCCCGCCTCAACGGCCGATTTCGCTGCCGCCCACCTGCGCGCAATGGCGCTGGCGCAGATACGCGGCCATACCCAGCCGCTGCGCTGCGACTGGCTTGACGCGCTGGCGGGCTCGTTAATCAAAGAAGCGCTCAATGCCCCGCTACCGTGGAGCTATCGCGGCGTGATTCATCCGCAAACCGATCCGATTCTGCTGACCATCGTGGATGCGCTGGCGGGAGCCGGTTTCGGCAAGCTCGCTCAGGGAACGCCGCTGCCGCCGCTGCCGCAGGACGTCGATCGCGAGCTGGCGCGCGTCGGGATCGCCATACCGGCAAACCTGAACATCAATCGCTATACGCCCGAGGGATTAGCAAAAAGTCAGGTCTTACACCGGTTGGCCATCCTTGACATTCCCGGTTTCCAGCAGCAAACGGGCAGCGCGGTGACGCTTTCCGGCGATGGCGAAGAGCGCTGGCGACTGTTTCCAACCCTGGAGCAGCACGCGGTCCTGATCGAGGCCTCCCGCTACGGCGCTTCCCTGGCGGAGGCCGCGCGCCAGCGGCTGGAAGCGGCTATTCTGGCCTCCGGGGGGATCAAAAGCCTGGCCGCCAGCCTGAATCAGGCCGCGCTGGCGGGTCTCTCCACCTTCAGCCAGCAGATGCTGAAACAGCTGGCGCAGCTGATTGCCGAAGAGAGCCAGTTTGCCGAAATGGGGCCAGCGCTGGAGGTGCTTTACGCCCTCTGGCAGCAAGATGAGAGCAGCGGTATGCAAAACGCCGCGGTGCTGGAAATCACGCTTTGCGCGGCGCTTGACCGGACGCTGTGGCTTTGCGAATCCAGCGGCGTTGCCGACGAGCAGCAGTTTCACGCCCATCTGCATAGCTGGCGCACCCTATGCCACATCCTGCGCGATCTCCACAGCGGCAGCGTTTTACCGGGAGTTTCGCTCAGCGCCGCCCTGGCGCTGCTTGAACGGCGAATTCACGCCGCAGATGCCGCACCGCTCGACCGCGGCGCGGCGCTCGGCGCGCTGATTCGTCTTGAGCATCCCGCGGCGACCGCTGAAGCAGCGCTGACCCTGCTGACGCAGCTCTCTCCGCAGCGTCTGGGAGAGGCGGTCCACGGTATGCTGGCGCTGGCGCGCCATCAGCTCGCCTGTCAGCCCGCTTTTATCGCGGGATTCAGCGCGCTGCTCGCCCGGCTGGCGGACGATGAGTTTATTCTCGCGCTGCCGGATCTGCGGGCGGCGATGGCGTGGCTGCCGCCTCGGGAACGCGGCGAGCTGGCCCGCCAGGTGCTCGATCACTATCACATGTCCATGCTACCGACCTCTGCGCTACAGGCGCCGGTTGCCTGCTCGCCGGAGCAGTTACTCTATCATCAGCAGCTGGAACAGCAGGCGCTGGCCGCGCTACGCCATTGGGGAGTACGCTAATGAACAGGTTATCCGATATTCTGGCAACCCAGGAGCTCCAGCGCTGGCGGCTGATTCTGGGCGAGGCCGCCGAAAACAGCCTCGGCGGCCTCGATGAGCATGCCCGTCAGGTAGACCATGCGCTGGAGTGGCTCTACGGCCGCGATCCGGAGCGACTACGGCGAGGCGAGCGCCAGGGTGGACTGGAGGATTCCAGCCTGACGACGCCGGAATGGATCAACGCTATCCACTCGCTTTTTCCGCAGCCGGTTATCGAGCGGCTGGAGAGCGATGCGGTACTTCGCTACGGCATCGATGAGGTGGTGACCAATCTGGAAGTGCTTGAACGTATCGAGCCTTCCGAAAGCCTGCTGCGAGCGGTACTGCATACTAAACATCTGATGAATCCAGACGTGCTGAACGCCGCCCGCAAGCTGGTGCGCCAGGTGGTAGAGCAAATTATGGCCCGGCTGGCGACAGAGGTGCGCCAGGCTTTTTCCGGCGCGCGCGATCGGCGCCGCCCCTCGCGTATCCCGCTGGCGCGCAACTTCGACTTCAAGAATACCCTGCGCGCCAACCTCAAGCACTGGGACCCGCAGCGCAGCAAGCTGTACATTGAATCGCCTAAGTTTATCAGCCGTATTAAACGCCACAGCGAAAAATGGCAGCTGATTTTGCTGGTCGATCAGAGCGGTTCGATGGTGGATTCCGTTATCCATTCGGCGGTTATGGCGGCCTGCTTATGGCAGCTGCCCGGCATTCGTACGCACCTCGTGGCGTTTGATACCAGCGTGGTGGATCTCACGGACGACGTTGCCGACCCGGTAGAGCTGCTGATGAAAGTTCAGCTCGGCGGCGGGACCAATATCGCCCAGGCCGTTGAATATGCGCGACAGCTGATTGAACAACCGCAAAAAAGCGTCATTGTGCTGGTGAGCGACTTTTTCGAAGGCGGGGCGAACTCGCTACTGATTAATCAGGTCAAGCTGAGCGTGCAAAGCGGCGCTAAAGTTCTCGGGCTGGCGGCGTTAGACAGTTCGGCATCCCCCTGTTATGACCACGATATGGCCCAGGCGCTGGTTAACGTCGGGGCGCAAATCGCCGCCATGACGCCCGGCGAGCTGGCCTCCTGGCTGGCGGAGAATTTACAATCATGATGCCTTTACGCCCCGAATTACTGGAACTCACCCCGCAGGCGCTCATGGCGCTAAGCAACGCCGGATTCGTAAAACGCAGCCAGAAAGAGCTGGATAACGGCAATATTCCCGAACTTGCGCAGGATGAAGACGGCACCCTGACCGCCGTATTTCACGACGGCACCCGTACCCGGCTGGCAAAAGGCCAGGCGCTCAAAGAATCCAGCTGTACCTGCGGCGCCAGCGGCATGTGTCGTCATCGCGTGATGCTGATCCTCAGCTACCAGCGCGCCAATACCGGTGATGAGCGTCCCGAAGCGGAACCGGAGAGCGGCGGACGCTGGCATCCGGGTCTGTGGCAAGCGGAGCTGGCCGCTCTCCCCGAGTCCGTTCTGAAGCGGGCGCAGCAGCTGGCGGATAAAGGCGTCGCGGTGGAGCTATTCTGCCGACCTAACGAAACGCCTTCGGCAAAGCTGCCGATGAGCGATGTGCGTTTTTATTCCCGCAGCAGCATCCGTTTTGCCCGCTGCGACTGCGTCGACGGCTCGCTGTGCGAACACGTGGCGCTGGCGGTTCAGGCTTTTACCGATGCCGAAGCCCAGCAGCCTGGCTTTACGCACCTGGTCTGGCAAACACGCAGCCGCAAGGCCGCCGCCCGCGGAGGGCCTTTTGATACCCCTGACGGCGAGGCCTGTCGACAAAGCCTCCGCCAGCTCAGCCAACTGCTGTGGCAAAGCGGCGTCAGCCAGCCGCCTATTGGCTTCGAGGCTGCGTTCACTCGGGCGCAGCGCGCGGCGCAGACGGTAAACTGGCGCTGGGTCGTCGGCGCGCTTGCTCAGCTTCGCGAAGGCGTCGAGGCCCTTCAGCAGCGCGCCAGTCATTACCATCCTGAACAGCTTCTCAGCCAGTTGGCAGGACTTAACGCCCGCCTTGAGAGCGCCGACAGAATGGCGCAGCTTGCCGATGCCGACCAGACGCCGCCCCTGCCGTGGCGCACCGTGGTGGGCCAGGGTATCGCCGGCGAAGCGCAGCTCGATCATTTGCGACTTATCTCCCTGGGAATGCGCAGCTGGCAGGATAATCACCGCTACGGTTTACGCATCTGGTTTAGCGACCCGGATACCGGCAGCATTATGCATCTGTCGCGCAGCTGGCCGCTGGCGGAACGGGCGCAAAGCCCGCTGTGGCAGCGCCGCCTGTTTAGCTTCCAGGCCGGCGTGCTGGCGGGCGGGCAGATGATTACTCAATCAGCGAGCCGCAACGCCAGCGGCGAACTGCTGCTGAGCGCGCGCCACCGCCTGAGCAGCAACGTTCCGCTCAGTGAAGAGGCCTGGCTTTTGCTCAGCGCGCCGCTGCGCCAGCCGGGGGTTGCGGCGCTGCGTGAGTATCTGCGCCAGCGCCCTCCGGCGTGGGTGCGTCCGCTTAATCAGGTGGATAATCTGTTTATTTTGCCGGTGGATGCCTGTCTTGCCGTCGGATGGGACGCCGCCCGGCAAACGCTGGATGCGCAGGTTCTCAGCGGCGAAGGGCAAGACAACGTTTTGCTGCTGTCCCTTCCCGCCGCCGCCAGCGCGCCCTATGCCGTTGAGCGAATGGCGGCGCTGCTCAGCCAGGAGGACGATCCGGTAGTGATGGTGTCCGGGATGGTCACCTTTAGCCGCGGGCAGCTTAGCCTGGAGCCGCTGGTAATGATGACCCGCACCCGCGGCTGGGCGCTGAACGCGGAACCGCTTCCCGTTGGGCCGCTGCCTGCCGGCGATATCCTGCCGCCGCGGTCGCTGGCCCTGACGCTGTTGCAGCGCACCCGGGCGCTGCTGATCCAGATTATGCACAACGGCCTGCGCTATCAGCAAAAGGGCCTTTTTCGCGATGCGATGACGCTGAGCGACGATTTAACCAACGGCGGATTTAATCATCTCGCGCGCCTGCTCCGCCAGTTGGCCGAGCGCGAAACGGCGACTTCCGAGGATACGCTCAGCGCTATCGCCCAACTCTGTATACAATTAGAGATGATGATTGATTAACAAGGAATGATAATGAAATTTAACCGCAGGATTACCGCCGCTCTGGGCGCAACGTTAATGATGGCCGCGCTCGTCGGCTGCGATAACAACAAAGATGAGGTCAAGACGTTTCACAACACGATGAACGGCGTAGACCTGACCTATACCTATCACTACAAAGACGATGTCGTTACCCGCCAGGACGCGGAGAATACTATTCCCTATACATCACTCGGGGTGAGTAACGAAGAGCAGGCGCGCAAGATCATCGATCCTATCGGCGTGGCCTACAGCAAAATCAAAGGCGTCACCCACAGCGTCGACTATAAAGAGAGCGCCGCGCAGGAACACCTCTCCATCGACTTTAATCAGGCTAAAATCAGCGAGCTGTGTCAATTACCCGGGGCCAGCTTTACCGACTGTTCGCAAAAGTTTATTTCGCTGAGCGAGTCGGAAAAAATGTTGAAATCACAGGGTTTTAAAGAAGTGAAATAACCCAGACTGGCGCGGAGAACTCCCGGCTTACGCTACGCTTAGCCGGGCTACCCCGGTCAAGCTACAGGGCCGTACATTCGGGGAGCCCGGCTCTGGCGTTAACGCCGCAAGCCGGGGAGGCATATCAGGATTTCGCGTGTTCGCGCTCGGTCAGCCCGCGCAGGAAGTAGCGCAGAAACTGGTCGCCGCATTCGCGGAAGTTTTTATGCTCCGGGGCGCGCATCATGGCGGTGATTTCCGGCATCGAGACGCGGAATTTCTGCTGGGTGAGGATAGCGAGAATGTCATCCGTCTTCAGGGAAAAGGCTATACGCAGTTTTTTCAGCACGATATTATTATTCACCCGGCGTTCGACCGCCAGCGGCGGCGCCGACGCATCTTTACCGCGTTTGTCGTAAATCAGGCCGTTGAGAAAATTCGACAGCACGACATCCGGGCAGCGCACAAACCCCTCTTCGTCTTCTTTTTTCAGCCAGGGTACCAACTGTTCGGCGCTGACCGGCGCATCCGCTAGCGCAAAAATACGTACCAGGCCGCTGTTATTGGTTTTCAGGGTGTAGCGCAGGCTACGAAGAATATCGTTACTGATCATATTGCCTTCATGATGAAAAATTCTGCCGCACAGTTTATCACGATTCCGCCGTTTTACAGACCAATCGCCTCTTTCAGGCTTTTCAGATAACGGCGGCTCACCGGCACCGTTTGCCCGGCTCGCATCAGCAGCTCCGCCTGGCCGTTTTCCTCAAAGCGGATCTCCTTGAGATGGGACATGTTAACCAGGTACTGGCGATGGCAGCGCAGCAGCGGCGTTCGGCTCTCAAGGGTGCGTAAGGTGAGCTCGGTAAAACCCTCCTTTCCTTCGCGGTCGGTCACGTAAATCCCGCTCATCCGGCTGCTGACGAAGGCCACGTCTTCCATCTGCAGTAGCCAGATGCGGCTGTGGCCGGTGCAGGGAATATACTTTAGCGCCTGCTGGGTATCGTCGAGGGCGGTCATATCCTGCAGGCTGCGCTCCTGGCGCAGTCGAGCCAGCGTTTTTTCCAGCCTGGCGGACTCTATTGGCTTCAGCAAATAATCAAACGCGTGCTCTTCAAAGGCTTTCACCGCGTACTCGTCAAATGCGGTGAGAAAGACGATATAGGGCCGATGCTCCGGGTCAAGCATGCCAACCATCTCAAGACCGCTGATACGCGGCATCTGGATATCCAGAAATAGCACGTCCGGGTGCAGCTTGTGTACCGCGCCAATCGCCTCTACGGCATTTCCGCATTCGCCCACAATCTCGATATCCGGCTGGGTCTCCAGCAAAATACGCAGGTTTTCACGCGCCAGCGGCTCGTCGTCGACAATTAATACTTTTAACATGCGTTTTCCTCCAGAGGCAGTCTCAGCGTGACGCGGGTAAAACATTCCGGCTCGCAGGTGACGGTGATCCCGCAATCGGCGCCGAAGCGCGCCCGCAGACGGCGATCAACCAGATTCATGCCCAGTCCGCTGGCGCTGGGTTTGTCCTGATATAACCCGGCGTTATCTTCAATATCCAGCTGCAGCCAGCGCTGGTACTGGCTGGCGCGAATGGTGATTTCCCCCACCCCAAGGTGCTGCGAAGTCCCGTGCTTAATGGCGTTTTCGACTATCGGCTGTAGGGTAAAAGCCGGCAGTTGATGCTGGGCCAGCGCTTCCGGCACCAGCATGTGGATCTGTAGGTTGGCCTGAAAGCGCGCTTTCTCAATCTGCAAATAGGCGTTTACATGTTCGATCTCATCCGCCAGGGTCACGATCTCCGCTGGCCGTTTCAGGTTTTTGCGGAAAAAGGTCGACAGATACTGCACCAGTTGCCCCGCCTGGTCGCTATCGCGGCGAATCACCGCTTTCAGGGTATTCAGCGCGTTGAACAGGAAGTGCGGATTCACCTGGGCGTGCAGCAGCTTGATTTCCGACTGCGTTAGCAACGCCTTTTGCCGCTCATACTGTCCGGCCAGGATCTGCGCGGATAACAGCTGGGCAATCCCCTCCCCCAGCGTGCGGTTGATGGAGCTGAACAGGCGGTTTTTCGCTTCATAAAGTTTTATCGTGCCAATCACCCGCTGATTCTCGCCGCGCAGCGGAATAACCAGCGTGGAGCCCAGCTTACAGTTAGGATGAATCGAGCAGCGGTAGGGCACCTCGTTACCGTCGGCATAGACCACCTCGCCGGTATCGATCGCCTTTTGGGTATAGAGCGAAGAAATAGGCTTACCGGGCAGATGGTGATCGTCGCCGATCCCGGTAAACGCTAGCAGCTTGTCGCGATCGGTGATCGCCACCGCGCCGATATCCAGCTCCTGGATCAGTACCTGCGCGACCTTCATGCTGTTCTCTTCGTTAAACCCCTGGCGCAGGATCCCCTCCGTCGACGCCGCCACCTTCAGCGCGGTGGCGGAGAAAGCCGAGGTATATTTTTCAAACATCGCCCGCTTATCCAGCAGGATACGCATAAACAGCGCCGCCCCGACGGTATTAGTCACCATCATGGGGGCAGCGATGCTTTGTACCAGATGCAGGGCATCTTCGAACGGGCGAGCGATCAGCAAAATGATCAACATCTGCACCATTTCAGCAAAAAAGGTAATCGCACCGGCCGTGAGCGGGCTGAAGACTTTATCCGGTCGCCCGCGTTTAACCAGAATGCTGTGCACCAGCCCGCCGAGCAGTCCTTCAACGATGGTGGAAACCATACAGCTCAGCGCGGTCATGCCGCCCAGCGAGTAGCGATGAAGGCCGCCGGTCAGTCCCACCAGGCCGCCGACCACCGGCCCGCCCAGCAGGCCGCCCATCACCGCGCCGATGGCTCGCGTATTGGCGATCGAATCTTCGATATGCAGGCCAAAGTAGGTGCCGAGGATGCAGAAAATAGAGAAGGTCACGTAGCACAAGAGCTTATGCGGCAAACGGACGGTGACCTGCATTAACGGGATGAACAGACGCGTTTTGCTCATCAGCCACGCAATGACCAAAAACACGCACATCTGCTGAAGCAGCAGCAACACCAGATCAAACTCGTACATACCCGCAGACCACACTTCATTTGAAAGCGCGTAACATACACTGCTTGCTTATAACTTTCTTTGAAGCAATACATGAAAATGATAATTCATGTTCAGGATCACACTTCTTAGCGCCTCGACGATCCGTTTTTGTACAAAAAACAGACAAAAATCTCCGCTTCGGCAAACAGCTTCTACAGTTAATAGAGGAGAACACAGCGGGAGGAGAAAATGGCGCTTTATACAATTGGCGAAGTTGCCCAGCTTTGCGATATCAATCCCGTGACGTTACGCGCCTGGCAGCGGCGCTACGGATTACTGAAACCTCAGCGTACCGACGGCGGCCACCGCCTGTTTAATGAATATGAGATAGACCGTATTCGCGAAATCAAACGCTGGATTGACTCCGGCGTGCAGGTCGGGAAAGTGAAAACGCTGCTGATGGATAATGAGCAGGAGAGGGTCGACGGCTGGCGCGATCGGCAGGAGATGCTGCTCGGCTATCTGCAAAACGGAAGTTATCATCGCCTGCGGATGTGGCTGAAGGAGCGTAACCACACCGACTCTGCGCAAACCCTGGTGAAGCACCTGATCAACCCCTTACGCCAGCGCCTGCTCAGCCCGCAGCCAACGTTGCTGGCAATGCGGGGCATCCTGGACGGCATTCTGATTAATCATATCGCCCGATGCCTGTCCTCGACGGCAAAATATCCCGGCGACCATGCGCTGATTATGGGCTGGAATGTGAACGATATCACCCGGCTATGGCTGGAGGGCTGGATAGCCAGCGAACAGGGCTGGCGGGTGGATATTCTCGCCCATTCGCTGAACCAGATCCGACCGGAGCTTTTCCCCGACAGTACGCTAATGGTCTGGTGCGGAGAGGCGCCCTGTAGCGCCCAGGTGAATCAAATGCGTCAATGGGAGCAGCAGGGCCAGATTATCTGGCTGAATCACACCACCGCAACGTCTCCCGGAGGCGGCGCCTGAGGCGCCTGCCCGGGCTACCGGCCCGCAGACGGTGATGAACCGTAGCCCGGCTAAGCGCAGCGCAAGCCGGGAGGGCTGTCGTAGCTAAACCGCAATTAATGTTTCATTAACACCTGCGCTTCACCGTATAATCCTTGCGTTAACATCAGGAGCCTATTATGAAGCCAGCGAAAATTGCGGTTATTACTCTGTTCTTATTTATGGCCATCAGCGGCATCGGCGGCGTGATGCTGGCCGGCTATTCATTTATTGTTCGCGGCGGTGTCGGCTGATTAGCCGGGTAAGCCGTTCAAAGCCGCGATCGACGATAATTGCTGCCAGCGCCACCAGCAGCGCCCCCTGAATGACATAAGCGGTATTAAATCCGCTCAGGCCGATAACAATCGGCGTGCCGAGCGTATTCGCGCCGACGGTTGACGCAATGGTCGCCGTCCCCATATTCACGATGGTCGAGGTACGAATGCCAGCGAGCATCACCGGCGCCGCCAGCGGCAGCTCCACCTTTATCAATCTCTGCCAGCCGGTCATTCCCATCCCCTGAGCAATAGACAATACGCCGGACGGTACCGCCCCCAATCCCGCCAGCGTACCCTGTAAAACCGGCAATATGCCGTACAGCGCCAGCGCGATCAGCGCGGGCTGCCAGCCGAATCCCATCACCGGAACCGCAATCGCCAGCACCGCAACCGGTGGAAACGTCTGTCCCATCGCGGCGATCGTCTCTACCAGGGGGCGAAACTCATGGCCGGAAGGCCGGGTGACCGCAATCCCTGCCCCGACGCCCACCACCGTAGCCGCGAGGCTGGAGAGCGCCACCAGCCAACAGTGCGCCAGGGTCAGCGAAATAAAACTCTCCTGCTGATAAACCGGGCGCGGCAGCTCGGGAAACAGCGCGCTGAATAGCGGCGCGCTGTAGGGCAACGCCAGCAGCAGCGCGACAAACATTGCGCTCAGCCACAGCAGCGGATCACGCAGCACCTTCACGCCGGGCCTCCTCGCGCAGCAGGTCGGCAAAATGCAACGTCCCGCAGGACTCTCCCCGCTCATCCACTACCGGCAATACCTCGCAGCGATGAGCAATAAACTGCGATAGCGCCTCGCGCAGGGTCATCGCCACGTTTAACGCATCTCCCGCCATGCGCTCATCGCGGCGCAGATAATCACTCACGCCGCGCAGCGACAGCAGGCGCACGCCCAGTTCGCTGCGGCCAAAGAAGGTCTGCACAAAGGCATTTTTTGGCTCCAGCAGCATCTGCAGCGGCTCGCCCTGCTGCACTACTTCGCCGCCGTCCATCAACACCAGATGTTCCGCCAGCCGCAGCGCCTCATCGATATCGTGGGTCACCAGCACAATCGTGCGTCCCAGCAGGCGATGAATGCGGATCATCTCCTGTTGCAGAGCTTCCCGCGTCACCGGATCGAGCGCGCCAAAAGGTTCGTCCATGAGCAACACCTGCGGATTCGCCGCCAGCGCGCGCGCCACGCCGACGCGCTGCTGCTGGCCGCCGGAAAGCTGATGGGGATAACGTTCGCGCAGCACCGGCTCGAGCCCCAGCAAGGCCATCAATTCATCAACCCGCGCCTGCGTTTTTTGCCGCGACCACTTTTGCAGCTGCGGAACGGTGGCAATGTTTTGCGCCACCGTCCAATGGGGAAACAGGCCGATGGACTGGATGGCGTAGCCCATTCTGCGGCGCAGTTCGAGCACCGGCTGCTGGCGGATATCCTGCCCGGCGAAACGGATCGTCCCGCTATCATGCTCCACCAGGCGATTGATCATCTTCAGCGTGGTCGATTTCCCCGAACCTGAGGTGCCAATCAGCACCGAAAATGCCCCCTCGCGCAGATGCAGATTGAGGTTTTTCACCGCAGGCTGTCCGGCAAAGGCTTTATTGACGCCGTCGAACTCAATCACGGACCTCTCCTTTGAGTAATGCGCCCCACAGCGCGAATAGCGCATCCACCACCACCGCCAGCGCGATGGTCGGGATCACCCCAAGCAGCACCAGATCCAGCGCGCTGCTGAGTAGGCCCTGGAAAACCAGCGCGCCAAAGCCGCCTGCGCCAATCAGCGCTGCGACGACCGCCATACCGACGGTTTGTACGCTAACCACCCGCAGGCTGCGCAACAATACGGGCAATGCCAGCGGCAGCTGTACCTGACGAAACCGCTGTCCGCCGCTCATCCCCATCGCCACCGCGCTCTCCAGCGCTTCACGCGGAACCTGCTGCAGGCCGACCGTCACCCCGCGTACCAGCGGCAACAGCGCATACAGCACCAGCGCAATCAGCGCAGGCGTAATGCCGGTTCCGGAAACGCCGAGCTGGGCAAGCGAAGGAAACTGGCGCGCCAGCCCCGCCAGCGGCGCAATAAGCAGGCCGAACAGCGCCACGGAGGGAACGGTCTGAATCACATTGAGAACCGCAAAAACCGGCGATTGCCAGCGTGGGAAGCGCCAGAGCCAAACGCCAATGGGCAGCCCAATCAGCAGCCCCGGCAGCAGGGTACCGAGCAGCAGAGTCACATGCTGCGACAGCGCATCGTCAAACACTTCCCGGCGATTGAAATACTCTTTCAGCAGAGAGAGTTCATCGAGGCTCCCCAGTCCCAGCAGCAGCGCGGGCAGCAGCCAGATTTGCGCATTGAGCAACCAGCGCCACAGGGCACGGGAAGTCAGACGGCGAACGGCATCGCTGGCGATAAGCAGACAGAGCGCCAGCGCCAGCCACAGGCCGCTGCCCGGCGAGGTACGGGCCAGCGACGAACCGTTCTGCGCCAGCTGCACCGCCGCCCCGCCGGCCCCCCAAAGCAGCGCAGGCAGCAGCAGATCCGCCAGCAGGAAGATGACCAGCAGCGGGAAGCGCCCCGGCCGCCAGCACAGCAGCGCGATGAACAGCGCCGCCCCCGCCTGCACGCCCGCCAGCCATGGCCAGACCTGCCATAGCCAACGGCCCTCGCCGGATAACAGCCGGTTAGGCGCATAATTGATAAACGGCAGCGCCATCGCCAGCAGCAGTAATAATGCCAGCAGCAGCGCAACGCGGTTACAGCAACGAATCGTCACGCGAACTCTACTTCAGCAGCCCTTTTTGTTGCAGATAGTCGGCGGCGACTTTCTTCGCATCCAGGCCCTCTACCGCAATACTGGCGTTCAGCTTTTGCAGGGTCTTTTCATCCAGGCTGGCAAAGACCGGCTGTAGCCAGTCGGCTATCTGCGGGTATTCTTTCAGCACCGCTTCACGCACGACCGGGGCCGGGGCGTAAATTGGCTGCACGCCCTTCGGGTCGCTCAGGGTTTGCAGGCCCAGCGCGGCGACCGGGCCATCGGTGCCGTAGGCCATCGCCGCATTTACGCCGGAGGTCTGCTGCGCCGCCGCTTTAATGGTGACCGCCGTATCGCCGCCCGCCAGCGACAGCAGCTGGTTCTGTTTGAGCGTAAAGTCGTAGGCTTTTTCAAATGCCGGCAGCGCGTCTGGCCGTTCAATAAATTCCGCCGAAGCGGCCAGCTTAAAGTCACCGCCCTTTTGCAGATAGCCGGCAAGGTCGCTTAACGAGGCGAGGTTATTTTTTTCCGCCAGATCCTGACGAACGGCGATGGTCCAGGTATTGTTGGCCGGAGCCGGGGTAAGCCACACGAGCTTATTCTTTTCTGCGTCCAGCTTTTTGACTTTCTCGTAGCCCTGCTGCGCGTTTTTCCACGCCGGGTCGTTCTCCGCTTTAAAGAAGAAGGCGCCGTTACCGGTATATTCCGGATAGATATCCAGTTCACCGGCGGTTATCGCTCCGCGCACCACCGGCGTGGTGCCGAGCTGGATTTTATTGACGGTTTTCACTCCGTGGCTTTCCAGCACCTGCAAAATAATATTGCCGAGCAGCGCCCCTTCGGTATCGATTTTTGAGCCGACTTTAACCGGCTCCGCCGCCTGCAGCGGCAGACTTATCAGGGCCGCCAGCGCCAGCGTGCCGGACCACATACTTGCCTTTATCATTCTCGCGTCCCTCTTTAATTTGCGCTCCATTAACAGGAGCTTAAGCAAAAAGCGTAGTTCATTTGGGGCGGAGCGGAAAAAGAAAAGGCCGATAAATCGGCCTTTGGGATAAGGAATGCGTGTTCCCGTGCGGCGGCCACAGCCTTACCCGGGCGACAAAGCGCAATTACAGCAGTTCGAACTCGCCCTGCTTCACGCGGGCGGAATCGACGCCGATAAAGACGTTGAATTTGCCCGGCTCGGCGTCGTACTTCATCTGCTGGTTCCAGAACTTCAGCGCCTCAATGTCAATCGGGAAGCTGACGGTTTGCGTCTCACCCGGCTTGAGGGTCACCTTCTTAAAGCCGCGCAGCATTTTCACCGGCCGGCTCAGGGAAGCGGTGACGTCCTGCAGATAAAGCTGAATCACCGTCGCCCCTTCACGCTTGCCGGTATTGGTCACCTGCACGCTGGCGGTTACGCTGCCGTCGCGCTGCAGGGTCGGCGCCGACATTTTCACATCGGAAACGCTAAAGGTGGTATAGCTCAGGCCGTAGCCAAAGGGATAGAGCGGGCCGTTGGCCTCGTCAAAGTAGCGCGAGGTGTACTTGTTCGGCTTATCTGCATTGTACGGGCGACCGGTATTGAGATGGCTGTAGTAGGTTGGGATCTGCCCGACCGAACGCGGGAAGGACATCGGCAGTTTGCCCGACGGGTTGTAGTCGCCGAACAGCACGTCGGCAATGGCGTTGCCGCCTTCGGTACCGGCGAACCAGGTTTCGAGTATCGCATCGGCCTGCTGATCCTCTTTCACCAGCGCCAGCGGACGGCCGTTCATCAGCACCAGCACCAGCGGTTTACCGGTCGCTTTCAGCGCGCTAATGAGGGCGCGCTGGCTCTGCGGCAGGGTGATGTCGGTGCGGCTGGAGGCTTCATGCGCCATACCCTGCGCTTCACCCACCACGGCAACCACCACGTCGGACTGCTTCGCCGCCGCCACCGCTTCATCAATCATCTCCTGCGGCGAGCGCGGATCAACCTGCACCGCTTTCTCGTACAGATTAAGGAAGTCGACGATACCTTTATCATCAGTGACGTTGGCGCCTTTGGCATAGATGATTTTGCCCTGATCGCCCAGCGCCTTTTGCATTCCGGCCAGCACGGTGACCGACTGATCGGCCACGCCCGCCGCTGACCAGCTGCCCATCATGTCGCGCTTGCTGTCGGCCAGCGCGCCGATTACCGCGATAGTGCCCGATTTTTTCAGCGGCAGCGTGTCGAGACGGTTTTTCAGCAACACCAGGCTTTCGCGCGCCACTTCATGCGCTTCTTTACGATGCAGACGGCTTTCGGCGTTGGTATCCTGCGGATCGGAATCTTTCGGCCCCAGGTGGCTATAGGGATCGTTAAACAGCCCCATATCGTATTTGACGTTCAGCACGTGGCGGGTCGCGTCATCAAGCTCCGCCATCGTCACCTTGCCGGACTTCACCAGCCCGGGCAGATACTTACTGTAGTATTCATCGCTCATGCTCATGTTGATGCCTGACTTCAGCGCCACGCGCACCGCGTCTTCCGGGTCCGCGGCCACGCCGTGTTTGATCAACTCCTTTATGGCCCCATGGTCGGACACGGTGATGCCTTTGAAGCCCCACTGGTCGCGCAGCACGTCCTTCAGCAGCCAGGAATCCGAGGTTGCCGGAGTACCGTTAAGCGAGTTGAGCGCGACCATTACCGCGCCGCTGCCTGCGTCCAGCCCCGCTTTATACGGCGGCATATAGTCGTTAAACAGGCGCTGCGGGCTCATATCGACGGTGTTGTACTCTTTGCCGCCTTCGACCGCGCCGTAGGCGGCAAAGTGCTTAACGCTGGTCATCACCGAGTAGCGGTCCGCCGGGCTTTTGCCCTGCATGGATTTCACCATCTCTTCCCCCATGATGGTGGTGAGATAAGTGTCTTCGCCAAAGCCTTCCGAGGCGCGGCCCCAGCGCGGGTCGCGGGAGACGTCGACCATCGGCGCCCAGGTCATGTTCAGGCCATCGTCGGCCGCTTCGTAAGCTGAAATCCGCCCGACGGTATTCACCGCATCGAGGCTGAAAGAGGAAGCCAGGCCAAGAGATATCGGAAATACCGTGCGCTGGCCGTGCAGCACGTCAAAAGCGAAAAACAGCGGAATTTTCAGGCGGCTGAGCGCCATCACCTGATCCTGCATAGCGCGGATATCATGGCGGGTCACGGTGTTAAAAATCGCCCCTACCTGCCCCTCTTTTATCATTTCGCGGATGGCTTCTTTCGGGTTATCCGGACCGACGCTAATCAAGCGCAGCTGACCGATTTTTTCGTCCACCGTCATTTTCGTCAGCAGTTCGGTCACAAACGCATCCCGCGCCTGCGGCGTTAAGGGATGATTGCCGAACAATTCATCCGCCAGCGCGGGTTGCAGCGCCAGGCTCACAGCGACGCCTACAGTACAAAGCCATTTCATTTTTATCCCTCATTGTTCCAGTCGGCCAGATCGGCGAAAAGATAGCAAAAATCGAAGTCTGCCATAAACATAAACGAGACGCCTGAAGAAAGCGCGCGTTGTTCTCTGATTTTTCGAAACATTGATGCATCAAATTGTCATACAAAGGGCTATTCTTATTTTTGATAATTTTGTACCGCCACAAGGAGTGGAACATGTCATCTGCAACAACTCATAACAACGCTTTTCTGGCTGAACTCGCTCGCCTGGTTGGCTCCTCCCATCTGTTGACCGACCCGGCCAAAACTCAGCGCTATCGCAAAGGCTTCCGCTCCGGCCAGGGGGAAGCGCTGGCGGTGGTCTTTCCCGGCACGCTGCTGGAGCTGTGGCGCGTGCTGAACGCCTGCGTCAACGCCGATAAAATCATTCTGATGCAGGCGGCAAATACCGGCCTGACCGAAGGCTCAACGCCGAACGGCAATGATTACGATCGCGACATCGTCATTATCAGCACCCTGCGCCTGGATAAACTGCACCTGCTGGATAAAGGCGAACAGGTACTGGCTTATCCCGGCACAACGCTCTATTCGCTGGAAAAAGAGCTGAAGCCGCTGGGTCGCGAACCGCACTCCGTCATTGGCTCATCCTGCATCGGGGCATCGGTGGTCGGCGGGATCTGCAACAACTCCGGCGGCTCGCTGGTACAGCGCGGCCCGGCGTATACCGAAATGTCGCTGTACGCGCAAATTGATGAAAACGGCAAGCTGACGCTGGTGAACCACCTCGGCATCGACCTCGGCACCACGCCGGAGCAGATCCTCAGCCGCCTCGACGACGAGCGGGTTAAAGATGAAGATGTCCGCCACGATGGCCGCCACGCTCACGATCATGATTACGTCACCCGCGTGCGCGACGTGAATGCCGATACCCCGGCGCGCTACAACGCCGACCCGGACCGCCTGTTTGAATCCTCGGGTTGCGCCGGCAAGCTGGCGGTGTTCGCCGTGCGCCTCGATACTTTCCCGGCGGAAAAACGCCAGCAGGTGTTCTACATCGGCACCAACCGGCCGGAAGTGCTGACCGAAATTCGCCGCCATATTCTCGCCGAATTCAGCCATCTGCCGGTTGCGGGCGAGTACATGCACCGCGATATTTACGACATCGCCGAGCAGTACGGAAAAGATACCTTCCTGATGATCGACAAGCTCGGCACCGATAAAATGCCGTTCTTCTTTACCATGAAGGGCCGCACCGACGCGATGCTGGAGAAAGTCTCTCTGTTTAAGCCGCACTTCACCGACCGCTTTATGCAGAAGCTGGGTCACGTCTTCCCGGCGCACCTGCCGGAGCGAATGAAAACCTGGCGCGATAAATATGAACACCATCTGCTGCTGAAAATGGCGGGCGATGGCATCGAAGAAGCCCAGGCATGGCTTGGAGAGTATTTCCAGAATGCCGAAGGGGATTTCTTCGTCTGCACCGCGGAAGAAGGCAGCAAAGCCTTCCTGCACCGCTTTGCCGCTGCGGGTGCGGCGATCCGCTATCAGGCGGTTCACGCCGATGAGGTGGAAGATATTCTGGCGCTGGATATCGCCCTGCGCCGTAACGATACCGAATGGTTTGAGCATCTTCCCGCTGATATTGACAGCCAACTGGTGCATAAGCTCTATTACGGTCACTTTATGTGTCACGTTTTCCATCAGGATTACATCGTGAAAAAAGGCGTCGATGCCCACGAACTGAAGGAGAAAATGCTGGTGCTGCTGAAGGAGCGCGGCGCTCAGTATCCCGCCGAGCATAACGTCGGCCATCTCTATGAGGCGCCGGAAAGCTTAAAACGTTTCTATCGTGAGAACGATCCAACCAACAGTATGAACCCGGGGATCGGCAAAACCAGCAAGCAAAAATACTGGGGAGAAACGCCGGATAACGCGGCAAGCACTACCGACCCGCAATAATCCCCACGAGGGGCTGTTCAGCCGCGGGGCTTCTGTATTACGCTGCACGCCGGAGAAATCTCCTCTCCGGCAAACCCGCTTAAGGAACCCAACATGTCCGCAGTGGATAAATTACACGACGCTGACTTAGAGATCCGCGAGGCGCTGCCCGATGACGCCCACGCCATCGCCGCGCTGTACGTCTGGCACGTGCTCAATGGACGCGCCTCTTTTGAAGAGATCCCGCCGACCGTCGACGAGATGCGCAAGCGTATTAAAACCGTGCGCGATAGCGGGCTGCCGTGGCTGGTTGCCCTGTGGCGCGGAACCATCGTCGGCTACTGCTACGCCACGTTTTATCGCCCTCGCCCGGCCTACCGCTACACTCTCGAAGAGTCCATTTACGTGGAGGCGGGAATGGGCGGACGCGGCATCGGCAGCGCGCTGCTCTCCCGGTTAATAGAGAAATGCGAACAGGGACCGTGGCGACAGATGTTGGCCATTATCGGCGACGGCCACAGTAACGCCGCGTCGATTGCAATTCATAAAAAGTTCGGTTTTAGCGTGGCGGGCCAGCTGCGCAGCGTTGGTTATAAGATGGGCGACTGGCGCGACACCTTGATTATGCAGCGCCCGCTCGGCGATGGCGACTGGACGCTGCCGGAGTAACCCCTCGGGGTCGCGGGTAAGCGGTAGCACGGACAGGCGCGCCAGCGCCGCCTCCGGGAAAATCCCCCGGCTCGCACTGCGCTTAGCCAGGCTACGGTTCAGCGCGGTTCTGTAGCCCGGATAAGGCGTTTACGCCGTAATCCGGGGAAATGGGGGTTAATCGTTCTGCGCGGTCTGCGCGCCGCCTTTCAGCATCGCATCGGCCATCTGCGCTTCGCGCTGTTTTTTATAGCTGAGCGCGGAAGCCGGAACCGGCATCACTTTCCCGGTTTCAATCCACGTTCTCAGACGGCTGGCATCGGCAAAGTGGGTATATTTGCCAAAAGCATCCATCACCACCAGCGCTACCGGGCGCTGATTAATCACCGTACGCATAATCAGGCAGTGGCCCGCAGCATTAGTAAAACCGGTTTTGGTCAGCTGAATATTCCAGTTATCACGATAGACCAGATGATTGGTGTTACGGAACGGCAGCGTGTAGGCGGGATGGGCGAAAGTCGCCATATCTTCCTTCGTGGTGCTCAGCTGGCCAATCAGCGGATACTGCTCGCTGGCGATCAGCAGCTTAGTCAGATCGCGCGCGGTGGAAACGTTATGAATCGACAGGCCAGTGGGCTCAACGTAACGGGTGCGGGTCATTCCCAGCGCCTGCGCTTTGGCGTTCATCGCGCGAATAAAGGCGTTATAGCCGCCGGGATAATGGTGCGCCAGGCTGGCAGCGGCGCGGTTTTCCGACGACATGAGCGCCAGCAGCAGCATATTGCGGCGGCTGATTTGGCTGTTCAGGCGAACGCGTGAATAGATCCCTTTCATTTCAGGCGTCTGGCTGATATCAACGGTCAGCATCTCATCAAGCGGCAGATGGGCATCCAGCACCACCATCGCGGTCATCACTTTAGTGATCGACGCCATCGGACGAACCAGATCCGGCTGGCTGGCATAGATGATCTTTTTGCTGGCAAGGTCGACGATCATCGCGCTGCCGGACGCAATATCCGGCTGGGAAGCGGACACCGCCGCGGGGGATTTAGCCATCGCCTGGGGCGCAAAAGGCACAGCCAGCAGCAACGTCAGGCTGAGCAAAGAAATTCGAAATTTGGTCATCGTGAACATTCTGAAAAGTATTTTTGCACGTTATGAACGTACGCCGCGGCGCTGGGGATAACACCGCTGGCAAAAATCATCATACCCTGTCAGAACGCGCGCTGGCTAATAAGAATCGTGAACAAATGCTGCATTGCCGACATAAAAAACTATTTATGCCGGCAATGAGTTAATCAGAAGAGTCGATAGCCGTAGCCCCAGAGGATCACGGTGATGGCGAGCAGCACTTCCAGCACCAGCACGCCAATCGCCAGGGTCGAGCTGGCGAAACTTAGCCCCTCTTCTTTATTGATGCCAAGGAAAGTCGGGATCCCGAGATACAGCAGATAGCCGGTATAGAGCAGCGCGACGGTTCCCACCAGCGCGCACAGCCACACCAGCGGATAGAGCGCCACGATCCCGCTCAGGAATAGCGGCGTGGCGACATAGCCGGCGAAAACCATACAGCGTTTAAGGGAAGGCCGCTGCGGATAGCTTCGTGCCATCCACCAGATAACCCGCCCCATCACCGCGACCCCGGCGAGCATCACGGCATAAAACAGCACCGCCAGCGCCAGGCCGGTCATCAGCGACAGTTTTATCACCGTGCCGTCGCCGAAGTTCCAGCCCAGCTGCGTGGTGCCGATAAAGGCGCAGATAACCGGAACCGCTGCCATAACCAGCACATGATGCGTGTAGTGATGCGAAACGGTTTCGTTTTCGCTTTTAATAACGCTCATCTCTTGATTAGGATGCGAGAAGAGCCCCCAGACATGGTTCATAGCGTCCCCCTTGTCACGGCGTGGTACAGCACTAATCCAAGTATAATTCACCTTGTAGATTATTTTGTGTACAGCAAGAAAAATGCGCTTCCCCGGCATTTTTATCATCAGGGTGTATGATTAAGGGACTGACGTTTTATGGAGTTTATCTTTATATGGATATCAATAACCTGATTACCCAGTACGGCTACGCGGCGCTGGTCATTGGCAGCATGGCGGAAGGCGAAACCATCACGCTGCTCGGCGGCGTGGCGGCACATCAGGGATTATTGAAGTTCTGGCTGGTGGTTATCTCGGTCGCCCTCGGGGGAATGATTGGCGATCAATTGCTTTATTTGCTCGGCAGACGCTTTGGCGGACGCATCCTGCGCCGGTTTTCCCGGCAGAAGAAGCGGATCCAGAAAGCCCAGCGCATGATCCAGCGTCGCCCCTACCTGTTTGTCATCGGCACCCGCTTTATGTACGGCTTCCGGGTTATCGGCCCGCTGCTGATTGGCGCCAGTCGACTGCCACCGAAGGTGTTTCTGCCGCTGAATATTCTCGGCGCGATTATCTGGGCGTTAATTTTTACCACGCTCGGCTATCTCGGCGGCGAAGCGATAGGCCCGTGGCTGCACCATCTGGACGCGCATTTGAAACACTGGATCTGGCTGATTCTGGCGGTGGTGCTGGTGGTTGCGGCGCACTGGTGGCTAAAGCGCCGCGAGGCAAAGAAGAAAGAGTGATGAGAGTGCCCGGATGGCGGCATCAACACCTTATCCGGGCGACAGATCCACAGACCATGCGATCTGCAGCCCGGCTAAGCGCAGCGCAAGACGGGGAAACCGAACTACTTCGCCGCCTGATGATACCCGCCGCCCAGCGCGGAGGTTAGCTGGATGCTGGCATCAAGCCACTGGCCGCGCAGACGCAGAGCGGTAATGCGCTCCTGCAAAGCGGGCAGCTTCGCCAGGCTGACGCGCGAACCGGAAATAATCCCGGCATTCATCCGCGCCTGCGCCAGAGCGACCATCCGCTGAGCATCCTTTTCAACCTGCTGCTGCTGCTGATTTTTCGCCATCAGCGTCTCAACCTGGCTGGCGGTTTTCGCCACCTGATTAACCGCATCGACCACCGCTTTGTTGTACTTCGCTATCGACAGGCCATTTTGCGCGCTGGCGATATCCAGATTCGCGTTCAGCCGACCGCTATCAAAGATCGGCAGGGTCAGCCCGGCAGTGACGCCCATCTGCTGGGCAGAGTGGCGGAACAGATCGCTGAGATGCAGAGCATCCTGTTGCAGGAAGGCCATCAGGTTGATATCCGGATAAAACGCGGCTTTCGCGGCATCAATTTCGCTTAAGGAAGCTTCGATATACCAGTGGGCGACCTGCAGATCAGGACGTCGCGCCAGCAGCTCATAGCCCAGCTCATTGGGCATTTGCGCGCTGACGGCAGGCAAATCCGCCGGATGCAGATTCAGCGCCTGGCTCTGATTGTTGGTCAGCGCCATCAGCCGCGCTTCAATCTCTTTCATACTGCCGGCAACGTCGGCAAGCTGCTGATCGGTTTTACTGACGTTAATGTCGTTCTCCGCCCCTTCGGCCGAGTTGGTGATCCCACGTTGATACAGCGCAGTATCCACGGTAACGACGTTATTCTGTTCGCGCTTCATCTGCGTCAGCACGTTTTTAATGGCCGCCTCGGTCTGCCACTGCCAGTAAAGGCGGGCGACGCTGCTGGCCAGCAGTTCACGGGTCTGGGCTTCTTCAGCGACCTGGGCTTTGACTTCACCGATTCGCCCTTGTAACAGCGCGCGGTTTTTACCCCACAGATCCAGGTCCCATCCGGCGGTCAGCCCGAAGGTACCGTTGGTGTACCACGGCCCGGTATTGCCATCGGTATCGGTGGCAAACGGTCCCATCAGCCCCTCGGAAGACATTTTCTGCCGTTCAATATCGGCGGAAAAATCCAGATTCGGTCCCAGGGTGGATTGCGACATCCGCGCCTGCGCTTCCGCCAGTTTGATGCGCTGCCCGGCAATCTGCATGTCCGGCGCATTGGCTAAGGCACGCTGAATCAGGCTATTGAGCTGAGGGTCATGATAATCCTGCCACCAGTTGCTTTGCGGCCAGCCGTTTTTCACGGCGGCGGGCAGTTCCATTGCGATGTGGGATGCCGGGGTTTGCTGCTGGAGCGGATTGCCAATATCGTGCGATGGCGCGCAGCCCGCCAGCGCGATGGCCAGTGGCAGGCCAGCCAACGCGCGTTTGCTCAAAGTCAGGTTCATGAAATCGGTCAGGTGATTAAATAAGGTCGGGTATATTAAGCTAATTGCATCATAGCCGTTTAGTAAAGCGTGTGCCGTAACTATTAGCAGGCTAAAAATAAACTTCTCATGGAGTGAAAATGAGTCAGAACATCTATGACGATCCCGCTTTTTTTGCCGGATACGCCACCCTCGACCGTTCAGTTAAGGGGCTGGAAGGCGCGCCTGAGTGGCCAACCATACAGCAAATGCTTCCGCCGTTATCCGGTTTACGCGTCGTCGATCTTGGCTGCGGCTACGGCTGGTTTTGCCGCTGGGCCCGCGATCGGGGCGCCGCGCAGGTCGAGGGACTGGATCTCTCCAGCCGGATGCTGGAGCGCGCCCGCGAAATGACCCGCGGCGAAGGTATCCGCTACCGCTGTGAAAACCTGGAGAACCTGACCCTGCCCGCAAATAGCTGCGAGCTGGTCTATAGCTCGCTGGCGCTACACTATCTGCCCGATGTGGCGCCGCTGTTCGCTACCGTTTACCAGGCGCTGACGCCCGGCGGTACGCTGCTGTTCTCCGCCGAGCATCCCATCTATACCGCCCCGCCGCAGCAGAGCTGGCTGGAAGATGAGAACGGACAGAAGCGCTGGCCGGTGAGCCACTACCAGCAGGAGGGCGAACGTATCAGCAACTGGTTTGCCGACGGGGTGAAGAAGCAGCACCGCAAGCTGTCCACCTGGATAAACCTGCTGGTGGCCGCCGGTTTTATCATCGAGCATCTGGATGAATGGGGGCCAACGGCGGAGCAGATTGCCGCCCAGCCAGCGCTGGATGAAGAAAAAGAGCGGCCGATGATTTTTCTGCTGCGCGCGCGCAAGCCGGCGTAATACGCAAAATGGCCCGGAGGTTATCCGGGCCATATGGATGATGTTACTTTCGTGCTCAGGGCATTACTCTTTTAAGCTGCCGCCGTTAGTGGCAATCACCTCTTTATACCACCAGAAGCTCTTCTTGCGGCTGCGCGCCAGGGTGCCGTTGCCTTCATCATCGCGATCGACGTAGATAAAGCCATAGCGTTTGGACATCTCCGCTTTCGAAGCACTCACCAGATCGATAGGTCCCCAGCTGGTGTAGCCCATCACCTCAACGCCGTCCTCAATTGCCTCACGAACCTGCACCAGATGGTCGTTAAGGTAGCTGATCCGGTAATCGTCGTTGATGCTGCCGTCAGCTTCCACTTTATCTTTCGCGCCGAGACCGTTTTCCACGATAAACAGCGGCTTCTGATAGCGATCCCACAGCACGTTCAGCAGCGTGCGCAGACCGAGCGGGTCAATCTGCCAGCCCCACTCCGAACTTGCCAGATGCGGGTTTGGCACCATGCTGAGAATATTGCCGCGCGATTTTTTGTTCAGCTCTTCGTCGGCGGTCACGCAGCCGGTCATATAGTAGCTAAAAGAGATAAAATCGACGGTCTCTCTCAGGGCTTCGCGATCGGCATCGGTGATCTCAAGGCTAATGCCGTTGTCGCGGAAATAGCGCAGCATATAGCCCGGATAAGCGCCGCGGCACTGGACATCGCCAAAGAACTGCCAGCTGCGGTTCTGCTGCAGCGTTTCAAAAATATCGTCCGGTTTGCAGCTCAGCGGATACATCAGGCCGCCGAGCAGCATATTGCCGATTTTTCCCTCAGGCACGATGTCATGGCAGGCTTTAACCGCCAGCGCGCTCGCCACCAGCTGATGGTGAATGGCCTGGTAGACGTCCGCTTTGCTGCTGTCAGCCGGCAGACCAACGCCGGTCATCGGCGCGTGCAGGGACATATTGATTTCATTGAAGGTCAGCCATAGTTTGACCTTCGTCTTGTAGCGCTCAAACACCGTACGGGCATAGCGTTCGAAGAAGCCAATCACTTTGCGATTGCCCCAGCCGCCGTAGTTTTTCACCAGCGCCCACGGCATCTCATAGTGCGACAGCGTCACCAGCGGAGTGATATTATGCTTCGCCATTTCGTCAAACAACTTGTCGTAAAAGGCCAGTCCGGCTTCGTTGGGCTGCGTTTCGTCGCCTTCAGGGAAAATACGCGCCCAGGCAATCGATACGCGCAGGCAGTTAAAACCCATTTCGGCAAAGAGGCTGATATCTTCCGGGTAACGATGATAGAAATCGATGGCGACGTCTTTTATGCCGCTATCGCCAGGTACGCGTTCTACCACATCGCCAAATACGCCGCGCGGTTGGACGTCAGAAGTGGTTAATCCTTTCCCCTCTTCCAGATAAGCGCCTTCGACCTGGTTTGCCGCGGTCGCGCCGCCCCATAAAAACGCCTGTGGGAATGTCTTCATTCATCTCTCTCCTGTGATTAACGGCTTACGGACAACAGCGGCTGACCGGCATCCACCGCGCTGGCGGAAACAATGTCGAGAGCACGGTAATCGTCGCTGTTGCTGATAATAATGGGCGTCGCCAGATCGTAACCGGCGTTCAGAATCGCCTGACGGTCAAACTCCAGCAGCAGATCGCCCGCTTTAATTTTGTCGCCCTCTTTAACATGGGCGGTGAACGGCGCGCCATCGAGCTTGACGGTGTCGATACCCACATGGATAAGCAGTTCAATTCCGCTATCGCTCAGCAGGCCGATAGCATGTTTCGTCTGGAAAATCGAGGCGACTTCCCCCGAGAACGGCGCAATAACTTTGCCTACTGAAGGGATAATCGCCACACCCTGGCCAAGTAAACCGCTGGCGAAGGTGCTATCTGGAACCTGATCGAGCGCCAGCACGCTGCCGGTCATCGGCGCCAGAATATCGTTTTCCGAGGCCGGGGCCACGACAACGGCCGCCTGTTCGGCGGCGCTGCGCGGCAGCCCGGCGACTAACGTGAGCACGCAGGCGATGATTAATGCGCTAATCGTTCCCAGCGCGCCGCCCCACACCGTGGCGTCAATGCCCTGCGGCGGAATCATCTGCGCCAGGGTGAAAATGTTACCGAAACCGAAAGAATAAACGTGGCTGTCGCTGAAGCCGACAATCGCGCCGCCGATAGCGCCAGCGACGCAGCCGAAGATAAAGGGACGGCGGAGCGGCAAATTCAGCCCATAAATCGCCGGCTCGGTCACGCCGAAGATCCCGGCGGATACCGCCGAGCCCGCCAGCACTTTTTGCCGGGCATCGCGAGTGCGCAGGAAAATCCCCAGCGCGGCGCCAACCTGACCCATTACCGCCGGCAACAGCATCGGCATCATCGAATCATGGCCAAGCACGGTAAGGTTGTTAATCATCAACGGTATCAGGCCCCAGTGTAAACCGAAGATGACGCACACCTGCCACAGCGCGCCCATCGCCGCCCCGGCAAGCCAGGGCGCAACCTGATAGATAAGCAGATAGCCATTGGCCAGCTGCTGGCTCAGCCAGGTCGCAACCGGGCCGATAATCAGAAACGTGAGCGGGACAACCACGGCCAGGCAAATCGCCGGGGTAAAGAAGTTCTTCATCGACGAGGGCAGTATTGCGTTGCTCCGCCGCTCAATCCAGCAGCTCACCCACGAGGCGAGGATAATCGGGATGACCGACGAGCTGTAATTGATAAAGGTCACCGGAATGCCAAGGAAATATTCCGCCGCGGCGTCAGGCGCCATACTGGCTTCGAAAGATTGAATCATCAGCGGATGAGTTAACGCGCCGCCGATCACCATCGTAATAAAGGCGTTACCGCCAAATTTCTTGCCGGCGGTGTAGCCGAGAAATAGCGGGAAAAAGAAGAACAGCGCATCGCTGGCGGCAAACCAGATTTTATAGGTCGCCTGTTGCGTCGTTAACCAGCCGCAAACGACAGCCAGCGCCAGCAGTCCTTTGAGGATCCCCGAGGCCGCCAGGACGCCGATAAACGGGGTGAAAATACCGGAAACCACGTCGATAATCTGGCCGATAATCGACACTTTTTCGCCCTTCACCGCAACCGGCTCACTGTCGTCCGTCAGGCCGGCTTCGCTGCGCACCGCCAGCCAGACATCATGTACGTGGTTACCGATGACCACCTGAAACTGGCCGCCGCTTTCCACCACCATGATGACGCCAGGATTCGCCTTCAGTCCTTCGGCATCCGCCTTCTTGCTATCTTTAAGCTTAAAACGCAGCCGCGTTGCGCAGTGAACCAGACTCACAATATTCTCTTTGCCGCCTACCCGGCTAAGAATATCCTGCGCGAGTGCTTTATATTCCATGCTGTTTTTCCTTACTTCCGCTGCCCGCAGGCATCGTTAACTGAGTATTAAAAATAAAAAAACCCGAGAACAACGCCGTGTAAGCGTTGCGCTCAGGTTTTGCCTGCATAATGCAGTAACAATCCAGTTGTAGAGTGGGAGCCTGGCGCCAGGCCCGATCGGCGCTTAGCGTCCCTCTTTTCTCACCCGTTCAATATGAATGGCGAGAAACATAATTTCTTCCGTCGTCAGCGGCCGCTGGTAGCTCTTTTGCAGGTGCCGGGCGACGGTTTCCGCACACTTCCACGCTTTTGGGTAGTTATCCTTTACCGCGCTGTGCAGCGTCACATCATCATCTTCGACCACCGTTCGCGTCAGCATACGCTGGGCGAAAAACTTAAGATGCGTAACGAAACGCTGGTAGCTCAGCGACTCTTCGTCGTAGTTAAGGGTCAGCTGATATTTCACCAGCTGCAGAATCTCCTGCATGACCCGGGTAACGTGCATCACCTCCGGCATTTCGCTGTTGAGCTGCGCCGTCACCAGATGCAGGGCAATAAAACCCGCCTCATCTTCGGCCAGTTCAACGCCAAGCCGTTTGGCGATAATCGCCCGCGCTTCCTGCCCTAACTCAAACTCCTTAGGATACAGCCGTTTTATTTCCCACAGCAGCACATTACGAATGGCGAGGCCCTTCTTCTGCCGCTCGATCGCAAAGTGGCAGTGATCGGTCAGGGTAATGTACAAGCTGTCCTGTAACTTACCGAGACGACCGCGCGCCAGATCGATAATCCGATCGCAGGTGGTCATCACTTCTAACGGTATCTGACTGAGTAATTCGCCTAAACGACCAATCAGTTCATCGCTCTGCAGCGCGAAGACTTTTTCAATTTTACTTTCATCAAGAGAGTCACCAACGCGTTTTTGGAAGGCAAGTCCTCGGCCCATGACCACCTGTTCGCGCTGCTGCTCATCGACAACCACCACTACATTATTATTAAGTACTTTGGCGATTTGCATATGAACCCCAAAAACAAAAAAACCTGACCCCGACAGATGCCAGGAAATCAGGTTTTGCCTGCCGGAGCAGTAACAATCGGTAGTGAGTATTTCACTGTCCGCCGGGTAATCTCAATGGGACAAGCAAAAAAATGTGATGCAGGTCAGATAGTTTAGCTACGCCAGTCGTTAATCGTGCGCGCAATACTGGTTGAATCCTGTAGAGTGCGCACCGCGCTGAACAGATCAGAAGCTTCGAGGTATTCTTTACGCAAATAGCTCAACCACTGTTTGATACGCGCGACGTGATAAAGGCCGGTATCGCCCTGCTTTTCCAGACGGGTATATTTTTGCAGCAGCCCGACGACCTGGGGCCAGGGCATACGCGGTTCGTTATATTTTATCACCCTGCTTAAGTTCGGCACGTTCAGCGCGCCGCGGCCAATCATTACCGAGTCGCAGCCGGTCGCGGCCAGGCAATCCTGAGCGCTTTGCCAGTCCCAGATTTCACCGTTGGCCACCACCGGGATAGTCAGGCGCTGACGGATTTCGCCAATAGCCTGCCAGTCAATGCGCTCGGCTTTATAGCCATCCTCTTTGGTGCGGCCGTGAACCACCAGCTCGCTGGCCCCCGCCTGCTGGACCGCATCGGCTATTTCAAATCGCCGTTCGCCGCTGTCCCAGCCAAGCCGAACTTTTACCGTGACCGGTAGTTCGTCGGGAACCGCTTCGCGCATCGCTTTCGCGCCGCGATAGATAAGCTCGGGATCTTTGAGCAGCGTTGCCCCGCCGCCGCTGCCGTTCACCAGCTTTGACGGGCAGCCGCAGTTCAGATCAACCCCCCAGGAACCGAGTTCGACCGCGCGAGCGGCGTTTTCCGCCAGCCACTGCGGATACTGTCCGAGCAGCTGTACGCGCACGCGGGTACCGGAGGGCGTCAGGCTGTTGTTATGCAGTTCCGGGCACAGTTTGTAGAACGATTTTACCGGCAGGAGCTGATCCACCACGCGCAAGAACTCGGTGATGCAGAGATCGTAATCATTGACTTCGGTCAGCAGCTCGCGCACCAGCGAATCGAGCACGCCTTCCATCGGCGCCAGTAGTACACGCATATTGTTTATCATTGCCCGAAAAAAAGAGGCGCTATGGTAGCGCCTCTGGATGCGGGTTGAAAGGGGTGAATCTCGGTTTTACCGGCAGCGCTGCTGCTTCCCGGCTTGCGCTGCGCTTAGCCGGGCGACAAGGTCACCTCTGTCTGCGGGCCGTAGTCCGGGTGAGGCGCCAGCCTCGGCCGGGAAATGCACGGCCGCTTAACGTGGTTGCAGGCAGTTATCCTCTTTCCAGCCGTACAGCCACTCAATGCCGCGATAAAACTCGCTCTGGGTTTTGCCTTTCCACAGCAGATTGCGCACCTGGCGCTCAACGCCGGCAGCGTGATAGACCCGCCCCATTTCACGCGTCGACCAGACGATCCGCGCGGTACGCGGAATACGCACCGATTCATACAGCGCGAAAGCGCGGGCGGCGTCGCCGTCGCACTGGGCCAGCGCTTTACCCAGGGTCACCGCATCTTCCAGCGCCATACAGGCCCCCTGGGCCATATACTGCGCCACCGGATGCGCGGCATCGCCGACCAGCGTAATACGATCGTTGCCCCATTTTTCTACCGGCTCGCGATCGGCGGTGGACCAGCGGCGCCAGGAGGTCGGTTTATCGAGCATCTGCCGGGGACGCGGGTGGATACCTTTAAAGTAGGAGAGCACCTCTTCTTTACTGCCGTCGCGCACGCCCCACTCTTCCTGCTGCCGACTATGGAAGGTCACCACCAGGTTGTACTGCTTACCGCCGCGCAGCGGATAATGCACCAGGTGGCAGTGCGGGCCAGCCCACAGCACCGGCGCATTGATGCGTAAATCGTCCGGCATATCGGCGGCATCGACGACCGCGCGATAGACCACGTGGCCGGTTACCCGCGGCGAATCGCCCAGCTGGCTTTGGCGCACCACCGACTTACCACCGTCGCAGCCGATCAGAATATCCGCCGTCCAGCTGTTGCCTTTATCATCAAACACCGTCACGTCATCGGCGGTCTGGCGGATATCCACTACCTGCGTCGAAGTACGATACTCGACGGCCGGATGGGTCAGCGCCGCCTCCCAGACGGTGGCGTGGATATCCACCCGGTGGATCACCGCATACGGCCCGCCAAAATGGTCGCGGAACGCCTGTCCTGTCTCAATGTGCACGACCTCTTCGCCGTTTATCGCATCCATCATGGTGATATGGTCGGTAAAGACCGCCCGCTGACGGGCGACTTCGCCGACGCCGAGGCTGTCCAGCGCCGAGAACGCGTTTGGGCCAAGCTGGATCCCGGCGCCAATTTCGCCGATTTCATGCGCCTTTTCCAGCAGCATCACCTTGATACCCTGGCGCGCCAGCGAAAGCGCCGTGGCTGCCCCGCCAATACCGCCGCCGACAATGATTGCTCGCATCACTTTTGCCATGTTGCCTCCTAAGCCGGGATCTTATCTTGTTGGTTTTCCGGCGCGGCGGCGATAAACGCCGGCAGCCGGGTACAGGCGTCATAAACCGCCTGGCAGCGCGGATAGTGGCTGAGATCGCAGCCCATCCTCAGCGCGTTGGCCCACTGCGGCACCAGACAGCAGTCCGCCAGGGTGGGGGCATCGCCCACGCAAAAATCGCCGGATTTCGCGTGGCGCAATAGCTGTTCAACGGCGCTGAACCCCTGCTGGATCCAGTGCGCATACCAGCGTTTTTTCTCCTCTTCGCTCACCTTAAGCTCGTCGCCAAGGTAGCGTAAAACGCGCATGTTATTAATGGGATGAATATCGCAGGCGATGGCGTATACGATCTCCAGCACCCGCATGCGCGCGCTGTCTTCCTCAGGCAGCAGCAGCGGCTGCGGATAGTGCCGATCCAGCCAGTCCGCTATCGCCAGCGACTGGCCGAGAGATTCACCTTCGTCGGTAATGAGCGTCGGCACCAGGCCGACCGGGTTCAGCCGCCGGTACTCCAGCGCATTCTGCTGGCCGATGCGGATATTGACGCCCACGCTCTGGTAGTCGATGCCTTTCAGCGCCAGCGCGATGCGCACGCGGTAAGAGGCAGAGCTATTAAAAAAACTGTACAGCTTCATCATTCACCTCACACCACGCGCACGGCGATTGGCGTCAGTCCATCTACGTTGCCGGTGATAACATCGCCTTTCACCACCGCGCCAACGCCTTCTGGAGTCCCGGTAAAAATCAGGTCACCGGGCTGCAGCTCAAAGAAGCCGGAAAGATAGCTGATAGTTTCATTAACCGACCAGATCAGGTGGCGAATATCGCTGCGCTGATGATCTTCCCCATTCACCTGCAGCCAAATTCCCGCCTCGTTGACGTCAACCGTATCCGCTTTGTGCAGCGGCGCTATCGGCGCGGAGAGATCGAAGGCTTTGCCGATTTCCCAGGGACGGCCCATCTGGCGCATCTCCATCTGGCGATCGCGGCGGGTCATATCCAGACCGGTGGCATAGCCCCAGATATACTCATGGGCCTGCTCCAGCGGGATATCGCTTCCCCGTTTGCCAATCGCCACCACCAGCTCAATTTCATAGTGATAGTTGTCGGTTTGCGCGGGATACGGCAGGTTCAGCGTCTCTCCCGCAGCGACGGGCACCACCGCATCGGCAGGCTTGCAGAAGAAAAACGGTGGTTCGCGATCCGGATCAAAGCCCATTTCACGCGCGTGAGCGGCGTAGTTACGGCCCACGCAGTAAACGCGGCGTACCGGAAACTGCTCATCGCTGCCGACAACCGGAACGCTAATTGGGGCCTGGGGAGCAAAAACGTATTGAGTCATGATGGAGTCCTTATTCGTATTTTTTAATAACGCGCTTCGCGGAACAGGCCGAGCGCTTCCTGCACGGGACGGTCCGAAAAGCTGAATAACACGGTATCTTCGGCGGAGATAAAAGAGACGGCGTGCCAGGTGGGCACCACGAAGATATCCTTTGCCTGGAAAGAAAATGTCTGCTCGCCGATAGTCACCTGGCCGCTGCCCTCTACCACGTGATAGATGGTGCTATCGGTGGTTTTTGCCGCTCGCGAGGTAAACCCTTTCGGCAGCAGCTGGAGAAAGGCGCCCATCGATGGCATCGGGTAGCCGCCGGTGACCGGGTTGACGTAACGCATCTTATAGCCGTCCCACTGGTCGGCATCGCCCATACGCGTCAGATCGTGCAGCGCTTCGCGGCTGCGGTCGTAGCGATAGTTAAAAATGGGCGAAGAGTTGCCGACCTGATGGCGCAGCGGCAGCATATTGGCGGCGTAGCGCGGCAGATAATCCCCCTCTTTGCGGGTCACTGGCTGCTGATCCTCCGGATAGTCTTCCGCAAAACCGCAGCCCAGATAGTTCACCAGCGGCAGATCGAGGCCATCCACCCAGACAACCGGCTCATTGCCCTGGTTGCCGTGGTCGTGCCAGCGCCACTGCGGCGTCAGAATAAAGTCACCGGCCCGCATTTGCGTGCGTTCGCCATCGACGGCGGTAAATGCCCCTTCACCTTCAACCACAAAGCGCAGCGCCGACTGGTTATGACGGTGGCTCGGCGCCACTTCGCCGGGCATGATCAGCTGTAAACCGGCATACAGCGATGAAGTAATCGATGACTGTCCGCGCAGCGCCGGGTTCTCCAGCACCAGTACGCGGCGTATCGCCTCTTTCGCGCCAATCAGCTCGCCGCTTTTCAGCAGCAGCGGACGAATCTCCTGATAGTTCCAGTAAGCCGGCGCACAGGTAGGGTTCGGCGTTTTCGGGACCAGATGGTGCAGCGATTCCCAAAGCGGCGTCAGGTTTTGCCCGGAAATATGCTGATAGTAGTTCTGACGATCGTTGTTGATTTCCATGGAAGATTGGGACATGAGCATTCTCCTTATTTATTCACGATGCCCGCAGAAGGCAGCGCGGCAGGTACAGATGTTGGGTTGCGAACGGCAAGCGTCAGCAGGACAAGCATCACGGCGCTAACCACAGCCGGTACTGCGATAACAAAAAACAGGGTGTCAAAAGAGAAATTCATCGCCATCATCACGCCGCCGGAGAGCGAACCAACAATGGCTCCGCAGCGGCCAATCGCGTTTGACCAGCTCACGCCGGTCGCGCGGCTTTGGGTGGGATACAGCGTCGCGGTCAGAGCATTTAGCCCCACCTGCGAGCCGCTGATGCCGATACCGGTGCCGAAAATCGCCAGCGCCATCAGCCACAGACCGTTCTCGCTCAGGCCAATCATGACGATACAGACCGACCCCAGGGCGTAACTCAGCGCCAGCACCCGGAAAGGGTTGAAACGGTCCATCAGCACACCGAGCAGCAGTGCGCCAAAGGTCCCGCCAATCTGGAAGGCCGCGGTCACCCAGGAAGCATGCTGTAAATCAATTCCACGATGGTTAAGCAGCGTCGGCATCCAGCTGGAGAGGAGATAGATAATCAGCAGGCTCATAAAGAACACGACCCACAACATCAAGGTGATGGGCAGCTGACGCCCGGCAAATAGCTGGCGGATGCTGCCTTTCGCGCCGGCGGCAGGCTCATCAAGCCAGAAATGGGTATCGGTATAGCGTTCGCCGGTTATCGCGCCAACGGTTTTGGCAATCATCGCTTGTGGCAGCTGACGACGGATCTGCCAGCGCGGAGATTCGGGAAGCAGCGGGATTAGCGCCGCCGCCAGCATCAGCGGTAGCACGCCCCCCAGCACCAGGATACCGGGCCAGCCAATCAGCGGCACCAGCTGCGCGCTGACCACGCCGCCGAACGCCGAGCCGAGGGTGAATCCACAGAACATCAGGGTCACCAGCGCCCCGCGCCGCCGGGCAGGCAGATATTCCGAAGTCATCGTAATGGTGTTAGGCATCGCGCCGCCCAATCCCAGCCCCGTCAGGAAGCGCAGGATCACCAGCGTCTCCAGGTCAGGGGAAAACGCGGAAAGCAGGCTAAACAGGCCGAATAGCGCGACGCAGAACTCGATGACCCGTTTACGGCCAAAGCGGTCGGAGAGCGGACCGCAGAGCAGCGCCCCGGCGGTTAAGCCCAGCAATCCTGCGCCAAATAACGGCGCGAGATCGCCTGCGGTTAATTGCCAGTGGTGACGAATATCCGGGGCGATAAAACCAATTGCCGCAGTATCGAAACCGTCGAGCATGACCACCAGGAAACAGCAGATAATTACGCGCCATTGCCGGGCGCCGACCGGCGCGGCATTAAGCAGTTTCTGTAGTTCGAGTCGTTGAGTCATCGTTATGCCTCAGTGCAGGTAGGGGAAGATGTTGTATTTATTTCTTTTATGTTGCGAGTTTGTAACCCAAGCAATGAAATGTACAATGGTATTTCGGGCATAGACATAACCTGGAGGTTATCGCTGATGGCAGGCTGGACGCAGAAACTGAAGCTGCACCATTTACAGATGCTGGTCGCGCTGGGGGAACAAGGCAACCTCACGCAAGTGGCTAAATTGATGAATATTACTCAGCCTGCGCTCTCCAAATGGCTGAGCCAGTTTGAAGATGAAGTCGGTATGCCCCTGTTTGAACGTCACAGCAAAGGCCTGCGCCCGACAGAAGGCGGAAAGCTGCTGCTTCAACACGCCCAGCGGCTGATTAACGATATGTCGCGTTCGCAGTACGAAATCGAGCGTTTCAAACAGGGCGGACAGGTGGGGAGTCTGATGATCGGCTGTTCACCGGTGGCCACCGACTGCGTTTCGCAGGCGATCCTCGAACTGCTTAAAGAGATGCCGACCCTGCATCTTAATATCGAAGAGAAAGTCATGACGCCGCTGCTTAACGATCTGCTCGCCGGGGTGATTGATGTCGTGGTCGGGCGAGTCGGCGGGCGGGCGCTGGAGCTGCCGCTGAGCTACCGGGTGCTCTACACCGAGCCGGTCTGCTTTGTCGCCCGCCCCGATCATCCTCTGGCGCAAAAATCGCAGTTGAGCTGGGCTGACCTCTCTCCGTGGCGCTGGATTGTCTGGCCCACCGGCACACCGATTCGCCTGAGTATCGACAACGCGCTGGTGGATAACGGCGTCATGCTGCCGGAGAACACCATTGAGTCCGCCTCGATGAACGTCACCAGCAACCTGTTACAGAGTAGCGATATGGTGTCGATACTCTCACTGCGCCTGGCGCAGCGCTATGCGGCCCAGCACCAGCTGGCGATTCTTAATTTGCCGCGCATTGAACAAAAAGGTAGCGTTGGGGTTTTCTGGCGAAAAAGTGAAGCGCCGTCGCTGGCGTTGAGCCGATTTCTGCACTGTCTGTCGCTGCAATCGACACACTGATAGCCGTCCGTTTTGCTGTTCCCCGTCTCTATTGCAGGTATGCGTAGAATTCATGATGTGATCGGTAGCACATTTTTGGCTTTAATTGTATGATGAATGCGGTTCATCAAGGGTTATTACCATGAGTAAATCACTGATTATTGTCTGGCAGTATGTGCGCGCTTTCGTGCTGATCTACGCCTGCTTGTATGCGGGCATTTTTCTCTCTTCACTCCTGCCGATCGCCATTCCCGGCAGTATTATTGGCATGCTGATTTTGTTCTTTCTCCTGGCGCTGCAGATCCTGCCGCCGCAGTGGGTTAACCCCGGCTGCAATATCCTGATTCGCTATATGGCGCTGCTATTTGTGCCTATCGGCGTGGGCGTTATGCAGTATTGGGATTTACTCCGCGCGCAGTTTGGCCCGGTAGTGGTTTCCTGCGCGATAAGCACGCTGGTGGTTTTTTTAGTAGTCAGCTGGAGCTCACACCTGGTTCACGGCGAGCGCAAAGTGGTTGGTCAAAAAGGAAGTGAAAAATGATCCATGAAATCTGGTGGTCGCTGCCGCTAACCCTTATCGTCTTTTTCCTCGCCCGCATGCTGGCGGCGCGATTCAAGTTTCCGCTGCTTAATCCGTTACTGGTGGCCATGGTGGTGCTGATCCCCTTTTTGTTGATCACCGGCATCTCCTACGAGCGCTATTTTCAGGGCAGCAAAATTCTTAACGATTTGCTGCAGCCGGCGGTGGTTGCGCTGGCCTTTCCTTTATATGAGCAGCTACACCAAATCCGCGCTCGCTGGAAATCAATCATCACTATCTGCTTTATCGGCAGCGTGGTGGCGATGGTCACCGGTACCACCGTTGCCTTACTGATGGGCGCAACGCCGCAGATTGCCGCCTCTATTCTGCCGAAATCGGTCACGACCCCGATTGCGATGGCGGTGAGCAGCAGCATTGGCGGCATTCCGGCGATCAGCGCGGTATGCGTTATTTTTGTCGGCATTCTCGGCGCGGTCTTCGGCCATACGCTGTTGAATGTGATGCGCATTCGTACCAAAGCTTCGCGCGGCTTATCGATGGGTACCGCCTCACACGCACTGGGTACCGCCCGTTGCGCTGAACTCGACTATCAGGAGGGCGCGTTCAGTTCGCTGGCGCTGGTACTTTGCGGGATTATTACCTCGCTGGTTGCCCCGTTTTTGTTTCCGCTGATCCTGGCAATAGCCGGATAATTGTGATTTGAGTCACAATTTAAAATGCAACGAGATAGAATTACATTAACAATGAGATGTTAATCACATATGTCGGCTATAAGCACCCGTACACTAGATTCCCATTACATTGTTATGAGGCAACGCCATGCACCCACGTTTTCAAGCTGTTCTTCCCCAACTGGCGGCGGACCTGCAAGCGGCCATCGCCCCGATGCTGGCCGACCCGCATTTTCCGGCCCTGCTCAATGCAGATCAGGTCGCTGCGCTGCAAAGCGCGACGGGGCTGGACGAAGACGCGCTGGCCTTTGCTCTGCTGCCGCTGGCTGCGGCCTGTGCGCGTACCGACCTCTCCCACTTTAACGTCGGCGCCATTGCCCGCGGCATCAGCGGTACCTGGTACTTCGGCGGCAATATGGAATTCCTCGGCGCCACCATGCAGCAGACCGTGCACGCTGAGCAAAGCGCCATCAGCCATGCCTGGCTGCGCGGCGAAAAATCCCTGCTGGCGATTACCGTGAACTACACCCCCTGCGGCCACTGTCGTCAGTTTATGAACGAACTGAACAGCGGACTGGCGCTGCGCATCCATCTTCCGGGCCGCGAAGCCCATTCGCTGCAGCACTATTTACCGGACGCTTTCGGCCCGAAAGATCTGAATATCAAAACCCTGCTGATGGATGAACAGAATCACGGCTTCCCGCTCAGCGGCGATGCGCTGGCCCAGGCGGCGATTCAGGCAGCCAACCGCTGCCATATGCCGTACAGCCATTCGCCCTCCGGCGTCGCGCTGGAGCTGAAAGACGGGACTATTTTCACCGGTAGCTATGCAGAAAACGCCGCCTATAACCCGACGCTGCCGCCGCTGCAGGGCGCGCTGAATCTGCTGAGCCTCAATGGTTACGATTACCCGGATATCCAGCGCGCTGTTCTTGCCGAGAAGGCCGACGCGGCGCTCATCCAGTGGGACGCAACCGCCGCGACGCTGAAGGCGCTGGGCTGTCATAACATCGATCGTGTCCTGTTAGGTTAGTCACATTCTGCGGGCCAAACGGCCCGCATTGTTGAAAATCCCCGCAATTAAACGACGGTTTCTTGCGCTTGCCCGGCGGGTAAAGTAGCCTGAAGCTTCCCTCGTCCACTATTGAGCCCGGTTCATGTTAAAGCGTGCGTTATACAGCCTGTTAGTCCTGTTCGGCTTGCTGCTGTTAACCGTGCTGGGGCTTGACCGCTGGATGAGCTGGAAGACCTCTCCTTATATCTACGATGAGCTACAGGACCTGCCCTATCGTCAGGTCGGCGTGGTACTCGGCACCGCTAAGTACTATCGTACCGGCGTCATCAACCAATATTATCGCTACCGAATTCAGGGCGCGCTGAACGCCTACAACAGCGGTAAGGTGAACTATCTGCTGCTCAGCGGCGATAACGCGCTGCAGAGCTATAACGAACCGATGACCATGCGCCGCGATTTAATTAAAGCTGGCGTCGATCCGGCGGATATCGTGCTGGACTATGCGGGTTTCCGTACCCTTGATTCGATTGTTCGCACCCGTAAAGTCTTCGACACGAATGATTTTATTATCATTACCCAACGCTTCCACTGCGAGCGGGCGCTGTTTATTGCCCTGCATATGGGTATTCAGGCGCAGTGCTACGCGGTGCCGTCGCCGAAGGATATGTGGAGCGTGCGCCTGCGCGAGTTTGGCGCTCGTTTCGGCGCGCTGGCCGATCTCTATATTTTTAAACGCGAACCGCGATTCCTGGGTCCGCTCATCCCGATCCCCGCGCTGCAGGAAGTCCCGGACGGCGCCCAGTCCTACCCGGCGGTCACGCCGCAGCAGCTGATGGATCTGCAGAAAAAAGAGAAGTGAAGCCGCCATAAGCGAACGTGAAAACTGGCGTCTTACCGAGCGGGAATACTTTTCTGATTACGCGAGTGAATATCGGGATACTGAGGATATATACCCTACCTGATTCAGGTTGCAGGAAGGCGGCAAATTATCATTCCGAAAAAGCAAAAGGCAGACGCCTGAACTGACGCCTGCCTTCATTCACTACTCTTATTTCTTACGCGCGTACTTCAGTGAATCCAGCGCCACGGCGAAAATAATAATGGCCCCTTTGATAATGTACTGCCAGTACGGGTTGACGCCGATATAGGTCAGACCGTAGTTAATGACGGTGAAGATAATCACCCCGGTCACCACGCCGAACACGGTGCCGACGCCGCCGCTGAACGAGACTCCGCCGACCACGCACGCGGCAATCGCATCCAGTTCATACATAAAGCCGAGGTTGTTGGTCGCCGACCCGATGCGCCCCGCCTCCAGCAGCCCGCCGAACGCGTAGAACACGCCGGAGAGCGCGTAAATCATCAGCAGGTTCAGCGCGACGTTCACCCCGGAGACCTTCGCTGCTTCCGGGTTGCCGCCGATAGCAAAGATGTTTTTACCAAAGCGGGTCTTGTTCCACAGGATCCAAACGAAGAAAACGGCAATCAGCGCGTAGAAAGTGATATACGACAGACGGAACGAGCCCAGCGCTACGAACCCCTGGGCAAATTGCGAAAAGTGGCTATCAAAGCCGGAAATCGGCGACGCGCCAACGAAGTCGTAATACAGCGAGTTAATACCGTAAACGATGATCATCGTACCGAGGGTGGTGATAAATGGCGTCACGTTCAGGTAGGCAATAATAATACCGTTGATAAGCCCAATCACCGCGCCGATCGCACAAACCAGCAGGATAACCAGCGGAATCGGCATCGTGGCCATGTCCGGGAACACTTTGTTGGCGTTGTCCACCGCCTGTAGCATCGTGGCGGCGATAACCGCCGCCAGGCCGACCTGACGCCCGGCCGAAAGGTCGGTCCCCTGAGTGACGATAAGCCCGGCAACCCCGAGCGCGATGATAATACGCACCGAGGACTGGGTCAGAATATTACTTAAATTCAGCAAACTTAAGAAAGTCGGGTCCTGGAAAATAATGATGGCCAGCAATACTAAAAGAACGACGTAAATCCCACCCTCTTTCAACCAGGTGAGAAAACTCTTTTTATTTAACGCACTCATGAGAAGCCCCTGATCTTAAAGGTGCAACGACGCAAGACGGAGAATTTCGTTTTGCGTGGTAGTTTTAGTCTCAACAATTCCGGCAACAAGACCATTGCTCATCACCAGAATACGGTCGGTAATACCCAGCAGCTCCGGCATCTCGGAGGAGATAATAATAATTCCTTTATCTTTTTTGGCCAGTTCGGCGATCAGCTGATAAATTTCGAACTTGGCGCCAACGTCAATGCCGCGCGTCGGTTCATCGAGCATCAGAATTTCCGGCTGAGTTAATAGCCAGCGACCAATAATCACTTTTTGCTGGTTACCACCGGATAACGAACCAATTTGCGTATGCTGCCCCGGAGTTTTCACGCGCATTGAATCGATGACCCATTGGGTATCGCTTTTCATGCGTGAATTATCCAGCAAGCCGACCTTATTTTTGTACTTCTTAATATTGGAGATCAGCGAGTTAAAACCGATATCCAGATACGCATAAATCCCCGTCGAGCGACGCTCTTCGGTCACCAGCGCAAAACCATGGTTGATGGCTTCATTGGCGTTATGGTTATTAATCTTCTTACCGTGCAGCTTGATTGTCCCGCCAGACTTCTCGCGAATACCAAATAACGTCTCGACGATATCGGTACGTTTCGCCCCTACCAGCCCGGCGATACCGAGGATTTCGCCTTTGTGCAGGTCGAACGAGACATCGCGGATTGACGGCTGACGCAGCGAGGTTAAATTACGCACCTCAAGAATTATCTCGCCCGGCTTATTTTCCCGGGTCGGGAAGCGCTGAGTGAGGGAACGGCCCACCATCATCGCGATAATCTTATCCATATCCAGCCCTTCCAGCGGCTGGGTGGCGATCCACTGGCCGTCGCGCAGAACGGTAATTTCATCGCATAGCTGGAAGATCTCTTCCATTTTGTGGGAAATGTAGACAATGCCGCAGCCGCGCTCTTTCAGCTTGCGGATAATGGTAAACAGATGATTGACCTCTTTTTCGGTTAACGAAGACGTCGGCTCATCCATAATCACAATTTTGGCGTTATAGGAAAATGCCTTCGCAATTTCAATCATCTGCATTTGCGATACCGATAGCGTCCCGACGCGAGCGCGTGGGTCGATATCAATATCCAGCTCGTCAAAAATCGCTTTGGTATCACCATACATTTTGTCCTGATCGACAAACATACCTTTGGTGGGATAACGCCCCAGCCACATGTTGTCCATCACCGAACGTTGCAATACCAGGTTTAATTCCTGATGAACCATTGAAATACCGTTTTCCAGGGCTTCTTTTGCCGAATGGAAATCGATCTCTTGTCCCTGAAAAAGAATACTGCCGGAATCTTTTTGATAGATCCCAAAAAGGCATTTTAATAATGTTGATTTGCCCGCACCGTTCTCCCCCATTAATGCATGAATAGAGTGGGGACGAACCTTGAGGTTCACATTATCGAGAGCCTTGACGCCAGGAAACGATTTGTTGATGTTGGTCATTTCCAACAAATATTCGCCTGACCGTTCGCTATTATTGCTGACCATAGTTATACCTGGCTGCGTGCATGCATACCCCAGCCGTCGAATTAACGACGGGCCGGGACGGATTCGGTATCAGGAATAATCGGGCGTACAGCGCGTACGCCCGCGGCTTATTAAGCTGTTACTTACCGATAAACTCGCTCAGATTATCTTTATCAACGCCCACGTACGGTACGCGGACAATCTTATTATCAATTTTCCAGTTAGTACCGGCAGCCGGTTCTTTACCATCGGCGAGGTTTTTCGCCAGATCGAAGGTCGCTTTCGCCTGGTTGTTAGCATCGTTCAGTACGGTTCCCGCCATGGCGCCGGATTTCACCAGCGCTAAGGCTTCAGGCAGAGCATCGACGCCGAATACCGGGATGCTGCTCTTATTGTGCGCTTTCAGCGCTTCTACCGCGCCCATGGCCATCGCGTCGTTATTGGCGATAACGACTTCAATTTTGTTCGCGTTCGGGCCGGAGAGCCAGGCATCCATCTTATCCTTCGCCTGCGCGGTATCCCACATGGCGGTATCTAACGCCAGCTGCTGGGTTTTCAGCCCTTTATCATTCAGCTCTTTAATCACGTAGGTGGTGCGCGCTTCGGCATCCGGATGGCCCGGCTCGCCTTTCAGCAGGACAAACTGAATCTGGCCATCTTTATTCAGGTCCCAGTTCGGGTTCGCTTTCCAGTGCTTGGCAATCAGATCGCCCTGAATTACGCCGGACTCTTTAGAATCAGTCCCGACGTAGTATGCTTTATCGTAGCTATCCAGCGCCTTGCGGGAAGGTTCTTTGTTAAAGAATACCACCGGCACATTCTGGCCACGGGCTTTATCGATTACCGTACCCGCCGCTGCGGGGTCAACCAGGTTAATCGCCAGCGCCTTCACCCCTTTTGCCAGCAGGACGTCAATCTGATCGTTCTGTTTGGACTGGTCGTTCTGCGAGTCATTCATCAGCAGCTGAACATCCGGCGCTGATTTACCGTCTTTTTCGATTGCCTTACGCACTACCGACATAAAGTTGTCGTCGTATTTATAAATCGTCACGCCGATACGCGTATCTGCGGCGTGAGCGGCGGCGCCGAATAACATGCTAGCCATTACAGCAGACAGGGTTAACACCTTCTTATTCATGGAATCTCCGGTTTTATTATGCAGGGTCTTTGGAGTGAAAACGGCTGGCGAGTGTTACATTGATGTTACCGCACAGCGACATTCACGACTGTAATTCTGTCTTCCGTGTAGGGTAACTCTCCTGAAAAACGGCTTAATTAATCGTTTAACCGCCGATTACTGTTGTAAAAGTGATTAATCACCGTGACATAGTATGTTCAGACTTGTAAACGCAGCAATCATAGTCAGCTTAATGTTAACAAACTGTGAAATCACTCACATATTGAAAGCGGTTACATCAGCCAGATAATTAGTTAGTGATCGGCCCCACAATTTGCCTCTGCGCCACCGAATGTCGACGCACCAGCGTCGGCATAAAGCAGTGGCTGGCTTCGCGATCCAGCTTCCCGGCAGCCCCCTGCAGCGCCAGCTCTGTCGCCAGTTTTGCCATCGACATGATCGGGTAGCGCACCGTGGTCAACTGCGGGTCGGTGTAGCGCGAAATGGGAATATCATCAAAACCAATCAGTGAAAGGTGCTGCGGCACGGCAATACCGTTATCTTTAAGCGTCGTTAGCGCCCCGGCCGCCATGCTGTCGTTATAGGCAAAGACCGCGGTCAGGCCGAGGTTACGCCCCAGCAGTTCTACCATCGCCGCCTCCCCGCCCTGCATATCCGGCGAACCTGAGCCTATCCAGCCGTCGGGAGCGATAATGCCCTGCTCATGTAACGCCCTGCTCCACCCTTCCCGACGTAAATCATCATCTTCAATACCGTGATTAGAAGAGAGGTAGCCGATGCGCTGGTGGCCATGATTGAGCAGCATGCGGGTCGCCATCAGCGCGCCGCTGACGTTATCCAGCCCGACGCAGCGGTGGGCGTATCCCGGCACGATGCGGTTAATCAGCACCATTCCCGGCATGTGCTCCATAAAATCCCCCAGCTCCGCATCGCTCAACGCTTTGGAGTGAACGATCAGCGCCGAACAGCGCTGGCGAATCAGTACTTCAATGGCGTTACGCTCTTTTTCCGCTTCATGATAGCTATTGCCGATAAGCACATATTTTTGATGCTGCTGGGCGACGGTATCTACCGCTTTGACCAGCGCGCCAAAAAAGGCGTCCGACACGTCCATCACGACCACGCCGATGGTATCGCTGACCTGGGTCGCCAGCGCCTGCGCGTTGGCGTTGGGCCGATAGCCCAGCAGCGTTACCGCCTTCATTACCGCTTCTCGCGTATCCGGGCTCACCAGCGCGCTGTTATTCAGCACGCGCGAAACCGTAGCCACGGAAACCCCCGCCTGACGGGCGACATCACGAATGGTGATCATGCTCACCGACCTTTAGGGAATTGCAGTACGTCACACTCACCTCCTGTGTTCAGCAAGGTGGCTATTCTGGCAGCGACGCGCCGCACGCTACGTGAGTGAAGTCACAGGGATGGAAACGGTTACATCCATTTTGTTAATGATTGTGATCCAGATCGTTATCTGGATGTATCTTTTAATGATGTCCCCGACGCACGCAGGGTTAATTGACGCCATAGCCACTCAACGGGACCCTGACGGAAATGACGTAGCCAAAGCCACGAAAAGAGAAGATTAATCGCCCACACGGCCGGTACGAAGGACAGCAGCTGTAGGCGGTCGTACTTCATAAACAGGCCGAAGCGGTAAAACAGAGTGGTGCAAATCAGGGTTTGCAGCAGATAGTTGCTCAACGCCGTGCGCCCGACGCAGGCAATGGCCCCCACCAGACGAAATTTCGCCAGCTGCGGCCAGAAGCCCCAGGCCAGCGCCGCGTAGCCGATAGTCTGCAGCGGCGCGCCCAGCTCGCGCGGCGCCTGTAGCAGAAATGCGCACCAGCGAGGATCCCAACCGAGATGCCACTGGGCGAAAATAGAGGGTAAATTAACCGCCATGCCGCCAGCGATGAGCAGCGCGCCGGTGCGCCGGTAGTGGCGAAGACTGAACTGCCCTTTCAGCCAGCCGCTGCGCATCAGCGCGGCCCCCATCAGCATCATCCCGGCCAGCTGCCAGCCGTATTGCGCGCCCAGCGCCAGCAGGTTATCCGACAGCATATCCGCACGATTACTCACCGCTTCAAAGCCGCCTTTCAGCTTCCAGTACTGTTCGTACTGTAAATTCGCCGCGTCCGGCACCCACGAACGATTAGGCGAATTGCCGGAGATTAATCCCAGCAATAGCAGTACCGCCACGCCGATGACATACAGCACCACGCCGGTATTAAATAGCGATTTAACATCGTGAGCGTCGCGTATCATCCGCCAGCCCACCAGCCCTACCAGCGCATAGGCCAGCAAAATATCGCCGTCCCAGAAAAAGAGACCGTGGATAAAGCCCAGCAGCGCCAGCAGCGTCAGGCGCGACTGGATCCAGCGCTTGCCGCGCGGCAGCAGAAGCTGAAGCCCGGCGCCAAACAACAGGGCGAACAGAGTCAGGAATTTGACCTGCGCCAGCAGATCGAGAATCGCCCAGGTCCAGGCGTCGCTATCGGAGATACTCCCGGACCACGCCGGGTTAAGGTAGGCGGCCTTCGGTAAACCGAAGGCGCTGATATTCAGTAGCAGGATACCGAGGATGGCGACGCCGCGGACGAAGTCCAGCGTGACATTTCTCTCCATGTACCCTGCTCCGTTTTAGTTGTGGTGACGTACGGCGCGCAGGAACTCCTGGCGAGTATTCTGGCTGGATTTAAACAGGCCGCCCAGCGATGTGGTGGTGGTGGCGCTGGTTGCATCGCGAATACCGCGCGCTTTTACGCAGTAGTGAACCGCATCGATGGAAACCGCGACGTTGCTGGTTCCCAGCAGGGTCTGCAGCGCGGTAAGGATCTGCTGCGTCAGTCGCTCCTGCACCTGCGGGCGCTGGGAGAAGAACTGCACGATACGGTTGATTTTAGACAGACCAATCACCGAATCTTTCGGGATGTAGGCCACCGTCGCTTTACCATCAATCGTAACAAAGTGGTGTTCGCAGGTGCTGGTCAGGGTGATATCACGCACGGTGACCATTTCATCAACCTGCATCTTGTTTTCGATGACGGTGATTTTAGGGAACCGGGCGTAGTCCAGGCCGGAGAAAATCTCATCGACGTACATTTTGGCGATGCGATGCGGAGTCTCCATCAGGCTGTCATCACTTAGATCAAGGTTTAACAGCTGCATAATCTCGGTCATGTGTCCGGCGATCAGACGCTTGCGAGTTTCATTATCAATTTCTTGCACTGGCGGACGCAGCGGCGTCTCCAGCCCACGAGCGACCAGCGCTTCATGAACGAGTATGGCTTCTTTACTCAGTGATGACATTTTTATTCTCCTGCAGGTGTGGCGCTCTTTGCTCTTCTGAGGGCAAAGTTTGTATTCATTGTGCGTGAGGTGACGCACAGAATCCAGTAGCCGCATCGATAATTGTTGAAATTGGCGTCACCTCTCGTTCCACGCTGCCAGACCAGCGCACTACGATGCGTCACGCAACGCCCTGCTCACCTTGCCGCAACCAACTCAATCGCCGCCGATAGCGCGATTCCGGCGCGACGACAACGTCAGCATGTTGGTTAAAAGTTGCATTAATGATGCAATACGTTCCGAAAAGGAGGAAGTGAAAGTTACTCACCAGCGCATGAAATATCTGTATTATGGAAAATTACGCCTGAGACACTTAAGGAGCCCTGCATGGAACTGCTCGAAGAGCACCGCTGTTTTGAAGGTCGGCAGCAACGCTGGCGGCACGACTCCGCCACGCTGAACTGCGCAATGACCTTCAGCATCTTTCTCCCCCCCGAGACCGCTGACGCGCCGCCGCCGGTTGTCTACTGGCTCTCCGGCCTGACCTGCAACGATGAAAACTTCACCACCAAAGCGGGCGCTCAGCGCGTCGCCGCCGAGCTCGGCATTGCGCTGGTGATGCCGGACACCAGTCCGCGCGGTGATAACGTTGCCGACGATAGCGCTTACGATCTGGGCAAAGGCGCGGGCTTTTATCTCAATGCCACCCAGGCGCCGTGGTCAGCACATTTCCGCATGTACGATTACCTTCGCGACGAGCTGCCGCAGCTGATTGCCCGCGAGTTTACGCTCAGCGATCGCTGCGCCATCAGCGGGCATTCCATGGGCGGCCACGGTGCGCTGGTGATGGCGCTGAAAAATCCGGGCCGCTTCGTCAGCGTATCCGCCTTTGCGCCTATCGTTAACCCGACCCAGGTTCCCTGGGGCAAAAAAGCCTTTACCGCCTATCTGGGAGCGAATGAAGCAGACTGGCAGGCCTGGGACAGCTGCGCGTTAATGCAGGCCAGCAGCGAGTCAGATGCGATCCCAACCCTGATTGACCAGGGCGATAACGATGCATTCCTCGCCGAACAGCTGCAGCCGGCGGTGCTGGCGGAAACCGCGCGTCAGAAAAGCTGGCCGTTAACGCTACGTATTCAGCCCGGGTACGATCACAGCTACTACTTTATCGCCTCATTTATTGAGGACCACCTGCGTTTCCATGCCCGGCACCTCTTCTCCTGATCCTTCAATGCGTCGTGAAGCCCCTTCCCGGCGCATTGATACGCAAAATGCCTCAGCATCCAATAGTCATAAAAACCAATAAATACAGAGAGATAGTGTATTTTCCGTCGTCGGGGGGTATGATTTTTGGCGGCGCTTGAGGCTTTCGCCTCAGGGCAGGATTGAGTTTTACCGTTGTGCTGAGGCAGAAAGAAGAAAGCCCCGAAGGTAATGTAATCACCCACGAGGCTATCTGCATGCTTAGACAACATCAGGTTAGTCTCTTACCCGCCGAAAGGCAAGGAGAACAAACCATGAAGGTAACGCCCAACGTCCCGATCTGGTGTCTGCTCATCGTGTGTATACCCGTCATACTTCAAGTTGCAGGTGCGTTGGCTTTCCTCGCTCACCCCAGTCACTTACTTAAGTAAGCTCCTGGGGACTCCCTGCGTCGCCGCCTTCCTGCAACTCGAATTATTTAGGGTATATTAGAAATAATTGCGGCAGTATTCGTGCCATTATTCGCCCCGGTAAGTAGCCACCTGAGCGCCTTTAACGAGGGCTGGCAGGGAAATCTGCCAGCCCTCTTTTATCGCCCGGTTAGAAGCGGTAATCGACGGCCATAAAGTAGCGGCGACCTTCTTCTGTATAGCTGTAGTCGTCGCGGCTCAGATCCTTATCGCCGACGTTAAGCACCCCGGAGCGCAGCTTGACGTTTTTGGTGACGTTCCAGGCCGCGCCGATATCAAACATGGTGTAGCCGCCGGGCGTTTTGCCCGTCGTGCTGACCGAACGCTGTTCGCCGGTATAGTTGGCGGTGACGTAGAAGGACCAGTCGTCCAGCGGTTTCCAGTCGAGTGTACCGTTAGCCGTATGGAACGGCAGCGTCTGCAGCGGTTTATCGCCGCCGTTACTCAGGTCGCGACCATCGTTATAGGTGTAGTTCACCGTCAGCTTCCATTCATCGCCAAACGGTACTTTCAATTCCGTTTCTACCCCTTTGATTCGCGCCTTATTGACGTTGAAGTAGCGGAAGACCGGCACGCGTTTCCCGTTCACCGTTTTCCAGCCGACAAAGTTCGGATAGCCCGGCGCTTCGCTGGCGCTGGAGGTACGCAGAATATCGATCATATCGTCAACGTTGTTCTGGAAGGTGGTGACGCTTCCTTCCACGCCTTCAAGCCAGCCCTCTTCGCCGCGATAGTACAAACCCAGCTCGAAGCTTTCGCTGGTTTCCGGCTTCAGATCCGGGTTACCGATAATGCTGCACGAACCGCGGCAGGAGTTGGTGGTCCAGTCCGGGTTCAGCTGCAGCAGCGATGGCGCTTTAAATGCCGTCGCCCAGCCGCCCTTCACGGTCACGGTATCGGTAGCGTTATAGACCAGATAAGCACGCGGGCTCCAGTGATCGCCATAGGTCTGGTGATCGTCCATACGGATGCCGGTGGTTAAGGCCAGAGGTTCGATTATCCGCCATTCATCTTCCAGGAACAGCGCATACTGGCTGGCGGAAGTGGATTTACCGCCGCTGCTCAGGTTGACCGGATCCTTCAACTTATCGTGGCGCCATTCGCCGCCGAAGGTCAGCAGCTGGTTAATCATTCCCAGCGGCAGAACGTATTTGCCATCCACCGCGTTACTCTCAGAAGTGATGGTGCCGGCCTGTCCGGGATTTTTATTATCCACTTTCTCGCCGTAGAATTTCAGCTCGCTATTGCCGACATCCCAGCGACCGTTGTGGCTCAGGGAGTAGTTCTGCCGTTCAAGGCGGTTGCGGTCGAGAGAGTCGGAATCACGATCCTGGCGATCAAAACCGTAGCCTGCGGTAATGTCCTGATTATCATTGGGCGTCCAGGCGAATTCGACATTGCCGTCGCGGCTGGTGAAGCCTTCAATACGCGGCGTTTCGCCAGCTGCGTTGCTGGAAGCCTGCTGATCGTCCTTGGCGCGCTTTGCCAGGCTGCCGTAGGCCTTCATTCCGAGCACACCGTCAATCAGCGGGCCGCTGGTAAAGAACTGACCATTGTACGTATCGCCGCGATCGCGGTGTTCCTGAATGGTGGTGTCCGCGCTGAGGGTGCCGGTCCACTGCTGGCCGACTTTTTTAGTGATGATATTCACTACGCCGCCGAGGGCGTCGGAACCATAGAGGGAAGACATCGGCCCGCGCACGACTTCGATACGCTCAATGGCATCAACCGGGATCCAGTTAAGGTCAAAATCATTGTGGCGGAAAACGGCGTTGCGCGAGTTAACGCGTTTGCCATCAACGAGGATCAGCGTATAGCCGCTGCTGAGGCCGCGAATACTCACCCCCTTGCGGTTATCCCCTTCGTTGGTGAGCTGCACGCCCGGCACTTCCCGCAGTACATCCTTCAGGTTTTGTACCGGTCTACGCTGCAGATCCTGTTGGGTGATAACGCTAATACTGGCGGGCGCATCTTTGACGCTCTGTTCAGTTGCCGCAGCGGTGACGACCAGCGTTTCTTCATTAACGTCGGCCAGCGCCGGAAACGCTAAGGATACGACGGACGCGCATAATCCGGCCCGGACAAAAGGGTTTAGCCTGAACATTCCATATCTCCATGAGGTGTACAACAAAACAAACAAAAAAGGTGCTGCTCACAGGTACTGTCGGCATACCGCTCTAACGGCGGCGTGCGCGCAATTTTTTACAGTAGATGTGGCTGGTCGCCCCTTGTCAGTTTGAGTGTCTGCAAGATACGGGGATTGGCTTCATCCTGAATTTGGCGAAAATGATAAAGATAATGATTACAATTATCAATACAATTATGGAGATCTGTATCAATTTGTAAGAACTGGAGACATAAAAAAACCCTCTCATTGAGAGGGTTTTATCTGACCGAGCAAGCTAACCTTAGCCTTTGAAGCGATCCGGGAACTTCATTTCACTATAGCGCACAAAGCGCGTTCCTTTTGCCAGCTTGTAGCCAAACCAGATCACCAGGAACAGCGGAATGCCGATATAGGTTGCCGCAACGCCGCCCCAGTCGATGGTGTCTTTGAGGAACGCTTCGTAGTTCTGCCCCAGGGTAATGATCAGACACAGGACGAACGCGAAGATCGGCCCCAGCGGGAAGAAGCCTGAACGATACGGCAGGTTATTCAGATCGTTCCCCTGCATAACGTAGCCGCGACGGAAGCGATAGTGGCTGATGGCAATCCCCAGCCAGGCAATAAAGCCGGTCATCCCCGAGGTGTTCAGCAGCCACAGGTAAACGGTCTGGTTACCGAACATTGAGCTCAGGAAGCACAGCGCAGCAATCACCGTGGTGGCATACAGCGCATTACGCGGCACGCCGCCTTTTGACAGCTTAGAGAAAATACGCGGCGCTTTACCATCGCAGGCCAGGGTATAGAGCATGCGGGTGGACGCATACATCCCGGAGTTACCCGCCGACAATACCGCAGTCAGAATAACCGCGTTCATAATCGCCGCCGCCGACAACAGCCCTGCGTGCTGGAATACCAGCGTAAACGGACTGACGGAAATATCTTTCACGTCGTTACGCAGCAGGCTCGGGTCGGTATAAGGAATAATCAGACTGATGATCAGGATGGCGAACACATAGAACAGCAGGATACGCCAGAACACCTGACGCACCGCGCGCGGGATGTTCTTCTCCGGGTTTTCCGATTCGCCGGCCGCGATGCCGATAAGCTCGGTTCCCTGAAATGAGAAGCCGACAATCATCGCCACGCCAATCATTGCCGCAAAGCCGCCCGCGAACGGCGCATCGTCGACAACCCAGTTGCTCCAGCCCGCAGGCTGTGCGCCTTTGAAGATGCCGAAGATCATCATCACGCCGACAATAATGAAGATAATGACGGTGGCGACTTTGATCAGCGAAAACCAGTATTCCGCCTCGCCAAAGCCTTTTACCGAAATCCAGTTCAGCAGGAACATGATCCCGAGGAACAGCGCGCTCCAGATCCAGCCGGGCGCGTCCGGGAACCAGTAGGTCATCACCAGCTGAGCGGCAACAAGGTCAACGGCGATGGTCACCGCCCAGTTGTACCAGTAGTTCCAGCCCAGCGCGAAGCCAAAACCTTCCTCGACGTAATTTTGCCCATAGGTAGCAAAAGAGCCGGAGACCGGCATAAACGCCGCCAGCTCGCCGAGGCTGGTCATCAGGAAATAAACCATCAGGCCGATTAGAATATAGGAGAGCAGCGCCCCGCCAGGGCCTGCCTGAGAAATCGTTGCGCCAGAGGCAACAAAAAGACCTGTACCTATGGAACCGCCAATAGCGATCATGGTCAAGTGGCGCGCCTTCAGTTCACGACGTAAACCGGGCGCTTCTGTGGTTTTAGTATCCGAAACCATGTGAAAATGCTATCCATCCAAAAAACGAGGCGAGATTGTAGCAGAGAGTCTGTGATCCATCCGATACAAATGCAAAGTTATAAGAGAGCTTCATGATCGACTGCCGATTATTAGTAAAGAACAAATCCGCCATTAGCACAAATAAATGCACAAACCAGAGGGATATCGGGCAAACTTCCGCGAAATTCCACGGAAGGAACCGACGATGAAACGCAAGAACAAGCGCAAACGCCGCACCATGTCGCTCGCTGAGGGAGTCTACGCAGCTTGCTTTTGTTTCATTCTTTTTATCATTGGCTTCTATCAAAGCATCAAAATTATTGAAGAGTGGTACTTCCGTCCGGATTATATTGTCGACAGCGCCGACTCGCTCTTCTCCGGCATCCTCTTCCTCGGTCTGGCACTGCTGATGGCGCTGATTGCCGCCTGCACCGCCAGCGGCACGCCTGGCGAGCGCTACGCCACGCTCCTGTTTTTGTTCTTTATTGCGATGGGGCCGGTGTGGTCTGTCAGCCTTTATGTCCTGCAATACGTCACTATTGAGCACTATAAAAGCCCACAGTTTGGCGTGTGTATCAGCAAAGGCGGCCATGGGACAACGTATATGTACGTCAGGAATAGCCGCTGGTGCCAGCATTTTGGCTACACCATTATCAGGCCATCGCCGGATGAGCGAGGGAGCAATTGATGCGCAAAGTGCAACCGCCGCCTCAGTATGACTGGCCGGTCTGGGTCGGCGTTTCGCTGATTTGCCCTCTGCTTGCTTTGTGCTCTCTTTACCTGGCAGGCGACTATTTCACGCTACTCAGGCTGCCACGGGCGCCGGATTTCTGTTCGCAGAATATTTTAAAAGCAAACTTTGTCTGCCTGGGGCCTGCGCTGCTGATATTGAGCATAGAGGGAAATAAAAAACTCTTTTTCCCCCAGGCTGCGCCGCTACCTTTTGCAACCCCCATCGTCAGGTCTTGCCTTTACCTGACGCCGCTATTGCTGCTCACCGCAAATACGCTGATTCTGGTTTTACATTTCACCCTTTTTAGCCCTGACCGCTATATTCGCTGCTGGGAACCTTATCCATGGGGAACATGGTATTACGCGAAAACAGCGGATATTTGCGTTCAACACGGGCTGGCGCCGGTGCAAAACCTCGCGTATCAGGTTGCGATCTCGCAATAGCTCAGGAAACGCTGTAATGCCTTGGAAATATGCTTCTGGCGGTGATGAATACGCCACAGGGTGCGGGTTAAGCGCGGCAGTGGAATCTTCAGCGCCACCAGCGATCCCACTTCAAGCTGCTCCGCAACCACGCGTCGCGACAGGCAGCTAATGCCCAGACCATGGCGCACCGCGTGCTTGATGGCTTCCGAATTACCCAGTTCCATTCCAAGATGAAATGCCGGTAGATGCGATAATAATAAATAGTCGACAATTTCCCGGGTCCCGGAGCCGTGCTCGCGTAGAATCCACGGCGCCTCCGCCAGCCGTTGCAGCGTCACCTCCCCTTCCAGCAGCGGTGAATCCGGCGCGGCAAAGACCACCAGTTCATCTTCCAGCCAGGGTTCGGCGATAATATCCGCCGCGTGGCAGGGACCTTCAATCAACCCGATATCCACCCGCAGATCGGCCACCGCGTTGATCACGTCCTGGCTATTGCCCACGCTCAGCTCCAGCGGTAAATCCGGCAGGTCGCGTCGATAGCGCGCAATGATCTCCGGCAAGATATAGTTGCCGATGGTGCTGCTGGCGTAGACGCGAATCGCGCCGTTGTCGCCGCGAAACAGCTGCTCTATCTCCAGCGCCCGCTCCAGTAGCGCCAGCGCCCGCGGATAGAGCAGCCTGCCGTGTTCGTTGACCACCAGCCTTTTCCCGACGCGGTCAAACAGCTGCACTCCCAACTGCCCTTCAAGATCGGTCAGCGCGGCGCTGACCGCCGACTGCGACAGCGCCAGCATTTGCGAGGCCTGGGTCGTCGACCCGCTTTTCAGAACTTCAGCAAAAACTTCCAGCTGCCGTAGCGTGATATGCATGATTTTTCCTGCCTTTATAGACGACCCGGCATTCGCGGCTAAGGCTTATACACATCGTGCTCACACCGCGAAACCGCTCGTTTACCACTTATTACGATTAATTATAAATATATAATCAATTTTATATTTAAACCAGCGCGTCGTATGCTTTTCCCAGACAAAGGAGAAGGTTATGACAGCACTCACTTTACCGACTAAACATCGCCCATTGCGGCACTTTGCACCTGGACTGGCGCTGACCGCCCTGCTCACCGGCGCAGCGCTGTGGGCCGGTAGTTTTCCGGCAATCGCTGGCGCGGGCTTCAGCGCCCTTACGTTGGCCATTTTGTTCGGCATGGTCATCGGTAACACGGTTTACCCGAAAATCTGGCAGCCCTGCGACGGCGGCGTACTCTTTGCCAAACAGCACCTGCTGCGCTTCGGCATCATTCTATACGGCTTTCGCCTGACGTTCGCCCAGATTGCTGACGTTGGCGTCAGCGGTATCGTGATTGATGTACTGACGCTTTCCAGCACCTTTTTTATCGCCTGTTTTCTTGGGCAAAAGGTTTTCGGCCTCGATAAACATACCAGTTGGCTGATTGGCGCCGGTAGCAGCATTTGCGGCGCGGCAGCGGTCCTGGCGACGGAACCGGTCGTCAAAGCGGAAGCCAGCAAAGTGACGGTCGCCGTGGCCACGGTGGTGATTTTCGGTACCATTGCTATCTTCCTGTACCCGGCGGTTTATCCTTTCCTGGCGCACTGGTTTACGCCGGAGGCCTACGGCATCTATATGGGTTCGACGATGCATGAGGTTGCCCAGGTTGTCGCCGCCGGCCACGCCGTAAGTCCGGATGCGGAAAACGCGGCGGTGATTGCAAAAATGCTGCGCGTGATGATGCTGGCTCCGTTCCTGCTGTTCCTTGCCGCTCGCGTGAAGCAATTAGCCCCGGCAAACGGCGGCGAGAAAAGCAAAATCACCATTCCGTGGTTTGCGATCCTGTTTATTCTGGTGGCGGTATTTAACTCCTTCCACCTGCTGCCGAAAGCGGTAGTTGATATGCTGGTGACCCTGGATACCGTGCTGCTGGCGATGGCGATGGCTGCCCTCGGCCTGACCACCCACGTCAGCGCGCTGAAAAAAGCCGGCGCTAAACCGCTGCTGATGGCGCTGATGCTCTTTGTCTGGCTGATTGTCGGCGGCGGCGCGATTAACCTTGCTATCCACAGTCTGATGGCCTGAGCCTCCTCAATAATCAGGTTGTATTAAGGATGATGTAACTCTCCGGCTAAGCCGCTATCATTACCCTCCCCCCAGCGGCTTAACTGGAGTTTTTTTATGAAATACATTGGAGCGCACGTCAGCGCCTCCGGCGGCGTAGCCAATGCCGCCATTCGCGCAGCCGAAATCGGCGCAACCGCATTTGCCCTCTTTACCAAAAACCAGCGCCAGTGGCGCGCCGCGCCTTTGAGCGACGACACCATTGCTGAATTTAAAGCCGCCTGCGAGAAGCATCATTTCGGCCCGGGACAAATTCTGCCGCACGACAGCTATCTGATTAACCTCGGCCACCCGGTTGCGGACGCGCTGGAAAAATCCCGCGATGCCTTTATTGATGAACTCTCCCGTTGCCAGCAGCTCGGCCTGACGCTGCTCAATTTTCATCCGGGTAGTCATCTGCAGCAAATTCCAGAAGACGAATGCCTGGCGCGCATTGCCGAGTCCATTAACATCGCGCTGGCCAAAACCGAAGGCGTGACGGCGGTCATTGAAAACACCGCCGGCCAGGGCAGTAACCTGGGGTTTAAGTTTGAACATTTGGCAGCCATCATCGATGGCGTGGAAGATAAATCGCGCGTCGGCGTGTGCATTGATACCTGCCACGCCTTCGCCGCCGGCTACGACCTGCGTAGCGCCGAAGAGTGTGAAAAAACCTTCGCTGATTTTGAACGGATTGTCGGTTTTCAGTATCTGCGCGGTATGCATCTGAACGATGCGAAAAGCGCGTTCGGCAGCCGCGTTGACCGCCACCACAGCCTGGGTGAAGGCAATATCGGCCACGATGCCTTCCGCTGGATAATGCAGGATAGCCGCTTTGACGGTATCCCGCTGATCCTGGAAACGATCAATCCTGATATCTGGGCGGAAGAGATCGCCTGGCTGCGGGCGCAGCAGACGGAAGAGGCCGTGGTCTGATATGAACGACAGGGAAAAGCAGATCCTCAAAATTTTGCGGCGCAATCCGCTGATTCAGCAGCATGAGATTGCCGATATTCTGCAGATTAGCCGCTCCCGCGTAGCCGCGCATATTATGGACCTCACGCGTAAGGGGGCTATCAAGGGCAAAGGCTACATCCTTACCGAGCAGGAGTATTGCGTCTCGCTGGGCGCGGTGAATATGGATATCCGCGGCATTGCCGATATTCATTATCCCCAACCGGTCTCCAACCCGGGCAATATCCAGTGCTCCGCCGGCGGAGTGGCGCGGAACATCGCGCATAATCTGGCGCTGCTGGGCCGCGATGTGCATCTGATTTCCGCCGTCGGCAGCGACTTTTACGGCGAAACGTTGCTTGAGCAGACCCGACAAGCCGGGGTTAACGTGCAAAGCTGTATCCGCCTGCACGGTCACAATACCGCCACCTATCTCTCCATCGCCAATCCGCAGGAAGAGACGGTGCTGGCGATTAACGATACGCATATCTTACAGTCGCTCACCCCGCAGCTGCTGAATCAATATCGGGATCTGCTGACCCATGCCGGCGTCATCCTGGTCGATTGTAATTTAACGGAGCCGTTGCTGGAGTGGGTATTTACGCTGGCCAACGCTATTCCGGTATTTGTTGATACCGTGTCGGAGTTTAAAGCGCACCGCATTCGCCCGTGGCTGGGAAAGATCCATACCCTCAAGCCGACGCTGCGCGAACTGCAGATCCTCTGGGGAGAACCCATTGAAAACGAGGCCGATCGCGATCGCGCGTTAGCCTGGCTGCACGAAAGGGGAACGCGGCGCGTGGTAATTTGCTCGGAAGACGATTCCGTTTTCTGTAGCGAAGCCGGCGGTGAACGTTTTCAGATGAAGCTACCGGGCCATACCACGATAGACAGCTTTGGCGCCGACGATGCGCTGATGGCCGGGCTGCTTTATAGCTATCTTGACGGCAGCGATTTCAAAGAGAGCGTCGCTTTCGCCATGGCCTGCACCGCCATTACCCGCGCCAGCGACAGCATCAACAACCCTTCTTTATCCGTTGATAACGCGCTCAATTTACTTCCCAGCCTATAGCATCGCGCACCGCAGGCGCGGTGCGCGCGCTGTTTTATGCCAGACCGATAAAGAACCCGGCAATGGTGGCGCTCATCAGGTTAGAGAGCGTGGCCGCCGCCAGAGCGCGCAGCCCAAGCTGAGCAATTTCCGGCGCGCGCTGCGGTGAAATAGCCGAAAATGCCCCGACAACCACACCTATTGAGCCAAAGTTGGCGAAACCGCACAGCGCAAACGAGATAATCGCAACGGTTTTCACGTCCAGGGTACCGCCGGTTTGCAGATAAGGCGAAAAGTTGAGGTAGGCGACGAATTCGTTTATCGCCAGCTTTTGGCCAATCAGGCTTCCCGCCAGCGTCGCATCGCTCCAGTCAACGCCCATAATCCACGCCAGAGGCGCGAGCAGGAAACCGAAAATACCCTCCAGCGTGGCGTGACCGTAGCCAAACCAGCCGCCAATGCCGCCGATAATACCGTTCAGCAACGCGATGATCGCCACAAACGCCATCACCACCGTTGCCACCCCGGCGGCAATTTTCAGCCCAGTCATCGCCCCGGATGCTGCCGCCTCGATAATGCTTTTCGGCGGCGTCTCGGTGAAGGAGAGATTATCGAAAGTGACCCGAGAGGCTTCGGTTGCCGGGCTCAGCATGCGAGCAAACAGAATCCCGCCGGGAATAGCCATCAGCGAAGCGGCCAGCAGATAATCGATCGGTACGCCCATGCCGGCATAGCCGATCATCATCGATCCGGCGATCGACGCCATCCCGCTACAAATGGCGGTAAACAGCTCATTGCGGTTGAGACGGTCGATAAAGGGTTTGACGATCGCCGGGATCTCATTTTGGCCAAGAAAGATGGTGGTCACGGCGACAAAGGACTCAATCTTGCTGATATTCAGCGCTTTCTGGAAGATACCGCCGAGAATCCGGATCAGCAGCCCCATCACGCCGAGGTAGTAAAGCAGGCTTATTAGCGCGGTGACAAAAATGATGGCGGGCAGCACGCGGAAGGCGAAGATAAAACCCGCGCCGTCAAACAGCACATCCATTTTCGGACCGACAAGCGATCCAAAAATAAACGCGCTTCCGGCGTCGCTGTAGGACATGACTTTATGTACCCCGAGCGCCGCCTGTTCCACCAGCCACTTGCCCGGCGGGAAATAGAGCATCACTCCGCCAATCACGATCTGCAGCAGCAGTGCGGCCCCTACGGTTCTGATACTGATGCGTTTTTTATTTACTGACAGCGCAAAGGCGATGGCCAGCAATACCACCATCCCCAAAAGACTTCTCATGATGTCCATAATGATATCCTTACCTGGTGGAAAACCCGGCGTCAGGCCAGGCTTTCGGTATATTTGATATCGGGGCGGGCAACCGCAAACAGCCCGCTACTGTCGTCAGGCGATCTGCTGATACTCTTTGGCAATCTCGCAGGCCAGCACGGCATTATTGAAGACCAGCTGAATATTGGATTTCAGGCTATCCCCGCCGGTCAGCTCCGCAACGCGGGCCAGCAGGAACGGCGTACTCTCCTTACCCACCACACCCTGCTCTTCCGCTTCCTTCACCGCCTGATCGATGGCGGCGTTGATTTTCGCTTCCGGCATCGCAAACTGTTCCGGTATCGGGTTCGCCACCACCATCCCCCCGTTCAGGCCCGACTGCCATTTCACCGCCATCGCTTTAGCGATTTCTTTAGCGCTATTCAGGCGAATACTGACGTCAAACGGACTGGTTCGACAGAAAAATGCCGGGAGCGCCGAAGTTTGATAGCCAATAAGCGGAACGCCAAACGTTTCTAAATATTCGGTGGTTAATCCAAGGTCGAGAATAGATTTTGCGCCGGCACAAACTACGGTAACATTGGTATTGGCCAGTTCCTGTAAATCGGCGGAAATATCATAAGTATGCTCTGCTCCGCGGTGCACACCGCCAATACCGCCGGTCGCGAAGACTTTTATCCCGGCCATGGCGGAAATAATCATGGTAGAAGCCACGGTGGTCGCGCCATTTAATCCTGCGGCGACAACGAAAGGTAAATCACGGCGACTGACTTTGGTAACGTTATGTCCTTCACGACCGAGCAATTCAATTTCTTCGCGGCTCAGGCCAACTTTCATAACGCCATGAATAATCGCAATTGTTGCCGGAACCGCTCCCTGACGGCGAATCGTTTCTTCGACTTCCAGCGCGGTCTGCGCATTTTCTGGAAACGGCATTCCGTGAGAAATAATAGTCGACTCCAGCGCGACTATGGGTTGGTTATTCTTTAATGCCTGCTGAACTTCCGCAGAAACCTGTAATAATTCAGAGGAAATATTTATTTCAGACATGTTCGTTCTCCACTACCTTTTTTACGTTGGCGTAAGATAATTCAGGGTTATTGGTGAATTCCGATGAGAGCGCCAGAGAAGAGCATCCCTGAGCAAACTTCACCGCTTGCGAAAATGAACAGCCGTCGAGCCAGCAGCAGGCCAGACCGGCCATCATGGCGTCACCGGCGCCGGTGACGTTGACTACCTGGGTTTTTAACGGCGCTGACCAGCCGCGCTCGCCGTCTTTCTCGCTGAAGTAAACCCCGTCCCCCCCCATGCTCAGCACCAGGCGCCGCAGGCCACGCTGGTGAAACCAGTCGGCAACGCGCGCGACGTCATCAGTGCCGGAAAGCGCAATTCCGCTCAGCGTTTCAGCTTCAATTCGGTTCGGTTTCAGAGTGTGGATACGCCCCAGATGCTGGCTGATTTTCACGCACTTCCAGGCAGAGACCGGGTCAACAAAAATGGGTGTCGGGCCGCTATTTTCCATCAACCAGGCCAGCGCCGATTCGCTGATATTACAGTCAACAACGATGACCGCAGCGCTGCGAATAAAATCCCGGTGCTGGCTTAAAAAGGCTGGCGTAATATGCTCGGTGATACTCATATCATTAATCGCCACCAGCATTTCACCGGTATTATCGAGCAGCGATAAATAGCTCGATGTCCCCTCGCCGTGGACGATCTGACATTTATCGACATGAACGCCGGACTGAGCCGTTTGTTTTAATAGGGAGTGGCCATAGAAATCATCTCCGACAACCGACAGTAGCCAGGATGGTTTACTCAATAAAGCAATATTCTGCGCAATATTCCGCCCCACTCCACCGGGAGTGTATTTTATTTTTCCGGGGTTAGAATCAGCATAGTTCAACGATACATGGGAATAACCAGCAACATCCATATTTGCCGATCCAATAATTACAACGTAATCATTTTCAGGCATAAAAATACCCTCCAGCATACAAAAACGCTTTGGCAGTGGAATGTTTGAATATCAGTAAATAATCATACGCCCATTCAGCACCCTCTCATTAAACACATGTTTGAATGTGAACATATGTTTATGTTAAGCAGATTGGTTTTAAAGTAAAGGGGTCCGCCAGAGGGATTTCATATGAACATGAAGAGAATCACAAAATTTGGCTAGTATGGTTTTTAAACAGCTTAAAAATGCGAAGGAGAGCACATATGGCGGGTTAAGCAGAGGGCGGATACGGCATAAAAAAAGGGCAGAGAAGACTCTGCCCTTTTGCGTGTAACACCGTCGATCAGGCGACTTTTTCTTCCACCTGAACTTCAGGACGTTTCAGCACCGCGTAGGAAAGGCCTGCGACCAGCGTACCGACCACAATCGCCATCAGATATCCCAGCACCGGGGTAATCGCGCCTGGGATCAGCAGGACGAACAGACCGCCGTGCGGCGCCATCAGTTTCGCGCCAACCCACATGGACATCGCACCGGTCACCGCGCCGCCAACGATACAGCAAGGCAGGACGCGCATCGGATCGCGAGCGGCAAAAGGAATTGCTCCTTCGGTGATAAAGCACAGGCCGAGAACCAGTGCGGCTTTACCGCCTTCCTGCTGCGCTTTGTCAAACTTTTTACGCGCAATCAGCGTCGCCAGGCCCAGCGCCAGCGGTGGAACCATACCTGCCGCCATAATGGCCGCCATCGGGGCATAGGTTTGGGTACTCAGAAGACCAACACCAAAGGCGTAAGCTGCTTTGTTCACCGGGCCGCCCATGTCGGTACACATCATACCGCCGAGAATTGCACCGAGCAGAACCGCGTTCGCCGTCCCCATAGTTTGTAGCCAGTGGGTCAGGCCTTCGAGGATCCCGGCAACGGGTTTACCAATCAGGTAAATCATTGCCAGACCCACGATCAGGCTGGAAACCAGCGGAATGATGAGGATCGGTTTCAGCGCTTCCATACTTTGCGGCAGTTTCAGCCTGGTACTGATCGCTTTCGCCACGTAACCGGCAAGGAAGCCGGCGATAATACCGCCGATAAAGCCAGATCCGGTGCTAACCGCCAGCATACCGCCGATAAGACCTGGCGTCAGGCCAGGGCGGTCAGCGATGGAGAAGGCAATAAAGCCCGCCAGTACCGGTACCATCAGCGCGAAGGCTGATCCCCCGCCGATTTGCATCAGCGCTGCGGCCAGAGTGTCTTTTACTTCAAAGGCTTTGATACCAAAAGCGAAGGAGAGCGCGATACACAGGCCGCCCGCTACCACCATCGGCAGCATATACGATACGCCAGTGAGCAGGTGACGATAGGCGCCCGCGGACTCTTTTTTGCCTTCTGCCGCGGCCTGGGATTTACCCGCAGGCTGATATGGTTTCGCTTCAACAACGGCTTTATCCAGCTCCTGAGCGGTTTTCTTCAGCGCCAGACCGGTAGTGGTGCGATACATCGGCTTGCCGGCAAATTTCGCCAGATCCACTTCGATATCAGCCGCGACAACCACCAGATCCGCCTGCTCAACCTCTTCAGGAGTGATGGCATTACCCGCACCCACGGAGCCGCGAGTTTCAACTTTCACCCACCAGCCGCGTTTTTTGGCTTCGGTTTCAATCGCTTCCGCCGCCATAAAGGTGTGCGCGACGCCGGTCGGGCAGGCAGTGACCGCCACAATGCGTTTCGGACCATGAGTTGCCGCCGGTAAAGCTGTAGCAGCCGGAGCTGCATATGGCGTGGCATGGCTCCTGGCTTCCCCGAGGAATAGTTCCGGGTGAGCAACGGCGCGATTAATATCGCCGAGATAAACCTTTTTGCCGTTCAGCGCGCTGTCAGCTGGCAGCGTCGCGCCCAGCACAATCGCCAGCTCAGCGTCGTTTGGGTTATCAATCAGTTCAAGTTGCGCTTTTTGCGCCGCGGTGCTTAACAGGGTCTTCGCCATATAGGCGCGGGCCTGTCCGAGCCCGGCATCAATAATCAGCAGCGTTTTCATTATGCCTCTCCTGCTGTTAATTAAAGGGTTGTAAGTCGACGCGCGCCATCATTGCGGCCAACTGGGTACGATCGGTAATACCGACATTGCTCTGACTCACCGCCAGCGCGGCGACGGCCGTTGCCAGGCGCAGCGTATGCTCGCTGGACTCACGCATCAGCAGTCCGTAAATCAGGCCGCCAACCATTGAATCGCCCGCGCCAACGGTGCTAACCACTTCCACTGAAGGCGGCTTGGCAATCCACTCGCCGGAGGCGTTAACCCACAGGGCGCCTTCTTCGCCAAGGGAGATCACCACGTGGGCAATCCCCTGCTCGCGCAGCGCATGAGCGGCCTCAATCACATCCTTCATTTCAGGTAACTTGCGACCCGCCCAGATTTCCAGCTCACGACGGTTAGGTTTAACCAGCCACGGCGCCGCTTTAAGACCGGCAACCAGCGCTTCGCGGCTGCTGTCAAAAATGATGCACGGGCACTGGCTGCGCAAGCGGGTCATCCAGTCGGTGAACGCTTCCGGACTTACGCCGGAAGGTAAGCTGCCGCTCACGCAGACCATATCGAACTGGCCCAGCCAGCTCAGGGAGTCGTTAACAAAACGCTCCCAGTCACCCGGCGTGACTTCAAAGCCGGAGAAGTTGAAGTCGGTCACTTCGCCATCTTTTTCTGTCAGCTTGACGTTAATACGGGTACGGCCCTGAACGACCTGAAAACGGTTAGCGATGCCCAGCTCACTGAACAGTTGCTGAAAGCCATCCTGATTATCTTTACCGAGAAAACCGCCCACGGTGACGTCGATACCGAGATCTTTCAGCACTTTTGCAACGTTGATCCCCTTCCCTGCGGCGTGCAAGCCGGTCGTGCGAACAAGGTTAACCTCACCGCGTTCAATTTCCGGGGTAAAACCCACCAGGTCATAGGCCGGGTTTAAAGTAATCGTTGCGACACGTCTGCTCATTTATGCGCCCTCCCCAAGACCTGCGGCGATCGCTTCGCCAATCGCATCCAGCGCCTGCTGCGCATCTTCACCCTGCGCGGTGAAGCGCAAGCGGTGACCTTTTTTCACGCCCAGGGCCACGACTTTCATCAGGCTGCGGCCGTTTGCCGGCTTGCCCGAACCATCGAGGTTAGTGACCGTAATGTCGCTGGAAAATTGTTTAATGGTATTTACCAGCATCGTGCCGGGACGCGCGTGCAGCCCGTGCTCGTTGCGGATAACGTATTCAGCGCTGAGAACATCTTCAGCAATCGCATCGTCGCTGGTCAGCAGCGCCAGCAGCGTTGCGCCATCGGACTTCAGCAAACGGTCAGCTTTTTTGTCCAGCAGCAAATTGCTCAGGCGATTAAGGACCGCCGTCGGCTGGTCATCGGCCATCGCCACGGTGATCAGCAGGGAAACCGGCTGCTCATCGCGAATAAAGGCGTTGGCCGCGCGGCTCACCGCAATGGCGCTACGCAGGTTGCCTTCCGGACTGTCGTTCAGCCAGATGCCCTGGCCGAGGTTCAGCGGGTTGTCATTAATCACATGGCTAACAAAGGAAGCATCGACGGCCCCCGCTTCTTTCAGCCGCGCGGCGTTGAGCGCCTGCAGGGTCAGCAGATCGCTGGCGGCCACGTCCAGGGTCAGCGTTTCGTTATCCAGCTTCAGCGCTTCGCTCTGCTTTTCACCCATCAGCAGGGCGCGCAGCTCTTCAGCGGTGGTGGCGGACTTTAGCTGTTCAGCAACCGAGTCGTCGCTCAGCACATGGGTCAGCTGACGCAGCAGCCCAAGGTGTTCATCCGAACTGGCGGCGATACCGATAGCGACGTAGGCGGTCTGCCCTTCGCCCCAGGTCACGCCCTGCGGGAACTGATAAACCTGAACGCCGGTTTTCAGCACCTGATCGCGCGTGTCGGTGGTGCCGTGCGGAATCGCAATACCGTTGCCAAGGAAAGTGGAGGTTTGCTGCTCGCGAGCCAGCATCCCGTTGATGTACCCTTCAGCCACATTGCCCGCGCTAACCAGCGCGGAGGCAACCTGACGAATAGCCTCTTCTTTATTACCGGCCTGCTGACCGGGATGAATATCCTGCACAGATAACTGGAACATGGTTCTCCTCTCCTGCTGAATTGAATCGTTTCAGCTACTTTGAGAAAAAATGCGTCACCTGACTGCCGGAGAATCTCCCGATGACGCTGAAACGTTTCAAGAAGTCTGTACCTTTATTAGTCAGCGCGCAAGAAAAGTTACTCTCCCGATAACAGAAGTTAGAGATACAGCACACTTTTGCTGACGAGGTGATGACAAACCCGCCAGAACTTCAGCATTTTGCTGAAGCAAAATTTTGAAACGTCTTTTTGATTTATTCGTGCCCTGGTACTGTTCATTATCTGACTGACGGCGTAAACTCCGCGACTCCTGAAACCGATGAAAGCCGACATGCAAAACAGTAGCGCCGCCCTGCCACGACGCGGGTTCGATTTAACCTCTTCCGCCTTCCTGATCGTCGCCTTCCTGACGGGCATTGCCGGGGCGCTACAAACGCCTACCCTGAGCCTGTTCCTGACTGACGAAGTTCACGTACGACCGGCGATGGTCGGCTTCTTTTTTACCGGCAGCGCGGTGATCGGCATTCTGGTGAGCCAGTTTCTCGCCGGGCGCTCAGATCGCAAAGGCGACCGCAAGCAGCTGATCGTCTTCTGCTGCCTGATGGGCGTGCTGGCCTGCGTGCTCTTCGCGTGGAATCGTAACTACTTTATTTTGCTCTTCGTCGGCGTTTTCCTCAGCAGCTTTGGTTCCACCGCGAACCCGCAGATGTTTGCCCTCGCCCGCGAACATGCGGACAAAACGGGCCGCGAGGCGGTCATGTTCAGCTCGATCCTGCGCGCTCAGGTTTCGCTGGCATGGGTCATCGGCCCGCCGCTGGCCTACGCGCTGGCGATGGGTTTCGGCTTTACGGTGATGTACCTCAGCGCGGCGATTGCCTTCGTGGTCTGCGGCGCGATAGTCTGGTTTTTTCTCCCCAGCATGCGCAAAGAGCCGAAGGTGGTGACGGGACATCTTGAAGCGCCGCGCACCAACCGCCGCGACGCGCTGCTGCTGTTTATTATCTGTACGCTGATGTGGGGAATTAACAGCCTGTACATCATTAACATGCCGCTGTTCATTATTAATGAGCTGCATTTACCTGAAAAACTGGCGGGATTAATGATGGGCACCGCCGCCGGGCTGGAAATCCCGACCATGCTGATTGCGGGTTACTACGCCAAACGTTTCGGTAAGCGTTTCCTGATGCAGATCTCTGCGGTTGCCGGGGTGCTGTTCTATGTCGGCATGCTAACCGTACACACCCCGGGACTGCTGCTGGCCCTGCAGGTGCTGAATGCTATTTTTATCGGCATTCTGGCCGGGATCGGTATGCTCTATTTTCAGGACCTGATGCCAGGCCAGGCTGGTGCGGCCACGACCCTCTATACCAATACTATCCGCGTTGGCTGGATTATTGCCGGTTCGCTGGCGGGGGTCGTTGCGGAAGTCTGGAGCTATCACGCCGTATTCTGGATTGCGCTGGTGATGGGCCTCGCCACTCAGGCCTGCCTGTGGCGCATTAAAGACGTATAAAGGGTGTCCGTGCGGGCTTCCGACGTCACGAAGTGCTCAGCTCAAGATGAAGAAGCCAGATCATGGCTTCTTCGCGATTTGTGGCGCACATCTCCGCTTCCGGCTTCAGGCTGGCGCACACTTTGGGCCTCAACGGCGAGCCAAAAATCGCGCACAGGTTATTGTCCGAAAGCTGTATACAGCGGGTATTTGCCGGTTTGCCCTGCGGCATACCCGGGATAGGGCTGGAGATAGAAGGAGCGATACAGCAAGCTCCGCATTCAGGGCGGCATTCCATAATCGACTCTTCCGATAGGCTTTTGCGGCCCAGCCTAAACGTTTTACCCGAAGATAGCAAAACACACGAATTCCGCTTGCCTGAAAGGCCCGGCGCGAGTAGTTTTACGCGATATTTTCGACCCTTTAAGTGACAGGATTACTGCAATGCCAAGAGCGAATGAAATTAAGAAAGGTATGGTGCTGAATTACAACGGCAAACTGCTGATTGTTAAAAATATTGATATTCAGTCACCGAGCGCCCGCGGCGCAGCGACGCTGTACAAAATGCGTTTCTCCGATGTGCGCACCGGCCTGAAAGTGGAAGAGCGCTTCAAAGGCGACGACATTGTCGATACCGTTACCCTGACCCGCCGCTTCGTTGACTTCTCCTATATCGATGGCAATGAATATGTCTTTATGGATAAAGAAGATTACACCCCGTATATCTTCACCAAAGAGCAAATCGAAGAAGAGCTGCTGTTTATGCCGGAAGGCGGCATGCCTGACATGCAGGTTCTGACCTGGGACGGCCAACTGCTGGCGCTGGAACTGCCGCAGACCGTGGATCTGGAAATTATTGAGACGGCGCCGGGCATCAAAGGCGCATCCGCCAGCGCCCGCAACAAACCGGCTACCCTCAGCACCGGCCTGGTCGTTCAGGTGCCGGAATACCTCAGCGCGGGCGAGCGCATTCGTATTCATATCGAAGAGAGCCGCTACATGGGCCGCGCGGACTAAATCCAGCCTTTAAAGTCAGTGCAAAATGCAAAAGACAGTCAATGGCTGTCTTTTTGCTTCTTAATGCGCGCCATACGGCTGTTGGCCCTTCATCATCGCCAGGCTATCCCCTACAAAGCCACCCAAAGTTGTCATACCAATAGCGGCGAAATTATCGCTAATTTCCCGCCCCTGTTAGCAGGATCTTCGCTAAACAGTGCTCGATTGCTTGATCAAGCTCACACTAAGCGGATAAACAAGGCTCACCAATTTAATTTGCTGTCATATAACTTTACACTAGAGATGTTAATTATCGGTTAATCAGGTGTATTAAGAATGACTACCATTGCGACGGCCACGCTGCCGGAAGGCGTACAGCTCCCTCATTATGACCGCAGCCAGCTGCGCTCGCGTATTGTGCATTTCGGCTTTGGCGCTTTTCATCGCGCGCATCAGGCGCTACTCACCGATCGGGTGCTTAACGCCAGCGGCGGAGACTGGGGGATTTGTGAGATTAGCCTGTTCAGCGGCGATCGGCTGATGAGCCAGCTTCGCCAGCAAAACCACCTGTTTACCGTGCTGGAAAAAGGTGCTGAGGGCAGCCAGCCAATTGTTGTCGGCGCCGTGCATGAATGTCTGAACGCTAAACTCGATTCGCTCGCCGCTATTATTGAGAAATTTTGTGAACCGCAGGTGGCGATTGTCTCTCTGACCATTACCGAAAAAGGCTACTGCATCGACCCCGCCAGCGGCCTGCTGGATATGACGCAGCCGCGTATTATTCACGATCTGCAAAACCCGACTTTGCCGCAATCGGTTCCTGGAATACTGGTTGAAGCGCTGGCGCGCCGCCGTCAGCGAGGGCTGTCACCCTTTACCGTGCTCTCCTGCGACAATATCCCTGATAATGGACATGTAGTGAAAAACGCCGTGCTGGGCATGGCTGAAAAACGCGATCCGCAGCTGGCACAGTGGATTGCTGAGCACGTCAGCTTCCCCGGCACCATGGTTGATCGCATCGTACCAGCCGCCACCGAGGAGTCGCTGGCGGAAATTCGCGCCGCGTTGGGCGTAGAAGATCCCTGCGCCATCAGCTGCGAACCCTTTATTCAGTGGGTTATTGAAGATAACTTCGTGGCCGGTCGCCCGGACTGGGAAACGGCGGGCGTTCAGATGACCGACGACGTTTTACCGTGGGAGCAGATGAAGCTGCGGATGCTCAACGGTAGCCACTCGTTCCTCGCCTGGCTTGGCTACCTGGCGGGCCATGCGCATATTAGCGACTGCATGCAGGATCCGATTTTTCACAGCGCCGCATACCGGCTGATGGTTGATGAACAGGCGCCGACGCTATCCATTCAGGGCGTTGATCTGTCGGCATACGCTGACAGCCTGATCGAACGCTTCAGCAACCCGGCGCTGAAGCACCGCACCTGGCAAATCGCCATGGACGGTAGCCAGAAGCTGCCGCAACGTATGCTTGACGGGATTCGCGTCCATCTTGCGCAAGAGAGCCGCTGGCCGCTACTGGCGCTGGGCGTCGCTGGCTGGATGCGCTATGTTAGCGGCGTGGATGACGCCGGAGCCGTCATTGATATTCGCGATCCGCTGGCCGATAAAATACACCACCTCGTTGCCACCAGCGATGAGCGACAACGCGTAGCGGCGCTGCTTACGCTTGAGGAGATCTTCGGCCGCGACCTGCCGCAGAATCCGCAGTTCGTCGCTGATGTCACCGCCGCGTGGCATCAGCTCGCCGCTTTTGGCGCACGCCAGGCCGTCGCCGCCGCGCTGAATGATTAACAATTTCTGCCTTTAAGCGGACGGAGCGCCTTTCTGTCCGCGTTAACGCTTCTCTTTTCCCCTTTTTTTCGTCAGGATAGCCTCAACTGTTACAACATTACATTTATCCTGGAGAAAAAGTGACCAAAACCAACTTGATCACGGGGTTTCTCGGCAGCGGTAAGACCACTTCCATTCTGCACCTGCTGGCCAATAAGCCCGCAAATGAAAAATGGGCCGTACTGGTCAACGAGTTTGGCGAAGTGGGCATTGACGGCGCGCTGCTGGCGGAAAGCGGCGCGCTGCTGAAAGAGATCCCCGGCGGCTGCATGTGCTGCGTTAACGGCCTGCCGATGCAGGTTGGGCTCAACACCCTGCTGCGCCAGGGCAAACCTGACCGTCTGCTGATAGAACCCACCGGACTAGGCCATCCTAAACAGATCCTTGATATGCTGACCGCCCCGGTCTACGCGCCGTGGATCGATCTGCGCGCCACCCTGTGCATACTGGATCCGCGTCAGCTGCTGGACGAAAAAGTCGTGAGCAACGAAAACTTTCGCGACCAGCTGGCTGCCGCTGACGTTATTGTCAGCAATAAAGCCGACCGCTCGACGGAAGAGAGCCAGCGCGCTTTTGTCGCCTGGCGTGAGGCGTACGCCGGTGAGCGTCGCTGCGTCAGCGCTAGCCAAGGTAATATCGACCCGGAGCTGCTTGATTTGCCGCGCCGCAATCTGGCGCCGCTATCCGCAGGGGTCGGGCATGCGCACGACCACGGGCAGAAAAAAGGCCTTGCCGCGCTTAGCCTTCCCGCGCACCAGCGCTGGCGTCGTAGCCTCAATAGCGCTCAGGGCTATCACGCCTGCGGCTGGATTTTTGACGCTGAAACCGTCTTCGATACCGTCGCTCTGCTTGAATGGGCGCGCCTGGCGCCGGTTGGACGAGTTAAAGGCGTCATGCGTATTGCCGAAGGGCTGGTTCGTATCAATCGCCAGCAGCTCGATCTGCATATTGAGACGCAAAACGTTGCCCCGCCCGATAGCCGTATTGAGCTGATAGCCGATACAGAAACGGACTGGAATGCTCTTCAGGCCTCTTTGTTGAAGATTCGTTTAACTTAGGGCGGCTATGGTTGCCGTCGTTTTACACAACACGCGATAGTTATGATTAAAAATCGAATTCCCCTCATCCTGCTGTTAAACGCGGCAGGTATAGCGCTTTTCTGTTCATGGTATCTTCCGGTTAACCATGGTTTCTGGGCTCCGCTGGACGCGGCGATTTTCTATTTCTTTAACCACCTGGTCGGCGTCAACACCGCTTACACCTGGCTGTTGGCGGTTATCAACAACCGCGCGTTTGACGCCTGTTCGCTGCTGGCGATGGGCAGCCTGATGCTGAGCTTCTGGTTTAAAGAACAGAGCGCCGGACGCCGCCGGGTGATTATCATCGGCCTGGTGATGCTGCTGGCTGCCGTCATTATCAATCAGCTGGCCCAGCACCTGATGCCGGTGAAGCGAGCCAGCCCTTCGCTCTCGTTCACCGATATCACTAAAGTCAGCGATGTCATCTCCTTTCCGACTAAAGATGCGTCTAAAGACAGCTTCCCGGGCGATCACGGCATGATGCTGCTGATTTTTGCCTCTTTCATGTGGCGCTATTTTGGCCGTCGCGCCTTCGCTATTGCGCTGGTTATCTTTGTGGTGTTCGCTTTCCCGCGGGTGATGATCGGCGCGCACTGGTTTACCGATATTGCCGTCGGATCATTAACGGCCGTGCTCATTGGCGCTCCCTGGGTGTTGATGACCCCACTGAGCGATAAAGTGATTACTTTATTTGAACGTTACCTCCCCGGCGGAAGAACGAAAATTTAAAGTCATCTTTACAATTAATTAATATCATTCATAAGGGATCGTTCTGGGTCCCTTTTTTTATCATCTCACTCTTTCTCACCCGCTATCATCTTGCTGTCACATTAATCCTGTTAAAAATGAGTAAATTGCATATTTTTTACCCATCCCTGCCGCTATTTTGGCCTTTGCCGATGATTCACTTTTTGTCGCAAAAATACTTATAAGAAAATGCGCAAAACCGCTCGCCATCCCCCGTTCGATCGGGTAACCTCAATCTCGTTTTGCCTCTCCAGCAACATCAATTCAGATAATGAATAAATTTGTGCGTCAGGCCACAATTTTATGCTTACGGAATTGTCTCATTGCGACCAGGTAATTAGGCTCTAACACGTTTGGCATTTTTTATAACGACATTGTCGTTAAGGACAACAAGGGATAACACACAGCATGGTCAAATCTCAGCCGATTTTGAGATATATCTTGCGGGTCGCCCCCGCGATTGCAGTTGCGGTTCTGCTTTCCGCGTGTAGTTCAAATAGTACCGCCAGAAATATGCATTCTGAGACGCTTGCTGTGGGTAGTGGCGATTTATCATCACTGCAAGCCTCTCAGGATGAATTTGAAACCATGGTCCGCAACCTGGACGTTAAGTCCCGTTTGATGGATCAATATGCCAGCTGGAAGGGCGTGCGTTACCGCCTCGGCGGCAGCACTCGCAAAGGCATTGATTGTTCCGCCTTTGTGCAGCGTACTTTCCGTGAACAGTTTGGCCTGGAGCTGCCGCGTTCGACTTCTGAGCAGCAGGATTCCGGAAAATCCATTAGCCGTTCACAGCTGCGTACCGGTGATTTAGTACTGTTCCGTGCGGGTTCAACGGGCCGTCATGTAGGCATCTACATCGGCAACAACCAGTTTGTTCATGCTTCCACCAGCAGCGGTGTGACGATTTCCAGCATGGATGAGCCGTACTGGAAAAAGCGCTATAACGAAGCGCGACGCGTTCTGAGCCGCTCGTAATCTCTTCTGCCGTTGGTTATTCCCTTGGCCAACGGAAGAAACAAAACACTGCTGAAGCAGTGTTTTTTTTTGCTCGCCAGCCAATAAACTTCGTAAAATAGGCTATCTCTTGAAGCGACGACAGAAAAAGCATGTTTCTGTTAGCGCATTGCGCGAATCAACCACACGGACTGCCTGGAGCCTATGCCTACCCGTCACCTCTCTCCCCGGCGAAAAATCTGGCTAACCAGCATATGCGTTGGCATAGCCGTCGCCCTGCTGGCCGGCAGCATCCAGTTTATGGTGATCTATCACAACCGCGCGGAGCGTTTCGACGTTATCATCAACAATGTTCATGCTTATCTGACGGGCTATTTTCACGATTTAGACCAGACGATTGCGGGACTACAGCCGCTGGTGAGTCAGCCCTGCGAAAATATCGATTCCGGATTAACCGCCCATGCGGCATTCAGCCCAAACGTACGCGCTTTCCTGCTGGTTAAAAATGGTATTGCGTTTTGCTCCTCCGCCACCGGTGCAATGAACACACCTTTTAACCAGCTCATTCCACAGCTGGATATCACTCAAGCGGTCGATATGGCGATCCTTCCCGGTACGCCCATGATGCCGAAAAGCGCGGCGCTGGCGATGTGGGTTCGTAGCCCGCACGGCGGTAAAGACGGCGTTTTTGTCTCGATCAACGCGAATCTGACACCCTATATACTCTACTCCTCGCGGCAGAATGATTTCAGCGGCCTGGCGCTGTCCATTAAGCACACCGCTATCTCGACCTTCAGCAACAAGCTTATCGACCCGCAGACCCTGCTCTCGCCGCCTATTCGCCAGACGCAGATTGAGGGTTTACCGTTGAAAATCTATCTCTATGCTAACAGCTGGCTGGCGGAGAATACGCAGTTTGCCCTGCTGCTGGGGGTGGTGTGCGGGCTGCTGGCCGGACTGTTAAGCTATTACATTCTCACGATAAAATCAGACCCGCGAAAGGAGCTGCTGCTGGCGATCAAAAACGATCAGTTTTACCTGGTCTATCAGCCGGTGGTGAAATCGGAGACGCTGCAGATCAGCGGCGTTGAGGTACTGATGCGCTGGAAACATCCGGTGGCCGGAGAGATCCCCCCTGACGTCTTTATTAATCTTGCGGAAACCCAGCAGATCATCATTCCGCTTACTCGCCACCTCTTAAAACTGATTGCGCACGATGCGCCTGTTTTGCAGACGCTCCTGCCCGCAGGGATCAAGCTTGGGATCAATATTTCCCCCCTTCATCTGCACGCAGAGAGCTTTCAGCAGGACCTTAAGCACTTCGCCGCCGCCATGCCAGCCGACCACTTTAAGCTGGTACTGGAGATCACCGAGCGCGCAATGATCGATAAAAATCGTTCATTAGAGAACTTCGACTGGCTGCACGAGCAGGGTTTTGAAATCGCGATTGATGATTTTGGTACCGGCCATAGCGCGCTCATCTATCTGGAGCGCTTTAGCTTTGATTACCTGAAGATTGATCGCGGCTTCGTACAGGCTATCGGGACGGAGACCGTGACCTCGCCGGTGCTCGATGCCGTCATCACTCTAAGCCGCCGCCTGAAGCTCGCTACCGTTGCCGAAGGCGTGGAAACGCAGGAACAGGCGGAATGGCTGCGCGATCATGGCGTAAACTTTTTGCAGGGCTACTGGTTAAGTCGCCCGCTGACGCTGGAAGCGCTGATCGCCGCCCACGCGCAGCCGGCGAAATATTTCCCAACCCGCTAAGTGTCCTTTATTATTTGCTATCAGAGGTCAGGCCACTTCAGGCCTGTCATTGGAGGACGATACCCTGGTTATGTTTGCCCGCATCAGCCTGATAATGCTGACCTTATTTAGCCTGCACAGCCGGGCGCAAACTATTCTGACGAGCGATACGTTCGCGATTATCGGCCAACCGAAGTACGCCGCGGGCTTTGACCACTACGATTATGTGAATCCCGCCGCGCCTAAAGGCGGCGCGATTACCCTTGCGGCTATCGGTACCTTTGATAATTTCAACCGCTACGCCCTGCGCGGTAATCCGGGTATTCGAACCGAAGCGCTATACGATACGCTGTTCACCACCTCTGACGATGAGCCCGGCAGTTACTACCCGCTGATTGCCGAGCATACGCGCTATGCCGATGATTTTTCGTGGATGGAGATTACGCTCAATCCGCACGCCCGCTATCACGACGGCAGTCCCATCACCGCCAGCGATGTCGCTTTTACCTTCCAGAAGTTTATGACCGAAGGGGTGCCGCAGTTTCGTCTCTATTATAAAGGCACTACCGTTAAAGCTATCGCCCCGCTAACCGTTCGCATTGAGTTAGCCAAACCGGGCAAAGAGAACATGCTTAGCCTGATGACGCTACCGGTGATGCCGGAAAAATTCTGGAAAAACCATAAACTCAGCGACCCGCTCTCCGCTCCACCGCTGGCCAGCGGCCCCTACCGCATTACCGCCTGGCGCATGGGCCAGTACATCACCTATTCCCGCGTGAAGGACTACTGGGCCGCCGATTTACCGGTCAACCGCGGGCGCTGGAATTTCGATACGCTACGCTACGATTATTACCTTGATGACAATGTCGCCTTCGAAGCCTTTAAGGCCGGCGCCGTCGATCGTCGGGAAGAGAACGTCGCCAAAAACTGGGCGACCCGCTACGTCGGGCGCAACTTTAGCCACGGCTATATCGTTAAAGACGAATACACCAATACCTCGGCGCAAAATACCCAGTGGCTGGCCTTTAATATTCAGCGCCCGATATTTGCCGACCGCCGGATTCGCGAGGCCATCACCCTCGCCTTTGATTTTGAATGGATGAATAAGGCGCTGTTCTATCACTCCTACAGCCGCGCCAACAGCTTCTTTCAGAATACCGAATACGCGGCGCGCGATTATCCTGATGCCGACGAGCTCGCCCTGCTGACGCCGCTGAAAAAAGAGATCCCGGCCGAAGTCTTCACGCAGATTTACCGACCGCCGGTTTCCAGCGGCGATGGTTTTGCACGGGAGAATTTACTCAAAGCGGATGCCATCCTCAACCAGGCGGGATGGATAGTGAAAAACCAGCGGCGGGTAAACGCGCAGAGCGGCAAACCGTTACGCTTTGAGCTGCTGCTCCCCTCCGGCAGCAGCGATCGCTGGGTACTGCCCTTTCAGCACAATCTTCAGCGGCTCGGCATCGTTATGGACATTCGCCAGGTCGATAACTCCCAGTACAGTAACCGCAAGCGCAGCCGGGATTACGACATGATGCCAAACGTCTGGCGCGCGTCGCCCTGGCCCGACACCGGCCTGCAAATCTCCTGGGATTCGGAATATATTAATTCCAGCTATAACGCCTCAGGGGTTCAAAGCCCGGCCGTCGACCAGCTTATTGCGCAGATCATTCGCTGGCAGGGCAACAAGGAAAAACTGCTGCCGCTGGGCCGGGCCCTCGACCGCGTGCTGACCTGGAACTATTACATGCTGCCGATGTGGTATATGGCGCAGGATCGCACCGCCTACTGGGATAAATTCTCCTTCCCGAAGACTCGCGCGATTTACTCATCCGGTTTCGAAAACTGGTGGTACGACGCCAACAAAGCAGTCAGACTTCCCGCGGACAGACGTTAAGGAATTAAGATGGGTGCATATCTGCTCCGCCGACTACTGCTCATCGTCCCCACCCTGTGGGCGATTATCACCATTAACTTTTTCATTGTGCAGATCGCTCCCGGCGGCCCGGTCGATCAAGCGATCGCGGCGATAGAGTTCGGCGATCGCGGCGGTCTGCCCGGAGCCGGAGACGGCGGGATGGCTGCCAGCCATGCGCGTACCGGCGTCAGCAACATCAGCGACGGCCACTATCGAGGTGGGCGCGGGCTGGACCCGGAAGTCATCGCCGAGATAACCCACCGCTACGGCTTTGATAAGCCTCTCCACGAGCGCTATTTTAAAATGCTCGGCGACTACCTGCGCTTTGATTTTGGCGACAGCCTGTTTCGCAGCTCATCGGTCGTGCAGCTGATCGGGGACAGCCTGCCGGTCTCTATCTCGCTGGGCTTGTGGAGCACGCTCATCATCTATCTGGTGTCGATCCCGCTGGGGATCCGCAAAGCGGTCAGCAACGGCAGCCATTTTGACGTCTGGAGCAGTACGCTGATTATTATCGGCTATGCGATCCCGGCCTTTCTGTTCGCCATTTTGTTGATCGTTATCTTTGCCGGCGGCAGCTATTTCGATCTCTTTCCGCTGCGCGGGCTGGTGTCAGCCAACTTCGACAGCCTGCCGTGGTATCAAAAAATCCTCGACTATCTCTGGCATATCACCCTACCGGTGCTGGCCACGGTGATCGGCGGTTTTGCCGCCCTCACCATGCTCACCAAAAACAGCTTTCTCGACGAAATTCGCAAGCAGTACGTCGTCACCGCTCGCGCAAAGGGCGTTAGCGAAAAGCAGATCCTGTGGGGCCACGTATTTCGCAACGCGATGCTGCTGGTGATCGCCGGTTTCCCGGCCACCTTTATCAGCATGTTTTTTACCGGCTCGCTGCTGATTGAAGTAATGTTCTCGCTGAACGGACTGGGGCTGCTGGGCTATGAAGCTACGGTATCTCGTGATTACCCGGTCATGTTCGGCACGCTGTATATTTTTACCCTGATTGGCCTGCTGCTGAATATCATCAGCGACATCAGCTATACGCTGGTCGATCCGCGTATCGATTTTGAGGGCCGCTAATGTCATTTTTCAGTCCCGTCAATCAGGCCCGCTGGGCGCGTTTTCGCCACAACCGCCGCGGCTACTGGTCGCTTTGGTTATTCTTGGTCATTTTCGCCTGCAGCCTGTGCGCCGAGCTGATTGCTAACGATAAACCGCTGCTGGTGCAGTACCGCGGCAGTCTCTACGTACCGTTATTAAAAAACTATAGCGAGAGCACCTTCGGCGGCCGCTTTGCTACTGCCGCCGACTATCAGGACCCGTGGCTGCAAAAACGGCTGGACGATAACGGCTGGGCCCTGTGGGCGCCGGTTCGCTTCGGCGCAACGACCATTAATTTCGCCACCGAAACCCCCTTCCCTTCGCCGCCGTCAAGGCTGAACTGGCTGGGCACCGATGCCAACGGCGGCGACGTGCTGGCGCGTATTCTGTACGGCACGCGCATTTCCATTCTCTTTGGCCTGCTGCTGACCTTCTTCTCCAGCGTGCTGGGGGTGATGGCCGGCGCCGTTCAGGGATATTACGGCGGAAAGATTGACCTCTGGGGACAGCGCTTTATCGAGGTCTGGTCGGGGATGCCGACCCTGTTTCTGATTATCCTGCTTTCGAGCGTCGTGCAGGCCAATTTCTGGTGGCTGCTGGCCATCACCGTGCTGTTCGGCTGGATGACGCTGGTCGGGGTCGTCCGCGCCGAGTTTCTGCGCACCCGCAACTATGATTATATCCGCGCCGCGCAGGCGCTCGGCGTTAGCGATCGCGCCATTATTCTGCGCCATATGCTGCCTAACGCTATGGTCGCCACCCTGACCTTCCTGCCGTTTATTCTGTGCAGTTCGATTACGACTCTGACCTCGCTGGACTTCCTCGGCTTCGGCCTGCCGCTGGGCTCTCCTTCGCTGGGCGAGCTGCTGTTGCAGGGTAAAAATAATCTTCAGGCGCCGTGGCTGGGCATCGCCGCCTTTCTGTCGGTAGCGCTCCTGCTGACGTTATTGATTTTTATCGGTGAAGCGGTTCGCGACGCTTTTGACCCAAGCAAGGCGGTGTAGCATGACGCAACCTCTGTTAGATATCGACAACCTTTCCATCGCCTTTCGCCAGCAGGGGGAAACCACCACCGTGGTCAGCGAGCTGTCGCTCCGCATTGCGGTCGGTGAAACCCTGGCGCTGGTGGGCGAATCCGGCTCCGGTAAGAGCGTTTCCGCGCTGTCGATACTGCGGCTGCTGCCCTCGCCGCCGGTCAGCTACCCCGCAGGGGATATCCGCTTTCACGGCCAGTCGCTGCTACACGCCGATGAACATACGCTGCGCGGCGTGCGCGGCAACCGCATCGCGATGATTTTTCAGGAGCCGATGGTTTCACTCAATCCGCTGCATACCCTCGAAAAACAGCTCTACGAAGTGCTCTCTTTGCATCGCGGGATGCGTAAAGAAGCGGCGCGCGGAGAGATCCTCGACTGTCTGGATCGCGTTGGGATCCGCAATGCGCCGCGGCGTCTGGCCGACTACCCGCACCAGCTCTCCGGCGGCGAACGCCAACGGGTAATGATCGCCATGGCGCTGTTGACTCGTCCGGAGCTGCTCATCGCCGACGAACCCACGACCGCGCTGGATGTGTCGGTACAGGCGCAAATCCTCGCGCTGCTGCGCGAACTCAAGCAAGAGTTAAATATGGGGCTGCTGTTTATCACCCATAACCTGAGCATCGTTCGTCAGCTTGCCGATCGCGTCGCGGTGATGCAGAACGGCCGCTGCGTGGAGCAAAACGGCTGCCGGGCACTATTCTCCGCGGCCGAACACCCTTACACCCGCCGCCTGCTGGACAGCGAGCCGTCGGGCGATCCCGTGCCCCTCGCGCCGGATGCGCCAGAATTACTGCGGGCGGAAAACTTAAGTATCGCCTTTCCGATCCGCAAAGGGCTTCTGCGGCGGGTGGTCGATCATAATCGCGTGGTTAACGCCCTCAGCTTTCAATTGCGCGCGGGAGAAACGCTGGGTCTGGTCGGCGAATCCGGATCGGGCAAGAGTACTACAGGGCTGGCGCTGCTGCGCCTGATTCATTCTGAAGGCGCAATCGTCTTTGACGGCGAGACGCTTCAGGGGCGCAGCCGTCGGCAGATGCTGCCGCTGCGTCGACGCATGCAGGTAGTCTTTCAGGATCCCAACTCATCGCTAAACCCACGGCTTAACGTTCTGCAAATTATTGAAGAAGGATTGCGCGTCCATCAGCCAACGCTCACGCCGGCCGAGCGAGAGCAGGCGGTGATTCAGGCGATGCAGGAGGTCGGTCTCGATCCGCAATCCCGGCATCGCTACCCTGCCGCTTTCTCCGGCGGACAGCGCCAGCGCATCGCTATCGCCAGGGCGCTGGTCGTCAAACCGCAGCTAATCGTGCTGGATGAGCCCACCTCTTCGCTGGATAAAACCGTGCAGGCGCAAATTCTGGCGCTGCTGAAGGCGCTACAGCAAAAGCATCAGCTGGCCTATATTTTCATCAGCCATGATTTGCGCGTCGTGCGTGCGCTTTGTCATCAGGTAATGGTGCTGCGGCAGGGAGAGGTCGTCGAGCAGGGTGAGTGCGAACGCGTGTTTACCGCTCCGCAACAGGAGTATACCCGTCAGCTGCTGGCGTTAAGCTGACGGTCAGAATGGGTTGTTGCCGGAGAACGGTTCTGCAATCGCCACGCCGAAATTTTTCAGCCGGCAGGTTGCCGCGAATTCGTCCTGACGATTAACAAACAGGCACGGTTCGCCCTCGCATTCAACAACGGAACTGTCGACTTCGATGTCGCTCAGCGCCTGGCTGAGTTTATGCATAACCGGCCAGGCCTTATCGCCATCGGGGCTAAGTAATTTCAACGCCACAAGGCTATTTTCGCTCTGAGCGCCGTTTTGCGGAATCGGTTCAACTCTTGAACCTGCAAAACCGGCCAGCCAGCGATAGCTCTGCGGCAGACGGTGTACGATAGAGAGTTGCAGTGTATTCACGTGTTTTCCCCGGAAGCAAAATACTTCACAATAATTTTACAACAATACTAACACATTATTGACAATTAGTCCTGTTCCTGCACCGAAAACGCTTACACCAGCGGCATAGCCGTGTTAGTGGTTTGTAATATAAAAGTTTATAATTGTGCAGAGTGAACATCTTCGGGCTATATGTACCCGTTTCTGTGATCTAAAACAACTTTTTTATCGCAATAATGCGACTAATTGAGCGATTTGATTTTACATAAAAGAAACAAATTGCTGAACAGAGAAGCCGGTTTCGGTTGATATGTATCAAAAAAGGGGGCGATATCGCCCCCTGGAAGTCGCTTATCGTGCGGCTTTTCGCCGCCGACTGGCATAGAGGTAGAACAGAATAGAGCTGCTGGCGCAGAAGGCGATGGAAATCAGCATTGGCCAGGCCGTGGTAAAGGTCGCCATCGACAGCAGCGCGCCGACAATAGCGCCAATCCCAAAGCGGAACGTCCCAGCCAGCGAGGAGGCCGTCCCGGCCATATGCGGAAACTCATCGAGAATAACCGCCATCGCGTTGGAGGAGACCATCGAAACGCAGCCGATGAAAGCCGCCACGCCAAACACCAGCGCCCAGAAGCCGACGTCAAACAGCGCGCACACCACCATCCATACCGCCATCGCAAACTGGATCCACAGCCCCGCGCGGAACATATTCAGCGCCCCAACCCGCCGCACAAACCGGCTGTTGATCATGGTCATGACAAACAGGAAAACCACGTTCAGCGCAAAATAGTAGCCAAAGTGCTGCGGTGAAACGTGGTTGATATTGATATAGACAAACGGGCCAGCGCTCAGAAACGAGAACATCCCGGCAAAGCTAAATCCGCTTGCCAGCATATAGCTCAGCACGCGCTTATGGCGAAACAGGGTGGCGAAGTTGCCAAGCGTAGTGCGAATATGAAATTTCTGTCGCCGTTCCGGCGGCAGGGTTTCGCTAATGAAAAATGCGATCATCGCCGACGCTAACAGGGCCGCCAGCGCGAGGATCCAGAAGATCGCATGCCAGCTAAACCATACCAGCACCGCTCCGCCGACCATCGGCGCCACCAGCGGCGCAACGGTGGTGACCAGCATGACGAACGACATCATCCGCGAGAACTCTTCCTTGGGATAGATATCGCGCATCAGGGCGTTAATCACCACGCTTGCCGCTGCGGCTGCCAGGCCGTGGAAAAAGCGCATGGTAATCAGCATATCGATAGTCTGCGACAGCGCGCAGGCCACCGCCGCCGCGGCAAAAATGAGCGTCCCGCCTAGTATCACCGGTTTACGGCCAAGACTATCCGCCATCGGGCCATATAAAAGCTGGCCCAGCGCAAAGCCCAGAATATAGGTACTGAGCGTCATCTGCGCGCTGCCGTCCGGCACATTAAACTGGGCCGCAATCACCGGCAGCGCCGGAAGATACATATCAATCGACAGCGGCATTAACATGGCCAGCAGGCCAAGAATAAACACAATCCCTAATGAAGAATTCTGCTTTGCCGTCACGTTTTACTCCGCGCATGTTGGCCACCGACGCTGGCGACTTCTTCTGCCGTCAGCGGACGATATTCACCCGGCGCCAGCGAAGCATCCAGCGCAATGTCGCCAATGCGTTCGCGATGCAGGCCAACCACATGATTCCCCACGGCGGCAAACATCCGCTTAACCTGATGGTAACGCCCTTCGCTAATGGTCAGGCGGACTTCGGTCGGTGTCACCACTTCCAGCACCGCAGGCCTGGTCAGCTCTTTCTCATTATGCAGCTGAACGCCTTTAGCAAACTGCCCGGCAGTGGAGTCATCAACCGGATTTTCCAGCGTCACCAGATAGGTTTTTTCGCAATGGTGGCGCGGAGACGTAATGCGGTGCGACCACTGACCATCGTCGGTCATCAGCACCAGACCGGTGGTGTCGATATCCAGACGACCGGCAGCATGCAGCTTGTGCGCCACCGGCTCATCGAGGAAATAGAGTACCGTCGGATGATCCGGATCGTCGGTAGAACAAACGTAACCCTGCGGCTTGTTGAGCATAAAGTAGCGCGGGCCGTTCTGCTGAACCAGCGTATTGCCGTCATACTCGACGTCATGCTCCGGCTGAAGCTTGAAGGAGGAGTCTTTTACAATTTCGCCGTCCACGGTAACGCGGCTGCCGCGGATTTCACGCCCGGCAATAGCCCGACTAACGCCAAGTTGCTGAGCGATAAACTTATCAAGTCGCATGAGATTTTTTTAGCCTGTACAAGTGCTGGAGCGGGCAACGCGCCCGAAAAAGAAGAATTTCATGGGGTAGTATAACGGGCTATTAACACCACTCAAGGGAAAAGATTCGTGGCATACTATTCGCGAGTTAATTAACCGCCATAAATTCATGACATTTACATTACGTCCCTACCAAAAAGAGGCGGTCGACGCCACGCTCGCCTGGTTTCGCCGCCATCATGAACCTGCCGCGATTGTCCTGCCAACAGGCGCAGGTAAAAGCCTGGTCATTGCTGAACTCGCACGCCTGGCGCGCGGTCGCGTGCTGGTGCTGGCGCACGTAAAAGAGCTGGTGGCGCAGAACCACGCCAAGTATTGCGCGCTCGGCCTGGAAGCGGATATTTTCGCCGCGGGCCTTAAACGGAAAGAGAGCCACGGTAAAGTGGTCTTTGGCAGCGTGCAGTCGGTAGCCCGTAACCTTGACCAGTTTCAGGGGGAGTTCTCGCTGCTGATCGTCGACGAGTGTCACCGCATCGGCGACGATAATGACAGCCAGTATAAGCAGATTATCAGCCACCTTCAGCAGGTCAATCCGCATCTGCGCCTGCTGGGGCTGACCGCAACGCCGTTTCGCCTGGGTAAAGGTTGGATTTATCAGTTTCACTATCACGGCATGGTGCGCGGTGATGAAAAAGCGCTGTTTCGCGACTGCATTTATGAACTGCCGCTGCGCTATATGATTAAGAATGGCTACCTGACGCCGCCGGAGCGGCTGGACATGCCGGTGGTTCAATACGACTTCAGCCGTTTACAGGCGCGAAGTAACGGCCTGTTCAGCGAAGCCGATCTGAATCACGAGCTGAAAAAGCAGCAGCGCGTCACGCCGCATATCGTCAGCCAAATCGTTGAATTCGCCGAAACGCGCAAAGGGGTGATGATTTTCGCCGCCACCGTTGAACACGCCCGTGAAGTGACCGGGTTGCTTCCGCAGGGCGAGGCGGCTCTTATCACCGGTGAAACGCCGGGGCCGGAGCGCGATCGCATCATCGAAGCGTTTAAAGCGCAGCAGTACCGCTATCTGGTTAACGTCGCGGTGTTGACGACCGGCTTTGATGCGCCGCATGTCGATCTGATCGCCATCCTGCGCCCGACCGAGTCGGTGAGCCTTTACCAACAGATCGTCGGCCGTGGCCTGCGCCTGGCGCCGGGTAAAACTGACTGCCTGATTCTCGATTACGCCGGCAATCCGCACGACCTTTATGCCCCTGAAGTGGGAACGCCGAAAGGAAAAAGCGACAACGTTCCGGTCCAGGTTTTTTGTCCGGCATGCGGTTTCGCCAATACCTTCTGGGGAAAAACTACCGCTGACGGCACGCTGATTGAACACTTTGGCCGCCGCTGCCAGGGCTGGTTTGAGGATGACGAAGGCCATCGTGAACAGTGCGATTTTCGTTTTCGCTTTAAAAACTGCCCGCAGTGTAACGCGGAAAACGATATCGCCGCCCGCCGCTGCCGCGAGTGCGATACCATTCTGGTCGACCCCGATGATATGCTGAAAGCCGCGCTGAAGCTCAAAGATGCGCTGGTGCTGCGCTGTAGCGGTATGGTTCTTCAGCACGGTGCGGATGACAAAGGCGCCTGGTTAAAAATCACCTATTACGATGAAGATGGCGCGGATGTTAGTGAGCGCTTCCGCCTGCATACGCCCGCCCAGCGTACCGCCTTTGAGCAGCTCTTTATCCGACCGCATACCCGAACGCCGGGCGTGCCGCTGCGCTGGATAACGCCTGCCGATATCCTCGCCCAGCAGGCGCTTCTGCGCCACCCGGACTTTGTCGTTGCCCGCATGAAGGGGCAATACTGGCAGGTCCGGGAGAAAGTGTTTGATTATCAGGGGCGATTCCGCCGGGCCAACGAACTGCGCTAATCGTCCTCAGGACTGAGGTTTTGGTTGCTGCAAAAACGCAGGGCGGCTATAATGCCGCCCGCTTTTGCATTCGCGAAGCAGATAATCTGCCTGCTGCTGGGTCGCCTGTAGCAGGATTTATATATAGAGAGACGTCAATGTTTACTATCAACGCAGAAGTACGTAAAGAGCAGGGTAAGGGTGCGAGCCGCCGCCTGCGTGCAGCTAACAAATTCCCGGCCATCATCTATGGCGGCGAAGCTGCGCCAGTAGCAATCGAACTGGATCACGACAAAGTGTGGAACATGCAGACCAATGCAGAGTTCTACAACGAAGTTCTGACCATCGTTGTTGATGGCAAAGAAGAGAAAGTTAAAGCTCAGGCTGTTCAGCGTCACCCGTTCAAGCCGAAGCTGACCCACATCGACTTCGTTCGCGCTTAATCGCTCGCTGAAAGTTGTATGGCAAACGCCCCGCTCCGCAAGGTTCGGGGCGTTTTGTTTATTAGGCGAGTAGCGTTGAGGCATTCAGCGCGAGATGCTGCAACAGCATAATCGTTTTCGCATCGACGATTTCTCCTTCGCGAATAGCCTGCAGCGCTTTTTCCAGCGGCCACTCCAGCACTTCGATATCTTCTCCCTCCGTCGCCAGGCCGCCACCGTCGCTGCGCCGATCGTCGGCAGAGTATTCAGCGATGAAAAAGTAAAGCTTCTCCGTCACCGAACCGGGACTCATGTAAGCGGTAAATACCGGCTCGATCCGGGTGACGCGAAAACCGGTCTCTTCTTCGGCCTCGGCAACGATGCGTTCTTCCGGAGAAGCGTCATCCAGCAGTCCTGCGGCGGCTTCGATCAAAAACCCATCATGACCGTTAATCCATACCGGAAAGCGAAACTGACGGACCAGCACTACCGTTTGCTTTTCACGATTGTAGAGCAGGATCACCGCGCCGTTGCCGCGATCGTAAGCTTCCCGACTCTGCTCCTGCCAGCGCCCGTCACGGCGCAGTAGTTCAAAGGTATATTTCTTGAGCGTGTACCAGTTGTCCGATAATAGCGTTTCGCGGATATGGCGAACGCGCGGTGCGTCAGCGTGCATGTTTTTCCCCTTTTAGGTGACAGCGAGCAACATAACATGCATAATCGTGCACAAACAAGATCACTCATGAAGGTATTTTGATGCTTGCCAGCCAGAGAAAACAGCAGATTTTGCAGATCCTCGCTGAGGAAAAACAGGTGATGTCAGGCGATCTTAGCCAGCGCTTCAGCGTCTCAGAAGACTCTATTCGCCGGGATCTGCGGGAGCTTGCAGCGGAAGGCAAACTGCAGCGCGTGCACGGCGGGGCGCTGCCGGTATCCGAAGCCATCGCGCCTATTGAAACAAGAAAGAACGTGCAGATGGCCTCAAAGCTAACTATTGCCCAGCGCGCGGTTGAGCTTATTCAGCCCGGTCAGGTGGTGATTATCGACGGAGGCACGACTACCGGAGAGATGGTGCGCCTGCTGCCCGATAACCTCGCGTGTACCGTGGTCACCCATAGCCCGGGAATTGCCGTCGCGCTGGTGGAGAAACCGCTTATCGAGGTGATTTTGATCGGCGGCCGGTTGTTTAAGCATTCGGTGGTCAGCGTCGGGGCCGCGGCCCTTGAAAGCATTTCCCGCATCAATGCCGATCTGTTTTTCATGGGCGTTACCGGCGTGCACCCGCGGGCGGGATTAACCACCGGTGATTATGAAGAAGCGGGCATCAAGCGCGCGCTTGCGGCGCGGGCAGCCGAAACGGTGGTGATGGCGTCGCAAGAAAAGCTGAACTCCGCTTCGGCCTTTGCTATCGGCGAGCTGGGGGGCGTCAGTACGCTGATCGTGGATACGACTCTCGACGAGGCGCTGCGACAGCAGCTAACCCTGAATGGGGTGGAAATCCTCTACGCGCTGTAGGGCAGGTCTGACCCTAAAAAAATCCCGACTCACGTCGGGATTTTGCATTTTAATTTCCGCCAGAAGTGCGGCGCTGCAGCTGATCGCGCAGATTCGGCGGCGTGCCTTTAATGGTTAAGGTATCCGTAGCCGGATCCCAGAACACCCGCTCGCCCAGCAGCATAGCGTCAAAGTTGATGGTTAACCCGCCGCCGCTGCCGGCAAACTTGGTTAACTGACGCAAAGTGCTGCGATCCGCCGGAAAGCTCTCTTCCAGCTCGTAACCTTGCTCGGCGGTAAATTCCTGGAAGGTCTTCTCGCTGACGCCAGCCAGCTCTTTGGACAGCGATTCCAGTTCGATTTCCTCACCGGCCTGCAGCTGTTCGTTGCAGTAGCTGTATACCTGCTGACGTACGTTCTGACGTTCAGATTTGTCCAGCTGCGCATCGGCGGCGAAATCATCCAGCGCCTGCAGCAGGCCGCGATTTTGCGCTTTCGCATTCAGCCCTTCGCTGGCGCCGAGGAAGTCCATGAAGAAATCCGCTACTTTGCGCCCTACCCGCCCCTTCAGGAAGGTCAAATAGCGCGTTGACTCCGGGTTGGTTTCCCATTCGGTTAAATCAATACGCGCCACGATGTCAGCGTGATTGATATCCAGATAATGGGTAGAGCTGATATCCAGCTCTTCGTTGACGCGCATGCTGCTTAAGTTATTCAGCACCGCCACCATCAGGTATTCCACCGCCAGATAGCGATACTGGCAAAACAGCACGATCCCGCCTTCAGCAAAAGGGTATTTTGCCAGTTCGTCACGCAGGCGCCCGGTAGCGGCGCGGCTGAACGGCAGGAACTCTTCTTCGCCTTTACGCTGCCCGCGCAGCGCCTGCGCCAGCTCGCTCTCTTCAGTAAACAGGCCATAGGCTTTATTTTTTGCGCTGTAGACACGATGCAGCTCAGCCATCATCTCAACAACCGTCGCCGTCGGCTCCAGCAACGATTCGCGCAGCACCAGTTCCAGATTTTGTTCATCACGTTTGATTAACTGATGCAGGGCAATCTGGTCGATATCCAGACTCATGTTAAACTCTCCTTTTAGACCGGGCGGTATTCAACCACCGCCGGGGCGACGACGCAACCGCCGCGTGACTCTTTGCGAGCGAAGCCGCGCGCTTTTGCGTCGTGGCGAAAAAATGCGGAAAAAAAGCTTCTGCTACGGTAATATGTTGCCCTTTCACGAACAAACAGATTTTGAGTTTATGCCGCAATTATCCCGCTATAGCGATGAACACGTCGAACAGCTGCTCAGCGAGCTGACGAGCGTTCTGGAAACACATAAAGCGCCCGTTGACCTTTCACTGATGGTATTGGGCAATATGGTGACTAACCTGATTAACAGTAGCGTCGCGCCGGCGCAGCGTCAGGCCATCGCCCGTTCTTTTGCCCAGGCGCTGCAGTCATCTATCAACGACGATCCAGCGCACTAAGGATAACGAACAACAGTATATGGTGACTCTTCGTCAGCCCTACCGAGAAAAAGTCTCCCAGATGGTCAGCTGGGGACACTGGTTCGCCCTTTTCAACATGTTGTTGGCTATGGCGCTCGGCAGTCGCTATCTGTTTGTCGCCGACTGGCCAACGACGCTTGCCGGGCGCCTTTTTTCGTACGTCAGCCTCGTTGGTCACTTCAGCTTCCTGGTCTTTACCAGCTATGTGCTGATTCTTTTCCCGCTAACGTTTATCGTTGTCTCTCAGCGCTTAATGCGCTTTATCTCGGTGGTTCTCGCGACCATCGGCATGACGCTGCTGTTGATCGACAGCGAAGTATTCACCCGTTTCCACCTGCATCTTAATCCCTTTGTCTGGGAACTGGTCATTAACCCCGATCAGAACGAGATGGCGCGCGACTGGCAGCTGATGTTTATCAGCGTCCCGATCATCTTCCTTCTGGAAATGCTCTTTGCGACCTGGAGCTGGCAGAAACTGCGCAGCCTGACGCGCCGCCGCCACTATGCCCGGCCCGTTGCGTGGTTCTTCTTTATTTCTTTTATCAGTAGCCACCTGGTCTATATCTGGGCGGATGCCAATTTCTATCGCCCGATAACCATGCAGCGGGCCAATCTGCCGCTTTCCTATCCAATGACGGCGCGCCGTTTTCTGGAAAAACACGGCCTGCTCGACGCGCAGGACTATCAGCGCCGTCTGGTAGAACAAGGCGCGCCGGAAGCCGTTTCGGTGCAGTACCCGCTTAGCGAACTGCGTTACCGCGATCTCGGTACCGGTTATAACGTGCTGCTGATTACCGTCGATAATCTTAACTACTCGCGCTTTGAGCAAAACATGCCGGCGCTGACCGGGTTCGCGAAAGAAAACGTTAACTTTACCCAGCATATGAGCTCCGGTAACACTGCCGACAGCGGCATGTTTGGCCTGTTCTATGGTATTTCGCCGAGCTATATGGACGGCGTCCTGTCAGCGCGTATCCCCGCAGCGCTGATTACGTCGCTGAATCAGCAGGGCTATCAGTTGGGCCTGTTCTCTTCTGACGGTTTTAGCAGCCCGCTGTACCGCCAGGCGCTGCTGTCCGATTTCTCGCTGCCGGCGGCGAAAGCGCAAAGCGACGAGCAGACGGCAAACCAGTGGATAAACTGGCTGGACCGCTACGCCCAGGATGAAAACCGCTGGTTCTCATGGGTTGCGCTCAACGGCACCACTCTTGATAACGGGCAGCAGCAAAACTTTGTCCGGCGCTACGCCAGCGCCGCTGGCGCGGTCGATACGCAAATTGGTCGCGTGCTGAATGCGCTGCGCGAAGCGGGCAAGCTGGACAACACGGTGGTTATTGTGACGGCGGGCCACGGCATGCCGCTGAACCCACAGCATGACGCGTTTGGCTGGTCGCGCGAAGAGCTTCAGGTTCCGTTGGTGATCCATTGGCCTGGCACCCCGGCCCAGGAGATCGCTACGCTGACCGATAATAAAGACGTGATGACGACGCTGATGCAGCGCTTACTTCACGTCTCCACACCGGCGAATGAGTATTCGCAAGGTGAAGACCTGTTTAGCGCCGCCCGCCGCCGCGCCTGGGTTACCGCAGCCAATAGCGATACGCTGGCTATTACCACGCCGAAGGTTACCGTCGTGCTCAATCACAACGGTACCTACAGAACATGGAACAGCGACGGCGAGAAAATTAAAGATCAAAAACCGCAGCTCAGCTTGCTGCTGCAGGTGCTGACCGATGAAAAACGCTTTATCGCTAACTGATTGATTATTTATAAATCAATCAGTCATTTCCCGGCTTGCATTCGCCCGGGGAACGGGTAATATTGTTCCCCACAAATCGGCACGTAGCGCAGCCTGGTAGCGCACCGTCATGGGGTGTCGGGGGTCGGAGGTTCAAATCCTCTCGTGCCGACCAAATAATCCCAGTAAAACCAGCCTTTTAAGGCTGGTTTTTTTATGCCTGTTTTTCGAGCGGGGTGAAATTGGGGTGTTTCGTTCAGCGCAGAGGCTTACAGATACTGCCGCCGTTTCAGATAGCGAACAAGCCCCCTGCTACCGGACATACATTCGTGGCATCGCGCTCCGGGCATCTGCTGAAAGATTTTCGACATATCAAGCCGATCGTTTCCCGTCAGGATGTAAATGCAGTGACGCGCCAGTTGAGAGAATGCGCTGCACGTTGTCCAGTATCGGCAGACCTGGCTGATGACTTCTTCTTTCTTTTTTATTTCTGTCCAGCGTCAGGCGCTACGATCGTGGCCGCCGCCGGGTTCATTATTCACTCACCTTCCCCGCGTCATATTCCTCTTCATCCGTGCGGCCGGCTGCCGGGACACCGGCGCTGAATATCTGCGCCGGCAGCTTGAAGTTGCGCAGCTTCAGCAGCGCCAGCGGACCGTCGCCCAGCTCCGTGCGCAGCAGCCACTGCAGCTGCCGCCTGTCCGGCGCGGTGACGGTCAGCCGGTACAGCCCGTCCCCCGCTTTCTGCCGCGCCATCGACTCCAGCATCCGGATAACGCCCCACGGGCCGCTGTGGTTTGCATACAGACGGCTTCCCGCCGTCGTTGACGTCCAGGTCAGCATCGCCCCCGGTTTATTCATCACCCCCGGCCAGCGGAAGCGCTGCCAGTCGGCCAGCTGGTTAAAATAGTGCAGCGTCTGCCCGTCAAGCGTCAGCGCTGTTTCCACCACTTCCCGCATCGCCACCCCCTGCATCTCAAAGCTGATGCCCTGGCTGCCGTCGGTGAACAGAATATCGGACAGCTGGCTGAGCTGGTTCACCGCGTTCAGAAAGGCCGGGCTGAAGGCCAGCCCCTGGCTGCGGGTGCTGTCCGCCACCCAGTCGCTGCCCTCCCGGCGCAGCACCCCGCCCAGCTCCGTACTGAGAAAACGGTCAATACGTCCGGTATCGCGGCGGATAAACGCCGCCAGCATCGGCAGCGAAGCGTCGCTCTTCCCGGCCGCAAAGGGATAGCGCCCCTGAAACGCCGCATTCCAGTTCGCGACCACGGAGCGCTGCCACGCCTCGTTCAGGCTGGCCGCCGACGGCTGCAGTACCGCCTCCCGGGCCTGAGTCAGCGGCTGAACAAACATCGTCTGCCCGAAACCGCGCCACGCCTCACCGAGGCTGGCCGCCACCAGGCTGCCGTACTCCTGCGTGTCGGTCAGCTCCACGCTCCGGCCCCGGAACACCGTCTGCGCCAGCTGCTGCATCATCGCCTGCGGGTCGGCGGCATTCGCCACCTGCTGGAGTTTCAGACGCACGCGGGTGATGCGGGTGAGCCAGGTCTGTAAGCTGAGCGAGCTGTCGGCGGCCATCACCTTCTGCGCGCTGTTTTTGCCCGTCAGGGTCAGCAGCGGGCCGAAGGTGCTGTCCAGCGGGCCGCGCGGACCGGCTGCCTGCTGGTCAATGACCGGCTTTTTATCCTTACCCGGCAGATTTTTCGCCGTCCTCACCAGGGAATCAGAGATAGCCTCCCCCTGCTCTCCGGTCTGCCCCTGCCAGGCCAGGGTGTTCATCAGCGCAATCAGCGGCGACTGGCGGACATCGCCGGTCAGGGTGAGCTGGTCGGTGACATCGGTGATGTTGTGCGCCGGATTCAGCCGGATGCTGTTAAGGAAGTTCAGCCACGCTCCGGCAAAATCGGTAAAGTAGCGGTTCGTCAGCCGCTGTTTCAGCGCCTCCGGCGAGACATCCGTGGACACGGTGTTACGGTTGTCGCTCAGCACCCAGTCGATTTCATCGCGCCGCGAGGCCACGGCGGCGTCGATGGCGTCCTGAATCCCGCCTTCCCACGCCTGGCGGGTGAACATTCCCGGCACCACCTCGCCCGTGCTGAACAGACGGCGGGCGTCGGTCTGCGGCGTCATGTCCTCAAGCGTCATATCGGCATAGTTGCGCCGGACGGCCGTCAGCATGTTCTCATAGAGCGTGCTTTCGGCGTTGCGCTGGCCTGCCTGCTCCAGCAGCACCCTGCGCACCTGCGCCACCAGCGCCGCATCCGGCGTGATTTTCCATGACGGCTGCGCGGGCAGGCTCTGCATGTAAAAGGTGTGCAAATCCGGCGCCATCTCCTGCCACAGCGCCGGGGACAGACCCGGACGGGACGGTTCGGTGGTTTTCATCACCTGCGCAAAAAACGCGGCGTCCGCCTTCTCCGGATGCGCCATCATCAGGTACGCCTTCAGCTGGTCGTAGCCCCGCTTCGCCCGTTTCTCGCGCAGCGGACTGCGCGGCGGCAGGTCTGCCAGCGCGTTCAGCTGCTTTGTGAGCGCCTGCGCCGCCGCATCACGAATCAGCCGGTTATTCGCCTGCCCGTACCACGGCATCAGGGCCGCCAGCAGCGGGGCGTTGTGGTCCAGCCCGAAGCGCTGATACCAGGGCGCGCCATGCGCCTGCTGATGCTGTAACCGTCCGATATCGTTACGCAGCGCCTGCAGCGCCATCAGCTGTTCATCATTCACCGCGGGAGAGCTCACCAGCAGCTGCGCCGCGCTGACAACATGCTGGCGGTTAACGGCGAAGGAGACCAGGCTGCCCGCCCCCCACAGGGCCATCAGCGACAGGGCGATAACCCCCGATGCGCGCTGCCAGGGCAGACCGGCCCGCACGCCCCGCGCCTGAGCGCAGTCCGCCGTCACTCCCTGCCAGACCGCCGGAGCGGACCAGCGGTGAGGATGTGGCGCCTCCCCGGCGGTTGTGCCCGGTGCCAGCGGCGGGCTGAACATCAGGCCGCGCAGCGGAACGCGCTGCAGGCGCTCCGTCAGCCAGGGCGTCAGCAGCGTACGCCAGCGGGCAATGCCGCTCCCCTCAAGCGTGCGCCCCAGGCGCAGCAGATAATCATGGGCCGGGTCAGCGCACAGCTGCTGCATTCCCCTTTCCCCCAGGGACGGCAGAATGGCGCGGAGTTGTTGCGCCACCCCCTCCGGCGTGGCGCCGGGCGGGAACAGCGCCCCCACCGTCTGGCTGATGCGGGTATCCTGCGGCCAGGCGCTGTCAGTCACCTGCCACAGGTACACCGGCGGCTGCCAGCGCAGGGCCTCTCCGACCTGCTCGAGGGTGCGAAGATGGTTATCCAGGGTAGCGCTGGTCGCCTGCGTCTCATCAAGCGCCAGCACGATGCCATCCAGCGGACGGCTGCGGCGCAGCTTGCGCAGGGCGGCCAGGCGTTCAGTATCCGGCGCCAATGACAGAGTGCCGCCGTAAATCAGCACCGTGCGGTGGCCTTCGAGCCACTGCTTTTCCGCCAGACCGGGGACGATGGCGGCAATGTGCGCGGGTTCACCGGCCACCAGCAGCAGGCGGACTTTGTGGCGCCAGAAACGGGTATAGCGGCGGCGGAGATGGGTGGCTATTTCTTTCGATAGCATCGGGCGTTTCAACGCCAGCGTCTTTGCTGATGTACTCTGTCCAGCCGCTGATGAACGCCTGGCTCGACTGATGATCCAAAGATGTATCGCCAGAAAAACCAGAGATACGACACATACCAGCACAATCCAGAGAAGACCGCACACCAGTAGAATCGGATAGATAACCGACCATTTTGCAGCATGGTCACCTATGAAAAACCAGTACGCCAGTCCCCCCAGTAAAATAAGGAACGTGATCGCCACGGCTGTAAGTACCACCGTGAACGCAGCAGAAATAGTTTCTTTCTGATTTTTATCTGTTTTCATGAGGTTTAACAATTCCAAGCGCCAGGGGGTGTAAAGGATCAGTGGCTATCCAGCCGCAGGGTTGCGACTGGCTTTGTGCGAAAATGGCAGCAAGTGATATCACGACAAGCGCCTCAAGTTTTCCCGTATTACCCCAAAAATTGTCCTGCAAATGATGAGTAACGTTCCAGCCGCTGCCTGCCAGTTCAGATTGTTGCGGGTGAGAAAAAAGAATGCAGGCGTCAGGTGCTGCGTCAAGTTCACTTTGCTTCTGTGCTCGTTCACAGACATCCTTCAAATATTCCGTTGCCGATGGGGAAAAATATTCCCCCTGTGAGAGCAATACAGCCCCCTCAGCACTCACAAGCCACAAGGCAGCGGCTTCTCCGGCAGGCAGCAAATCCTCTGCCGAGGGGACTTCAGACTGGCACCCAGCCACCAGAATTTGCGTGCCATCGCCCTCTGAATCCAGAAAGGCTGCAATATCTGACAGTGAACGTTCTCCCTTCCACATAATCGGTAATTCAGGCAGCACAATGCCTGGAAAAGAGTCCTTTATCTGTGCAACAAACGCCTGCCATACGCTCTCGCTCCCCTGCCAGTAAAAGCGCTGCGGCGAGACCAATTTTTTGCCTTCGCGCTGCCGTTTCCACTGTAGTACCAGCATACGAGCCAGTTGATTTTCACGTTCCGTCGCATCGGAAGAAAAAGAACGCGCCACACGCAGCGCTTTACCGTTTGCCTCCTGACGTTCTGCTGGCGCTTTTTGCTCACGCTTAAGCAAACGCAACCAGTCCATCATCTCCGCCCCGGCAGGGCCAATCAGCACCACATCCTCCAGGGAAAACTGCCGACGATGCTGATACCACCAGTGACTTTGTACCTGTGCCACCTCCGCTTTCCAGGTGGATGAGTGGTGAATTGAAAACCGGTAATACAGCAGAGAAAGAAGCCAGAAAAGCCCCATGACGGTTAACGTGAACAGCATCGCGGCAAAAACGATCCCGGAGCTTGCATCTGTTCCCCGTAATAACGCACTCGCAGCGCCGACCGCCGGGACCAGTAATGCTCCGGCCCCCAGCCAGCGTTTTGCCGCAGGCGGTTTAGCGGTGCGATAATCAGGAAAATCAGGTAGCGGTCTCACTGTGCAATACCGCAGTCGGGAAAAGAACTCACCAGCGTACAGCCACAGGCGCAGCGGTGTCCGTGAAGAGCGACGGGCTGACCATCCACTTTTGACAGCGAACTGCCTTCAATAATCGTGGTCATACCATGCTTATTGCATTTTACCGGATCGCCTTTAGTGGCAATGCCTTTTCCAAAACACAGATAATGTCCGGCCAGAACTTTACCGCCATACTCCCGCAGGGTATCGCCTTCGCGTATTACCTGTTTCATATTTATTCCTTATATTATTTACACAGGCATCCGTATATCAGAACGCCATTTCGTTATGGCCACAGTGAGGCTATCGCCGCTTTCGTACTGGCCAGTTTTTCCGCTTCCCGCGATTGTTGCTGCCAGGCGATTAATTCCGCTGGCTCGTTTGTCAGCGCAGGTTGAAGGGGAAGATCGGACAACATGGTAAGGGGAATATCCGCAGAGCTGTTTACCACGGATATTTTTTGTTTTATTTCAGGCGGGGAGTTTTCACCCATAATAGCCCCTCCTTTCTCAGCTCGCTCGATAATAAAATCAACGTCAGGAACCGTATCTTTAAATCTCCCCTCAATAAAGCGCCCGTATTTCACAAGAGGTGTAATATTTTTACTCATCAGCTCACCGAAATAGATCATCCGGTATAAAAAGTAACTTCCCCACGGTTCCCTGGCATCAAGCGTCGCCTGCATAAACCAGGCCCTGGAATCATGAACCTGATCGTCAAATAATGCTCTGACCAGCCCTCCGGGTTGTTGCTCGTTGCTGCTTTCCCCCTGAGGAGGAAAGAGCATTGAATATTTTTCATTGGCCTCTTTTTTTATCTTTATATATTCGCCACTTACATCATCATCGCTGAAGGTATAAACCAGGTTACTCAGTTTATCCATTCCCTTATATATCCAGTTTCCGGTTACGGCACGCTGTTTTAGCTGATAGTCCTCGCGAAATTCTTCCGCAGCCTGGCGCAGCTGCGTCTGCCCCAACGCGGGATCAAAATCTTTCGGCCCCGGCGGATAGGGGATATAGGTATCTTTTTCAGCAGACTCCTGCATTTTACGCCGTGTTTTCTCTACTTTCCTCTGTTTTATATCTCGCGCCTGTTCGGAAGCCTCTCTAATTTTGGGGTCGCTGTCTTTATTCATGCCGTTTGCGGCTGCATCAATATAAAACCGCTGTTTTGTATAGTTGCCACTCGCATAGCGACCGATACGCCAGGCGGTTATCCAGGTGATTTGATCTTCCAGCGCGGTAATAACGTTGACTGATGCACGTACAGGTTCGTATCTGGCAGCATTCTCATCATTTATTTTTTCCAGAGATGAGGGAAGGTTTAATGTTAATTCACGCCAGGCGTTGAAGCGCTGGATCATATCTGGTGCAATATCAAATTCGTGGCTGAGTTCAACGGGCATGATGCGCCAGGTATCTTTTTTCAGGTCATCGGGCAGTGCATCCTTCAAAACTTTAAGTGGTGCTCCGGCAAAAAAAGCAGCAGCATGAATATCATGCAATGCAATCTGCGATAATAAATAACCGTCGTTATTTGCCACTGCTTTTCCCTGATCGCCAGGCATATAACCACCACCAATATCCGAATGCATACCGGGATACACCATCTCTCTGGCATAGGATGGATAGGTTCCGTCATGGCGGCAAATCGAATCCAGAGGAAAACAGAGCCGCTGCTCGTAGGCAGAAACCAGATGCACGCAATTTTTGATCAGGCCGTTATCGGGCAGCTCCATTGCATTATCGGCCCAGCCCATATGTCCTTCCGCAAGAGGGGCGATATGCGCCACGCCAACAGAGGCCACCGTATCCAGCAGTCCCAGAAATTCGACGCTCAGCGGCACCTTCCAGTTAGCGCCTTCCAGCGTCAGACAGAGATCCGGCTTCGTTCCTTTTCTGAAACCATTGGGCAGCAGTTCAACCAGCCAGTTGACAAAAGCCCTTGCCGCCGCCGCTCCGCGTGAAAAACCGTACACATACAGCTTAATCCCCAGCAGTTTCGGTTTACCGGGTTCAGGCTGCTTTAACGCCAGCTTCAGCTCGGGTTCCAGATCTTTTAAAAGCTGCCGGAATACTATTGGTCGATATTGATCTAAAGCCCCGAAGGACATCTCTTTCACCGCTTTCCAGCTTTCATTATCGGATAACGCAGGTTTGCCCAGCGTGCGTCTTAAGGCATCGATAATGCGAATAAGCGCCCAGTTAATTCGCTCTTCGCCATAGGTAGCAAAAACCAGACCGGGTGTACTGTAATTCAGATCCGCCACTTCCGGGAAAGGGGTACCAACGCCGGGAATATAGTACTTGTAATATTTATTCCCCGACGTCCCTTCCATATCCACCAGTTCCCCGGCGTGTCCCTGGACGCCACCGGCGTGCCCCTGGCCAATGGTTGCGCGAAAAAGACGGGCAATATTGGTGGGATGTTTAGGAACGTCGATATAAAGATCGTTGTTCAGATTATTACCGGTGCCGTCGAAAAACAGGCTGATATGCAGCGTCTTACAGCACGGCGGTTCCACCAGTCGACCCGCCGCCTGGCAAAGTTCATTGCGGTAAGCCAGTTCATGGCTGTCCTGCTGCTTACAGTTTTGACCGACTAACGCCGCTTGTGTGGGTAAACGTCCATTTTCAGGAAACAGAGGAGGATACCAGACTACATCAGGCTTCATTGTGGACATACTTTGGGTTCCTCCATTTTGATCGGATCTTTAATCGGATAATTTGGGTTACCGTAGTCGTAGCAGCTGGTGGTGACTTTTATTTGATCGCAGGGTAAAAAGTGGATCTTTATTCCGCAGGTTTTTTGTCCGGAATAATCGGGAACAGGGACTATTTTTGTATGCACTTTATTCAGTGCCTTAATTTTCTTATACCACTCTTCCTTTTTATCGGAATATGCTTGCCATACTTGGTAAGAGGCTTTCGTATCAGGACGTTTCGGCTCAGGGATTTCAGGTACATCATCGGCAAAAGCCACACCCGTTTCCCACTCAACTTTCACCCTCATCCCCGGTTTCCATTTCGTCGGCACGCCGTAACAGCAGCCACCGCCGCCCCCCTGCCAGGGGCCGATAATATCCAGCCCTGACTGCCCGTCTACGCTGAAATAGTTTATCGCCCAGTGGGTATGGTTAACCGCTTCTATGGTGCCGCTACCGCCACTGATGCTCTCCTCTTTCGCGGGTCGATCGCAACCTGTCAGCAATATCGCCACAGTGATAAAAACAAGGCGTGTCAGCCATCGGCCCAGTGCTGGAAATTGCGGAGGATACCAGACTACATCAGGCTTCATTGTGGACATACTTTGGGTTCCTCCATTTTGATCGGATCTTTAATCGGATAATTTGGATTGCCGTAGTCGTAGCAGCTGGTGGTGACTTTTATTTGATCGCAGGGTAAAAAGTGAACCTTTATTCCGCAGGTTTTTTGCCCGGTATAATCGGGAACAGGGACTATTTTTGTATGCGCTTTATTCAGTGCCTTAATTTTCCTATACCATTCTTGTTTTTCATCAAAATACACTTGCCATACTTGATAATAATTTTTCTCGTTCATCCCGGAGGTATCAGGTCGTTTCGGCTCAGGAATTTCAGGTACATCATCGGCAAAAGCCACACCCGTTTCCCACTCAACTTTCACCGTCATTCCCGGTTTCCATTTCGTTGGCACGCCGTAACAGCAGCCGCCACCGCCCCCCTGCCAGGGGCCGATAATATCCAGCCCTGACTGCCCGTCTACGCTGAAATGGTTTATCGCCCAGTGGGTATGGTTAACCGCTTCTATGGTGCCGCTGCCGCCGCTGACACTCTCTTCTCTGGCAGACCTGTCACAACCAGCCAGCAACATCGCCACAGCGATAAAAACAAGGCGCGTCAACCATCGTACCTGCTTCGGAAACTGCGGAGGATACCAGACTGCATCAGGCTTCATTGTGGACATACTTTGGGTTCCTCCATTTTGATCGGATCTTTAATCGGATAATTTGGGTTGCCGTAGTCGTAGCAGCTGGTGGTGACTTTTATTTGATCGCAGGGTAAAAAGTGAACCTTTATTCCGCAGGTTTTTTGTCCAGTATAATCAGAAACAGGGACTATTCGGCTATGCTCCCGATGACTTTCTTTTATTTTTTTTCCCATTCCAGATATTTATCCCAATGTTCATATCCTGGAAAATCATCTGTGGAAGCTTCTCCGGTTTGCCATTCAACTTTCACCGTCATTCCCGGTTTCCATTTCGTTGGCACGCCGTAACAGCAGCCACCACCGCCCCCCTGCCAGGGGCCGATAATATCCAGCCCTGACTGCCCGTCTACGCTGAAATGGTTTATCGCCCAGTGGGTATGGTTAACCGCTTCTATGGTACCGCTGCCGCCGCTAACATTCTTTTCTCTGGCAGGCCTGTCACAACCAGCCAGCAATATCGCCGCAGCGATAAAAACAAAGCGTGTCAGCCATCGTCCCTGCGGTGGATACCAGCCTAAATCAGACTTTATTATAGACATATCTCAGGTTCCCTTATTTTAGCCGGATAAACAGGGTTATCATTAGATTCAACCGTCATCTAATAGCCGCTTATTGTTTGGTCTTTTTTTTCCAAATATTTTTTGGATCCATGTCAGAGCCACAATGAGGACATTTATCGATTTTATAGTTAACAAAATTCATGCATGATGAACATCTGTATATGTGTCCGGTATGTTTTGGCCAACGCTTATCAGGAAAAAACAAAGCGATAAAAACACTAATAACAGGAAATATAAAATAAAAAGAATTTGCCGGCTCTCCCCAGGATAATAGCATAACTATCGCTAAAAACATCATAGACGCTTTGATAAACAAAACACCAGAGCAATAAAAAAGCTTTGTTTTTTCCAGACAATGATTCCAACCAGTAATATTACCGCTCCAGAGATAATAACTTTTGTATCACTATCCAAATACATAACCCCTCCGATGTAAGTAGCTATGATCCCTATTGAAAATACCACGCCTGATGACTTTATAGATTATTAACACCAGAACTGCATTCATCAGAATAAATTTTATTTTTAAGAATATACTCAGCCACCCACTCATTACGTTTATCTTCGAAAAGCACACCTTCTTTTGTCGCAGCCAGCATAGCCTTAAAGCAAGCAGAAAATTCACTTTCTCTGTTCATAAAAAGGTTCTTCGGTAATGGCTGATAAACCAATAATTGTTTTGCATCACACAGACACATCAGACTTTCAAACTGATTATCAGTAAATATGATTTGCTCACTCAATTCCTCTTCATCTAATGCCGCCCCATTGCCTTCCAGCAAAACAGGTGCTTCGTCGCGATCCAGCCAGCTCCAGAATAATGTCGGTCTGTGGAGCTGACTTTGCTGTTCATCACTAAGAACATGGGTAAAAAGATACGAAAATATACGCGTATCCCAGAAGCGAAATATCCCTGCACGCCCCTCATGCTGCGCATCAATGCAACGGCTCAACCATTCAGCCAAAACTTCGAACCGCCAGGATGACCCCAGCACCAGTAAAGGCGCTGTTGCCACAGCTTCACGAGCCAATGCATATAACCACTGCACCTGCTGAGCATCTTCCAGCTCAATACGTACCAGCAAAGGCGCATCGTCCGGGTAAATATTCTCCGGCAATCCCTGGTAGAGGGACTGCCATTTTATTGCCGGAGAAAACCCGGAAAGAGCCGGAATGACGGAGAAATTCACGCCGCACTGATCGATAATCATATCGACATAATTGTGACCAATCTGCTGACACGTCAGATGGATTTTATCCAGCCAGATCTTTATGTTGTCCATTTACGCATCCCTCGGCACAAAACCCTGAGCCAGTTCCTGAGCCCGTTTGAGGCATTCTTTACATACTGATGAAGGCAGATCGGGCAACTGGAAATCCTCGCTGGCTGGCCCCTGCAAATTATGTTGTCCTTTCAGACTTAACAGGCCAGGTCCATGAATTTCAATTTCTCCCTGCGGGGTCAAGCGAATGTAAGCGCCGCCACACCCAATAGTGATACCATTCTTCGCCGTAAGCTGAAGATGTCCCTGTGTGGACTGTACGGTAACATCCTGAAGAGACGTTAATGAGAGAATATCGCTATGAGATTCGATATTCAGCGGGCCTTTTGCAGATACCAGACGAACACCTTCCTGGCGGGAAAGTAACGATATCGCCTGGCTGGCATTCACTGAAAGCCTCTGCTCGCTGGCAATACTGACTTCTCCAATACTCTGCATATACAAACCGTTGCCACTGTGCAGAAGAATACTTTCTGGCGTAACGCTCCCTATCCCCTCCGGTGCTTCCATCAACAATACCGGCTTCTTCATCTGGTCCGCCTTTTCAACAAACTGCTTTAACGTATCCATATCTGGTGAGAAATTACGGTGCGTTTGCGTCACACTCTCCCAACCGGCAATAAGGTTTTGCGCCCTCCTCAACAGGCTGGTTGCAGGCTCCATCGCCAGCTGCTGCCCCTGCGCTTTCATCTGCGCATCAGCGGTGATGAATATCCCTTTCCCGGCCCGTATCGCTCCGTAGCTGTCGGTACGCAGCTCGAATCCCTCCCCGCGCGGCTGTTTTCCGCCGTCCACCAGATGCCCCAGGTTCAGCTGGCTCTTGCCGCCGTACTCCGTGC